>Ga0209006_10004031_pt1 | contig 13376 bp, 15 predicted proteins | sample JacPin_JW_Ref_O2_FD_188567 | JGI IMG/M metagenome (GOLD analysis project Ga0209006, IMG submission 188567) | Forest soil microbial communities from Algoma, Ontario, Canada - Jack Pine, Ontario site 1_JW_Ref_O2 (SPAdes) (version 2) | ecosystem: Environmental > Terrestrial > Soil > Boreal... | reverse complement strand
AGCAGCCAGTCGCAAGGCCAGCGACGCCATCAACCCCTTCGGCCACTGCTCCTATTTCTTAGACGACTTTCTTCGACGGCCGTCCGATCAATTCCTGATAGTAGCGGCAGTCCGCCGTGAGTGGACATTCCGCTTCGCACAGCGGGCGCGTGCGTTTGCACAACTCCTGGCCGTGTTGGCGGAGGAGTTGATGGGCGGCGATCAGAGCGTCGTAGCCTGCTGGCAGTTGCCCGGTCAAGGCTTGTTGCACGCCGCGATAGCTGGCAGAATAACTTTTCTTCTCTTCCGCAAAACCCACACGCAACAGCACGCGCAGGCCGTTCGATTCAAGCGCGAACACGGGATAGCTGCGTGTCAACAACAGAATCTTCTCCGCCCCGGGATCGCCGATCGTCGGGAATTTCTTTAAAGCCTTCTTGGCCTGCGGAAACGGCTTCTTGAGTTCGGAGGCCAGGTCGTCTTTGAAAATGTAGTGCACGAGTTCGGCGATCTGGCGCAGGCGCTGGGCGCGGAGTTCAGGAACGATTCCACCGATGCGCGTGATTTCTTCAAGTTGCTTCTGCGACCCTTTGAGAATCTGGCCCGGCCTCGTGCCGACATTCTTCTTCAGCGCAGCGAATGCCGCAGAACGCTTCTCATCGCTGGCGAGGTAGGCGATGTTCTCGAACAGGATGAGTTCCAACGCGTCAGTGATCGCCGGCGGCTTAGGACGGCCGTAGAACTTCTGCAGCTTCTTAACGATCGCGATAAAGAGACTTGGTTCAGTCACTGTTGGACAACGAAAAGCCTTCACATATCGGTTCGTTCCAGCGTAGGATATCGCATCTCGCGCACCGGACGACCGTTCGGTCGGAATGGGTTGCGAACGGCGAGGGCGCGTCGACGATCAAGATCCTGGATAGCGCCGAGAACGATTACCGAGGTCTTTCGCAAGATGGCAGTTGCCGACGACAAGTTTTTCCGTGCACAGGTTACACGCCGGGTCGACTTCGCCCCGGATTTGTGGATGTTCCGCATTCGCAGCGGCGGTGAGTTCAACTTCGTCCCGGGACAGTACGCGACCCTGGGAGTGGAAACCGGCGCAAAGCGAATCGAGCGTCCGTATTCGATCGTGTCGTCGCCCTCGGAAGACGAAATTGAGTTTTTCTTTGAACTGGTGCCTGAGGGTGCGCTGACGCCACTCTTGCACAAACTACATCCTGGCGATGAGTTGCTGATGCGGAGGGCACCGAAAGGCCGATTTTCGCTAGACACGCAGAATGGAAAGACTAACCACCTGCTGATCTCGACCGTCACCGGCGTGGCTCCGTTTGTAAGCTATGTCCGCACGTTGGACAAAGATTGGCGAGAAGGGCGATTCGACGGCCCCCACAAGCTATTTCTGCTGAATGGGGCAAGCCGCCCCTGGGAGTTCGGATACCTGGACGAACTGCGAAAGTTTGCCGATGCTCTGCCCTGGTTCACCTATGTCCCAACCGTCAGCCGGCCGTGGGACCACGAAGACTGGCCGGGAGAGATCGGCCGCGCCGACGATGTCCTGCGCAAGTACGCAGATCAATGGAATCTGGACGCCAGCAACACGATGGCCTACATTTGCGGCCATCCGGAGATGATTGAGCATAGTAAAGCGATCCTGAAGCGCCGCGGCTTCGTTGACAGGGGTTCGGTCAAGGAAGAAGTCTATTGGGTGCCGGCAAAGTAGGAGCGGAAGCCAAAATAGGGTATCCTGTCTACATGGATCATCTGGAAGTTCTTCGGGACAAGATTGCTCGTCTGCGCAACGAGATCGCTCAGATTCACGAATTGAATCAGGAATACCGTTTGCGACGCGGAAACGATACCGAGGCTCAGGTCGCTCACGGCCAAAGGCACGAACGGTTGCAGGCAATTCAACAGGAACTGGCCCAGGTCCAGGATCTTGGACGCAGGGTTCTTTCCATCGAAAAGATGAAAGGCAAGACCCGCGAACCGCTCCCCGTGGTCAAGCACGCCCGCGCTTCATAGACCCGTAACGCCCGCCTCGACCATCTGACTGGAGAGCCACCTGACGGCCATTCTCTTATGCCAGGCAGGGGTTTGATCTCACTTCACGCAAAACGCCACGACCGTGTTCCCGCGCGGACCACTCGCCTTCTCCAGTTTGGCCAATAATTTGGACTCCAGGTCGTCCGGATCGGCGACCATTTCGCAGGCGGCAATCTGTTTATCCGTCGCGCCGTGAAAGCACAGTTCGCAGACTCCCAGCCCGGCTTCAGACTGTACTGGCGGACCAAAGGTGCGGCAGGTCATCGGCCGGGACTCGTAAAGATCGCAGAGTCCGGTCTCGGGATCGAGCACGGGACAAACTTCGTCGTTGGCGAATTCCGCGAAGCGTTCCTCAGCCTCCGGGCCTTCCTCCAGGATGCCCGTCTTCGCGTTGCCCGGAAATTCTGCTGACAATCTACGGATCGAAGCGAGCGCCCGCTCGCGAACGCGGCGTGCTCGCCGAGGATCCGCTTTTTCCAGATCGGCTATCCCCTGCCGCAATCGCGCGGCGTCCAGTTGATTGATCGCAAACACGCCGACGCAGCACTGCGTGCAACCCGGATGACACACTAGCCACTCGCCGCTGCGCCGGGAGGTATCGGCCAAAGCCGCGTCGACGATCTGGATCAGGGCTCGATCGCCAGCCGGCAATCGGTGCGAGGACATGCCGGAAGCATAGCGCAACTCGAAATTCGGTTTGACACCTTCCAACAGATATTCCCATTCGGCCCCTTGTCCTGTTGGCAAGCGGTCGAACCCTCTATTGCTTTTTCATCTCCCGTGGGCGGCGCGCCGTTTCGGTTTTTCATTTTCTTTAGCCGTGACGATGTCCCCTAAGCCACCTATTGCAATCGGCTCCTGATCGGGGAATTGAGCACTAGAGTCAGGCTTCCTCCGACCGCTTCCACGTAGTTCCGGACAGTAGAAAGCAGCAAGTCACTTCGTTTCTCCAACCGCGACACTCCGTCCTGGCCCATGTTGAGTGTGCGGGCCAGAGTCTTTTGAGTTTTGTTGACCGCGTGCCTGAGGGGCTACCCGGCAATCGGCCGAGCTGTTTCCGATGTAATTTGTATTCATGCAGATTTTCGACGACTGCCGATCCTGATGACCCGATGTCTTGACGGCCCATTTCTCGGAGGGAGCCGGCCGCTTAAAGGAGCGCGACATGGCAATTCCGTATTACCACGTTGACTCATTCACGAGTGAACTCTTTGCAGGTAATCCGGCGGGGGTCTGCATCCTTTCTGCTGCTCTCGCCGAAAGCATTATGCAGAAAATCGCGGCCGAGAACAGGCACAGCGAGACCGCTTTTGTTGTTCCTCGCGCGGACGGTGATTTCGACTTGCGCTGGTTTACACCCAAAATCGAGGATGACCTGTGCGGGCATGCGACCTTGGCATCCGCCTATGTGCTCGCGTTGCGGAAGCATAGCGTGTGGCCGATTCGCTTCCATACTCGCGGCGGAATCTTGACCGTAGCTCGAGAGGGAGACGATTTTGAAATGGACTTTCCCGCCATGCCACCCCAATCCTGGGAGACGCCGGTCGGGCTTTTGCCGGCCTTGGGTTTGAAAGCCACGGGCTCGAAAGGGGGGCTGGTCATGAAATCGCGCGATTACCTCGTGGTGCTGGATCAGGCTGAGCAGGTGCGCGCTCTCTCGCCCGATATTGCGGCTCTTGCCAAGCTGGACGCAGGGAGCGGAACAATTGTTACCGCTCCCGGTGAGGCTGACATCGACTACGTTTGCCGAATGTTTCTACCGTCAGCCGGCATCGATGAGGACCCCGCAACCGGCTCGATACACTGCACACTGGCTCCATATTGGGCGGGGCGGCTGGGTAAGGAAACATTTCGTGCGCAACAACTCAGTGCCCGCGGGGGAGAGTTGCGGTGCACCATCGCTGGTGATCGAGTGAAGATCGTCGGCCGGGCATGCCTGTATCTTCACGGCATGCTCGAACTGTAAAGTGCGGTCGCCGAAAAGCGCCCGGGGACCGCTCTAACTCTCCGCGGGCGCGAAGAAAACCAGCACTGCCAATTCTTCAGTGATGTCGTAGAAGCGGTGCTCAACTTCCGCAGCAACGAAGAGCACGCTGCCGGCGGAAACCTCGCCTTCTTCGCCGCCGGCGCGAAAACGCGCTCGTCCCCGGACGACGTAGTACAACTCATCCTCATGATGAGGACGCTGTCGGTCCGTTGCTCCGGCGGCGAGCACATACAAGCCGGCGCTCATGGCAGGTCGGCGCAAAAACTCCCCGTACAGCTTGCCGCTTTCAGTTCGCTGCGTGTCAATCTCGGTGATGTTTGCGAACAGCGCCTTCACACGAGAATTCCTCCGAAGACAAGGTCAGTGAACTGCGGGATCAGGTTATTCGCCTGCAACTCGCCTTCGGGCTTATACCACTGGTAAATCCAATTGATCATGCCGAGTAAAGCAAACGCCGCGGCTCTCGGAGTGACCGCGGCACCGGCGCGTGTGCGGTGAACGTCCTGCTGGGATTCTTTTCTGGCTTTGTTCTGAGCGTTGCTCTGAACTTTGTTCTGAACTTCCGCGATCAGGCTCTCCACGAAGTGGACATATTCCTTCTTTCGCGTATTGATGCGCTTGCGCAGCGCCGGCGGCAGCGGATGGTTTTCATGCAGCATCACCGTGATCTCGCGGTCGCGCGGGCTAAGAACAACTTCCATGTGCAGGCGGATCAGGGCACGCAACCGCTCTTCCGGATCGGCAATAATGCGCACCGGAGCGAGCACCCGCTCCTCGGTGATCTCCATCGCATGATCCATGATCTCGAACAGGATTTCATCTTTGCTCTGAAAATGATGGTAAAGGCCGCCCTTGCTGAGTTTAAGCGAGGCGGCGACATCGTTCATGGAAGTGGCGTCGTATCCCCTCTGTTGAAACAGCCGCGCAGCAGTGCGCAGAATTTCCTGCCGGGAATCGACGAGAGCTTCGCGGGCCATCGCGTGTCATGGTAAACAGTTGGCCGTAAGAATGCCAATGTCCGCCGCGGCCAGCGCGCGAGACCTGGTTCCGCCTCGGGTTTGTGGAGCCCCGGACGTCCTCGTCCGCGGGTCGCGCAAAGCGCCATGGGCTGGGAGCGGCAGTCAGGTGACGCTACTCGCTTCGCTCGGCGCAGACGAGAGCGTGTCCTGAGCGAAGTCGAAGGGACATCCGCGCCTACGTGCTTTATATAAGCTCTATGTAAGCTTTGCGAGCCCCAAGCCCGACGCTCGAAGCCCGCCCTACTGCCGCAGACCCATCCAATTCTCCGAAACCACTAGAGAATTCCCCGGATTCTGCGGATCATACTTCACCGAAGTGTGTAGCCCCAGACGGCAGGAATGCAGATTGATCCAATGCCGCAGATACGTAACGTCCTGCGAACATTCGTAAGAAACGCCGGCGACATCGTATTTGTAAATCAGCATCGTAGCGGCGCGGCGCTTTTCTTCCGCAGCCAACTCCTGCACGTCAATCACAGTGCCGTCGGTGATGCGGCCCGTCCCTTCGAGCCACGAGCGCCGCTCGCGCTCGAGGTCGTCAGTGTTCCTCGGCTTCCGCCGCAGCAGCGCATACGCGCCCAGTAAAGTGACGCAGCCCGCGGTGCCCAGTGCATACAGTCGAAGTGAGTCCATACGAGGTAGGTGAGACCGGAAATCTTTCCCGACGCCAATATCAGCATAAGCGGAAAGCAAGCCGCATGGAAGTAGTTCAGAAGTTACCGAGGTCCCGCTGCCAGCGGAATCAGACAGAAAGCCGTTCGACCCGGGCATGAACGGGAGGGGCGCGACTTCAGTCGCGCCGTTATGGAGCCCCGTCGTCGCGGCTTTGGCCGCTGTGGGAATTCCGGTCGCATGAAAAATGCTCTCCCCCTCCGCAATCTGCTCGATTGAAAATCCCGCACGTTCTAGAATCACATGGGACACAAAACATCGCGAGCCAGTAAGGAAGCGAGCCGGATGCGAATCGGGAAAGCTGCAGTCTTAGCCATCGCGTTGACCGCCGCCGCGGCCGGTGCGCCGCAATCCAAGAAATCCCCAGACCACGACTGGCCCATCTACGGCGGCACCACCGAAAACAATCGCTTCTCCCCGCTGACCCAGATCAATCGCAAGAACGTAACCCGCCTCGAAGTCGCGTGGACCTTCGATACCGGCGAACCCGGAGGACTACAGACCAGCCCCATCGAAGTCGACGGCGTCCTCTATGGCATTACGCCAACGCAGAAAGTATTCGCCCTCGACGCCGCTACTGGAAAACAACTGTGGAAGTTCGACTCCGGAATCAAAGGCGCGCAGCCCGATCGCGGCCTCGCATATTGGAGCGACAGCGCAAAATCCGACAGGCGGATTATTGTTGGCATCACAAACTACGTCTACGCGCTCGACGCCGCGACCGGCAATCCGATTCCGAGTTTCGGAAACGCCGGCCGCATCGATCTCCGCGAGGATCTCGGCCGCGATCCCGCTGCGCAGTCGATTTTCATGACCACTCCAGCGACGATCTACAAGGACCTAATGATCGTCGGCGGACGCGAATCAGAAACCTTGCCCGCCTCGCCTGGCGACATCCGCGCCTATGACGTGCGCACCGGTAAGCTGCGCTGGAGTTTCCACACCATTCCGCATCCCGGCGAATTCGGCTACGACACGTGGCCCAAAGACGCGTGGAAGACCAGCGGCGCGGCCAACAACTGGGCCGGGATGACGGTCGACGTCGGGCGCGGTATCGTCTATGCTCCCACTGGATCGGCGGCCTTCGACTTCTATGGAGCCGACCGCATCGGCGACGATCTTTTTGCGAATACTCTAATCGCCTTGAATGCCGAGACCGGCGAGCGCATCTGGCATTTTCAGGAAGTGCGCCACGATCTATGGGACCGCGATTTCCCCGCGCCTCCGATTCTTCTCACCGTCGATCGCGACGGCAAGAAGATCGATGCCGTCGCGCAGACCACGAAGCAGGGATTCGTATTTCTCTTCGACCGTGCGAACGGCAATCCTCTATTTCCCATCGAGTGCAAAAATTATCCGCCCAGCACGCTCCCCGGGGAGCATGCCGCCGAGCAGCAATGCCTCCCCACAAAGCCCGCGCCCTTCTCTCGTCAGTTGCTCACTGCAGATCTTCTAAGCAACCGCACGCCTGAAGTGCATCAGTGGGCGCTCGATCAATTCAAAACATTTCGCAGTGAAGGCCAGTTCGTTCCTTTCGGCGTCGGAAAAGAGACCGTCATCTTTCCCGGCTTTGACGGCGGCGCAGAGTGGGGCGGCCAGGCCGTCGATCCCGAGACCGCAATCATCTACATCAACGCGAATGACCTGCCCTGGACCGGTGGCCTCGCCGAAAACACGGCGGAGAATACTCCACAGGCGCTTTATCTGAACCAATGCGCCATCTGCCACGGAGAAAAGATGGCCGGCTCCCCTCCCGCGATTCCGGCGCTGACCGGCCTGCACGACCGCATGTCTACCCCCGACGCTTTCGCGACCGTCCGCAAGGGCAAGGGCCGCATGCCCGGTTTCTCCGGTCTCGACGACGAACAGATCTATGGACTGCTGGGCTACGTAATGAGTGGAGGCAAGGAACCCGAGAATGCAAGCTCTGAAAAATCACGTTCCGAAAAGAAGGAAACGCAGGATAGCGGGCCTTTGAACCCCGCCATGAAATATCACTTCACCGGATACCACCGCTTCTACGATCCCGACGGATATCCCGCCGTCGCCCCGCCGTGGGGAACGCTGAACGCGATCAATCTCAACACCGGCGAATATGTCTGGAAGATTCCGCTGGGAGAGTATCCCGAACTGACCGCCAAGGGACTGAAGAATACCGGCACCGAAAATTATGGCGGCCCGCTGGTGACCGCGGGTGGTCTGCTATTCATCGGAGCCACCAACTTCGACAAGAAGTTCCGCGCCTTCGATAAATCGACCGGCGCGCTGTTGTGGGAGACAACATTGCCTTTCGCCGGCAACGCAACTCCAGCGACGTATGAAGTAAACGGAAAGCAGTTCGTAGTAATCGCCGCCGGCGGCGGCAAAGATTTGAAATCGAAGTCAGGCGGGGTTTACATAGCTTTCGCGGTGAAGTAGGCGTTCCCCTCTGCTCTGTCATCCTCAGCGAGGGATTTTGCTCCGGCTTGCCGGAGCAAAATCGCAGTCGAAGGATCCCTTGAAGCTCAACGCAGCTAGCGGGTTCCTCGGGGACTCTTAGCACACTGTTTCGGAAAGCACTGTCGTGCCAAACAGCATTGGGATCCTTCGACTCCGCGAGCGCTTCGCTTCGCGAACCACTCGCTCCGCTCAGGATGACAATCGCAGAATGTGGCGAATAGGGAAGGGAAACTACTTGCTCGCGCTGCAAACGCTCTTGCTGACCAGGTCGGCAAACCCGCCCTCGGGATCTTTGCCGAATCCATCATCGTGCGTGGCTTTCTTGCTGACCACAAAACGCCCGCTGTGATCACGCGAGTAAAACCACTCGCTGGTCGGCATGGCGCTGCCGCTGGAGCAGTTGAAGCGCACGCGAGCCCGCATCTCGACAAACGGTCCGCCCTGCGGAAGTTGCGCCGGCTCTTTGTATTCGACTCGCACCAGCGCCAGACGCTGATTATTCTTGAGCGAGCGCACTGAGCTGACCGAGACTTTGTCGCCGGCCTCGGTCTGTCCGACGCTCCGCCAGTCGCTCGCGGCGAGCACAACCAGGCTCACCAGGAGCATAGGCGCCAGCACGACTGCCGCGAAAATGAGGAGGGATTTTTTCAACGCCCGAGCATACCCCAAGCAAATGCAGCACACACTTTGGGGCAAGAAGCCGATTCTGTCAACTGGTGGCCTGCTTTTAAGGAGCCCCAAGAGCATAATCACAGGGTTTCGCAGGGTCCGGGTTTTCAGGTTTACCGTGTGTTCCTCTGTGTTCTCCTGTGGTTCAATCACAGAGACTCGCGACACATGGTATGGTAGTAACCTTAGACGCGTGTCGCGCACGAAAGTCATGGAAACACTTCATTCCACGATATTTACCTCGCCTGTAGGCCTCCTTTTTCTGGCCGCCTCTGAACGCGGTCTGGTCGCCCTGGAGTTTGATGCCCGCCTTCCCAGCCAGCAGACGATTCGCCCCAATCCGCGCGATTTGCGTTCGGAGAGCGGGCGCTCGGAGAGCAAGGCCGTTCACTTTCGGGAATCGGCCGCCGCCATGCAGACCTACGTCTGTGAACTGGAAGAATACTTCGCCCGCCAGCGCCGAGAGTTCACTTTCGCCCTCGATTTGCGCGGTACAGACTTTCAGCTCGCGTGCTGGCGCGCGCTGGTTTCGATCCCCTACGGCGAAACTCGCAGCTACGGAGACATTGCCCGCGCCGTCGGACGTCCCCAGGGATTCCGCGCCGTCGGCATGGCCAACAACCGCAATCCGGTCGCGATCGTAGTCCCCTGCCATCGTGTGATCGCGTCCGACGGAACCTTGTGCGGTTACGGCGGCGGTCTTGATATCAAGCGCAAGTTGCTGGAACTCGAGGGCGCGCTGAGCGGAACGCTCGCCGCCTGACCAATTCTAGATTCATGATTCTAGATCTCAGATTGAAGAGCCCGAAGGGATTAGGATTTCGCTTTTCAATCTGAAATCTAGAATCTGCAATCTAAAATCTCGACCCCTCTCTTTGACGACCGCAATAAAATCAGGGCAAGACAGATCCTTCACGCTGAAAAAGGCGAGCCTCTTCTACCTCGTCTTCGTGATGTTTTCCTACACCACGGGTGGGCCGTTCGGCCTCGAGGACATGGTCACGACCTCGGGCCCGGGGATGACACTGCTTTATCTTCTCGTTCTGCCGTTTTTCTGGTGTATTCCCGTGTCGCTGGTGTCGGCCGAGCTGACTACAGCTATGCCGGTTGAAGGCGGCTTCTATCGCTGGACGCGCGCCGCCTTCGGCGACTTCTGGGGATTTCTCTCCGGATGGTGGAACTGGACTGCGTCGTTTCTGCTGGGCGGAGCCTACGCCGTCCTCTTCACCGACTACCTCGTTTACTACTTTCCGCACATGACGTGGTGGCAGCACTACCTGATTTCCGTGGCGTTGATCGCGCTGCTGACCTGGATCAACGTGCGCGGCATCAACATGGTCGGACAGGTCGCGACCGCGCTTGAGATTTTTATCTTTGTGCCGATCGTGATCATGATCGTGATGGGGATCGCGCACTGGCAGCACAATCCGTTCAGCCCGTGGGTGGTGCCGCATCAGGCGATTTTCAAAGTTTTCGGCGTGGGGCTGGCGCTGGGCTTGTGGCTGTATTCGGGCTACGAACAACTTTCGACCGTCGCCGAAGAGGTCGACAACCCGCAACGCGCCTATCCGCGCGCGCTCGCGGTAGTTGTGCCGCTGTCGATGGCGGCGTACTTTCTGCCCACGCTGGCCGGCCTAGCGTCGGCGGGCCACTGGGAAAAATGGCATACCGGATATTTCTCGGACGCGGCGGCGGCCATCGGCGGAACAATTCACGGATATCCATGGCTGGGCACGTGGATGACGCTGGCCGCGATGGTCGGCAACGTCGCGCTGCTTAACAGCACGGTGCTGACCACAACTCGCATGCCCTTCGCTATGGCCGAGGACGGATATCTTCCGCACGCTCTCACGCGCAAGCACTCGCGCTACGGCACGCCGTGGCTGGCGATCATAGTGTCCGCAGCGATCTACGGATTGCTGGCGTGGCAAAGTTTGGGGCAACTGATTTCGGTTTACATCTGGCTGCGCTCGGCGACGACGGTGCTCACAGTGCTCTCCGCCTGGAAGCTGCGCCGCACGCAGCCGGAGGTGAAACGCTCGTTCAGAATTCCCGGCGGCCGCGCGGGATTGCTCTACGTTGTCGCCGCTCCCGTAGCGATGGCGATGGTGGCGCTGCTGGGAAGCGATAAGTTCGGCATGATCGGCGGCGTAATCGCGATTGCGGTTGGGCCGCTGGTGTATGCCATCGTAAAGATTTTCCCAGGCCGCTCGATCGCTCAATAGCCCCACCCGGCGGTTCCTCTGCCCGCAGGTGTACACGAGGAACACGGCCATCCCGGACATCGGGGGGAATCCGCCGCTCTCTGCGGGCAAGTTAAACCGGTTTAACTTGGCACACTAAGTGCCGTGTTTTCATCGAGATACAACCGATGTTTTGCACAGACGTGAAGTGGGTCAAGCCAGTTAGAATGAGCAGGCTTCAGTAGAACGCCCCATTATTTGTGCGCCCGATAGATGTCCTCGGGTTGATTCTCAACGGTTGCCGGGCGGACATGCAGGATATACAATACAAATGTATATCCAAGGAGGGCCTGATGCAGGTTTCGAAGTGGGGCAACAGCCTAGCCATCCGCATACCCGCCGCCGTCGTGGAAGCGCTGGGATTGAAAGAAGGCGACGACATCGAGATTCGAGTTGCAGGGGAGAAAACCTTTGAAGTGAGCCGCGATGAAAGTCGCCGGCGCGCTTTGGAGAACCTGCGCAAGCTCCGTCGTCCCTTCCCTCCGGGATTCGTCTTCGACCGCGACGACATCTATGAGGGCTAGCGCGTTCTTCGATACGAACGTTTTTGTGTACGCCGTAGTTCAAGATGATCCGCGCTCCCAAAAGGCGGAGGAATTGATTGCGGAAGGCGGAATGGTTAGCGTGCAGGTCTTAAACGAGTTCGTGGATGTAGCGCGGCGGAAGGCAAAAATGCCTTGGAACGAAGTACGGTTCGCAATAGAGAACATCAAGGCCCTCTGTCCCGACCCGCTGCCGGTCACGATCGATACTCACAAAGAGGCGTTAACCATCGCAGAAAAATATGGCTATAGAATTTACGACGCTCTCATCGTCGCCTCTGCCCTTGAGGGAAGATGCACGACCTTGTACTCGGAGGATATGCAAGATGGGCAGGTCATCGATCATCGGTTGACAATTCGAAACCCGTTTCAGATCGCCGATTCAGTTTGAATCCTCTTGATCCCAGGTGTGGAAGGTGCCGAAAACCGTGTCGGATGTCTGGCGCGCCGCGGTTTCGCGCATAGTTATCAACTCTTCGGGGTAGTCGTCCGCGCTCATTCTGGCTTCCAGCCGCTGGACCTGTTCGAGCCCAACCAGAATGCAATCCATTCCTTCTGAGTGCCGTTTTACGCGCTCTTCAAAAGCCGCCTCGGATTCAACGCACGCGACAACGTTTACGTACGCGCCCTTCCCGTCGCCGAACCGGCGAAAGCCTTTGACCTCAGGGTTTGCCTTTAGACACGCGAGACCCGTCCAGAGATCCAAGCGACGCCCTCAATGTCCTCAGCTCACCCAATCCAGAAACTTGTACCACACCCCCGCGAACGGCAAGAACCACGGCTTGCCGTTGTACAAGCCTAGCGGTGCGCCGGGGAATGGAATGCCGACGAACGGATTTTCCGGTTTGTCTCCAGCCATCAGTTCGGCGATTTTCTGGCCTTGATACGTGGCCATGGCGACGCCGTGGCCAGCGTAGCCCAGGGCATAGTACATGCCGTCGAGCTGGCCGGCGTGGGGCATGATGTCGAAAGCGAAGTCGAGCGTGCCTCCCCAGACGTAGTCGATTTTGGCGTCGGCAAGTTGCGGATAGACGTCGATCATGCCGCGGCGCAAAATCTCAGCGCTGCGCCGCACAGTCTGATCAGTCTCGGGAAAGAATGCGGCGCGGCCTCCGAACAACATGCGGCGATCTGGAGTGAGGCGGTAGTAGTAGAGATAATTTTTCGAGTCGTAGATCATCCGGTTGCGCGGGCTGAGTTCGCGCGCGAGTTTTTCCGGCAGGATTTCTGTTGTGATAATGAAAGACCCGATCGGGATAATCTTTTTCTGCAGCGCGGGCGTGGTTTTGCTGGTGTAGCCGCTGGTCGCGATAAACACTTCATGCGCCCAGAACACCCCGCGGGAGGTTGTGAGCTTCCATCTGGCTTCGCCGTTGCGCGAATCGCGGGCAATTTTCTCAACGCGTGTCTGCTCGAAAATTTCCGCGCCGGCTTTTGTGGCGGCGCGAGCGAGACCGGCGACATAGCGCGCGGGATTGAGGCCGGCGCTGACTTCGTCGACCATGCCTCCGTAGTAGATGGTCGAGCCGATCTCGGCGGGCAGTTCGTGTTTTTGCACAACGCGCATCTGATGGTTGAAGTCGCGGGCGATCACTTCGGCCTGCCGGGCGTAGTCGTCGAAGTGTTTCTGTTTGCAGGCGACTTCGAAATGTCCGCAGCGGGCGAAGTCGCAGTCGATCGCTTCTTCTTTGACGATTTGCTCGACGCAGTCGATGGTCGCGAGCGACGCGGCGTACATGCGCTGCGTGCGCTCCCGTCCAAACATCGAGATGAGCTGGTT
>Ga0209006_10004030_pt1 | contig 13379 bp, 11 predicted proteins | sample JacPin_JW_Ref_O2_FD_188567 | JGI IMG/M metagenome (GOLD analysis project Ga0209006, IMG submission 188567) | Forest soil microbial communities from Algoma, Ontario, Canada - Jack Pine, Ontario site 1_JW_Ref_O2 (SPAdes) (version 2) | ecosystem: Environmental > Terrestrial > Soil > Boreal... | reverse complement strand
TAGCGGGGCGAATCCGGAGCGCAGCCCGGCAAGGACATGGGATGGACCTGAATTTAACTTCCGAGGAAATGCAATTCCGCGACGAATTGCGCTCCTGGCTCGCGGCCAATGTACCCGCCGACTGGGCCGAGCGGCGCGAGGAATCATTGGAGTCTCGCTTCGAATATCTGCGGGCGTGGCAGCGCAAATTATTCGAAGGCGGATGGGCGGGAGTTTCCTGGCCCAAACAATATGGCGGCCGCGGCGCGAATCTGATGCAGCAGGTCATCTTCTGGCAGGAAATGGCTCTGGCCACTGCTCCACCGATGGCCAATACTCTGGGACTGGGTCTGATCGGCCCCACCATCATTGCGTTCGGAACCGAGGCGCAAAAGACGCGCTACTTGGCGAAGATTCTCAGCGCCGAAGAGATCTGGTGCCAGGGATTTTCCGAACCCAATGCCGGCTCCGACCTCGCGTCTTTGCAGACCGAAGCCCGCCGGGATGGCAACTTCTACGTGGTCAACGGCCAGAAGACCTGGAACAGCTACGGTTGGATTGCTGACTGGTGCGAGTTGGTAGTCCGAACCGATCCGAATGTTGCGAAGCACAAAGGCCTCACTGTGCTCCTGGTGGACATGAAGTCCCAGGGAATAAGCGTTCGCCCGCTTCGTCAAATCACTGGCGAGAGCGAATTCGCCGAGGTCTCGTTCCGGGATGTGCGGGTTCCCATCGAGAACGTCGTGGGGAACGTGAATCAGGGCTGGGATGTTGCGATCGGGACGCTCATGCACGAACGCGGCACATTCGGCGCCGGCCTGCAGATTACCTTTCGCCGGAACATGGAACGCCTGATTGAGCTTGCCGGAGACTTGCAGCGAAACGGAAGATCCGCCGCGCAAGATCCCCTGATCCGGCAGAAGCTGGCCCAGTGCTATGCCGAAATTGAAGTCATGCGGTGGAACCAGATGCGCGCCTTCAGCCGCATCAACGCAACCGGAGTGCCCGGTCCGGAAGGTTCTATCCAGAAAATCTTCTGGAGCGAGTTGAACCAACGACTGCAGCAGGTTGCGCAAGAATTGCTCGGTCCGTTCGGTCAGCTTGCAGGTTCCTCCGAGCACTCCATCGACAAAGGCATTTGGGCCTACGGATACCTGCGCTCGCGCGGAAATACCATCGAAGCCGGAACGTCGGAGATTCAACGCAACATCATCGGACACTTCGTGCTGGGCTTGCCCAGGAGCTACTGAGGACGGGTCATGCAATTCGGATTGAACGAGAGCCAGGAAATTCTCAAACAGAACGCGCGCCAGTTCTTCGCCGGGGAATGCCCCATGACGCACGTGCGGCACCTGGCGGAAAGTAAACAGCCGTACGATCCCGCTCTCTGGTCGAAGATGGCCGCCCAGGGCTACACCGGCATCATTTTTCCGGAGAAGTACGACGGTCTCGGTCTCGGCAAAGTGGAACTCATTCTTCTGCTGGAGGAGGCGGGTCGCGCATTGCTGCCCGGCCCCTTCTGGTCGACTGTAGCGGTTGCCGGTGCGGTAATCGACGCCGTCGCTAGTGATGCGCAGAAGACGAAATATCTCGCGCGCATTTGCCGCGGCGAGGCGCGCTCGACTCTCGCCCTCGTCGAAGCCGGCGCCGACTGGGACTTGGCCGAAGCGAGCCTGGTTGCCGCCAATGGCAGGCTGACCGGAGAAAAACTTTTTGTTCTCGACGCCGACGTGGCTGACTTTATCGTCGTGGCCGCGCAGTCCGGCGTTTTTCTGGTGGAAGCGCAGGCCCCCGGTCTATCCGTTACACCGATGCCGGCTCTGGATCTCACTCGACACTTTTACGCAGTCCAGTTCAAAGACACACCCGCGGAGAAGTTGGGGGAGGGAGCCAATCTGATCCGCGCACTCAATATTGCTACCGCGGCCCTGGTTGCCGAAATGGTGGGCGGAATGCAGCGCGTGCTCGACCTGACGGTGGACTACGCGAAGATGCGGAAGCAGTTTGGCAAGCCGATCGGAACCTTTCAGGCCGTCCAGCATCAGTGTGCGGATATGTACCTTGAAACCGAGAGCTCGCGGTCCGCCGCCTACTACGCGGCGTGGGCCCTGGAGCACGACGCTCCTGATGCGGCCACTGCGACCTCCATCGCCAAAATGTACGCGAGCGATGCCTGCCGGGCCGTGGGGAATCGCGGCATCCAGATTCACGGCGGTAACGGTTTTGCCTGGGAGAACGACCTACACCTTTATTACCGCCGCGCGAAAGCATCCGAGACGATGCTGGGCGATGCGACATTTCACCGCGAACGCATCGCTCGCCTCGTGATCGGCCCGGTTCCGGCCTCGTGCGGCGGCAATGATCGGAGTTCACGATGAGCACTCTAGTCAGGCTGAGCAGAGATAAAGACAGCGCGATCGCCATCGTCACTATCGACAATCCACCGGTGAATGCCCTCAGCCCCGGGGTGCCGGAAGCAATTGCCGACGCCATCGAACAGATCAACAACGATCCCTCCGTGAAAGCCGCGGTCCTTATCGGCGGCGGTCGAACGTTTGTCGCCGGAGCTGACATCAAGGAATTCGGAAAAATGACTTCTGGCAGAACGCGCGGCGCCGGACTTCTTCCGCTCCTTCTCGGCATCGAAGACTGCAGCAAGCCCATCGTGATGGCGATCCATGGCGCGGCATTTGGCGGAGGGCTCGAGTTGGCAATGGCCGGCCATTACCGCGTTGCCTCCAGCGATGCGCAGGTCGGTCAGCCCGAAGTGAAGCTCGGCCTCATTCCCGGTGCCGCGGGTACGCAACGCCTCCCCCGGCTTGCCGGCGTCGCCAAGGCGCTTGAAATGTGTACCGACGGCAAACCTGTTGCCGCGCCAGAAGCCTGCCATCTCGGCATCATCGACCGCCTGATCGAAGGCGACCTGCTTGCCGGTGCCGTGGCCTTTGCCCGCGAAGTCGCCGGAAAACCAATACGGAGAACGCGCGAACGGGTCGAGAAACTGGGTCGGGCTGAGGAGAACGCGGCAATCATCTCGGGTGCCCGCGAACGTGTCGGGAAGAAGCAGCGGGGTCTGATAGCGCCACTTGCTGCCATTGATGCGGTGGAAGCGGCAACCAAACTCTCCTTCGAAGAAGGTTGCGAGTTGGAGCGGAGACTCTTTATGGAATGTCTCTTCTCCGATCAATCGAAAGCGCTCATCCACGTCTTCTTCGGGGAGCGGGAGGTGGCAAAGATTCCCGACGTGCCGAAAAACACGGCGGTCCAGCCAATCCGAAGTGTGGCCGTTGTCGGTTCCGGGACCATGGGCGGAGGCATCGCCATGGTTTTTGCCAATGCCGGTATTCCCGTTCTGCTCAAGGAGGTTGATCAGCCGGCGCTCGACCGAGGCCTGGCCAAGATTCAAAAGAACTACGCGAGCTCGGTTCAGCGCGGCCGCTTTACCCAGCAATTCGTCGACGAGCGGATGGCCCTGATCACACCCACTCTCGGCTACGACAGCTTCGCCGACTCCGACATGGTGGTAGAGGCGGTTTTCGAGGGTATGGTGCTTAAGAAGCAGGTGTTTCAGGATCTGGATCGTGCCTGCAAACCCGGCGCTATTTTGGCCAGCAACACATCTACCTTGAGCATCGATGACATCGCCGGCGTCACTTCGCGGCCAGAATTTATTGTGGGTACCCACTTCTTCAGCCCGGCCAACATCATGCGCTTGCTCGAAATTGTGCGCGGAAAACAGACGAGCAAAGAGGTCATCGCCACCTGCATGCAGCTTTCGAAAAAGCTCGGCAAGATCGGCGTGCTGGTCGGAAACTGCCGGGGCTTTGTCGGCAACCGCATGTTCGGACCCTATCGCCGGGAAGCGCAATTCCTGGTCGAAGAGGGCGCGGAGGTGGAAACCGTCGACAACGCGCTCGTCGAGTTCGGCATGGCCATGGGTCCACTGGCGACGGGCGATCTTGCCGGACTGGATGTTGGCTGGCGGATTCGCAAGGAATATCGCCACCTCGAGAAACCTGGTGTTCGTCAGCCCATTGCGGAAGATCGTCTCTGCGAAATGGGTCGTTACGGCCAGAAGACTCTGGCCGGCTGGTACCGCTATGACGACCAGCGTCGCGCCGCACCGGACCCGGAGGTGGCGGCCCGGGTGCGGAACTGGACCGCCGAAGCTCGAATCCCCCAACGCCAGATTCCCGCTGCCGAAATGGTCGACCGCTGCGTCTACGCGCTGGTGAACGAAGGTGCTCGCATTCTCGAGGAGGGTTACGCGTTGCGCTCGGTCGATATTGACATCATCTATCTGAATGGCTATGGATTCCCCGCTCATCGTGGAGGTCCGATGTGGTATGCCGATACCGTGGGTTTGAGAAAAGTCTATGACCGGGTGTGTGAATTCCGCGAGCAACATGGGGAACTCTGGGAGCCGGCTTCTCTGCTGCAGCGCCTCGCCGAGGCCAATCAGACGTTTGCCGAGTTCAACCGAGAGCAAAGCGTCAACGTGTGATCTGCACGGAGCATTTCTTCGACCGCCGCCCGGGCTGAGGCTGGGGATTTTGGGGATCTTATGAGAGAAGCGGTAGTGATTGCCAGTTCGCGCACGGCGCTGGCCAAGTCGTTCCGGGGCTCGTTCAACATGACTCGCCCGGATGATCTTGCGGCCCACTGCATCAAAGACGTTCTGCGCAAGGCCCCCGGCCTCGATCCTCGCGAGGTAGAGGATGTCGTGCTCGGTTGCGGGCAGCCGCATGGTCCCCAAGGCAGCAACGTCGCGCGAATTTCCGCTATGCTGGCGGGCTTGCCCACATCGGTTGGGGGCGCCACGATCAACCGCTTCTGTTCCTCCGGCCTGCAGGCGATTGCACTGGCTGCATACCAGATCATCCACGGAGCGAGCGAGGCAGTGATTGGCGGTGGGATCGAGAGCATTTCCATGACACCTCGCAGTTTCGACCCGAATCCGCGCATGCTCGAACAACTGCCGGGGCTCTACATGGTAATGGGCAACACCGCGGAAGTCGTCGCCAAACGCTACAAGATCAGCCGACAGGCACAGGACGAGTACGCCCTCCTCAGCCAGCAGCGCACCGCTCACGCGCAGCGGGAAAGTCTGTTCGACGAAGAGATCGCTCCCATGAAAGTCACTCGGGCGATTCTGGAAAAGAAAACCAATGAGGTTGTGAGTAAGGAGGAAGTCTGCGCCGACAAAGACGAATGCAATCGTCCCGACACCACGCTTGAGGGCTTGCTGGCGCTGAAACCGCACTTTGATCCCGATAGCGGCCAGGGAACAGTCACGGCTGGGAATTCTTCACAGCTTTCCGATGGCGCCTCGGCCACGCTCCTCATGTCTCGCCAGCGCGCCGATCAGCTGGGGATTTCCTACAAGCTTGTCTTCCGCGGTTTCCAGGTGGCCGGCTGCGAGCCGGACGAAATGGGCGTTGGCCCGGTCTTCGCGGTTCCGAAACTATTAGAGCGCGCCGGCCTGAAGATGGACGACGTTGGACTCTGGGAACTCAACGAGGCGTTTGCCGTGCAGGTGATCTACTGCCGGGACCGGCTTGGCATCGATACGGAGAAACTGAACGTAAATGGTGGCTCGATCTCCATCGGCCATCCGTTTGGCATGACTGGGTCGCGTATGGTCGGAACCATCGCCAACGAAATGCTGCGGCGCAAGGCACGCTACGGGGTCGTCACTATGTGTGTCGGGGGAGGTCAAGGGGCAGCGGGTTTGTTTGAGCGGGCTGGTTAGGCGGAAGTGATGAGCCGCGTTATTTTAGTCCGCCACGCCCAGGCGTCTTTTCTGGAGCCGAACTATGACAAACTCTGCGCCGCCGGCGAAGTGCAAGCCCGCCTGCTCGGAGAGTATTGGGGCCGCCGCGGAGTGCCCTTCGGCCGCGCCTGGTCAGGCCCGCGTGTCCGGCAGGTGCAGACGGCGTATCGGGTCGAGCAAGCGTACCGAAGACTGGGCCGGGCGTTTCCTGAAGTGGGTGTGATGAACGAGTTCGACGAATATCCGGCGGAAACAGTCCTGAAGCTAGGTCTGCCGCAGGTGCTCGAGCGATCTCAAGAAGTCCGCGATCTTCATCGTGCGTTCGAGCAATCCAAAGATATTGTCGAACGAAAAAGAAGCTTCCAGCAAATGTTCGAGACGGTCATCGGCATGTGGGTGAGTGGGGAGTTAGTGATCAAGGGTGTGGAATCCTGGGAAGACTTTTGTGCGCGCGTCGATCGGGGAATTACAACCATCGTGAATGGCGTCCCGCCAGTCGGCGATTCCGTGGTCTTTACTTCGGGAGGTCCGATTGGCGCTGCGATGCAGCGAGCCTTGCACTTGTCGCACGCCGACACTCTGCAATTGACCTGGATGTCGCGCAACTCCTCGTTCACCGAGTTTCTCAGTTCGGGTAATCGTTTCACGCTCAGTACGTTCAATGCGCACCCTCATCTCGAGGACGAGTCTTTGCTCACTTATCGGTAGGAAGTTCACAACGTAGGAACGACAACGACGAAGAGTTGAAAACCATGGTTGCCTCTTGCGATCGCGCGGTTGCCGTCCGAGCTGGCGAGGAACTTGATCTGCCTCGGCTCAGCGCGTACCTGGGCCGGCATTTCGACGGCCCCGGCCCTGTCACGGTCGAGCAGTTTCCCTCAGGTCACTCGAATCTAACCTATCGCGTGACCTGGGGTGGACGCGAATTGGTGTTGCGCCGTCCACCGTTCGGCAGCCAGGTCAAGTCCGCCCATGACATGGGCCGCGAATATCGCGTGCTATCCAAGTTGCACGAAGCCTATAACGTTGCCCCCAAAGTAATTCTCTATTGCGACGATCTTTCCGTTCTCGACGCCCCCTTTTACCTCATGGAGCCGATGCGAGGCATCATCCTGCGCCGAGAACTGCCGCCCGGCCTGCGGCTGTCGCCCGCTACGGCGCGCCAACTCAGCGAAGCTTTCCTGGACAACCTTGTGCGCTTGCACGACCTCGACTACGAAAAGATCGGCCTGGGCGATTTGGGTAAGCCGCAGGGCTACCTCGAACGGCAGGTCAAAGGATGGATCGGGCGGTATGACAATTCCGCAACCCACGACCGGTCTGAAGTCCGACGTATCTCCACGTGGCTCATCGCGAACATCCCAGCCTCGAGTGACGCTACTCTCATTCACAATGACTACAAGTATGACAACGTCGTCCTCGACTCGAATGACATTACAAAAATAGTCGGAGTTCTGGACTGGGAGATGTGCACGCTGGGTGACCCTCTCTCTGATCTTGGCACCACGTTGGCCTATTGGACCGATCCCGGCGACTCCGGCGAGCTGCAGGAAATCTGTTCTGCGCCCACGACGACGCCCGGAACCTTGACCCGCGGCCAATTGGCTGAACGGTATGCAGTGGCAACCGGCCGCTCTATCCACGACATGGTCTTCTATTTGGCTTTTGCGCGTTTCAAGGTCGCGGTGATTGTTCAACAGATCTATTACCGCTACGCGCGTGGGCTCACGCACGATGAACGATTTGCCACCATGCCCGATCGGATCGCGGTCCTGTTGCGCGCCTCGCTCGACGGCGCAGAGAGCGGGACTCTATGATCAATTTCCCATTTCACGTTCCGTCATGCCCGGTAATAGCGAACCAGCCATTCGGCTATACCACAGGGCTTATCGGTGCCTTGACTCTCGATCGTCACCGAGAAGACGATATCCACGAACGCTGCCGACTCGGTCACCGAAAGCAGAGTCACGCGGGCGCGAATCGCCGACCCTGCCCGCACCGCCGAGGGAAAGCGCACCCGATTCAGTCCGTAGTTGACGCGTATCCCGACGCCCTCGCGAACCCGAATCGCCTGTCCGGAAAAATAGCTGAGCAGCGAAAGCGTGAGGAAGCCGTGAGCGATGGTGCCGTTGTAGGGCGACTCACGCGCCGCTCGCTGCGGATCGACGTGAATCCATTGCCGGTCTTCGGTAGCGTCCGCAAACTTTTGGATGCGGTCCTGGGTCAGCACCAGCCAATCCGTCGGGGGCAGTTCGCGGCCTTCGAATTCTTTTAACGAATTTAGATGGTTAATTTCGAAAGGGGGCATCGGAATCATGACGACCTTAACAGAAATTCCCGGCAAGACAAGAGGCTCAGCTTTTCTCTTTGAAGATGTCCTGCCCGCCCAGGTGTTCACTCCGGAAGATCTCACCGAGGAGCATCTTGCGATCGGCCGCATGATTGATGAGTTCTGGACCAACGAAGTCGAGCCCAATCTTGCTGCCATCCGCGAAAAGCAGCCGGGCGCCGCTCTTGCGGTGCTGCGGAAGTCCGCGGAACTGGGCCTTACGGGCATGACCATTCCAGAGGAATTTGGTGGCATGGAAATGGACTTGCCCTCGCTGATGGTCGCCGCCGAGCACATGGGGCGAGATGCCTCCTATGCAGGCTGGCACTCTGCGCACACGGGCATCGGCACTCTTCCTATCGTGTACTTCGGCAGTCCGGAACAGAAGAAAAAATATCTTCCGCGATTAGCTCGTATGGAACTGTTGGCAGCTTATGCCCTCACGGAACCATTAGCTGGCTCCGACGCGCTTGCCGCGAGAACTCGCGCCGACCTCGCTCCCGACGGCAAGCACTACATACTCAACGGCCAGAAGATGTGGATTACCAATGGCGGCGCAGCCGATCTGTTCACCATCTTCGCCAAAGTCGGAGGCGAAAAGTTCACGGCCTTCCTGGTGGAGCGAGCCTTTCCCGGTGTCAGCAGCGGCGCCGAGGAACATAAGATGGGCATTCGCGGCACCTCCACCACTGCGGTTTATCTCGATAACGTAGCTGTCCCTGTCGAGAACGTTCTTGGAGAAATCGGGCGCGGTCACGTCATCGCGTTCAACGTGCTGAATATCGGACGCTTGAAGCTTGGTCCAGCGTCGGTCGGCGCCGCCAAGAACGTGCTTGCCATCTGCATCAAATACGCGAAGCAGAGAAAAGCCTTTGGCTCCGCCATCGCTGAGTTTGGTGCGATTCAGCACAAACTTGCCGAAATGGCCATTCGGATTTTTGCAGCCGAGTCGATGATCTGGCGCGTAGCCGGACTCATCGAAAGCCAGATGCAGACCATGTCCGCCGAGCGCAGACAGAACTCGATCACCGAGATGCAGGCCATCGAAGAGTACGCGGCGGAATGCTCCATGGTGAAGGTCTTCGCCTCTGAGATGCTCGACTACGTTGTGGACGAGGGCGTCCAGATCCACGGCGGTTACGGTTTTCATCAGGACTACGAAGTCGAGCGGGCCTATCGCGACTCGCGCATCAACCGTCTCTTTGAAGGCACCAACGAAATCAACCGGCTGGTCATCATGGGGATGCCTTTGAAGCGTGCGGCCCGCGGGCAATTACCCCTTTTTGAAGTGGCGCGCTCCGTCTTGAACCGGAGTCAGCAACCGAACCACTCGAGCGAGAAGCGAAGTGTCACCGAAACAGAAACAGAAGAAGACCGCCTCGTTCGCGACGCAAAAACAATCGCCCTCCTGACGCTCGCCGTCGCCCACGAAAAATACGGGGCTCACCTGGAAAAGCAACAAGAGGTCATCATGAACCTCTCCGATATTGCGATGGAAGTCTTTGCCATGGAATCCAGCCTGCTCCGCAGCAAGAAACTGACCACCTCTGGCAAAAGCGAGAGCGCTCTCGAGATCTGCGCTGTATACCTGCGCGATGCTGCAGCCCGGATTGAGCGGTTCTCGCGTACGGTGCTGAGCGCCTGTACCGAAGGCGACTTGTTGCGCAGGCACCTCGTAACCGTGCGTGGCTATGCGGATCACACGCCGGTGAACTCCATCGCACTGCGTCGTCAGATTGCGGCTCGGCTTTTGTCCAGTGAGCGTTACACCGTCTGACCAGCCGTTTGGGCCTGGCTGCCGAAGACCGGCGGCAACGGAAAGGAAACCATCATGGCACTCGTCAATCACCGATTCACCCTTGCTTCCCGCCCCGTGGGAATGCCGAAACGCAGCGATTTCGCCTACGAGGAAGAGACGGTTCGCGAGTTGCGCGAAGGCGAATTGCTGATCCGGGTATTGTTTATATCGCTTGACCCGGCCATGCGAGGCTGGATGAAGGAGAGCCGATCCTACGTCCCGCCCGTGGCCATCGGCGAACTGATGCGGGCTTTGGCGCTTGGCCAGGTGGTGGCCTCCAAGAACTCCCTTTTCGCCGTAGGGAAGCATGTCTCGGGAAACTTTGGAGTCCAGCAATATTTCGTCTCCGAGGGGAGGGGCTTGATTGAGGTTGACCCCGGTGTAGCGCCGCTTCCAACTTTCCTCAACATCTTGGGTATGACGGGGATGACGGCATATTTCGGACTGCTCGAAACCGGCCAGCCTCAACCCGGAGACACCGTCGTGGTCTCATCGGCGGGTGGGGCCGTTGGCGGGGTCGTGGGGCAGATAGCCAAAATCAAGGGTTGCAAGGCGGTCGGCATTGCCGGCGGCGCCGACAAGTGTCGCTATGTCGTCGCCGAGCTCGGATTTGACGCCGCCATTGATTACAAGTCCGAAGACGTGGCGGAGGCGCTGCGGAAGTCTTGCCCGCAAGGGATCAACATCTATTTCGACAACGTCGGCGGTGACATCCTCGAGGCTGCTCTCGCAAACCTGGCGCGTGGCGCTCGCGTCGTAATCTGCGGAGCCATCTCGCAGTACAACGTCACTGGTCCCGTGCAGGGCCCGCGCAACTATCTGTCGCTATTGGTCCATCGCGCGACCATGAAAGGCATGCTGGTCTTTGATTACGCCGACCGCTATGCCCAGGCTGCCCGGGAAATGGCAGGCTGGATGGCGGCGGGCCAGCTCAAGTCGCGCGAGGATATTGTCGCAGGGCTCGAAACCTTTCCCGACACTTTTCTGAAGCTGTTCAAAGGGGAGAACCGCGGCAAACTGCTTCTCAAAGTCGACGCCGATTAGTTCACTCGCCGGCAGTCGCAGGTCCCGATCGCCGCTGCATTCGCTTTGTTTTTGAGAGGAGCTGGAATGGCTTTTGCTGACAACCAAGGAACAAAAATCCACTGGGACGAGCAGGGAACCGGCGCGCCCATTCTATTGATCATGGGCCTGGGCTACCCCTCCGCCATGTGGCACCGCTTGCGGCCGGAGCTCGCGGCTTCCTACCGGACGATCGCGCTCGACAACCGCGGAGCTGGAGAGAGCGATGTGCCTCCAGGCCCTTACTCCATTCCCGTCATGGCTTCGGACGCAGCCGCCGTGCTCGACGCTGCCGGCGTTCCCAGTGCCCATATCTTTGGGATGTCGATGGGTGGCATGATCGCCCAGGAATTCGCATTGCAGTATCCCGAACGGGTGCAGTCTCTCATTCTCGGCTGCACAGCCCCCGGGGGACCGAACGCCAAGCGCGCCGAGCCCGCCGCAATCGAGATGCTAAAGGCCCGCACCTGGATGAGCCGGGAACAAGCAGCTGAGGCGGCAGTCCCTTTTATCTACGACCCCGCGACCCCGCGGCACTTGATCGATGAAGATATCGCCACGCGTCACCCCTGGCCGACCAGCCCTGCCGGCTATCTTGCTCAACTGCAGGCGATACTTGCGTGGGAATCGTTCCCCCGCCTGCCCCAGATCACGGCGCCCACGCTCGTAATTCACGGAAAGGCCGACCGCTTGGTCCCGTCGGCCAATGGGGAACTGATCGCGGCGCGGATTCCCGGCGCGCAACTCGTCTTGCTCGAACACGCCAGCCATCTGTTCTCGACCGATCAGCCCGAGACGACGCAGCGAACGATCTTTGAATTCCTGGTTGCGCAACCAGTCAGCGCAAATGCAGGCGAAAGAAGAGGGTAGGTCAATGGAACGGCATGTTCCATGTCCGCCGTGCATCCACGGTCTGGAGCCCAATTCCTTCCGAGCATACATCGTCATCCATAAAATTCATTTGATGAATCGGAAAAACGCAGCTACGCTCGTGCCCGATGTGGCGCGCTGAAAGGGTACCAGTGTGCCCGTTGCTTAATTCGAACCAAGCCTGAGCAAGGGGGAAACATGGGTTTTGCACAGAACAGTTTTGGCGGTCGTGCGGCTTCACGCCGCGGGGCATGCTCCTGGAAGCGTTTTTTTGCTTGTTCCACCGCGACCTCGATCGCATTCGTTCTTCTGTGCTTCCTGCTCTCAACCTCTCGGGCTCACGCGCAGGGCGTCGGCTCATCGGGAGAGATCACCGGGACGGTAACGGACTCTTCCGGCGCGATTTTGCCAAACGTTACGGTCAAGGTGATCGAGACCCAGACCGGCCTGCAGCGCACGGCCGTGACAAGTGGTACGGGTCAGTTCCGTGTCGTAGGGCTGGCGCCGGCCACTTACAGTGTCAGTGCGCAAATGGCGGGGTTTGCGACCGAGATTCGAAGGTACGTTGCTGTCGCCATCGGGCAGACGGTAACGTCCGACTTTAGGCTGAAACCGTCGAACGTGGCCACGGTCGTGGAGGTCACCGACCAACCGCCTGTGGTCGAGACGGAACGAGGCGGCCAGGCGGACAGAATCACGCAACAGTACATTGCCGATCTGCCCATTGACCGGCGCGATTACCTCACGTTTACCTTGCTCGCGCCCGGGGTCTCCGATGCCACGCGGCTGGCCGGGGACCAGGATTTTCGGGTCAAGCAAACCCCACAAAGCGGGCTGTCGTTCTACGGCAGCAATGGCAGAGGAAACAGCATCACTGTGGACGGTGGCGAAACCTCGGGCGATAGCGGTGGGGTGCGGCTCACGGTGAGCCAGGACGATGTGCAGGAATTCCAGATCAATCGCAGCAACTACGGCGCGGACCTGGGAGGAGCCACCGGCGCTTCCATCAATATCGTGACCAAGTCGGGCACAAACAATGTTCACGGCGGCTTGTATGGTTTTTTCCGTGATGATGCCATGGACGCTCAAAATCCGTTCTCCTTCACTCAGGCATTGCAGGCCGGAGAGACCTACAATCCTGCCAATCCCGACACTGTGGGTACGCCAGTGAAAGATACGTTGACTCGCCAGCAATTCGGCGGGACCCTGGGGTTGCCGATTCGGAAGGACAGGACATTTCTGTTTATTGGATTCGAAGGCCTGCGGCAGAATGCGCAGAATGCAGTTCCTCTTTTGACCGACACCGATATCTTCCGTCCGACCGCAGCGCAAAACGCCATTATTGCCCAGCTGGAGGCGAACCCCTCCGCGCTACCGGCGCCTTGCTTGCCGGGCTTCGTAGCGCCGCCGAGTGAATGCGGCCTTGCCCTCGACAGCGTTTTGACGCTGAACCCAAATCCCGGTGGTACGAACCCGTTCGTGTCGCCGGGCCAATCCGCGCTGAATAGTTTCCTGCTAAACCAGTTTGAAACCGAGGGTGGAGTCTTTCCTTTCGACACGCGGGAATA
>Ga0209006_10004029_pt1 | contig 13381 bp, 13 predicted proteins | sample JacPin_JW_Ref_O2_FD_188567 | JGI IMG/M metagenome (GOLD analysis project Ga0209006, IMG submission 188567) | Forest soil microbial communities from Algoma, Ontario, Canada - Jack Pine, Ontario site 1_JW_Ref_O2 (SPAdes) (version 2) | ecosystem: Environmental > Terrestrial > Soil > Boreal... | reverse complement strand
CGCCGCGCGGGCGCCAAGATCGTCACCAACGATTTCAATCTAAACAAAGTGGCCACCGTGCAGGGCCTCGCGGTCCTGAACGTGAATCAGCTGGCCAACGCCCTACGACCTGTTGTCTTGCCCGGCGAGCCCATGCGCGTGCTCATTTTGCGCGAGGGCAAGGAGCCCAACCAGGGCGTCGCCTATCTCGACGACGGAACCATGGTAGTCGTCGACGGTGGCCGCCGCCTGATCAACAAGAGCGTGGATATCCAGGTCACCTCAGTTCATCAGACGACTGCAGGGAAGATGATTTTTGGCCGGCTGGATGATCGGCCGGATCTGTCTGCTTCGCTGCCCCGGCAAACGGCCGCCGCTGCGGCAGGCCGCGGCGAGCATATCGGCAACAGCCGTGTCGATCTGCCGGGCCGAGTGGAAAACGGCTCGCGTCTGCCGGAACCGCAAATCGAACGCGGTCGCGGTGCGGTCTTCCCCGACCCTGACGCCGACTAGCTTCTACAAGTACGTGGGCGCGGAAAGTCCGATCCGAGTTCGGAAGCGGGCGGCCCTCGCCTTTTCTTCGTAAAGGCGCCGCAAGCGAAGCATTTTCCGCCCTCGGCGATTCGCCTGACAAGCCGGCTTGAGGTACACTCTGAAGTTTGCGGCCCTAACGTTTTTCGCGTCCTGGAGGGTCGCGCCTAAAATGAGCCGCATTGCCGCCATTCTCCCAGCCGCCGGTCTAGGCACACGCATGGGTGCCGATACGCCGAAACAGTTTCTCGAGCTGGATGGGACGCCGCTGGTCATTCACAGCGTGCGCCGCATAGCTTCTTGCCCGCTCGTCACCGACATCATTGTCGCGACGCGCGCCGATGTGGTCGCCTCGCTGGAAGAAAGCATCCGCGGCGAAAGATTCATGCAGTCTGTGCGGGTCGTGCGCGGCGGAGATTCGCGCCAGGATTCGGTCGCGCTGGCGCTCGAGGAGGTTTCAAGCGACACGGAGATTGTCCTCGTTCACGACGCCGTCCGCCCTTTCGTCACCCGCGAGCAGATCGTTCGCGTGATTGAAGAGGCTCGCCGCTGTCAGGCCGCGATTCTCGGCATCCCCGCGATGGACACGGTGAAAGAAGTGAAGCGCGCCAGTCTGCCGGAGGATGTCGCGCTTATCATCGGAACCATTCCGCGCGAACGCGTTGTGCTGGCGCAGACGCCGCAGGCGTTTTCGACCAAACTCATCAAAGAAGCCTTCGCTAGCGCGCAAGCCGACGGCGTCAGCGCCTCCGACGAAGCCGGCCTGGTCGAGCGCCTCGGCCACGACGTTCACGTGGTCCTCGGTTCCGAGCGCAACATCAAAATCACGAAACCCGCCGACATGAACCTTGCGCGCTTCTATCTCGAACAAGAGCGTCAGAAAGCATGAGCGCGCGCTGCGGCATTGGCTACGATTTGCACCGTCTCGCGGAAGGCCGCAAGCTGATCGTTGGCGGGATCGCCCTCCCATTTGACAAAGGATCGGTCGGACACTCCGACGGCGACGTTCTGGCGCACGCTCTCTGTGACGCGTTGCTCGGCGCTGCCGGGCTGGGCGACATTGGCACGCACTTCCCCGACACGGATTCGAAATGGAAAGGCGCGAACAGCCTGCTCTTCCTGGAACATGCGCGAAAATTGCTCGACGAAAAACATTTTGCGATCGAGCATGTCGACGCGGTGGTTATCACCGAAAAGCCCAAGCTGGGGCCGCACTTCCCGAAAATGCGGGAAGCCCTCGCTCGCGCGCTCGGCGTCACCGCCGATCACATTCATCTCAAAGCGAAGACCAACGAAGGCGTCGACGCCGTCGGCCGCGGTGAGGCTATTGCCGCCTACGTGGTTGCCACGCTCTCTGGACGGTAAGATCATGCCGCAGCTCTCAATCCATCCTGCCAACGTGCGCTAGAATCTGGCAATGCCATCAGAAGAAACTCCGAATCCCGCGGCGGGAGCCGCCGCAAATGCCTGGACAGGCCGTGATGTTGCGGAAATTCTGTGCGAACAAGGCTGGCTCCTTGCTAACGCCTCTCCCGCCCAATTGGCGTGGTGCGAACGCGCGGCCGCGCTCCTCGGTCCGCAAGTTTCCGATCGTGACTCCCTCGCCGATCGACTGCATCTCGTTTTTCACTACGACGCGAGCGCAATTCTCGCCAAAGTCGAGAGCCACGCCGTCCTCTCCCGTTACGCTGCGCGGGACGTGGTGCGGCAGCTTGCACTGGTGCTGCTCGATGGCGTTCCGCTTACCACCGAGCGATTCAAGGAGGTCATCGCCGCATTGAAAGACCTGGTGGGCCTCCGCAGCCGCGAACTCTTTCATCCGATTCGCCTTGCGCTTACTGGCCGCGCCGGTGACGGCGGCCTCGATCGCGTCATCCTGCTTCTCGATGAAGCCGCCGCTCTTTCCTTCGTCGTCCCCGTCAAGCCCGCCCGTGAGCGCATCCTGGAATTCTGCGCCGCGCTCGACTGATCGCTGGGCGCGCAGTTTCCTCGCACGGCTTTCAACTCGGAACGGTCACCTGTACACTGTCTCCCCGATGGACAAACTGACGGGCATCCACGCCATACGCGAAGCCCTGGACGCAGGTCGCCCTTTCGATCGCATTCTGATTGCCCGGGGGCGACAGGACACCCGCGTCGAGGAAATCGTCCAGCTGGCGCGCGCCCGCGACATCCCCGTTCGCTTTGAAGACCGCGGGCAACTCGATCGCCTGGCCAATTCGAAAGATCATCAGGGCGTCGTCGCTCTAGCCGCCGCGCGCGCACCGGCCACGCTCGAGAGTATTCTGGCGGCGGCAAACAAAAGCCCCGGTCATGGCAGCAAAGGACTCATCGTTCTTCTCGACGGCGTCGAAGATCCGCACAATCTCGGGGCCGTCATTCGAACGGCTCTGGCCGCCGGGGCGCATGGCGTGATCATTCCCGATCGCCGCGCCGTCGGCCTGACGGACACGGTCGCGCGCGCCTCCGCCGGCGCCATTGCGCATCTGCCGGTCGCCAAGGTCATCAATCTCGCGCAAACAATGGAAGCACTAAAGGAAGCCGGCTACTGGCTCATCGGCCTGGATGAACGCGCCGACAAAAGCTACACCGAAGCCGACTACACGTCTCCGGTAGGCATCGTGCTTGGCGGAGAAGGCCAGGGTCTCCACGACCTGACCCGCAAACGCTGCGACTTTGTGGTTTCCTTGCCTACCACCGGCCCTGTGAAATCGCTCAACGTCTCCGTTGCCGCAGGCGTGGTCTTGTTTGAAGCTCTGCGCCAGCGCCATAGAAAATAGCGGCAGGTGCGTGCGCGGAGCCCAGAAGGGAATCGCAATCTAGTTGTCGTATTGAATCAGCGAGAAAATATCCAGGCCTTTGAGTTTTGAGCGGCCGTTGAGAAATGTAAGCTCCACCGCAAACGCCAGCCCCGCAACTTTTCCACCGAGCTGCTCCACAAGTTTCGCGGTAGCCGCGGCTGTGCCGCCCGTTGCGAGCAGATCATCGCAAATAATCACGCTCTGCCCTGGCTTCACTGCGTCTTCATGAATCTCCAGGGTGTCCGTACCATATTCGAGCGCATAAGAAATGCTCGCAGTTTTGGCAGGCAGTTTCTTTGGCTTTCGCACGGGCACGAACCCGGCCCCCAGGCGGTACGCCAACGCCGGTGCGAAGATAAAGCCGCGTGCTTCGATGCCCGCAACTACATCGATCGTCCGCCCCTGGTAGTGATCGCAGAGTCGGTTGATGAGCGTATGAAATCCTTCTTTGTCCTTCAAAAGGGTCGTCAGATCGTAAAAAAGGATTCCCGGCTTGGGATAGTCTGGCACTTCGCGAATCAGTTTCTTCAAATCATCCATTCGAACGGCTCCCCCTGGTGATCCTCTTCTCAAGCGTCTGGCTCGATCACAAATCCTTTCTCGTACCGCCGGTCATCTTGCGCGTCCTCTTCACGAACTAGAGAGACGCTTGAAAATCGCGGCCCGCGTTCGAGGGCCCTCTTCAGCTGATCCAGCTGCGCTGGCGAGCCGGTCGCCAGCACTTCGACTCTGCCATCCAACAGATTCCTCACATAGCCGCCGAGGCGCAGCTTCTCTGCCTCGCGCTGCGCAAAAAAGCGGAACCCCACGCCTTGCACGATTCCAGAGACAAAATATCGCCTGCTTTGTTTCTCGTCGCCCACAAACTTCGGAATTGTAGCAGAGACCTCTCGTATTCTGCTGAAACCGCGATTCGTCCTTCGCTGCAGGTCGCCAATGCGCCGGAACAGGCAGGACGCTCCAGGCGAAGTGCGCTAAACTCAATGAGATTCGCCAAGGCTGCCGAAGCTGCCGTTCGGCGCTCGAGACGCATCCTATTTGTCATGAACCCGCACGCCCAACCTTCCCGCGGCCGCCCTTCCCGAGCCGTGTTCCGCTGCGCGTTTCTTCTCTGCGCATTTGTATTCGCGTGCGCAACAAGGCCTGCCCAGGCCGCTCAGCAAGGCCCGCTCACGCCTCCCCCGGAACATGACGTCCATCGCGTTGGCACAGAACCAGTCCCGCCAGCCCCCCCCTCCATTCCTCCGGAGGAAATCATCAAGCGGTTCTCCCAAAAAGAAGATCAATACATCGTCGCCCGCGCCGGATTCACCTACAAAAAAACCGTCCGCCTGGAAGAATTCGGCCCCGACGGCAAGCCCGCGGGCCAACTTTCGCTGGTCATCGAAGCAAAACCCGGCGTCGACGGCAAAATCTACGAAAAGACCGTCGAGCGGCCGCAATCCAGCTTGCACTATCTGGAAATGGGCCCCGAAGACTTCCAGTCCCTCGCGCGCATGCCGGCCTACCCGCTCACCACCGGCCAGCTTCTGAAATACAATCTGAAGTACTTAGGCAAGGAACTCGTCGATGAAGTCGACTGCTACATCTTCCAGGTAAAACCCAAAGCCGTCGAGCGCACCCACGCCTATTTCGACGGCCTCGTCTGGGTCGACGCCGCGTATCTGGAAGTAGTAAAGACCTACGGAAAGTGGATCACCGACCAGGGCGACATGCGCTCGGCCACCATGCCCTTCACGATTTTTGAAACCTATCGTGAAAATGTGGAAGGCAAATACTGGCTTCCCAACTACATGCGCTCCGACGACACGCTGAATTTCAAGGACGTAAATGTCCAAGTCCGCCTGGTGATCAAGTGGACCGACTACCAACCCGCGCCCGCCGCGACGGCGGCGCCTACCCAGCCGGTAGCACCGCCAAAGCCCGATTCCTGAGCCCGCCGGCGCGCTGTAGGGGCGGCTGTCCCGGCGCTCGCGACCCGTTGGCAGATTCCGTCGTCTCTGGGCCGCTGACATCCCGAAGGCCGTATCCACGGCACTGTCCCATGCTTCGCGCAAAATAAAGCCAGGCGCTCCTCGGAATCAGCCGTTAACCGCCCAGTTTCCTCAGCACCTCCGGCAGTTCCCGTATCGATTCCAGTAAAAAATCCGGCCGTGCGGCCCGCAGTCTCTTTTCTGTCGGAAACGGCCCCAGCACCGCAATAGCTCGAACCCCCGCATTCTTGGCCATCTGCAAATCCTCCGGCGAGTCTCCTACATACACGCACGCCGACGGCTGTAAACGAAGTTGCTGCAAAGCCAGCCGGAGAGGCGCCGGGTGCGGTTTCCTTTGCGGAGTATCCCCGCTGCACACCCGCGCCCCAAACACCCGCGTGAGCCGGAAAGCCCGCAACTGCCGCATCACGCGAACCCGGTCGCCGCTGGTCACCAAACCCAAGTGATGCACCCGCCCCAGCCGATCGAGCACCTGCCGCGCCCCCGCAATCAGCCGAGGCGAATGCTTGGCATACTGCCTACGCCACGCTCGGTCAGCATCGTCCCACCGCGCGCGCGGCAGCTTCGCAGCCCGATACACGCGGTACCAATTCGGTGAATAATGCTGCGCCAATTCCTGCAATCCCCACGGAATCCCCAGTTCGCGAAACATCGCCAAGTATGCCGAAGAGTCAGCGCCGTAAGAATCAATCAACGTGCCGTCCCAATCAAACAACACGCCTCGCAAAGTCTTGTTTTTCAGGGGAGCCATCAGGACCTAGATTAACAAAGCCCCAGCCCTGACCGAGTACCAAAATATTCCACCAAGGTCCTTCCAAGCGAAGCGAAGAATCTGCTTTTTGAAAATGCCCCCGAACCTGCAGCTTCTGTATTTGGCGCTTGACTCTCACGTAACGTCAGACTTTATCCTGCATCTCACCGAGCGAGTCGGGAGGGCGCGATGCTTCCAATCAGCGAGTTTGCGCGAGCGGCGAACGTTACCGTCCGGGCACTGCGATTCTATGAGGAACTTGGCTTGCTTTCCCCGGCTCATGTTGTTCCCGAGAACGGTTACCGGCGGTATTCCCCGGCACAATTCGCCCAGTTGAATCAGATTCAGGCTTTCAAGGACATGGGCTTTTCGCTTCAGGAGATTCGTGAGCTCCTCGAACGGCGTCTCGCCCCTCAAGAATTACGCCGAGTCTTGGAGGTCCGCCGCGAAGCTCTCAGGAAGCGCGTGCGCGACGACGCCGGCCGACTCGAAAGGATTGAGGCTCGGTTGCAGAGCCTCTCCGCTGGCGGTTCACAATCGCACCCGACCATCCTGTTGCGGAGGACGCCGGAGCAATCGGTGGTTTCACTTCGTCAAAAATTGCAAAACTACCAGCAGGCGGATGAGCTATTCAAAACACTCGAACAGCGCGTGGATCCGCGAGTGCTTTACGATCAACGTGGAGCTATCTTTCACCGCTGCCTCGAAGGAGACGGCGAGATCGATTGCGAAGCCGTTCGATTCCTCAAACACCCCGTTGCCGCGATTCGAGGCTTGAAGGTATATAAGTCCCGGCGCACGCGCGTGGCTTTTACCTATCACTACGGCTCTGAGGATTCCATCGGCACAGCCTACCGATCGATGACCGTTTGGATTGCCGCCCAGGGCTATCAACTTTCGGCGGCAAAACGGGAAATTTACTGGCCGGCGCCGGAGAGTAAAGGCGAAACCAGCTCGCTAACGGAAATTCAATTCCCGGTTACCCGATTGCGTGGCGTGGCACGGAGCGCGCAGCAGGAGCGCGCTGGTTGAACTCTGGTCGGCAGCCCCGCTTGGCGGCGTTCCTGCCACGCAGAAGGTACAAGGAAGATTCTCGGTGAAGACCTTGTCAGCCGTAGTGTATTTCGACTTGTTGGAGCAATGCCCGTAGCATTTGAAATTTCGAGCAGCGAAGGAGAATCAGACGATGAACCGCACCGAAACAGTTGTGAACTTCATCAAATCCGATACGTTGCCGCCTGCGGTTGGCTACTCGCAGGCAGTGACTGTCGGCCGTGGTCGCCTGGTCTACGTTGCCGGGCAGGTCGCCATGGATCCCTCTGGCAAACTCGTAGGACCGGGAGATTTCCGCGCGCAGGCGGAGCAGACCTTTGAGAATCTGAAGGCGGCACTCGCGGCAAGCGGGGCGAGCTTCGACAACGTCGTCAAGCTGAACAGTTATTTCGTCGACATCCAGCAAGCGCCCGTCTTTCGCGAGGTCCGTGATAAGTACATCAACGTAACCCATCCTCCCGCAAGCACCGCCGTGGAGGTGCGCCGGCTGGTCCGCGAAGAGTGGTTGTTTGAACTTGAAGCCATTGCCGTCGTGCCGGAATAGTTGCGGTCACAAGGTCGCTCTCAATAAGTAGCGCGATCGGCTCGTGCCCGCTATTCGCTTGCCGGATGTGCTCTTGTTGGCTTTGTGGGAGGCGCGCGTCGAAATTCCCGGGGCCTACCCGGCGAGTAGTTTGGCCTGGAGAGCACTCCGAAAATCCGCTTCTAATTGCTATTGTCGTGCCCGCACCAGCGGCACTGTTGTATGTCTCGGGATGCGCCGCGTGACGATGTTCATCCCGAGACCGGTTACCCAGTCGAGACCAAACGTTACTGCAACGCAGGATCAGCTACTGTAGCAGCGGCGCCGCTAGCCTTATAACGAATCACATCTGACTGAACCGTGAAGAAAGAGCGCTGACCGGAGCTGCCAACGTGTTTTCATTTGCGTTTTTTAATACGAATTAGTCGCAAGGGATGCTTTTCACTGCTGCACCCAGTTGGGCCGAGTGCGCGGCAGCAGAACAGTCATTCGTGCCGCAGCGCGGTCATGGGATCCACATTTGTGGCGCGGCGAGCAGGGATATAGCACGCGAACAAAGCAATGCACACCAACAGGATTCCAACGGCGGCATAGGTTGTGGCATCGGTAGCCTTGACGTGAAAGAGCCAGAGGTGCTCCATCATGAACCGATTGAGTCCGAGCGCTAACGCAATGCCGATGACTAGCCCGGTCCCAGCAAGGGTGAGTCCCAGCTTGCCGACCAATAGCATTACGTCACCGCGCTGAGCTCCGAGAGCAAAACGAATGCCCAATTCGCGTGTTCGCTGGTTGACGAAGTAGGAAAGGACGCCATAAACGCCGATCGCTGCCAGGACCACGGCTATGCCGGCGAGAGACCCGAGCACAACGACGTAGTTTTTATAACCCCTTCCGAATTTTGCCAGGACGTCATCCATGGTACTGATGTCCGTGACTGGCTGATCGGGGTCCATCTCTTTGACAATTTGCTTCACCGAGGTTGTGATATCTGCCTCATGGGCGCGTACATCCGAAGTGGTCCGGATTACCAGACTACCCAAACGATCGAAATCTGCGTCGCCCTGGATCGTTTCCGGCTGCTGAAGAAAGGACTCGTAGACAAGTGGGTGAATTCCCCCCATGCCGATTTGCTTGACCTCGCCTACAACGCCCACAATCTGGCGCGGCCGATTTTCGTTCACTTGCTCAGGCTCGTAGCGAAGGAGGATCTGCTGTCCAATGGGATCTTCGTTCGGGAAATAGCGGCTTGCCAATGTCTCGCTAATGATCACCGCCCAGGGCGCGCTCTGCGCGTCGCGCTCATCGAAGTAGCGCCCTTTCCTGAGCGGAATTCTCATGGTGCGAAAGTAGCTGGGGCTCACTTCGTTAAAGTACCCCACAGGCCGATCCCCCGGCGACGGAGCCGGATGCCCCAGGATTGAGAAACTCTTACTTCCTGCTCCCAGCGGGGGAATGATGCTGATCATGCCTACCGATTCCACGCCTGGCAACGCTGCAGTTCTTTCGATCAATTGCTGGTGAAAGGCGGTCACCTTCGGGGATATCCTATTCATGTCTTTGCCCGGAACTTTCTCGAGATACTTGCCCTCTGTTTCCGGGAAATTCACGGCCATGGTCAACACGTTCGCCGCGTCGAAGCCCGGAGACGGGAGCAGTATGCGAAGCAGGCTGTTGATCATCAAGCCAGCGCCCACCAAAAGAACCATCGCCAGAGCTACTTCCGAAATCACCAACAAATAACGCGCGCGGCCTCGTTTCCCGGTCGAAGTCCTGCTCTCTCCTTCGCGCAGAGCATCATTCAAATCTGGCCGTGCAGCGCGAAGGGCCGGGGCCAGTCCGAAGAGCAACGCCGCCAACACCGAGAGTCCGGCGGCAAAAAGTAGCACACGTCCGTTGATGCGAATGTTCTCCGCGTCTGGAATGCCTTCTGTAATTGCGCGCATCAGGCGCGTTCCCCAGAACGAAAGCAGTACGCCGAGCGAGCCGCCAATCAATGTCAGCAATCCAGTCTCGGCAAGCAATTGCTGCATGAGCCGCCGCCGGCTCGCACCAAGCGACGCCCGCACGGAATATTCCCTTCGCCGGCCCTCCGTCCGCGAAAGCATGAGGTTGGCCACGTTTACGCAGCCGATCAACAGGACAAACCCCACTGCCCCAAAAAGGGGATAGAGCTTGTCTCCAGCCTCCTTGTAAAGCGTGTCGCGCAAAGGAATGACCTTTTCCCCTACTCCCTTATTGGACTCTGGATAGGCTTGCTCCATGCCGCGGGCAATCACGTCCATCTCAACCTGCGCTTGCGCGACGGTCACTCCCGGCTTTAGGCGCGCCACGGGCATAATCCAATGGTCGGATCGCTTCGCATTTTTTTCACTTTCCGGGTCGATCGGTTTCCACACGTCCGCTAGCTTGCCCTCATACCACGGCGCAAACCCGCTGAACTCCACCGGCATCACTCCCACAACCGTCGAGACCACACCGTCGATACGGAAGGTCTTTCCAAGCACCTGGGGGGCACTGTTGAACTTTCTTTTCCAGAAGAGGTTGCTGATGACCACCGTCTGAAACTGCTCTTGAATCTCTTCCGCGCGAAAAACTCGACCGACTGCGGGTTGTACTCCAACCAGGTCGAAAAAGTTCGGAGTCGCTGATTGAACGTTGACCGCCCCAGGCTCGCCGAGTCCGGTTAAAGTGCCCGTACCGGTCATACTGATTGCTGCAATGTCGGCAAAAACATGGTTTTGTTTTCTCCAGTCGGTTAGCTCGGCAATCGGAGGGAGATCCTGTGAACCCGGGTCCGTTTTTTGCGTGGACCATATGGTCGCCAAGTTCTCCGGATGCTCGTAAGGCAAGGCATGTAGCATCACGGCGTTCAGCGCGCTGAATATCGCGGTGTTCGCTCCAATGCCGAGCGCGAGAGAAAAAACTACCACGGCTGCGAAGCCTGGGCTCTTTGTCAGGGTTCGCGCCGCGTAGCGAAAGTCCTGCCATAGCGTTTCCATCCAGGTAAAGGTCCACATTTCTCGGCTATCTTCTTTCACCAGCGCGACGTTCCCGAATCGCCGCCGCGCCGCTGCCCGCGCATCATCTGCTCCAAGGCCCAAGGCGCGGTTCTTTTCCGCGCGCTTCGCCAGATGAAACTGCAGTTCCTCTTCTAGGTCGCGTTCCAGTCTCTCCCGCATCGCGAGCGCCTTGACCCTCACCCAAGCCTCTTTCAACCATTCGCGCGACATGCGTCCTCCTTAGGCAGGCTCCAGAATCCGTGCAATCGCGGAAGACATGCGCTTCCAGTGCGCTGTTTCTTCCGTGAGCTGTTTCCGTCCCGCCGCCGTCAGCTTGTAATATTTCGCCCGCCGGTTGTTGTCCGACGCGCCCCACTCCGCCGCGAGCAGTCCGCGAAGTTCCAGGCGATGTAGCGCCGGATACAGCGCGCCTTCTTCGACGCGCAGCACGTCGTTGCTTGTCTCATGAATGTATTCCGCGATGTCGTAGCCGTGCATCTCTCCATGGCTCAGAGTTTTTAGGATCAGCATGTCCAGGGTGTCGCGCAACAGATCGCCCGCTTCGTTCTTTTTCTGTGTCATGGCATGGGATCCCTGCCCCTAACGTTCTTAGGGGAGTGTATTCCCGTCCTTTTCCTCTTGCAATCTCATTCTTTGGCAGCTGGTATCCAACTTCGCACGTCGCGAATTCAGCGGACGCTGATTAGCGCGGTTGGGTTGTGTTGCAAACCGTCCGTCCAGCTATATTCTGCGGGAAAATGACTACCCCGACAGATTCCCACAATGGGGCAGTGTTAGACTTCCCATCCGAGCTCTATGGCTTCGCGGTACAGACTACTCGCCGAGGTGATGGTGTGATCCCAAAGCCAGTCTTTGGTGCATTTACAGCGGTGGCGTTAATGGTGATTGGGCACTGCGCGGTCGCTCTATCGAATCAATCCGGGGCAGCCCCAAGTCTAGAGACTGAAGTTAAGCCGCTTCTGCTCGAAAGGAATGAAGGCGAGCTGCGAACGCGCCGCATGCACATTGACAATAGTGCCACCGCCTCATCCCAATTTATTCTGAAGGTCAGCCCGAAAAACAATGGCTCCCAGCATCTCGTGGCGGGTACGGAGGAGGTTGCTCCGGGTGCGACCCTACCGAAGCATAGGCACTTGGTCCAAGATGAAATAGTGCTGGTCCACAGCGGAACAGCTCACGTTTGGCTTGGAGATCAGGAGCGCGATCTACATGCCGGCGGACTCGCGTTTATTCCGGCAAATACCTGGGTAAGTTTGAAGAATATTGGCACCGAACCGATTAGCCTGACCTTCGTCTTCTCAGCGCCCGGATTCGAGGAGACCATGCGCTGCAATTCCGTGCCAGCCGGTGAAACGCCAACTGAGATCACCCCAGAGCAGCAAATGGCCTGTGCACACCTGGGACATGCAGAAAGCGCGAGCAGGCAAGAACCGCCCAAGAAATGAACAAGCGCGCGCGTCGCAAGAAAAAGCAACGGTGAACTCGTCGTCGGTCCGGGGCTTTACGGCCCACAATGCGTGACGCGATGTCCGGTTACGCGAGATTATTGGGCATTATTCAAAAGGAAAGCCAAACTTGGGCGTTCGCGACTCTTTTGAAACTTTTCCTTGCCCGGCGGTGTCCAAGTGAATTGACACCTTGAGTTGTGCTCGTTCGTCAGGATTTGCAGACACATGCATAGAAGGTCGAACCCGACGAAGCTTTTTCGGTTGGTTTGTGTGTCGGCTATCCTAGTTGGTTGTGCCCCAAGAAGGCCGATTTCTTCAGGGTCAGGCTCTTTTCGATTGCAGTCATTGAAAACCGGTTCCGTTCTGTTGGCCCCGGCAATTCCTGAATCGCAGGCCATCAACGCCCCTATCCGACTGATGATAGACGGAGGCTCCAGCCTCCCGCCACTACCCACCGCTTGTACTGCGGAAAAAGGTCCGTTTCGCCTGTCACTTGCGAACGATCGTCGGGCTGCATTTCAAATAGTCCTGCCAACGCCCGAGAGATGGCTTAGCGATTTGCAAAACGGATCGCAAGGAAACGACGGCGATATTATGGAAACGTTCTACTCTTTTCTTGCCGATCTGGATCGAGCGCAACTGCTGGGGTGTTTTGCTTCGACGAACTCTCCCATTCGAGATTACATGTTACAGAGCGTTCCCATGAGGCCGTCCGAAAGCTTGTTCAACGCCTATGGTTATCTGCTGGAACGAGGTGGTTTGGATCTGAAAGCAGGCCTTCGCGTCAAAATTCAACGCGCTTACTTCCGCCCACCGGCGCCCGGAGAGGAACAGCATACAGTAAAGAATTACCTTGGCGTCAGCACCAGCAACTTTGACGTGCAGCAGGCAAGCGGCGGAAAAATACGATTCCAACAGATTGGTGACATCCAATACTCACCTGAGACTTTCCTAAGAGATGGCCAGGAAGAAAGGCGTGAGCAAGATTTGCGGAAACTTCCGGAACGATCTCATTACCGCCTCCTCTTCTACACCTATATTGTCCCCAAGGAGCAGGATATCTCCGCAGCCATCATTGGAGCCAGCAACGCCGCTCAATTGGATGAATTGGAGCGAGAACTGCGCACACACCTTGCGGAAGCCTGCCAAACTTCCGCGGAGTCAAAGGGCGGGGACTGCTTTGAGTTCAAAGGATTCGTTACCGTGAGTGCCCAGATCGAGGTGCAACTGAATGGGAAATTCCAGTTCGTTGATTGGGGAACGAATCTTAATAGCGTTCTG
>Ga0209006_10004028_pt1 | contig 13381 bp, 16 predicted proteins | sample JacPin_JW_Ref_O2_FD_188567 | JGI IMG/M metagenome (GOLD analysis project Ga0209006, IMG submission 188567) | Forest soil microbial communities from Algoma, Ontario, Canada - Jack Pine, Ontario site 1_JW_Ref_O2 (SPAdes) (version 2) | ecosystem: Environmental > Terrestrial > Soil > Boreal... | reverse complement strand
CCGCCCCCGCCGCTTCCATCCGCGCCACCGCCGTGCAATCAAATGGCGGAATGTAATGCTCGAGAATCTTCGATCCCGCCGTGGTGCGCAGACCGCGCGTGCTCATCACATCTTTAATTCCCACCGGTACTCCGCCCAGCGGAGGCAAAGTCTTCCCTTCGGCGGCCATGCGATCAATGCGATCCGCCTGCTCCAACGCGCGCTCTTTTGACAGTGTGAGAAACGCGCCAATCTGGCCATCCTCTTTTTGAATGCGGGCGTAATACGCTTCCGCCAGCGCCAGCGCCGTGGTGTGGCGCTGCTGCACGGCAGAGCGCGCGGCATCGATGGTAAGAGAGGTCAGGTCCATCTAATGAGTATGGAAACGGCCCGAAGGATCAGCCGTGGCCTCGTCGAGTTCCGCGTTGAATACGCGCCGAATCTCCCGGACGGTTCCAGTTTTGTCCCAATCTTTTGCATCATGCAGGGCATTGGCTACGTGTCGTACAACGTCTGTCAGTAGGATACCCCAGGCGGTCCGCTCACTATCTCCCCATCGGTCGACGCTCAGGCTACAGTGCAAGCCTTCGTGTGCCGACCACGCGCGGATCAACTCCTGGGCATTCTTATCCGAGCGCACCCCAGGTGGAATTGGCAGTTCGTTGAGCACGGACCTCCTTAGGCTTAACGCTCAATTACTTTCGGCACGCGAAAGAAATGCTCATCCGCGTCCGGTGCGTTCGCGAGCGCTTCTTCAGTCGGCAACGACTTGCGCAGTCCCTCGAGGATATCCTCTCGACTCGCGTACTCGAATCGTTCGCTTCCTTGCTTCGACTCGTCCACGCCATAACGATCGGAAACCTGCGCCATGGGTGGAACCCGGGAGGTGTCGAGTTCATTGAGACGGTCAATGTATTCGAGAATGGAATTCAGATCCCGCAGCATTGCCATACGCTCGTCGGCGGTGAGTTCCAGGTTGGCAAGGTCAGCCACGTATGCGACGTCTTTATCGGTGACTTTCATGGCATGTTCCGAGATCGAAGTTAGCGCCCTTGATTCTCGGCGCCGGCAATCACAAATTCGATTTTGCGAACCGTTTGGGAGGTGAAGCGGTTGATGGTTGCCACATAGCGCGGAGCCAGCGCCTGTAATTCCGCTTTCCAGCGCTGGCCGGAGACCTCCACGAACAGCACTCCATCTTTAAAGCTCAACGCACGGGTGCGCTCGGCGACGCTGGAACCGCAAACCACTGGCCACGCCATGAGAGGCGCTTCCTCCGGAGGCGACTGGCGCAGTGACTGCGCCACGATTTTTTCCAGCCCGGCACCAGCCTGTTCCACGAACCAGCCTCGTCCTCGCTTAGACGGCGAGCATCGATTCTAGCATTCTCTTTCCTGCACCTCGAAGCGGGTCAAACGGGAAATTCGCGATGCAGAAATTCCAGGGCGGCATCTCGCGACGGCAATCGGCCTTCAAGTTGCGCATCCTCGACCGCATTCAGAATCTCGCGGAACTTTGGCCCGGGAGCATGACCCGCGGCAATCAGATCATCGCCCGTCACCAGGGCTGCGGGACGGATGGTCTCGGCCGGAATTTCAGCGCGCTTCCTTATCAACAATTCATAGGTGCTCAGGTTTCGATGGCTGGCCAAACTGTCCGCACGATGCAGCGCGAGGTGTTCATCAAATGCGGGCAAACGCAGAAATCTCTTCAGCGTCGATTCCTTCATGCGCGAAACGTGGCCGAAGCGCATGTGGTTGTCGACCAGGGCAAGAATTTGTGCGCTCTCATCATTAGAGAAACGCAGGCGCCGGCAAATCTCTTCCGCAATCTTCACCCCAACCTCCACGTGGCCATCGAAACGGATACGGTCGGGCGCCACGCGGAATGTAGCCGGCTTGCCCACATCGTGCAGCAGTGCTCCCCACGCCAGCGTCATGGAGCAAGGCTGCGGCAAATGATCGAGGAGCAGAAGAGTGTGTACGAACACGTCGCCCTCGGGATGGAACTCGGGTGGCTGCTCGACCCCCTTCATCGCGGAAATCTCTGGCAGAACGTGCTGTAGTAATCCACTCTCATCCAGCAGAAGGAACGCCCGCCTCGCATGGCCCTCCGTAAGCATCCGAGTCAGCTCATCGCGCACACGCTCGCGCGATACTACCTGGATCTGCTCTGCCAGTTTCTGCATCGCCGCAAACGTGGTGGGCTCGATCGTGTATTCGAAGCGGGCGGCAAAGCGGACTGCACGCAGCAAGCGCAATTTATCTTCGTTAAAGCGCTGCTCAGGATCGCCAATGGTGCGAATGATGCCGGCTTCCAGATCGGGTCGGCCACCCACATAATCCAGTACTTCGCCGGTGACGGGATCGAGCAGCATGCCGTTAATAGTGAAATCGCGACGGGCAACATCTTCGCGCGGATCTTTACTGAAGCGCACCTCGTCGGGATGACGGCCATCGGAATATCCAATATCGTTGCGAAATGTCGCAACCTCAATCGCGCCGCAGCGTGACGAACCGCCGCCGGGGTCGTTCTTCGCCTCTTCCCCGGGAGGCACGAGCACAACTCCGAATTGCGCGCCGACGGCGTAGGTTTGAGGGAAAATCTCCATCACTTGTTCCGGGATCGCGTCGGTGGTGACGTCGTAGTCTTTCGGTTCGCGTCCGAGCAAGAGATCGCGCACACATCCGCCCACCAGATAGGCTTGAAAGCCGCGCTGGCGCAGGTCGCTAACGATCGAGATCGCGAAATTCTTGGCCATTCGACTAGACAGAACGCAAATCTTCTATGACATCCAATAATATTAGAGAGCGTGTCCTCCGCCTACATCCTCGGCATTGAAAGTTCATGCGATGAAACCGCAGCCGCAGTGGTGCGGTCGGGCGAACAACTCATCTCAAACGTAGTTGCGTCGCAGATCGCGACCCATCAGCCTTACGGCGGAGTTGTGCCCGAACTCGCCTCGCGCGAGCATTTGCGCGCCATCGTGCCTGTGGTGCGTCAGGCACTAGCCGAGGCCGGGCGCGACTATGCCTCGCTCGATGCCATTGCGGTCACGCGCGGTCCCGGCCTTGCGGGAGCATTGTTGGTAGGCATCAGCTATGCCAAGGCGCTGGCCTTCGCCCTCGACAAGCCGTTGATTGCGGTCAATCATCTCGAAGGCCACATACATGCGGTTTTGCTGGAAGAGCGCCAGAAGGGAAATCACGAACTACAGTTTCCCGTGCTCGCTCTGGTGGTCTCCGGGGGCCACACGCATCTATATCTGGCGGCGAAGCGGGAGAGTTCCTGGACCTACGAAAACATCGGCCACACTCGCGACGATGCCGCCGGCGAAGCCTTCGACAAAGTGGCAAAGCTGCTAGGCCTCGGATATCCCGGCGGTCCGGTCATCGACCGTCTGGCGCCGTATGGCGATCCAAAGGCGGTGAAATTTCCTCCGGCCCAGATCAAGCATCGTGACCGCCGCGGACGAAAGGATGGCCGGGCGGTCGACCTCGACCAAGATGGTCTGGACAATTCCCGCCCGCGCTTCGATTTTTCCTACAGTGGCATCAAGACGGCAATCCTGCGCTACGTCGAAGCCCACGACATGCGGGCCGCCGTAGACGCTCGGCGAAAAGTCCTGGCGAACATTCCCAAGCCTAAGATCGAAGATTATCTCGCCCACTGCGACAAGATCACACTGGATCTTGTCGCATCATTCCAGCGTGCGATCGTGGATGATCTGGTGGGAAGAACCCTGACCGCCGCACGGGCCTATGACGCAGCCACACTCTTCGTCACCGGGGGCGTCGCCGCCAATGGGGAATTGCGCCAGACATTTGAACGTGAAGGCGCGAAAGAAGGGTTACCCGTTTATTTCCCCTCGCGACCGTTGTCGACCGATAACGCGGCTATGATAGCCGCCGCCGCCTACCCTAAATTTATCGCGAAGGATTTCGCTGCAATGGATTTTTCCGCGGAGCCAGGGTTGGCGCTGAAGTAGGCGAGATTGAGTAATTGGGAAATTGAAAATTATTGGATGTCAAAAATCTTCCCCGTGTCCTTGTGGTTCAAACCCCTTAACCACAGGGGACACAGAGAACGGCTTTTAATTAACTCAATTACCAGATTTCCCAATCATTAAATTCCCTACCTTTACTTTCCTGCGGCTTGGCCGCCGACCTTGCCCATCACCTGATCCAGCGCTTTGCCGAGCTGCACTTCGATGTCAATATCTTTGTAAATCACGAAATTCGCGCGCTTCTCGGTTTCGGCGAAACCGCTGGCTCGCCCGGCTACGATAATGATCGGGACCGCAGCCGTCTCGGGTCTGTTCTTAACCGCCGTCATCAACTCGCTGCCCGACATTTTCGGCATCTGCATGTCGGTGACGATTAAATCTGGCTGGATTCGATTCAGCATTTCAAGCGCTTCGGCGCCGTTGGTCGCTGACTCCACCATGAAGCCGCGCTCTTCCAGAAAGCGGCAAATGGTATAGCGGATCAGCATGGAGTCGTCGACGACCAGAGCTAGCTTGGACATTCGATTGAACCGAAGATCGGACTGAAAAAAAGAGCCGGGCCCATGCAACGCTGGTTATTTAAAAATGAGTCAGGTAAAAACCGAACGGCAGATGATTGGACCCTAACAGAGAGAATTTCGCAGGAACAAGCGCTAACCGAAGCCCGGGATTACCTACGTCATCGCGACACGCCCGCGATCAGACTACGCTGATCAGACCAGCCTTTCCAATCCGCCTTAAATTTCGCTTTCCTGCGTTCCCTCTTCAATGCTCATGTCCTTCAATTCGCTGGATTCGAAGATCTCCCGGCACTCAAGACATTCCACGAATTCTGCGTCCTCGTCGCGGCTTACGATTTGCACGCGAGGATGCTTGCAGGGCTGCCGCTTCGCTGCGGTTTGAGGAGGGAGAGGCGGCTTTGGAGTCATAAATCCGGAAGTCCCGCGTAGACCAAGGCGGATGAACGAATTCGCCGGAATTTCCGGTATTTTAGAACGGCTTTACAGCTTGTCAAGCCCTAGCTGTTACGCCGTCCTAAAATTCTACCTGAGGACGCGGGCCACTGGCGGTTAGACGGGTTTGGATCGTCGCGGCGAAATTCCGATGGAATTCGTCGCATTAACCTAAGCCATTCAGTTGCCTTTATTTACCGTTGGGAAAGCTTTTCAGACGGATGCCTGCGAAGTCTTGCTCCGAGGGGCAGGATTGACGTAGAATGAATTACGACAGAAAAGGTCGGAGTTCTGTCCGACCATTAAAGTCGTGATTCGGAAGAGTGGAGAATGAAGATGACGTTTTCCTGCCGCGCATGTGGTTACCCAATTTCTATCCCTGACAGGACGGCAGATCACGCACCGGGTTGCTCGACACGGCGGGTTTCATCTCGCCCGTTCGGTGTTTCTGCGGAGAACTTCCAGGCCAGAATTGATGAAAAGGATGTACCGGGGTTAGTTGGTGCCAAGGCATACGTTGAAGCTCAGGCTAGAATTCTTTCTCCCTTCTGGCCCAATTAGGTTCCATGCGTTAGTGGCATCTCGACGCTCAGGTTCGAAAGACAGACGAGCAAGATACGGTAGACAAGTGCTAAAGCTCACGAAAAAGGCCGATTACGCGCTTATGGCGATGAAGCATCTGGCGGAGCACTCGACCGGAGGCTCACGGAGCGCCAAGGACGTGGCCGATGCTTACGGTATTCCGCCCGAAGCTCTGGCCAAGATTCTGCAGCGGCTGACCAAGGCCGGCTTGCTGCATTCGCAGCACGGCACCAACGGTGGTTACACCCTGGGGAGGCCGGCACACACGATTTCGGCCTTCGAAGTGATTCAGGCCATCGACGGCCCGCTGTTCATCACTTCCTGCGTCACCGCGCGCGGAGAATGCGATCAGAGCGACCGCTGCAACATTCGCGAACCGCTGCGTAAAGTGAATGACAGCATTGAAGCAGTGCTGAAACGCATCAAGATTTCGCACATGCGGGAAGAACCGGAAGAGGTCGCGACCGAGGTTGTGCGGCCCCGCGAATTAGTCACGATCGGCTGAAACGTCGGCGCTAGAGATTCATCAAATTACTTACAAGGCCGGTAGTCAAGGCAGGAGAGGCAATCGAATGAGCACCGAAGTGAAGATCCCCCAGGCACTGACGCAGTCTAACCACCCTGACGCCAAAGGTGTGAAGCTGCCCATTTATATGGATAACCACGCCACCACCCAGATGGATCCGCGGGTGCTGGAAGAAATGCTGCCCTACTTCGTAGAAAAGTTTGGTAACTCAGCCAGCCGCAACCACTCCTTCGGATGGGCCGCCGAAGAGGGCATCGAGACCGCGCGCGAGCGCATCGCCAAGCTGATTGGTGCGACCACGAAAGAAATCATCTTCACCTCCGGCGCCACCGAGAGCGACAACCTCGCCATCAAGGGCGTGGCCGAGATGTACCGCGAGAAGGGCAATCACATTATCACTGCGGTCACCGAGCACAAGGCCGTGCTCGACACCTGCAAGCGCCTGGAGAAAAACGGCTACCGCGTCACTTACATGCCGGTGCAGAAAGACGGCCTGGTCGATCTCGATGACCTGAAGCGCGCCATGGACGACAAGACCATTCTGGTCTCGATCATGTACGCCAACAATGAAATCGGCGTGATCCAGCCCGTGACCGAAATTGGCAAACTGTGCCACGAGCGCGGCGTGATCTTCCACACCGACGCCACTCAAGCGATCGGTAAAGTCCCGGTTGATGTGGTGAAGCAGAATATCGACCTGGCATCCATCTCGGCGCACAAGATGTACGGACCGAAGGGAGTCGGGGCGTTGTACGTGCGCCGCAAAAATCCGCGCGTACAGATTTCCGCCATCATCGATGGCGGCGGCCACGAGCGCGGCATGCGTTCTGGAACCCTGAACGTGCCGGGAATCGTCGGCCTGGGCAAGGCTTGTGCCATCGCACAGGAAGAAATGGCGAAGGAATCCTGCAAGCTCGCGGGTTTGCGCAACCGTTTGCAGGAAAGAATCATGAGTCGCCTCGACGAAAGCTACCTCAACGGTTCCATGGAGCATCGTCTGCCCGGCAACCTGAACATCAGCTTCGCCTACGTCGAAGGCGAGTCGCTGCTGATGGGCATCAACGATATCGCGGTTTCGAGCGGTTCGGCATGCACCTCGGCGACGCTGGAACCATCCTATGTATTGAAGGCTCTCGGCACCGGCGATGACTTGGCGCACAGCTCCATCCGTTTCGGCATCGGCCGCTTCAATACCGAAGCCGAAGTCGACTACGTCGCGGATCGCGTCATCGAAACCGTCGAGCGCCTGCGCGAACTTTCTCCGCTCTACGAAATGGCGAAGGAAGGCATCAATCTGAAGGACGTAAAGTGGGCCGGAGAAGCGCACTAGATTCGTGATTTTGTTTTGAAAGGGCGCGGCTTCAGCCGCGCCGTAAAGGCCGTAATAGGGAAACGGGGGCTTTAGCCCCTGGCGTAGAGACAGAGATTTTCAGGAGAAACAAATGTCATATAGCGATAAAGTTCTCGATCATTATTCGAATCCCCGCAATGTCGGCTCGATGGACAAATCGAGCTCCGACGTGGGCACCGGCCTCGTCGGCGCACCCGAGTGCGGCGACGTGATGAAGCTGCAGATCAAGGTCAACCGCGAAACCAACGTCATTGAAGACGCCAAGTTCAAGACCTTCGGCTGCGGCTCGGCCATTGCCTCGTCCTCGCTCGCTACCGAGTGGGTCAAGGGCAAGACCGTAGACCAAGCCCTCGCCATCAAGAACATGGACATCGTGAAGGAGCTCGCGCTTCCTCCGGTGAAGATCCATTGTTCGGTGCTGGCCGAGGACGCGATTCGCGCCGCCATCGGCGACTGGAAGAAGAAGCAGGCGGTCGCGCAGCCGGTGGCCGTCGAAGCGAAGTAGTTTCGACGCTCTATCTGCAGGGTGGCTTTGAAAGGCGCGGCTTCGGCCGCGCCGTAAAAGTCGCAACTCCCAACGGCTTTAGCCGCTGAGGGAACCGGTAAGGACTCATGACGACCGCAACGGAACAAATCCCGCAACCGGCGCAAGCTCCCGCCAAAGGCATTCTCGTCACCGAGAAGGCTCTTGCCAAGGTGCGAATCGCGATGGCGAAGGAAGGCGTTTCGCCTGAGCAGGGCGGCTTGCGGCTGGGCGTGCAGGGCGGCGGATGTTCGGGCCTGAGCTACAACGTCCGCTTCGATACGCAACCGCGCGAGCGTGACCGCATCTTCCAGTTCAGCGACGTGCGCGTCTTCGTGGATCCGAAGTCGTTCATCTACCTGCACGGCATGACCTTGGACTATCAGGAAACGCTGATGCAACAGGGCTTCGTCTTCGTGAATCCCCAGGCCTCGAAGTCCTGCGGCTGCGGCACTTCATTCTCCGCCTGATGCGGGATGATTCCGCGCAGAATGAATTGCGTGGCGCGAGCACTCCCTTCGGCTTCGCTCAGGGCAGGATTTGCCCGCGCCTGCCCGTGCCACCTGACAATCCGAGCGAGCATCAGGCTTCGGCCTGCGCAATAGTAAGGAATTAGATAGTGACGACGAAATCCGTTCTAACCGAAATCGGCACCAAGCCCCTACCGCAGGAGACCCACTCCTGTTGGTCCTGCGGAGACATGCGCGCCGCGCACTTCTGCGAATCCTGCGGCAAGGTGCAGCCTCCGGTTCCAGTGGATTATTTCGCTTTCTTCGGCCTGCCCCTCAAACTGAACCTCGACGTCGCTGCCCTGGAAAAAGACTTCTACAGCCTGAGCCGCAAGCTGCATCCCGACGTCAGCGCAGGCGGCAAAGAACAAGAGCAGGAATGGAGCCTGCAGCAGAGTTCGCTGCTCAACGACGCATATCGCACATTGAAAGATCCGATCAAGCGTACGCAATATTTGCTGCACCTCGAAGGCGTGGAACTGGAAGAGCAATCGAAGAGCGCCACTGAACAAGCCCGCGCCACCGGAGAAACGAAGAAGCAGATTGTGCCGCCTGATTTGTTGGAAGAAGTTTTCGAGCTGAATATGCACCTCGAAGAATTACGTATGAACAAGAAAATGGGTGACGACGATCCCGCGCTGCTCGAAGAAATCGGCAAAGCGAAAATAACGCTCGAAGCCAAGCACGAGGATCTTCTGCACGAACTGCGCAGCTACTGGAACGACTGGGACGCACTGATCGATCGTGGACCGGAAGCGAGCACGACTGAACGCGCGCAAGTGCGAGACAAAATGGTAGACGTACTGAACCGCCGCAACTACATCCGCAATCTGGTCAGGGATGTGAATGAAGCAATGGAGAGCTAGAAAGAATTTAGTAATTGGGAAATTTGGTAATTGAGTAATTTAAAACCAAAGCTGGGTTCAAATTACTCAATCACTCGATTACAAAATTACCAAATTACGAAATCGCACTTATGGATCGCATCGTCGGCATCGACCTCGGCACCACCAATTCTCTAGTGGCATTTATGCAAGGTGATACCCCTGTCGTAATTCCAGGCGACGACGGTCTGAATCTGCTTCCCTCCGTGGTCGCTCTCGACAGCAACGATCATCCGGTCGTGGGTAATGCCGCGCGCAATTCACTGATCGAATCGCCCGAGCGCGCCGTTTACTCCATCAAGCGCCTGATGGGCCGCGGCGTCGAAGACATTCAGGAAGAATTGAAGCTGTTTCCTTTTCGCCTCGCCGACGACCTGCAGCCCGGCGAAGTTCTTCGTATCAGGCTGGGCGACAAGACGTTCACTCCGCCGGAAATTTCGGCCCTGATTCTTCGCCAGCTTAAGCGCAACGCCGAGCGTTTCTTCGGCGAAGCGGTGACTAAGGCGGTGATCACAGTTCCGGCATATTTCAACGACGCCCAACGCCAGGCCACGAAAGACGCGGGCCGCATCGCCGGGCTCGAAGTGCTGCGTTTGGTCAATGAACCGACGGCCGCGTCTCTGGCTTACGGCCTCGACCAGAAACAGAATGGCATCATAGCGGTTTACGACCTCGGCGGCGGAACATTCGACGTTTCAATTCTCAAGCTGCATGACGGCATCTTCGAAGTCATCGCCACCAATGGCGACACCCATCTCGGCGGCGATGACATCGACAACTTGCTGATTACCATCGCGCTCGACGACATTCGCGGCGATCTCGGCCTCGACCTGCGCCGCAACGCCGAAGCCGTGCAGGCCATCCGCAAGGCGGTGATCGACGCCAAGATCGCGCTCTCCACCGAGCCCTCGATCAAACTCGATATCGAACTGCCCGGGGGTAAATACTACCGCCGCGAAGTTACGCGCGATCAATACGAACAATTAATTCAGCCAGTCATTGACCGCACCGTCGGGCCCTGCAAACAGGCGATGAAAGATGCCGGACTGAAGCCCGAGCAGGTCGATGAGGTCGTACTCGTCGGCGGGTCGACGCGCATACCGAAAGTCCGCGCTCTGGTGAAGGAACTATTTCATCGCGAACCGCACACTGATTTAAATCCCGACGAAGTTGTGGCCCTCGGCGCGGCCGTGCAGGCTAACATTCTTGCCGGCGGCTCCGAAGCCACCGAGAACATGCTGCTGCTCGACGTAACTCCACTTTCTCTCGGCATCGAAGTTGCCGGCGGAGTCACCGACAAAATTATTCTGCGCAACTCGACCATTCCCGCGTCAGCCACGCAGCACTACACTACGCAGATCGACGGCCAGACCAACGTCGCCATTCACGTTCTGCAAGGCGAGCGCGAACTGGCCACCGACTGCCGTTCGCTGGCGCGCTTCGATCTCAAGGGGATTCCACCCATGGCCGCCGGCATCCCACGCGTCGAAGTGAAATTCCTGATCGATGCCAACGGCATCCTGCACGTTTCCGCGCGCGAACAACGCAGCGGCAAGGAGGCCGAGATTCAAGTCCAGCCCAGCTATGGCCTGACCGACGACCAGGTCGAAGGCATGATCCTTGACTCCTTCGACAATGCTGAAGAAGATTTTCGCAAGCGCCAACTGATCGAAGCCCGCAGCGAAACGGCTACGATTTTCGCCGCGCTCGAAAAGGCAAAGAAGAGTCCAGCCTGGGGCGCGCTTACCACCGACGAGAAAAAACAAATCGCGAAAATGGAAAAGTCGCTGGCCGCCGTAAACGCCAAAGAAGATTATCAGGCGATCCGCAAAGCTATCGACGCCCTGAATCAGGGCACAATGCGCTTGGCCGAATTAATGATGGACACCGCCGTCTCGACGGCGCTGAAAGGCAAGAACATGGATGACACGGACCTGGGCGAAGGCCCGACCGCGCCGCATCCCATGGCACCACCGGAATTTCGGTAAGGTTTGCCATCCTGGGCGGCGTTCTTTGCCGCGAAGGACCTATGCAATTGGCTAAGGTACAGGGGTCCTTCGCTTCGCTCAGGATGACAACGCAATAATTGATGCAGAGCTAGAGGTGAGTATGGCTGAAGAAAAATCACATGCGGCGAGCACGATGACCGAAGACGCGCCCGGCGAAAACACGCCCGGCCCAAATACCGTGCAGGTCACGTTCCTGCCCGAGGGCAAGACCGTGCAGTTTGAAAACGGCAAGCTGCCCTACGAGTATCACGGCAAAGAGCAGTCTATTCTCGACGTGGCGTTGAATAATCACATCACGCTCGACCACGCCTGCGGCGGCAACAATGCCTGCACCACCTGCCACATCTGGGTGAAGGAGGGCGCCGAAAATCTTTCTCCCATGGACGACGACGAGGCCGACCGGTTGGACATGGCCGCCGATCTCCAGTTAAACTCGCGTCTCGGCTGCCAGGCACAGATCACAAAGCCCGGCAAAGTGATCGTCGAGATTCCTGCGTGGAATCGCAATTACGTGTCCGAGGAACACTAAGTTTTGCGGAATACTAGTTTCCGCGGGATGCTGGTGTCCTGGGTCTCAAGTTCGAAGATAACATTCGCCGATTAAGTAGCGGCGCTTTGAAAGGGCACGGCTTTCAGCCGTGCCGCAAGAGCGCCATTGAAGATCCGGGCTTTAGCCCTGAGGTTGTAGCTAATTTCACAATCAAGAACACCAGTTCCGATTCTAAAGCTAGGAGCACTGCGGATGGCCAAACAACTTACCTGGGACGACGCCGAAGACCTCGGCATCCTTCTCTCCGAGGTTCATCCCGAACTCGATCCCCTCGCCGTCCGCTTCACCGACCTGCACCGCTTCGTCACCGAACTCCCCGACTTCAAGGGCGATCCCAAGGCCTCAAACGAAGGCAAACTGGAAGCCATCCAGATGGCCTGGCATTCAGAAGTGCTGGACCGCACCCAAGGCTGATTTGAATTCCGAGCATCGCGATAGGTCTGACGAGCCGGATCAAATGAGCCTTATGACCTGTTAGGTCAACCCTCGAAGTCAATATCACCCCTTCTCCCGACGTTAAGGTTAAGTTCGCGCACTGGGAGTCCATAGCCCTACCGGTTCGTGTGCTACAGGTAACTGTATGGCTAGACGGAGTACCTTCGTAATCGAGGTCTCCTCACTGGATGCGGCACCCCCAAGCTAGACTGGAAGAATGCATTCGAGATGATCCAGAACTTCCACGTCCGTTTAGCTGCGGGTTTCCTCGCCATGGTACTTGCACTGGTGGCGGTCGCGGGCCTGTCATACAGAACTGCAGAAAACCTGGTTACAGCCAGTGTCTGGGTGGCTCACACCGAGGAGGTCATCGCAGAACTGGAAGCGACGCGGAATAGCGTGGCTGAACCTGGTGCCGAGCAAGCCCTATCCGAAAACGCCGACTTTCGCGAGCATGTTTCGCGTTTGGCAAGATTGACTGCAGACAATTCAAGTCAGAAGGCCAGCATTTTACAATTGAATCTAGTGCCAGACGTTAAACTCGGCGACACCGTTCAGCGAAGTCGAGTACTGAGCATTATTTTCGAAATGAAATCGGAAGAACAAAGCCTGTTAGTGGTTCGGACTGCTCAGGCTAACAAGACCTCGAGAGCGACTCTAAACGCGATCACCGCCTTTTCCGTAATTGCGGTGCTAGCTTGCGGTTTTGGCTATTGGGGCACAGTTGGCAACCTGCGTTCCAGGGAAAGCGTGGAGAAGGCGCTTAGCGAGAGTGAATCCCGTTTAAAAGGTTTGCTTGCCAAAGAGCAGGAACTCGCCCGCATCGATCCACTGACTAACGTTCCCAATCGCCGTGCATTTTATGAAGCTCTTGATAAGGAGCGGGTTAGAAGCGTCCGCTATCGTCGGCCTCTTACGATTGCATATGTCGATATTGACAATTTCAAGAAGGTAAACGATGCTCTCGGCCATGCGGTAGGAGATGAATTGCTAGTGCAGGTGGCCGCGGGATTGAGAAGTAATCTGCGGGCAAGCGATTTCGTCGGGCGTCTTGGGGGTGACGAATTCGCGGCT
>Ga0209006_10004027_pt1 | contig 13383 bp, 10 predicted proteins | sample JacPin_JW_Ref_O2_FD_188567 | JGI IMG/M metagenome (GOLD analysis project Ga0209006, IMG submission 188567) | Forest soil microbial communities from Algoma, Ontario, Canada - Jack Pine, Ontario site 1_JW_Ref_O2 (SPAdes) (version 2) | ecosystem: Environmental > Terrestrial > Soil > Boreal... | reverse complement strand
CGCCGGCCGACTCAGCGGCGGCCACCTGGATCTCGGGCAGCGCGGAAAGCACCGGCCAGGCCGGGAACACCTCATTGTGATCGGCTGACCGCGCTGCGGTAACTGCATCTGCAGGTCAGCACTCTCAACTGCGGTTAGAGTCGTCAGTACTATGACCGAGTCCGGTTCGCCGCTGCCGCTGCTATCCCGCTACGCCATCATGGTGGATGTCGGCTATATCTACGCATCCGCTGGCGAGCTACTGTTCAGCGCGGCGTCGCGGCGCGAGTACCGGGTCGACGCGGACAAGCTCATCCAGGCGCTGACCAGGCACGCGGAGGACCAGGTCCGAGGCGAGCTGCTGCGGGTGTACTGGTACGACGCGGCCAGGGACCGCGTGCCGACCATCGACCAGCGCGTCATAGCCCAGATGCCCTGGGTGAAGCTGCGCCTCGGCAACCTGAACGCGCGCGGCCAGCAGAAGGGCGTCGACGCCCAGATCCGCGCCGACATGGAGGCGCTGGCCCGGCACCGCGCCATCACCGACGCGATCCTGGTCGCCGGCGACGAGGACATGGTCCCGGCCGTCGAGGCGGCCCAGGCGTACGGCGTCCGTGTGCACCTGTGGGGCGTGGAGCCGCCCTACGGCACGAACCAGGCGGAACGGCTGGTGTGGGAGTCGGACACCGTGGACGTGCTCGAGCGCTCCTTCGTGGAGCCGTTCTTCACCCGTCAGCTCACCCCGGAGCCGGCCGCGGCCGCGGCGGCGGCCGCGGTGGCGGTCGCCGACGCGGCCATGGTCCGGGCCGGGCAGGCGGTTCAGGCCCAGACGGGGCAGGCACCCTCCCCCGCCCAGGTCTTTGGCGAGCGGCACGCGTCCCGGCCGATGTCCCGGCCGATGTCCATCACGCACATGTCGGCGGCCCGGCTGGGCCCGGACCGGGAGCGAGTCGAGGAAGCAGGCGAGCACGTCGCCCAGAAGTGGATCCTGACCCGCGGCGAGGACAACATCCGTGACCTGCTGCCGGGCCCGATCCTGCCGCCCGTGATCGACAAGGAGCTCCTGGTCGACGCCGAGAAAGAGCTCGGCCTCTCACTGCGTGCCTATCAGGAGGCTCGGGAGTGGCTGCGGGATGCCTTCTGGGCTAGGGTTCATCGCCAGTTCGGCCTCGGGGTCGGCAAGTCGAAGGGCTGAACTCTCGCCGTGTCTGAACCTCCCGTCCGGCCCGCGCGACCGGCCCTGTCCGTAGTCCGGGGTGAGCCGACCGCCGCGGAACTCGCTGCCGTGGTCGTGGTGCTGGCCGCCCGCGGCGGCCAGCGTGGTAGCGCACCGGCCCGGCGACGGGCAGCCTCTCAGTGGACGGCCAGGTCCCGGCAGATGCGGCCGCCGCTCACCCCCGGTCCGGGAGCCTGGCGGGCTAGCGCGCTGCCCTCGTAGGCGGTGCCGCGCCGGCCAAACCGGGCCTGGTCATACCGGGACTATCGCCACGGCCCGCGCGGCCAGGCCGGGCGGCTCTCACCTAGACTCCTCACAGTCGAAGGGAGAATCCGCGCGTGCGCAACGTCCTCATCGCCAACCGGGGCGAGATCGCGGTCCGGATCGTGCGGGCCTGCCGGGATGCCGGCCTCGCGAGCGTGGCCGTCTACGGCGAGGCCGACCTGGACGCGCTGCACGTCTCCATGGCCGACGAGGCCTACGCCCTGGGCGGCCAGACGGCCGCCGAGAGCTACCTGGACATCGCCAAGATCCTCAAGGCGGCAGCGGACAGCGGCGCGGACGCCGTGCACCCGGGTTACGGGTTCCTGGCCGAGAACGCAGACTTCGCCCGCGCCGTCATCGACGCGGGCCTGACCTGGATCGGGCCGCCGCCGGCCGCGATCGAGGCGCTCGGAGACAAGGTGCAGGCCCGGCGCATCGCCAAGCAGGTCGGCGCGCCGCTAGCGCCCGGTACCGACGGACCGGTGCGCGATGCCGCCGAGGCCGAGGCCTTCGCCGCGCAGTACGGCCTTCCGATCGCCATCAAGGCCGCGTTCGGCGGCGGCGGCCGGGGCCTCAAGGTCGCCAGAACCCGCGAAGAGATCAGCGCCCAGTTCGACTCGGCCGTGCGCGAGGCGGTGGCCTCCTTCGGCCGCGGCGAGTGCTTCGTCGAGCGCTACCTGGACCGGCCCCGGCACGTGGAGACGCAGTGCCTGGCCGACGCCCACGGCAACGTCGTCATCGTTTCCACCAGGGACTGCTCGCTCCAGCGCCGGCACCAGAAGCTGGTCGAGGAAGCCCCCGCGCCGTTCATTACCGCCGACCAGGACAAGCAGCTGCGCACCGCGTCCGCTGACATCCTGCGCGCCGCCGGCTACGTCGGCGCAGGGACCTGCGAGTTCCTCATCGGCCAGGACGGCACCATCTCGTTCCTCGAGGTCAACACCCGGCTTCAGGTCGAGCACCCGGTGACCGAGGAGGTCAGCGGCATCGACCTGGTCCGCGAGATGTTCCGGATCGCCGACGGCGAAGCACTCGGCTACGGCGATCCGGAGGCGCGCGGCCACTCGATCGAGTTCCGGATCAACGCCGAGGATCCCGGCCGCAACTTCCTGCCCGCGCCGGGCACCATCACCAGCTGGCGGCCGCCAGCCGGACCTGGCGTCCGGCTGGATTCCGGCTACGCGGCCGGCCAGACGGTGCCGCAGGCCTTCGACTCGCTGATCGCCAAGCTGATCGTGACCGGGGCCAGCCGGGAGCAGGCACTCGAGCGCTCGCGCCGCGCGCTGGCGGAGTTCGAGATCGGCGGCATGCCCACGGTGCTGCCGTTCCATCGGGCCGTCGTCGACGATCCGGCGTTCGCGCAGGGCCCGATCCGGGTGCACACCCGCTGGATCGAGACCGAGTTCGCCGCCGAGATCCCGCCGTACTCCGGCGAAGCGGGTGAGCCCGCCGACGGCACGCGCGAGACGATCACCGTCGAGGTCGGGGGCAAGCGGCTCGAGGTGAGCGTCCCCGCTGGCTTCGGTGCCGCCGGGGCGGCGGGCGCGGCCACGCCGCAGCGCGCGCGAAGCGGCCGCCGTGGCGGCGCTGGCGGCTCCGGCAACGCGACGGGCGACGAACTGGTCAGCCCCATGCAGGGCACGATCGTGAAGATCGTGGCGGCCGATGGCGAGCACGTGCACGCCGGCGACACCATCGTGGTGCTGGAGGCCATGAAAATGGAGCAGCCCCTGACCGCGCACAAGGAAGGCACCGTGACCGGTCTCAGCGTCCAGGTCGGCCAGACGGTGGCCGCCGGCGCGGTCCTCTGCCAGCTCACGTAGCCGGGCCGGGGTGGCGGGGTTGGCAGGGTTGGCAGGGTTGGCAGGGTTGGCGGGGGCGGCCGGGTAATGGCCAGGCTGGCGGGCGATCCGGGCGTCGGTCGCTGGCTGCGGTTCGCCGCCGGCTTCCGGCTTCCGGCGGAGAACCTGGACTGGGTCCGGCATGAGCTGACCGACGCCGGGTGGCGCGGCCGAACGGTTCTGCGGCACCTGGCGGTCATCGTGCCCATCTGCGCCATCATCGCCACGCTGCTGCTGACGCTACTCCCGGCGCCGGCCTGGCTGGCCGTGATGATGGTGGCCCTGATCTTGTGCGGCAGCATCTTCACCACGGCCGCTTACGCGGACGACATCCGGGCCAGCAGGCTGCGCCAGCACGGGTTCGAGGTCCCCGACGACCCCGATCTCGGCCGCCCGACGCACTAGGCCGGGCACCTGCGCCCGGCCGCGGGACTAGGAGTTGCTGCCCTCCGCGGGCTGCATCAGCCGGCGCGCCGCCTCGGTGAGGCTGCCCGACAGTGACGGGTAGACCGCGAACGTATTCGCCACCTGATCGACGGTGAGCAGCCGCTCCACCGCGAGCGAGATGGTCAGGATCAGCTCGCTGGCCCGCGGCGCCACCACCACGCCGCCGAGCACGATACCGCTGCTGCGGCGGGCGAAGAGCTTCACGAAGCCATCCCTGAAGCCCTGCATCTTGGCCCGCGCGTTGGTGGCCAGCGGCAGCTTCACGATGACTGCGTCGGCTTCCCCCGAGACGAGCGCCCGCTCTGAGACCCCGACGGTCGCGATCTCCGGCTCGGTGAAGATCGTCGCGGCGACGTGACTAAGCCGCAGCGGGTTGACTGCCTCGCCGAGCGCGTGCCACATCGCGATCCGGCCCTGCATTGCCGCCACCGAGGCCAGCATGAGCACGCCGGTGCAGTCGCCCGCGGCGTAGACACCGGGGGCTGAGGTTCTGGACACCTTGTCCACCGGCACGAAGCCGCGCTCGTTAAGTTCGATGCCGGCCTCAGCGAGCCCGAGGCCAGCGATATTGGGCACCATCCCCACCGTCATCAGGCAGTGCGATCCGCGCACAGCCCGGCCGTCGTGCAGCGTCACGACCACTCCGTCGCTGGTCCGGCGGACCGCGCTGGCGCGCGACTTGCCCAGCACGGTCATGCCGCGGCGGCGGAACACGTCCTCGACGACGACGGCGGCATCGGCATCCTCATGCGGCAGCACGCGTTCCCGTGAAGAGACGAGCGTCACCTGCGAGCCCAGGGCCTGATAGGCGCTGGCAAACTCGGCGCCGGTCACGCCCGAGCCGACCACGATCAGCTCAGCCGGCAGCTCCGGCAGGTCATACAGCTGCCGCCAGGTGAGGATGCGGTCGCCGTCGGGCTCGGCGCCGGGCAGGATCCTCGGCTCGGCCCCGGTCGCGATCAGGATCGCATCGGCTTCGAACTCGTCGTCCCCGGCCGCGACCGTCCGCGGGCCGGTCAGCCTGGCCGCCCCGGCGACGACCTTCACGCCTTCGGCGGAGAGCCTGGCGGCGACGTCCGCCGACTGAGCCCGGGCCAGCGACCGGACCCGGGCATACAGTCGCGGCGCGTCGACCCTGGCGTGCCCGTTGCCGTCCGGGTAGAGCTGGATCCCGAGCCCGGCCGAGCCGTCCAGCGAGGCCATCATGCCGGAGGTGGCGATGAGGGTCTTGGACGGCACGCAGTCGGTGAGCACGCAGGCCCCGCCCAGGCCGTCCCGTTCGACGACGGTCACCTCGGCGCCGAGCTGGGCAGCGACCAGGGCGGCCTCATAGCCTCCTGGGCCGCCTCCGATGATGGCGATCCTCGCCCGCGGCTGGCTCACGTTTTCCCATTCTGTCGCATCCGGCCGCCGGTTGGCTGACCTGGGGGGCTCGCGTGACCCGCGGCGCGCCACGGGGATAAGCGGCGGACGGCACGGTCATGATCGTAGGCTTGTAAACCGTGGCGATGTACGCGGCCTACGGCAGCAATATGGACCCTGCGCAGATGGCGCAGCGCTGCCCGCATTCGCCCCAGCGGGGCACCGGCTGGCTGCAGGACTGGCGCCTGACCTTCGGCGGCGAGGAACTCGGCTGGGAGGGCGCCCTGACCATGGTCGTCGAGGCCAGAGGTCAGCACGTCTTCGTGGTCTTGTACGAGATGAGCGAGGCCGACGAGGCCGCCCTGGACATGTGGGACGGAGCCACGCTCGGCTACTACCGCAAGATCAAGGTACGGGTGGCCACACTGGACGGTGACGTCCTGGCCTGGCTGTACGTGCTGAACGGCTACGAAGGCGGGCTGCCGTCGGCCCGCTACCTGGGCATCCTGGCCGACGCGGCTGAAGCCGCGGGGGCGCCGTCCGACTATGTCGCCGACCTGCGGGGCAGACCCTGCAGCTCCGTCGGCAACTGATCCGCCAACTTAAAGCGAGCTCGAAGTCTGGGCCGGACGGCGGCTATCCTCGGGCCATGACCGCGCCGGGTCCGGCCGACCTGCTCACGATCTCGGAGCTGTCCGCGCGTAGCGGCGCCGCACCCTCGGCGCTGCGCTTCTACGAGCGTGAGGGGCTCATCACGGCCCGCCGCACGGCGGGCAATCAGCGCCGGTATGCCCGGCATATGCTGCGACGCGTCGCCTTCATCCGGGCTGGCCGCCAGCTCGGGCTGGAGCTGCGGGAGATCAAGGCGAGCCTGGCGAAGCTTCCGGCCGACCGGGCCCCCACGAAAGCTGAGTGGGGCCGGGCCGCGCGGGCCTGGCAGTCCAGGATCGATGCCCGCATCGCCGAACTGCAGCTGATGTCCAGCACGCTCGGGAGCTGCATCGGCTGCGGCTGCCTGTCGCTGCGCCGCTGCGCGCTCTACAACCCGCAGGATTCGGCGGCGAGCCACGGGCAGGGGCCCCGCTGGCTGCTCGGTGATCACCCGCCGGCCGCTACCTGACCAGGAAGGTAATGAGCAGGAACAGCGCGGGCGCCACGATGGCGGCGACCGGCTGCCAGGACATGGCGCTGCGCAGTTCCCCGCCGGCCTGATCGTTCGCGCGCCCGGCCGCCGCCCGCCGGCCGAGTTCGGCCGTCATGAGCTGGCTCGGTTGCTGCCTGGCCAGGTCCGCCGCTTCTATCGGGGCCCGGCTGCTGAGGCTGCGCGGCCCGGCCGAGGGAAACATTCCCCGCCCCATCTGGGCGCGGGCCCGGGTCCGGCGCCGGGAGTAGAGCGCCCAGCTGTAGATCTTCTTTGGCTTCCGCGGCGCCGGGCGGCGGCAGGCAAACTCGACCGAGTCTCCCAGCGAGACCTCCTCGACCACGGCCCACGGCGCGCGGTGCTCGCGCAGCGGGTTGTGAATCGTCACGCCGGCGTCGTCAGCCTCGACCCGCGCGTGCAGGGTGCAGGCGTACAGGACACCGGTGGCGGTGAGCAGGGCGGCGATGCCGCGGACGACGCCGATCGTCAGGTCGCCGGTCAGCAGGAGGACGATGTTGATCAGGGCGAACGCCACCCAGGCCCACCAGAGCACCAGGGGCGGCAGGTGCCGGAAGACCGTTCGCCCGTCCGGCCTAGCCTTCCAGAGCGCACGCGGGTCTGGCTGGGCCCGGCCCGGCGGCGCTTGCGGTGACGGCGGAGACGACACGAGACCGATACTCCAGACGTGCTGACGGGACGACCGGTTTCCTACTGTATGCGGTCGGCCCGATTGCGCTTGCAGTAACGGCAGGCCGGTCAGGCTAGCGCGCTCGCGATCTCGTCCCGGCCCTCAGCGTCACCCTGGACGCCATCGGGCGTCACCGTGCCGCCGGACAGGGCGGTCAGCGCAGTCGCGGCCATCAGGCGGACTCCGAGCCCGATGGCCCGCTCGTCCACGTCGAAGACGGCCTGGTGGATGTCGAAGTCGTCGGTCGAGCCCGGCGTCCGGGTCCCGAGCCGCGCGAGCGCGCCGGGGATGGAATCCAGGTACCAGGCGAAGTCCTCGCCGCCCAGGCTCTGGCTGGCCGTCGTGATGGACTCCGGACCCAGAACCCGGTCGGCGGCCGCCTCGATCATCGCCGTGCAGAGAGCGTCATTGACGGTCGGCGGCACGTTGCGCTGGTAAATGATCTCCGGCACTACGCCGTAGGCGCTCGCCACGGACTCCAGCAGCGCCTTCACCAGTTCCGGGGCGTCATGCCAGGCAGTGTCGTCCAGGCACCGTACGGTGCCCTCGACGACACCGTCGTCCGGGATAGCGTTCGCGGCCGAACCGGCGCTGACCCGACCCCACACGAGGCTCAGGCTGGAGCGCGGGTCCACCCGGCGGGACAGTGCCGCAGGCAGCTCGGTGATGATCTTCCCGAGCGCGAACACGAGGTCCGCGGTCAGGTGCGGCCGGGCCGTATGCCCGCCGGGCCCGGTCACCTTCACCGTCAGCTTGTCGCACGCCGCGGTGATGGGCCCGACCCGCGTCCCGATCTTCCCGACCTCGAGCCGGGGCTCGCAGTGCAGCGCGAAGATCCGGTCGACCGACGCGATCCCGCCGGCCGCGAGCACGTCCATCGCGCCACCCGGGACTTCCTCGGCCGGCTGGAAGATGAGCCGGACCTTGCCCGGCAGTGCCCTGGCCGCGGCGACCCTGGCCAGGAACAGGCCAGTACCGAGCAGGATGGAGGTGTGCACGTCATGCCCGCAGGCATGGCACGCGCCCTGATTGACGGACCGGTACGGCACGTCTTTCTCGTCGTTGATCGGCAGCGCGTCGATATCCGCGCGCAGCGCCACGACCGGCCCGTCAGCCGAGCCGGTGCCGACGTCGACCGTCAGCCCGGTGCCTTTGGGCAGGATGTTCGGTCGCAGCCCGGCGGCCTCAAGCCGGAGCGCTATCCGCCTCGTCGTCCGGTACTCGTGGTACCCGGTCTCGGGGTGCGCATGAAGGTCTCGTCGGAAATCGATGAGCTCGGCCTCATGCCCGGCAAGAAACGCGTCGAGCTCCCCGTCAAGATCATGCTCGGCCATGCGCTGCCTCCCCGTGGGCAACGGAGTGCCAGCAGGCACTCTCACTCACCATCGCACCGTTACTTGGTACAACACTGTGCAGCGTGTCCATGTGTCCTCGAACTCACTCCGGTCCGCCAGCAAGCAAGACCCGCGCAGGAGGCTTGCGTAAGCCTCCCGGGCCGGCCTCAGTTATGTGCCCGCTCCCAGAACTGCGCCGGAGTCCTCTGCTCCGGGTTGCGGCAAGCAGGCCTTGCGCGTGACCACGTTAGGTACCGGCATTTCTCTCGCCAAAACCACGGGCCGTTGTGTTCGCTGGTGCTTCAGCCTGCCTGCGAGCGACTTCATCTACCCGACTAGCCAATTACCGCGCCGAAAGGCGCCACTCTGCTTGCCGTCACTCGCTGATGATTCGCTGTCTACTCGCGAGCATCGTACCGGTAGCCCCGCCACATTCGCTGACGTTGCCCGATTGTCGGACGCGATGGGGCCGGTCAGTCAGTACGCATCAGCGGGCTGGTAGATACCCCACACCTCGCGCAGGGCGTCAGAAACCTCGCCGATAGTCGCGCTCGCACGCAATGCCTCGCGGATCGGGAACAGCAAGTTCCCGGTACCGCCCGCAGTCCGCTTCACGTCGTCGAGCTGCCGCCGGACTTCGGTGTTGTCGCGGTGGCCGCGCAGCACGTCCAGCCGCGCCGCCTGCTCCTGCTCGATGGCCGGGTCGACCCGGAGCGGCTCGTATGGTTCCTCCCGGGGGCTGACATAGGCATTGACGCCGACGATCTTGCGCTCGCCCGAGTCGATCTCCCGTGCGATCCGGTACGCCGACCGCTCGATCTCCGCTTTCTGGAAGCCCTGCTCGATGGCGGCGACCGCGCCGCCCAGGTCAGCCACCTTGGCCATCAGCTCCCTGGCCTGCTCCTCGACGTCGTCAGTCATCGCCTCGATCGCGTACGACCCGGCGAGCGGGTCAACGGTGGACGTCAGGTCGGTCTCGTACGCCAGCACCTGCTGCGTGCGCAGCGCCAGTGTGGCCGCCTTCTGGCTCGGCAGCGCGATGGCCTCGTCGTAGGAATTGGTGTGCAGTGACTGCGTGCCGCCGAGCACGGCCGCCAGCGCCTGCAGCGTGACCCGGGCCAGGTTGACTTCCGGCTGCTGGGCGGTCAGCTGGACGCCCGCCGTCTGCGTATGGAACCGCAGCATCTGCGAGCGCGGATCCCGCGCGCCGAATTCGTCCCGCATGATGTGCGCCCAAAGCCGCCGGGCGGCCCGGAACTTCGCCACTTCCTCCAGCAGCGTGGTCCTGGCCACGAAGAAGAACGACAGGCGGGGCGCGAAGTCGTCCACCGCGAGGCCGGAGTCAATGGCCGCGCGCACATACTCGCGGGCATTGGCAAGCGTGAACGCTATCTCCTGAACGGGCGATGCCCCGGCCTCGGCCATGTGGTAGCCGGAGATCGAGATCGTATTCCAGCGCGGAATCTCCTCGCGACAGTACGCAAACGTATCGGCCACCAGCCGGAGCGACGGCTGCGGCGGATAGATGTAAGTCCCGCGCGCGATGTATTCCTTCAGGATGTCGTTCTGAATGGTGCCGGAGATCTCCCTGGCCGTGACGCCCTGCTCTTCCGCGACCAGCTGGTACAGCACGAGCAGCAGCGCCGCCGGCGCGTTGATGGTCATGGACGTGGACACCTTGTCGAGCGGTATCCCGTCCAGCAGCAGGCGCATGTCCTCGATCGAGTCGATTGCGACCCCGACCTTGCCGACTTCGCCCCTGGCCTGCGGCGCGTCGGAGTCGTAGCCCATCTGGGTCGGCAGGTCGAAAGCGACGGACAGGCCCGTCGTGCCCGCCTCGATCAGCTGGTGATACCGGCGGTTCGAATCGGCGGCCGTGGAAAAGCCGGCGTACTGCCGCATGGTCCAGGGCCTGGTCAGGTACATCGTGGGATAGACGCCCCGGGTGAAAGGAAAGGCCCCCGGCTCGGCCAGATCCGCTTCCGGGTCAAGATTTTGCACATTCTTGGGCCCGTAAACGCCTTCGATTGGCCTGCCTGACTCCGATATGCGGCTCATAGAACCAGATTATGGCGCGGGCAAGGAGCGGCCTAGGTGGGGAAGGTCACAGCGCGTGACCCGAGTACCGCGGAAGAGAACGTAGTCTGCTCACCTGCCCGCAGCAGTCTGCCGATATATGGGCTGTTAGCGGGTGCGGCGGAGAGCGAGATGGAGAATTTCCATGAGGCTTAGAGCCCGGCGTCTGGTGGTCCCCGCGGCCGCCGTGGCGCTCGCCTGGCTGGCCGCGGCGCCGCTCCCGGCTTCCGCCGGCCAGGCCCCGGCCGGTTCGGCCGCGGCCGTCGGCGGTCCGCTGATGGCCGGTCACGGGACCGTGGTGCACTACCTCGGGCACCCGGCCCGCAAGCTCCCCGCCATCCCCGCGTCCGCCTGGGTGGTCGCCAACGCCAGCACCGGGCAGGTGCTCGCCGCAAAGGACCCGCACGGCAAGTTCGGTCCGGCCAGCACCATGAAGGTGCTGACCGCGATCACGCTGATCCCGCTGCTCAAGCCCGGGGCGATGGTGCTGGCCAGCAAGCAGGCGGCGGACACCGAGCCCATGGACGCCGGCCTGGTCGCGGGCCGCAGGTACCGGGTCCAGGACCTGTTCACGGCGCTGCTGACCATCTCGGCCAATGACGCGGCCGTCGCCCTGACGCAGGCGACCGGCTCATTCAGCAAGGGCATGGCGCTGATCAACGCCGAGGCGCACCACCTGCAGGCCTACGACGTGGTGGCCAAGCAGCCCAACGGCCTGCCCGCCGACGGTCAGGTCGAATCCGCCTATGACGAGGCGCTGATCGCCCGCCAGGCGCTCGCGATGCCGACCTTCATGAAGTACGACTCGACGCTGGCGGCCCGCTTCGAGGTCAAGCCGCGGCACTGGGAGACGCTGGTCAACCAGAACTGGCTGCTCACCAAGTACCGCGGCGCGCTGGGCGGAAAGATCGGCTGGACGGTGAAGTCCGAGGCCACGTACGTGGGGCTGGCCCGGCGCGATGGCGTCACGCTCATCGTCACGATCTTGCACTGCACCGCGCTGCAGGAGATCACCTCGGCGGTGAAGCTCCTCAACTGGGGCTTTGCGATGAGCGGGAAGGTCAGCCCGGTTGGCGACCTCGTGCCGCCGCTAGCGTCCGCCGCGCCCGGTGCCGCCAAACACGATGTCGCCACTGCGAGCCGGGCCAGGAACGGGGCCGGCCTGGCGAAGGCACCGTCCGGCCGCCCGGGCAGCCTGGGCAGTCAGCCCGGACACATGGCCCTCTACGCGGGCGCGACCGCGGCCGGGCTGGCCATCAGCGCGGTGGGCGTGGCCGGGCTGGCCCGCAGGCGCCGGCTAACCGGCCGGCATCGCGGCTTAGCCGATCCCGCGGCGGCCCTGGCCTGCGCCAACCACCACCAGCCGCCCGACGCGGGGCCCGGACAGCACGGCCTCCGGGTTGGTGTCCTCGAAACAGGCGCCGTAGTGCTTCTCGACAAGGCTGCCGATGTTCGGCCCGGCCGCATCGCGCTGGTGGCCGACGCTTTGCTCTTCCGGTCATCTCCGGCACTCGATTCGTCCGGTTTGCGGCCACCGGAGGAACAAATAGGCCGCGGTCCGGCCGCGGGCTGGGATACTTGCGGCGCGGCGGAATATGATCCGGGCTAAGTTAGTTTGCATATAGCAAGTAACTTCTGCGCGGGTGCGGACCGGACTCCTCCGCGGCCTGGCCGGGTACCGCGAAAAGGATCCGCTTCATGCCTTCCGTTCATGCCGAACCGTCCGCCAGCGCCGCCCGGCCCGGCCCCCGGCTGGCCGGCGTCCACTACAAGTGGATAGCCCTGTCGAATACCACCCTGGGCATGCTGATGGCGACCATCAACGCCTCGATCATGCTGATCGCGCTGCCGGACATCTTCCGCGGCATCGGCGTCAACCCGCTCCAGCCCGGCAACACCACCTTGCTGCTGTGGCTGATCATGGGCTACCTGGTCGTGACGGCCGTGCTAGTGGTGAGCTTCGGGCGGCTGGGCGACATGTTCGGCCGGGTGCGTATGTTCAACCTCGGCTTCGCGCTGTTCGCGGCGTTCTCGATCCTGCTGTCGGTGACCTGGCTGCACGGCACGGCCGCGGCCTGGTGGCTGATCGGCATACGCGTCCTGCAGGGCGTCGGCGGGGCCATGCTGATGGCCAACTCCAGCGCGATCCTGACCGATGCGTTCCCGCCGAACGAGCGCGGCCTGGCCCTCGGGCTGAACCAGGTCGCCGCCATCGCCGGCTCGTTCATCGGCCTCGTGCTCGGCGGGGTGCTCGGGCCGCTCGACTGGCGGCTGGTGTTCCTCGTCTCGGTGCCGTTCGGAGTGCTCGGCACCATCTGGTCGTATCGCCGGCTGCAGGAGCGCGGAGTGCGCAAGTCGGCCCGGCTCGACTGGGCCGGCAACATCACCTTCGCGGCCGGGCTGATCGCGGCGCTGGTCGGCATCACCTACGGCATCCAGCCGTACGGCGGGCACACGATGGGCTGGACCAACCCGCTGGTGCTCGGGCTGATCGGCGGCGGCATCGCCGTCCTGGCGATCTTCTGCGTGATCGAGACCAGGGTCGCCGAGCCCATGTTCAACCTCGGCTTGTTCCGCATCCGGCCGTTCACCGCGGGCAACATGGCCAGCCTGCTGTCTAGCCTCGGCCGGGGCGGCCTGATGTTCACCCTGATCATCTGGCTGCAGGGCATCTACCTTCCGATTCACGGCTACGCCTTCGACCGGACGCCACTGTGGGCCGGTATCGCGATGCTGCCGCTAACGGTCGGTTTCCTGATCGCCGGGCCGCTCTCGGGCTACCTGTCCGACCGGTTCGGTGCCCGGCCGTTCGCGACCGGCGGCATGCTGCTGGCCGCGTTGTCCTTCCTGATGCTGGAACTGCTCCCGATCGACTTCGTGTACTGGCAGTTCGCCGCCATCTTGCTGCTGAACGGCATCGGCATGGGGCTGTTCGCGTCGCCCAACCGGGCCGGCATCATGAACAGCCTGCCGCCCGACCGCCGTGGGGTCGGCGCGGGGATGAGCGCCACGGTCCAGAACTCGGCCATGGTCTT
>Ga0209006_10004026_pt1 | contig 13389 bp, 12 predicted proteins | sample JacPin_JW_Ref_O2_FD_188567 | JGI IMG/M metagenome (GOLD analysis project Ga0209006, IMG submission 188567) | Forest soil microbial communities from Algoma, Ontario, Canada - Jack Pine, Ontario site 1_JW_Ref_O2 (SPAdes) (version 2) | ecosystem: Environmental > Terrestrial > Soil > Boreal... | reverse complement strand
CCGGCCGACCTGGCTGAGCTCCTGCGGGTGGACACCGACGAATGGCGGGCTGAGGTCCCCCTCATCGGCGCGCACTTCGACGCTCTCGGCTCCAGGCTGCCCGACCGACGCTGCGAGATCAGCGAGCGTATCGTACAGGCGCGGATCGAAATGCCGAACGTCGCCCGTACGATGATCGCGCAAAAAATAATCGAGCTTGTCGAGCACGTCCGTAGCGTATTGGTCGCCGCGGCGGTAAACAATTTCAATCCGCTCGCCCGTGTGCGTGTTGTAAAGCCGCAGGAAATGCTCCTTGCCCTGCTCAGCTTGCGCCTGCTTTGGCGAAACCTCGGGCGATTGCGTTCGAGTGCCCTCCGGCATGCTCAAAAACAGAACTGCTCCCGCAATCCATAGACACCGCGAAATTCGGTCGGACACCTGCATTGAACTCCTCCAGGTTCAATTTTAGCACGGGGCCCTTTCCTGGCCCCGGCCCGGGCCGGCCCATGCGATCTCGGCACGAAATTGTCACCTAATCTATCTCTTTTCAATTACTTACTATTGGCTCAGAGACTGCCTTTCCTTGTTGGGCATCTCGATAGGGAAACCCTCAGCAAAATGAGATCTCTGAAAAAAGCTTACATCCGAACAAGTAGGAGATTAGTCCAATGGGCTGCGAACCGTTCCGAGGCTTATCGGCTCCCATGGTCCTAAGCTGTTGGACGAGAATTCTCTGCTCCTGTTGTAAGTTGAGCATACGAAAATTGACCGCGATCACAAGGAATTCCGCGACGCCGACGAATGGGACGTAACGCTAATGGACGGGGTGAAATATGGCTGCCGTGTCACGACCCTTTGCTCAACTCGGCGGATATCGGGAAAGCGAGGTTATGACCACCACTATTGATGGTCCGTTTGCGGCTGGTCGTAACAGCGGAGTCTGCCCTGTAACAAACGCAGCGTCTCCGTTAAGTCCGCCCATAGGAGCCAAGAAGTGAAGTCAGTCCGAGTAGTCATCATCGGCGGAGGATTTGCCGCCGTGCAATTCGCAAAAACGCTTCGCGGCAAGCTGCGCCCATCCGACTGTGAAATCCTCCTCTTCAATCGCGAGAATCACATGGTCTTTCATCCCCTGCTCGCCGATGTCGCCGGAGCCTCTATCAACCCCGACGCAGCCGCAGCCCCTCTTCGCCAAATGCTCCCCGGCGTTGGCTGCCGCACCGAGCGCGTCCAAAGGATAGACCTACAAACGTGCGAAATCGAATTTGACGACGGCAACGGCGCCCTCACTCGCCTCCACTACGACCACCTCGTCATCGCCTGTGGCGCCGAAAGCAACCTCGGCATCATCCCCGGCATGACCGAGCACGCCTTCGCCTTCAAAGTCATCCGCGACGCCATCGACCTCCGCCAGCACGTCGTCCATCAGATGGAGCTAGCCGAGACTTCCACTGATCCCGACCAACGTCGCTGGTTTCTCAATTTCATCGTCGTCGGCGCCGGCTTCAGCGGCGTCGAAGTCGCCGGAGAAATCAACGAACTCGTTCGCAGTAGCACGCGCTTCTACCGTAATTTCCGCAAGGAAGATGTCGTCGTAACCATGGTCCATTCCCAGGACCAGATCCTCCCCGAAGTAGCTCCCAAGCTCCGCGAATTCGCCCGAAAGAAAATGGAAAAAGCCGGCATCACCATTCTTCTGAACGCCCGCGCCGTAGCCGCGACCCACGAGGGCGTTGAACTCAAAGATGGCAGGAAGCTCCCGGGCGCCACCATCGTTTGCACCATCGGCACCACCGCCTCTCCCCTCGTTCAAAACCTTAATGTTCCCAAGGAGAAGGGACGCATCCGCACCGCCCCCGAAATGCGCATTGAAGGACAAACGAACGCCTGGGCCGTTGGCGATTGCGCGCTCGTCGTCAACGCCTTCGATAACAAGCCATCGCCGCCAACAGGTCAGTTTGCCGAACGCCAAGGCCGTCAAGCGGCGCTCAATCTGGTCCGCGTTCTGCGTGGCGAACCAACCAAACCCTTTCGCTTCAAGGCCCTCGGCCAACTTTGCTCCATCGGTGGCTACTCGGCCGTTGCGGAAATGCTGGGCATGCGCATCTCCGGTTTTCTCGCCTGGTTTCTTTGGCGCGGCGTCTATCTTTTCAAGCTGCCGACTTGGTCTCGTCGCATCAAGGTCGCCCTGGACTGGGCCTGGGACGTACTTTTTCCGCGAGATCTCAGCTTCCTCAATACCGATGCGGCTCAACGAGTCACGCACGGATATTATCGTCCCGGTGATTTCGTACACCGGCAAGGCGAGCTGGCGCGCACTTTCAGCATCATCGAAGAAGGCCAAGTAGAAGTCCTGCAGCAAGATCCACAGTCCTCGGAGACAAAGGTTCTCGCCGTCTTGAGTCAAGGTGACTTCTTCGGCGAAGGCGCCCTCTTGGGAAATCGCCCTCATGAAACAAGCATCCGCGCTCGCTCGGTCGTGCGTCTCCAGCAAATCGGCAGTGCCGTCTTCTCCCAGTTCGCTGTTACCTTCCCACCGTTTCGCGACCTGCTCGCAAAAGCCGTCACCCGCCGCTCCGGTGATTTTTGGCGCCGTTTGCCGATCAGCAAGTCCATCCTGGAAGGGGAATCACTCGCGTCCCTCCTCGATCCGCTCCCCGCCGAGCTCCTCAGCAAAGAAACTACCTATGCACAGGCTATAAAGGCTCTCAACGAAAGTGCCACCGGTCATCTCCTGATCCTCGACGAAGAGCAGCGCTTGTGGGGAACTCTGGATCGTAACGACCTGTATCAGATTATCGCTCGCATCGTTGTCACTCCGACGGGCAACCAGGAAGACGTCAGCCAGCGCAAGCTAGGTGAGCTTCTGTCCGCAAACCCAGTATTTGTAGCTCTTGAGGATTCGCCGCTCGTCGCATCCGCCACCATGCTCGATCACGGCATCTCCTGGTTGCCCGTTGTCAAAAGCAAAGACGATCCTCGCCCCGTGGGCCTGCTCCGAGGAGATAGGATCACCCGCCGCCTGATCGAAAAAATCGCACAGGTGGGGGCGCCTAAAGCCCAGATCGCGAGCTGAATCCATCGACAGACCACCTGCTAATTGTGCCGCCCTGCCTGTTTGTAGAACCATGCAATCGGGCGCCTCCGGCGCACAGAGGACAGGTGTGGCCCACGGAACTCCCAGTCACCAGTGACTCAGGAGACTCGACACTCTGCATCGCGTCTCGCTCGGCCCCTTCCGATGCCAAGACCGTTCGATCTGCTCCAGCGCCCTTCCCTTCGTCTCCGGCACGAGGTAGTAGACGAAAATCCACGCAGCCACACCGAACAACGCATAGAGCGAAAACGTTCGCATCGGCTCTACGCCCGCACGTTTCAAGCGGGAGAGAAGCACATTTTTCTTGGGCTGGATCGGCGACAGATCTTGGAAACCCTCCGCGCCGCCCGATTTCCTCAGGCTTTTGCAGAACGCGCGTTGAGGACAAACTCCTCCATTGCCTTGGCGAATCCTTCGTCTTCATTGGTGGAACTGACGTAGGTGGCCGATGCTTGAACTTCCTTGCTTGCGTTTCCCATCGCAATGCTTATGCCGCTCTTCTTGAACATCAGAACGTCATTCGGCATGTCACCGATGGTTGCCATCTCTTCGGCCGGAATATTCAGCAACTTCGACATCGCGAGCACCACTTCGCCCTTATTAGCCTTCGGATGGGTCACATCGAGGTAGTAGGGTTGCGACCGTGCCGCTGAAATGTGCGTGCCGCCGGATTGCTGAACGTCTTTCTCGCATTTTGCTACGGCCTCGAGATCGTCACTTACACCGACAATCTTTGCGACCTGCCCGAGCAGTCCGTCAAACGTCTTGACTACTTTTGGCGGGAACTTTACCGTCCACTGCTCGCGGGCGACGTGCGCTCCGTTCACATCGCGCACGAACCAATCCGTGGCCGTGTAAATCCACACGTCCAGACCATGCTTCTCGATAGAGTCGATCACTTGCTCCGGCACTCCCGCCGGCAGAAAATTCTGGTCGACAACGGTTACAAGGTCCGGCTGAATCAAAACTCCGCCGTTGAATGCGGCGAGAGGCTGCGTGAGCTTCAACGGCTCGATCAGCATGGCCATGCCGCGAGGAGGCCGACCGCTGGTGATGCTGAATTGAATTCCCGCGTCGTGCAGCCGCAAAACGGCCTCGACTGCGCGCTTCGTTAGCACTTTTTCCTGCGTGACGAGCGTCCCATCGACGTCCGCTATTACCATCTTGATTGGCTTTGTTGCGTGTCCACTGTTCGATGTCATCGTCGACCCCATTTCTTTTTCTTACTGCAACCCGATTGTCTATTGTTCTTGGTAGTTCCACAACAGGCCGCCGTCGACAAAGAACGTGGTTCCCGTAACGTAATCGGAATCTGCGGAAGCAAGGAAGCTGGCGATACCCGCGACGTCTTCGGGTTTCCCGAGCCTGCCAAGCGGAATATTTTCCAACAGCGCTTTCAGCTTCACCGGATCGTTCAGGAGTTTTGTGTTGATGGGAGTTTCGATCGCGCCAGGAGCAATCGAGTTGATGGTGACCTTGTCCGGGGCTAACTCAATCGCTAAATTCCGCGTGAGCATCTTGATTCCTCCTTTGCTCGCGCAGTACGAGGCAAAATGCGGGAACGGAAGTTCTTCGTGTACCGAACTGATGTTGATGATTTTTCCCGGTCGACCTGTTTGTCGAAGGTGACGAACTACAGCTTGCGTCACAAAAAACATGCCCTTCAGATTGACGTTTAGAACCGCATCGAAATCTTCTTCCGTCACGTCCCAGAAGTCCGCGCGTTTTTCTAGACCGGCATTGTTGATGAGAATATCGATCTTGCCCAGAGCGGCGACGGCTTCTTCGATAAATCTCTTCCCGTCGGCTACGATCCCAACGTCGGCTTGAAACGCCGCCGCGCGCCGTTGTGTAGCGGTGATGGAGTCCACGACTTCGTCCGCTCCCTTTTTGTTTTTGCGATAGCAGATCGCAATGTCCGCGCCATCCTGCGCCAGACGTTCCGCAATCGCGCGCCCGATTCCTTGATCGCCGCCCGTCACGGCGGCCACTTTGCCCGTCAGTCGATTTGTCACCACTCCTCCTCTTGGCGGTGGACTAGCTTTTCAACAACGGCCGTCCACATTTCTCTCCAGTCGCATCACTTCTTGCCAGACGCCCTAAGCGCTTTCAACTCGTGCGACAACCTTGACCGGCGCCATCCGCTCAGGCGTAGGAACTACGCGAAGGCTCCGCCGCGAGTCCGGCCGTTCGGAGATACCGAGTAATTTTCCCCACGTACTGTCCGATGGCCGCGCGCGTTTCATCCGCGGACCATCCGAGGTGTTCTGCCAGAATGGCGCCGGCAACCGGCGCAGCTTCCTGCGCAGCTCGCCAACTGAAGAATTCGAGGCCGGTGCGGCGAGCGAGGACGTCTTCGATGGTCACGGCCATGTCTTGAACGCCTTGCACGATTTCGGCGCGAATGGGCGCCATGCCTGGAGCGATGGGCCTGGCGAGTTCGGGATCTTTCTTTGCTAGAGCCAGAACTTCGGGAGCGTTAGTGCCAAATCTTCCCACTAAGTGCTTCGCGGTTTGCTCGGAAATGTTGTAGTCACCAACCAAGCTCATCCAGTAGACGGGCGTGAAGCCGCTTGCGCCGGTCAGCGGGCGATTGCGAGTGAGCGTGGGCGTCCCCGGCAGATCCAGATATTTCTGAACGGCGTCAATCGTGTCTTCGGCCATGGCACGATGCGTCGTCCACTTGCCTCCCATGATGCTGATCAGGCCGCTTTGCGCGTCCATCTCGAGTTCATCGTCGCGGGAAAGTTTTCTTGTGTCGGCGCGGCCGCCGCGGCTGACCAGCGGCCGCGCACCGGCGAAACCGCTGACGATCTGGTCTGGGGTGACGGGCTTTTCCAAATATTGGTTGAGTTGGCGAAGAATAAATTCGACTTCATCCTCCGTAACGCAGAGCTCATCCTCCACGCCGACTTCTTTTTCCGTGGTGCCGACCAGGAGGCGCCCCATCCAGGGGACAGCAAAGAGCACCCGTCCGTCTTCCGTTTTGGGGATGAGTATCGCATCTTCGCTGGGAAGCACATCGAGCGGCAGAAGAATATGGCTGCCTTTGCTGAGGCGCATGCGCCGCGGAATTCCCGGCGCAGCCAGATCACGAACGGTATCCGCGAACGGGCCGGTCGAGTTCACAAAAGCGCGGGCCCGGATCAGGAACTTCTTTTTGGAGAACTGATCTTCTACTTCCGCCGCGATGAGTTTACCGTCGGCGGCTTTCTGGAATCCTGTTACGCGGAGGTAGTTGCAAGCGTCGCCGCCGGATTCCCAGAATGTTTTCACGAGGGCGATGTTGTATGCGGCGTCGTTGAACTGGCCATCGGCGTAGGCGATGGAACCAACGAGATCGTCTTTTTTAAGCGTGGGCATGCGGCGCAGCGTTTCCTGGCGCGATAGGAAATGACTGGGGAAGATGCTGGTTTCTCCGGCGATCCAGTCGTAAAGCTTGAGGCCGATGTCGTAGTAGCCGGCATCCAACCAGTGGAAGCACGGGATCAAGAATTCGAGACTTCGGGAAAGATAGGGACCGTTTTTCAGCATGAGGATGCGCTCGTGGAGCGCGCGATCGACGACGTGATATTCCGCAGGGTCAAGCTCCTTGACCGCTTCCTCGAGATAACGAACTCCCCCGTGAATGATTTTCGTCGACTTGCTGGAAGTGGCGCCGGCAAAATCGCCGGCTTCGACGAGCACGGTGTTTAAGCCGCGAAGTTGCGCGTCCAGCGCGCAGCCTGCGCCAGTCGCTCCGCCGCCTATGACGCACACGTCAAAGGACCGGCCCTTGATGCTGGACAGCGTCTCCTCGCGGCTTCTCGTAGGATCCCCTGTGCCCAACCCTTGTCCTCCGGTCGAAACCTCTCACGATTATATATTGCAACGTGGCTGCCAGTTGGGGGGGGCGGACTGTAGCGGCAAGCTGGTGAAAGTGAAGGGCATGAGGGACACGTGTGGGGCGTGACAGTTCATGGCCCCGCTCTGGCGTCACGACCTCGACGTAACCGTCAAACTCTCGCCAGAGAGGGTAGGGTGCGTGTTCCTTTATTAAGGGGTCGGGGGGGCGGCGAATTTCCTCCTTGTTGAAAACAGGAAAGATGGCTGGCTCCTCGGGGAGCCAGCTCAATGGGCATGCAGATGCTTTATGGAGCATGGACCGGAACGGAGAACACCAGTGAACCTTGTATCCACGTCAGCGAATCGCCGCGAGCGCCGGAGCACCGCAACGCGCGGAAACCGCGCAAGTCGTTCCAGAGGACGGAGTACTAGTGCGCGGCCCGCTGCGCGCACGATGGCCAACCGCCAACCGAATGGGCGCGCGAGGACTCGGCAGGAGGCGCGTGAGTGGGAAACCATCCAGGAGTTGTTTCTAACGTCCCGTCCGAGATTTGTGGGGTTGGCGTACTCCGTCTTGCGGAACAGAGAAGACGCCGAAGATGCGGTCCAAGATGCACTCGTGTCGGCATTTCGTCACCTGCGCGGTTTTGAGGGCCGGTCTGCGCTTACGACCTGGTTCACGCGGATCGTCTTGAATGCCGCTTTGATGATCCGGCGGAGACGGAAGCCCGGCCGGATCGAGTCTCTACCCATGGCCGGCACGACGGATGAACTGGCCTGGACGGAGCGGATTCCGGACTCGCATCCGGACCCGGAAATGGTGTTTGCCGAGAAGGAGACTTTTCAGTGGATCGACGTCTTACTGGGGAAAATGAGTCCGCTGCTTCGGCAGGCATTCACTTTAACTTACTACGAAGAAATGTCCACGGAAGAAGCGAGAGCTTTGCTGGGCATTACGGCGGGAACTTTCAAGTCTAGAGTGTTTCGGGCGAGACAGGACCTGATGAGTCAGGTAAAGCGCGCATTCGTGGCGCCTATTCGCCATCTGGCGCATCTGGAATTTTCTTCCCGAGACGTTGATTTTCCATCCTTTGCCGCAATGGCGATGGCGGCCAAAGACGGTTCACACGTGCCGACGCACGTTCGCTGAGAAGAACTGGATTTTATGACGAGAAATACACGGACATGGCAGTCAGAAGCACCGCGGCTCCCGCGGCGGTCGAATTTCTTTTTGCCAGGCTGAGCGTTCCCGCCGGCAACTCACAACAAATCGCACGGGCCGGAAGGCCGTAGGTAGAAGCAACGGCAGAAATACCCTCCAAAGCGCCGGATTGACCAGGATGGCGACGACAGCGATACGAATCTGCTCGACATAATCCGTTTCTGAGCGACTCTTAACTCGTAGCAAATTAGTATTCAGCTCATGACTGGAGCGTTTCAAGCGATCGTGTGGGCCGGGGCGGCGTGCGCGATTCTCGACGGGGTCGCCGCAAGCGTTCAATCCGGACTCATGGGGATTAAGCCGCTTCGCCTTTGGCAAGGCGTCGCTAGCGGGCTATTGGGCGAGCGAGCGTTCCGTCACGGATGGGTGAGTGGAAGTCTTGGACTGCTGCTGCACTTCGTGATTGCGTTTAGCGCTGCGACCGTGTTCGTCGAGCTGAGCCGGCAAATTCCATTTCTCGTGCGAGTTTACTGGATTTCGGGGCCGTTATACGGGGTGGCCGTTTTTCTTGTGATGAGCCTGGTCGTCGTGCCGCTCTCGGCGAGACCCAGGAGGCCCGCATCTTCAGAAGCCATGATCGTTCAATTGGTCATTCATGTTCTTTTCGTTGGCCTTCCGATTGCGCTGGCCACGAATCGGTTCATCTTTCTTGACCAGTACGGAGGAAGAATATGACTGCCGCTTCTGCCATATTGCCGGCGCACCGACCGAACGCATTGCTGGCGATTTTTGTGGGTGGATTGCTGGCCGGAAGTCTGGACCTCGGCTCTGCATTCATTGTCTATGGAGCGGGTGTGCCGCGCGCGATCGCCGGGGGAGTACTTGGGAGGGGAGCATTCCAGGGAGGTGTGGGCACGTACGCACTCGGGATTGCTCTGCATTTTTTTATCGCAATGTCCGCTGCTGGCGTGTACTACGCCGCTAGCAGGAAGCTTGCATTCCTTAAGGAGCACGCGCTGATCTGCGGTTTGTTTTACGGCATCGCCGTATTTTTAACGATGAACCTGATTGTTCTGCCGCTTTCAGCGCTTCATAGCCGAGGTCCGTATCAGCTTGCGGGCCTCATTCAAGGGCTGCTGGTGCACATGTTCTTTATTGGGCTGCCGATCTCCTTCAGCGTTCGTCACTTTACTAAACAGCACGCGGGGACACGACAGAAGGGCACTTTCTGGTCTGAGGAACCGCACAGGCAATCGGCGACTTCAAACGCGACCAGGTGAATAAGGAGTTTCAGGCTTCGACGATTTTGTTTCGAACGGCGTACCGAACGAGGGCGGCCGTCGAATGGAGATCGAGTTTAATCATCGTGCGCGCCCTGTAGGCTTCCACGGCCTTGTGCTGATTTCTAGAATCAATCCAATCTCCTTGTTGGATTTGCCATCCGCGAAGGAATGGGGGACCTCTCGTTCTCTAGGACTTGGACAGTTTCAGCGAGGCACCCACGTTGGGTTGTGGGTGAAGAGCCCGTTGACGAAACCCATTTGGTAGACGATAAAGAGACCGAAAGCCAGACTTACCAGCCCGGAGACAAGACCGAGACCGCGATTGATCCGAGCGAAGCGGTTTTCGGAAAACGTAAATGGAACCGCAATCGCTGCGGTGATGAGCATCATGCCCGCGACGGTGCCAATTCCGAAAACTAGGAGATACAAAATTGCCCAGGATGGAACGCGGATCGTTGTGAGGACAAGCAAGGCGACAGCCGCCGATCCCGCAAGGCCGTGAACGATACCCACTGCTAAGGGGCGGACGACCTGGTAGAGACCCAGGGGGCCGAAAATGCGATCCATCCAGCCTACTGGTGTAGCGTCTTCGGAATGACCGTGTTTCTCCGGGCCGTGGCCGTGAGCGTGGTTGTGAATGTAGTCGCCATGTCCATGGGGATGCGAGTGATGTGCGGACCGAGAAGGCGTCACCGTTTCGGTAATCCAGCGCATAATGCCTGAGAGATTCAGAATTCCGAGAAGAATCAGCATAAGGCCGACCGAGAGTTCCATCGTAAGGCCAACTCTTGCCGGAATTACGATGCCGAACAGGATGATCGCTGAACCGACAACGAGAATCGTGATGGTGTGACCGAGTCCCCAGAGGACACCAATCAGAGCGGCATGACGGATGCTGCGCTGGCGGCTCACAATCGTCGTTACCGCAATGACGTGGTCCGGATCGGTCGCGTGACGCATGCCGAGGAAAAAGCCGAGAGCGATGATGGACAGCAGAGTGATCATTTATTATTAGACCGCGGCCGCGGCGCGGGAACGGCCTTGCCGATTATCGAGAAATTTCAAATATTCGGCGATTCCCTCTCTCGTCTTGGCGGATATTTTGGATACTTCCATGCCGGGCCAGACCGATTGAATGTTTCGTCGGGCCGCTACCTCGTCAAATTCTACAGCACCGGCGAGATGCGATTTCGTAATAGTGGCGGCATCCGCGCAGCGTCGCGCGAGATTAAGAGAGTGCCGGAGTCGCACGCGGGCGCTTGCGCTTCCATTCGTAGTCTTTACGCAAGATCGACTGGTGCTTCTTGACTTGCGACTCCAATTCGCAGAAGGCCTGCTTGCAACTGGCGCGAACGTTTTCGCCCGTTCCGGTGGCGTGGAGTGTTCCGGTCGGCAGCGACAGATTCAGCGAGAACGAAGTTTCTTCGCGATGCGGATTATTTGAAAACACGCCATGCAACAACACCAGGTCAGGCTCATAACTTTTCAAAATACGATTGAGTTTGCTCGCATAGCGCTCGACTTCTTTTTCCGCTGGTTGGTGTGGCTCGACGTTCTTGTAACTGATCGACAGTTTCATGGATGCACCTGTAGGAGTTCACGAAGAAGAGGCGGGCGACGCGGAGTTGCTTTTTCCACCGCATCATCCTGCCAGCATACCAGCGTGCGCCGCACTCGGCAATCGCCCGCTAAAAAAATCTGACGCGGCAAATGGAACGGCCCCGTGGGAAATCTCGCGATACGTTGACAGCCGCGCTTGGTCCACTCTACTCTGCCGTCGGTGCGTAGCGCGTTCCAATCATGACTGCCCGCACAAAATCTGGATCGCACGCCTTGATCCGTGTCGGACCGGCCGGTTGGTCTTATCCGGACTGGGCAGGGTGCGTCTACCCTTCGCGTCGCCAGAAGGGGTTTCACGAGGCGACCTACCTCGCGGCATTTTTTGACACCATCGAGATCAACACCTCGTTCTACACTCCGATTCGGCCGGAGCATGCCGCACAGTGGGTCGATCGCGTGGCGGCAAATCCGCGCTTCGTCTTTACCGCAAAGCTTTGGCAGCGATTCACGCACGAAACAATTCCTCAGAACGCGGGTGCTCAAAATGCGGGCCCAACGAATGCCGAAGGCGCCGCGGCCTCGATATTCGCTAATCCAACGGCGGAAGACGAGCGCGCCGTTCGCGCTGGGTTCGACGTTTTGCGCGCCGCTGGGAAACTGGGCGCCGTGCTGATGCAATTCCCTTTTTCGTTTCATCGCACGAGCGAAACTGTCACTCATCTTACGGCGCTCTTGAGGCGCTTCGCGGATTACCCGCTGGTCGTCGAGGTGCGGCATGCTTCCTGGCAGACCCCGGAAACATTCGCGCTGCTCGCCGAATGCAACGCCGGATTCTGCAATATCGATCAGCCCATTATCGGGAAATCGCTCGAGCCGTCCGCGGAAACGACTTCGGCGGTTGGCTACGTGCGGCTGCACGGGCGGCGCTACGATACTTGGTTCACCGACGATGCTGCGATTCCAGTGCACGAACGCTACAACTATCTCTATTCCCCCGATGAGCTCGCCCCGTGGGCCAAGCGCGTCGAAAAAGTCGCCAAGAGCTCGCGCGACGTCTACGTCATCACCAACAACCACTACCAAGGAAAAGGCGTCGTCAACGCACTGCAGTTGATCAGCATGCTGCGAAACTCCAAAGTAAAAGTCCCTGAGCCGCTGCGCGAGCAGTTCCCGCAACTAGAAGCAATTGCCGACACGCCGCCAGCGGAGCCGAGTCTGTTTCCGCCAAAGCTCACCGACTGAACCCTGTGCTAGGCGGGGGTTTGATTTGGTCGGCGAGGCGTTCGGGGGCGTTGAGGAGATAGCTGCCGAGGAGGAGGTCGCGGATTTCGGACCAGTCGATTTTGGCGAGATCCAGGCGGAGGGCGACCCAGCCGCGAGGGCCGATGTACGCGGGAAGGTAGTAGCGCTTGGGTTGGGTGCTCGCTAAGGCGGTGTTTTCCGCGGGCATCACTTTGCAGGTTATGGCCACGGTGTCGTCGCCGTGATGATCGTTGAGGAAGTAAGCGAAAACTTTCTTGCGGACCCGAAACATGAGAGCCCGAAGGTTCGCGAGTGGCTTCGGGAAGAGCGAGAGCTAGCCCGGTGAGGCGTTTGAGAATTGCGTGGGGTTCGCGGATTTCGCCATCTGGTCAAACTTCCTCGCATTCGTCTGCGCACAACAGCCAGTGTTTAGTGGCTTGCCAGGCGGTGAAGTTTACCTTGGCTTCGAAGGGTGTCGCACCGCAAACTCGAACGAAATGAGATCACTTTTTTTCCCGTTCGCCCAATCGTCAACTTACCGCGCCACGCTCACCTGTCCGCGCACTTCCGCCATTTCGGCGTACTCGCGGCCGGAGGCTTCCGGCGCGAGTACCCACAACGTGTAAATCCCTAAAGCGGTGCCAAACGGGATCCGTATCAGCGCCAGGCAGCCGACCACCATCCCCAAGACGCGCGCCCATGGCTGCCGTTCATACAAGCCCCACGCCAAAACCAAATGAACCACACCAAACACCGTCAAGAAAACGCCGCCGGAAAACATGCCACCCCATATCAACGAGCGCAGCCCCGGCTCAAAATCGCCGAAGGGCCAGCCGCCATCAAAAATGAGCCTTCGAAAAATCATCCACCAGGCCATGCCCATCAAACGCAAAATCCCGTTGGCCAGCCAAAAACCCGCCAATAAATTTATATTGCGCTGGACGCGGCCATCCCCTGCAGCGTGCGCTACCGCCGGCGCCTGCGCCGCGTAGGCCGCCGCTGGACCGGTGGCCAACTGCTTTCCGCACGCCGCGCAATATCGAGTCCCGGAGTTGAACGGCGTCCCGCATTTATCGCAGTACATGACTCACTCTCCCTTCGAGTCCGCCCCTTGCCCAATACTACGCAGGGGCTCCCAAAAAGTTCCGCCCTGCCGAGAGTTACATGGCGCCCCAGAAGATGGCGTTGAAGAGGAGTTGGAAGGTGCCTTCGGTTTGGGCGCGGTGTTGGACGCGGAAGCC
>Ga0209006_10004025_pt1 | contig 13389 bp, 4 predicted proteins | sample JacPin_JW_Ref_O2_FD_188567 | JGI IMG/M metagenome (GOLD analysis project Ga0209006, IMG submission 188567) | Forest soil microbial communities from Algoma, Ontario, Canada - Jack Pine, Ontario site 1_JW_Ref_O2 (SPAdes) (version 2) | ecosystem: Environmental > Terrestrial > Soil > Boreal... | reverse complement strand
GCGGATGTTCGTGGTGGCACTGATTCCTATCTCGTATGCGCTGATCGTCGGCTTCGGCGCGCGTTACGTGCCGCTGCGCCTGACTGGGCCGTTCGTGGGAAGGGACACACCGGTCCTGCCCGAGGGCGCCGAGGCGTTCCTGCTGCCGTTGCTCTGGGGGCTGCTGTTCGCGCCACTTGGCGGGCTCATCGGGATGTCCGGCAGGCGCTGGCGAGCGGAGGGCTCGGGGCTGCTCGGCGCATGGGCGACGCCCGTGGGGAGCGCGGCTCGCGCGCTTGCTGGCGGGCTCGTGCTCATTTCCGCCGTGGTGCTCGTCGGTGGCGCGGTGCTCGCCGCCCGCGGCGGCGCAGCCCATTTCTTCTTCGCGGGCCAAAGCTTCGGCCACGACGTCGCCGTCGTAGTGAGCGCGCTGCTCGCCCTACCGACGCTTGTCCTTACTGTGCTGCTCGCGTGCTTCGGCGTGTCGTTCCAGTGGCATGTGGAGGCGCTGACGCTGACGCAGGGTTCGGGTTCAATACTCGGTGGCACGCTGCCGACGATCGGCAATGGCGCCGTGAATCAGGTGCCCGCGCTGCTCCGCCTACTGCTCGTGCTCGGCGCCGTAACGGTCCTCTCTGCCGGCTGGCTAACGGCGCGACGCTGCCGCGAGGACGTGCGTCTGGGATTGGCGAACGCGCTTCGCACAGGCGTGCTGATGACGCTCGTCTGCTGGCTGATCGCGCTCGTAGGCCGCATCGACGTCCAGGCGGGCGGGTACCTCGGAGCGCACCTCCAGGTCGACGTGGCCTCGCTGCTGTGGCGCGTTCCTCTCTGGTGCGTGGCCGGATCGCTGGTGGGGGGCGCGGCATACATCATCAGTCGGGGTCGGTCCTCGCGCCGCGAACTTGCGACGGTCCTGCTCGAGGCGGTCCGGCCATCGCATGCGTCGCGCGCGCTCTTCGGATGGCGCGACCCAGCGCGCCAGGGCGTGGCTGCACGTGCCGGGATAGCCGTTGCCGCTTTCTCGCTTCCAGCGCTGCTCATAGGCATCGGCTCGACGGGCGCGGGTGCTACGGCGGGGCCATCATCGGCCAGCATCTCGGTCGCGCCGATTCGCCAGACGGCCGAACGGCAACTGCGCACGCACGCCGAACCCGGCTCGCGCCTTGCGGTCTCAGTCAACGCCAGCACGCGCGTGGCTGACTCCGCGGCCGTTCACATACCGCTGAGCACGCTCGGGGTCTCACCTCAGGCCTCCCCGACCGCTGCGGCGGGGACTGTGCTTGCCCACTACGGAAACCTCTTCGGCGTGGCCGACCACCCTGGGGAACTCGGCGACCCCGAAGTCGTGCGCGAACGGATCCCCGGGACTCACCGCACCGGCATGACCCACGTCTTCTACACGCAGATAGTCGACGGCGTGCCCGTCTTCGGCGGCAGCATCGGCGTGCACCTCGCGCCCAACGGCAAGCGTGTCGACCTCGTCAGCGGCTCGTTCATCCCCGAAGTGTCTGTCACGGACGACCACGCCGTAGTAAGCGGCGCACGCGCGACTACGCTCGCGAAAGTCGCGATGCCAGCAGGCAAACTCTTGCACAGCCCGCAGCTGGAGGTATACGCCGGATCGCCTTCAGAAGCGGTTGGCGCTACCGCCCGTCTTGCGTGGTTCGTGGAGCTCTCACCAGGCCCGCTGAAGCCAACCAGGGAATACGCGGTCGACGCCATTACCGGCAGTATCTTGAACGTATTCAACAGATCCTTCAACGCTGTCAATGCCGAAATCTACGATGCCGAAGAAAAAGAAACCCTTCTAGGTACCAAAGAGTGGAAAACGGGTGAAGCCACATCCAAAATCACAGAAGTCGCTGAAGCGGCTGAAGACGTGACGGAAGCCAATAAATTCTTCGACCAGGAATTCCAAGGAGCCTGCGCAGGTCCTCGGTGCAACGGAGAAGCCGCGGTGGAGACCGTAGACTACGGCAAAGAAAGTCAGCAGGCTGAATGGAACACCGAACATCACGCGATCGTGTTCGGGAAGGGATTCCAAGCGGGTCTCGATCTTACCGGCCACGAGTTCGCTGGTGGGATCTTGGAAAGCACAGTCAAGCCTATCTATGAGTATGAAGAAGGCACCCTGATGGAGGGATGGGCCGATGCGATGGGCAAGGGCCTGGAAGCGTGGACCAAACGCAATAAAACAACGGGAGTATGGGACGAAGCAATCGGCTGGGAATTCGCTTCGAAAGAGCCAGCGAGGGGCCACGAACTCCGCAATCTCAAGGAACCAGAAAAAACCAGCGACGCACCGAGCCTCGCAAAAATCATCAAAGCCTGCGAAGACGCGGGCGACATGCACAGAAACAGCACAATTGTATCCCATGCCTTCTATGAACTGGCTCAGAAAATAGGTATCAAGGAAGCCACATACATCTTCTACCCCATGGAGGCTGAATATCGCGCGAAAACCATGGAACAGGCTCGTAACGACGCGATAACGGCGGCAAAGCTCCTCGAAGAACGGACCCTCAACTCTCTCTCAGAAGCTCTCGAAGAAGCCGAAAGGAACAAAGAAGAAGCTAGGGAGACAGAAGTCAAAAAAGAAAAAACCACATATGAAGAAAAGAAAGTATCCGTCAATACGGAAAAAGCATTCAATGGAGTAGGGCTCATCGAACATCTCGTCTGGACTGTAACTCACGCGATATGCACATCAGAATCCATTTGCTCAGGCAAAGAAGTGTTGTCCGCCGAGGAACCCAAGAACGGCACCAGCTCGACGCTGGAAATGCTGACGACGCTTTATCGCGCGCGCGGTGTGCTGGCGCAGCCGTCGGTGGCGGGGCACTACTACATGCCGCTGTATGAAGCGAACATGGGCAGGATCTCCGAACTGATCTCGCGCGATCCGGCGCTCGCGGAAATGACCGTGACCGGGCTGAAACAGATCACGCCCGCGCTCGATGCGCTGATCGAAGGCGACGGCCAGAAGTACAAGCTCTCAAAGTCGGTCATGACGGAGATCGAAGCGGCGCTCAAGCGCTTGGCCCAGGACGATCGTATGTACAGCGGGGGTGGCGCGCTGGCCGAGTTGATCGAACGCGAACTGAACTTCCTTCACCTGCCCAACTACGCGGGCATGACCTACGCGGCAGGCTTCAAGAATCTCAACAAGGTCGTCAAACCGCTCGCCGAAAAAGCCCCGCCGCCCTCGACCAAACTCGAGGATCCCGAATGCGAAACGCGGTACTCCAACGCACTCCACGTCTTCGGGTTCACCGTGGGCACACCTGGTCACACAAAACCGGGCGAAGCATCACTGCTCGTCGCTGCTGGTGTTGCCTGCGGCGGCTCGGTGGAAAAGGCGGGAGAACCAAACACCTGCAGCACCGAAAGCAAAGAATCGCTGAATACGAAGGCGACACTGCACCTGCCGCCCGGAGACAAAATCCGGCATACGAAAGAACTCTCCAACGGATCGTGGATCGGGACGATCACCGGGCGAGTGCTCGGCTGCGCCGGCAACGAAAGTAAAGTGGGTCTCGGCGTGACCGGAATCAAGTCGGTAGAAAAACCGACCGGACAATGCCCGGAAGCTGCGATCGCCTGTTATGAAGGGACCGCCACGGTGGAAGTGAGCCGAGGCTCAGCCACGGGCAAGGACTACGCGTGGGTCACAGAAGAAGCAGGCAAAGATACCCTCACCGTTGGTGCTCCTGAAGTCGAGGCGAAAGGCGAAGGCGAAGAATTCAAAGTGCCCACAGGATTCACCATGTTCCAAATAGAAATGTGTGCAGATGCCGGTGCTCCAGGTACGGAAAAATGCGGCACGTCGTCGTCCAATTGGGCGCATGAGAACGGCGAAGAAAGCGAACCCGGCTGCAAAAGCGGGAAGGGCCTCTACAGCATCGAAGTGACCAACGCGGCGAAAAAAACGAGCCCGCGCGAGGAATCCTGCGTGTACTGGGGCGAAGAACTGCACAAACAGCTGGTCGCCACGGAAAACAACATAACGGGCATCTCATGCGTCCCGGCCACCACCGACTGCGCGCTGGTGGACAAAAAAGGCGGCGAGTACTATTCGACGAACGTCAGCTCGACTAAGGCATCGACGTGGACCTCGTGGACCGCGGCCTCGACACGGGGTGAGGCGATATCCTGCCCGTCCACCGCGCTGTGCACGCTCGCCGACGGGGAAGTGAAAAGCGGCGGGAGCATGTACTACGCGACGTCGCTTGGCGGAACCTGGACGAAAGCGTTCGAACCCACCAACGGAGCCCTGTCGGTTACGTGCCCGACGTCCTCGTTCTGCATCAGTGGCCTCGAAAGCGGCGCCATCCGCTACTCGACGACACCTGCATCGACCTCGTGGACGGAAATCACCATCGGCTCTGGCTCGCTGAATGGCGTCTTCTGCCTGTCCTCCTCATTCTGCACGGCGGTGAACAGTGCAGGCGATCTGTATGTCGCCAACACTGAAGCGAAAGTCAAGGAAGCCTCGGGCTGGAAGTCCACCGACATCGACGGCTCGACCGCGCTGCACGGCGTATCGTGCACATCGAAGACGTCGTGCATCGCGGTCGATGGCTCCGGGAACGTCATCGAGCTGGGGATCAACGGGAGCGGTGAAGCGACAACAAAGAAGCTGGACGTTGATGCAAGCAACGATCTGACAGCGGTCGCATGCACCGAAGGGACCACCTGCGTCACCGTCGACAGCAGCGGCGACGTGCTCGAGTCGAGCAGCGCAGGTCAGGCCTGGGAAAACGAGCACGCACTCGGCAAAGACCTGACAAGCGTAGCGTGCGCGTCGAGCAGGCTGTGCGTCACGGCGGACACCGTCGGTGACGTGGCCGCCTTCACTCCCCTAGCCTTCGCGTCGGAGAGTAACACGCAAAGGATCGACCCCGGCGCCAGCTTGAATGCCATCTCCTGTGTACCCGAAGTGAGCGACTGTGTTGTGAGCGATAGCAAAGGCCATTCGTACTACTCGACGGGCGTGGTTGCCTTGACGCCCGCCACATGGACGTCCTGGACGGAGCCCTCCAGTCCAAGCGAGGCCGTTGCGTGCCCGTCCAGCTCACTGTGCGTACTGGCTACCGGCGTAGCACCGGAAGGCGGGGGAGGTGACGTGTACTACGCGACCTCGCTCGGCGGCGCATGGACGGAAGCGTTCAGCCCTGTCTTCGGCGTCGATGCGGTCTCCTGTGGCGCGACATCCCTATGTGTTACTGGAGACGCGGAAGGATACGTCCGCTATTCAACCAAACCAGCGTCTGAAGAATGGTTCCCGCTGGTGATCGGGTCAGGCGAGATGACCGCTGTTGACTGCATCTCCGCGTCGTTCTGCGCCGTGGTAGACAACAAAGGGAACGTCCACGTCGCCAACAGCGAAGCGAAAATCGAGGAAGAAGCGGGCTGGAAGTCGACGGACGTCGATAGCACGAAAGCGCTGCATGGCGTCGCGTGCACATCCACCACGTCGTGCCTGGCAATCGACGGTGAAGGCCATCTCCTTCACCTGACCATCAACGGCAGCGGCGAAGCGACCGTCTCCAGCGAAGACCTGGATGGCACGAATGAACTCACCGCGATCACCTGCAAGGGCACCCTATGCGTCGCTGTTGACAGCAAGGGCAATATCTTCGAGTCGACCAACTCGGGCTCCTCGTGGAAGAAGGATTTCGTGCTCGGCACGGATCTCACGAGCGTCTCGTGCTCGAAGAGCACGCTCTGTGCGGCGGCGGATAGCACCGGCGAAGTGACGACCTTTAGCCCGGAATGACACGCCCGCGGGCAAGACGTTCAACGAACGAAGACGCACCCCAGCGCTCGCAGCAGCTGGCACTGGCGGAGAGGATCTTGCCGTGACCGGCTGCACTTGGGGCGCGCGGCGCGAGAAGCGAATTACCGCGTAGCGACGGAGGCGAGGCAATGGACGGCAAAGCGATCATCGAGGAGCGAGCCAACGGCAACGGACATGTCCCACGCCCGATGCTGCGCAGGTTTGAGCTGGGCGCGCCTGGCAACGGACACGGGCCTGCTGCGAACGGCGACGTGCTGTTGGGCAGCACAGACGCGACGACAACGGCGCCGCTTTCGCTGTCCGTGGATGAGTTGCATGAGCGGGTCGAATCGGCTCTAGGGGAGGTTGAGTTCGTGGTCGCAGAGGGGGCCGATCGCCTCGCCGAGGCGGCTCGTTATGCGCTGCTGGCCGGTGGCAAGCGGGTGCGCCCGCTCCTGGTGATGGCCACGGTGCAGGCCCTGGGGGGGAGGATCGGGGATGCGCTTCCGACGGCCTGTGCGATCGAGATGATCCACACCAACTCGCTGATCGTCGACGACCTCCCGGCGATGGACAACCACCCCAAACGGCGGGGACAGCCAGCGCTGCACCGCGTGTATGGAGAGGACATCGCGATCCTCGCGGGCTGCGCGCTTTTGAGCGAAGCCCAGAGCATGATCCTGGAGGGGCAGGGCGGCACCGCTGAGCTGCGCAACCGCCTGCTGAGGATCGTGCTGCAGGCGACGGGCAGCACCGGGATGGTCTCGGGGCAGTTTCTTGACGTGACCAAGTATCGGCCCAGCGGCTCGCATGACCTCGAGCGGACGCAGATGCTGAAGACCGGCACCCTGATCGTCGCGTGCGTACGCTGCGGGGCGCTGTTGGGCGGCTGCGAGATGAACCATGCGTTCACGGGGTTCGCGCAGAGCCTCGGGGCGCTCTTCCAGGTCGTTGACGACATCCTCGACGAGACCGGGAAGGCGCGCTGGCTCGGCAAGATGCCGGGCAGCGACCGTCGCAAAGGCAAGCTGACGAACGTCACGATGTTCGGGCTCCAACAGGCGCGCGAGACGGCGGCAGCGCTCTACGCTCGCTGCCAGCTGCACCTCGACGAGCTCGCGGCGTGCGTTCCTGGCCCGGTCGCGGCGTTGCGAGAGATTGCGGATCTCGTCCACGAGCGCAACCGGTGAGGGTGATGACGGCGCGTCGCATCATCACGGGCACGGTATCCAGGCTGTGGTGGATTCCGCTCACCGTCACGGGATTGCTAGGCGATCGCGGCGCGCGCATTCGCTGGCTGTTCGTGCCGGGGGTCGTCGGTGTGACTGCCGCTCTCTCGACGACGGGCAAGCTCGTGGTCCGCCGGCCACGTCCGCACACACAACACGGCTCACCGCAAGCTGGGCGCACGGGCATGGCGAGCAGCTTCCCGAGCACGCACACCGCGTGCGCGTTCGCGATCGCCAGCTGGGTGTCTCGCTCGCGCCCCCGCGACTTGCCCTATCTCCTAGCCGCCGGCGTCGGATACGCGCGGGTGCACAGCCGCGCGCACCACCTCAGTGACGTCGTCGCGGGCAGCGTGGTCGGCTACGCGGTCAGCTGGTGTGCGGACCGTGCGTGGCGAATTCTGGGAGGGGCGGCCCGGGGCTGCGTGGCGGGGGCGCGGCGTGCGCGTGCTGCCGACCGGACTCCGCGCGAGCCGGTCGCACACGGGAGGATGGTGAACGTTCGAGGCGCCAGAGTTGCGGTTGCCGCGATGGGCGCCACGATCCTCGTCCTAGGGTGTGGCGCTGTGCGCGCGTGGGCCAGCGCCCAAGCCATCGAACCGGGGACGCTGTATGCGAAGGTCCACCAGGTCTGCCCGGCGCCCAAGCCGGACGATGCCTCCTGCCTCGTGCTCGCGCTTGTCCCGGCTCCCGCGAACGCGGCGGGCGCAAGACCATACATAGCCGGTGGCGGCGCGCTCTCACGAGGGCCGGCCGGCGGGCTCACACCGTCGGATCTCGCGTCTGCATATGGCTTCCTCCCCTCCATCGGCGGCGTCGGTCAGACTGTTGCGGTCGTCGACGTCTACGACGACCCCGACATCGAAGGCGACCTCGGCACGTTCGACCGCGAGTACGGACTGCCGGCCTGCACTGAGTCCAACGGCTGCTTCGAGAAGGTCAGCCAGACAGGGAGCACGACATCACTGCCCCCGGCGGACGCGGACGGCTGGTCGGTGGAGGAGTCACTGGACGTAGAGACCGTGCACAGCGTGTGCGAGAGCTGCAAGATACTGCTGGTCGAGGCTAACTCGGAATCCCTCCCCGATCTCGCGACGGCGGCGAACGAGGCAGTGACGCTGGGTGCAACCGAGGTCTCGAACTCCTACGGGACGCTCGAGACCGAGATGGGTGAATCCGAACAAGCCGCATACGACCATCCGGGGGTCGTGGTCGCCGCTGCCTCAGGTGACTTGGGCTACCTCAACTGGGACTACGTGGCGGCGTTCCTGAAAGCCCCTGTGAGACCCGACGCGCCCGCGTCGCTGCCGACCGTGGTGTCTGTCGGCGGCACCTCGCTACAGCTGAAGGCCAACGGCGCCCGCAAGAGCGAGTCGGTGTGGAACGACAGCGGCCGCCCCACGCATAAAGAATTCAAACGCTTTAGCGCCACAGGCGGCGGCTGTAGCACGCTGTTCGCGGCGCCCGCATGGCAACAGGGCGCACCCGGCTGGGAGAGCACGGGCTGCGGGACCAAACGCCTCGCCAACGACATTGCAGCGGTCGCCGACCCCTATACCGGCTTCGACGTCTACGACAGCTACGTCTATGAACCTGAATTCACACCCGGCTGGGTGACGCTCGGTGGTACCTCGCTGTCCTCGCCGCTGATTGCGGCGCTGTACGGGCTCGCGGGCGGGAGCCACGGCGTGAGCTACCCGGCGGCATCGCTGTACCCCCACCTCGGCGAAAGCTCCGCGCTCTATGACGTCACCAGAGGCGGCAACGGCTACTGCGACGGCGAAGAACCCAGGCCATGCGGCGAGCCCGCCATCAACGAGGAATTCGGCGACGTCGACTGCGAAGGCACGACCGCCTGCGACGCGGCCGCTAGCTTCGACGGGCCATCGGGCGTCGGCACGCCCAACGGTCTAGCCGCGTTCGACGGGCCGCTCCAGATCAAGCCCACCGCTGTCACCCAGGCGGCCAGCTCGCGAACAGCGAGCTCGGCCGTGTTGAACGCGACGGTGGACCCCAATGGCGCCGTAGTGAGCGGGTGCACGTTCGAATATGGGTCCACGAGTTCGTACGGGCACAGCGCGCCTTGCTCGACGCTGCCGGGATCCGGGACCAATCCAGTCGCCGTGTCAGCGACGATCACTGGGCTGACCGCGAAAAGCACCTACCACTTCCGGATCACCGCGACCAATCCGTATGGAACGGGCGCCGGCAAAGGCAAGAGCTTGAAAACGCCATAGGCGCGCGCGATGGAGACCTTCGACACGATCATCATCGGCGCCGGTCCCGCCGGTTCGACCACGGCCTATCGCCTCGCCCGTGCCGGAGCTCGGGTACTGCTCCTCGACAAGGCGCGGTTTCCGCGAGACAAGCCGTGCGGTGGCGGCGTTACGGCACGCGCCCTGCGCGAGTTGCCCTTCGACATACGGCCGGTCGTCGAGCACACGGTCGAGCACCTCGAGCTCAGCTTTCGCGGCCACCGCGGCGTACGGCGCGGAGGGCGGGGCCCACTCGCACACATGACCCAACGTCGCCGGCTCGATCACTTCCTCGTGGAGCAGGCGCTCGCCGCCGGGGCGACGTTCCAGGACGGAGTGAGCGTGAGCGAGATTTCAGAGCACGGCGTGCGCGTTGACGGGGGCTGGGTCGGCGCGGATCTCGTGATCGGCGCCGACGGCGCCAACGGTGCGAGCGCGCGCTCTCTCGGACTCACCGGCGACAGAATCTACGGCGTCGCGCTCGAGGGCAACCTGGACTACCGCGATGTGGCAGACCCGGGACGCTTGCAGGGCGCGCTCATGCTCGAGCTCGGCACGATCCTCGGCGGCTACGGCTGGATCTTCCCGAAGGGGAACCACCTCAACGTCGGCGTCGGCGGCTGGCAAACCGAGGGGCCGCGCCTGCGCGAGCACCTCAGGGCGTTCTGCGCACGCCATGGATTCGACTACGCCAAGCTCGCCGGCCTGCGCGGATACAGGCTGGCAGGGCGAGGCCCCGGCAGCCCGCTCAGCGGCGCACGTGCGCTACTCGTCGGCGAGGCGGCTGGGCTGATCGATCCGCTCCTGGGCGACGGGCTGTCCTTCGCGTTCCTCAGCGCCAGGCTCGCTGCCGAGACGGCGCTCGACTTCCTGGCAGGCCGTAACGCCGACCTCCGGCACTATGACCGCGCGGTCATCTCGGAGATCGGGCCGATGGCCCGCTTCGCGTTGGACGCGAAGCGCGCGCTCGATCGTCTCCCGTGGATCGTGATGCTAGGCGTGCTCAGCCCGCCCGGCTGGGGCGTGATCGAAAAAATGGTCCGTGGCGAGCTCTCCGAGCCGGAAGCGGAGCGAGGCCTGGAGGGCGCGGCAATTTGGGGGCTTGACGTGGTGGCACGACTGGCAGGCCGTCCCGGAGAGGCCTACCGGGCTGAGATCCAAGCGCATCGAGCTAAGACGGTCGAGTCGTCCGCGAGCACGCAAACACACACAGCCGAACGCAATCTCGGTCAAGTAGCGACATAGGCGGGCAGACGCAGGCTATGTCAGAAACAGAACTGGCCAAACAGAGCCACAGTCCATATGCTCGTCTCAGTCCGCTATATGCACCACGTTTCTTGATATCGGGATATCGGGGGCGAACAAACAGAAGCGGAGAGCGTATGAGCAAGTGCAACAGACAACCACGTATAGACCGACCCACTGGGATCGAAACGATACGGCTGCAGGGCGCCCTGAGCGGTAGAGCCCTGTGTCTCTGCATAGCTGTGCTGGTCGTTGCAGCAATATGCTCGACGAGCTCTGTTGCATCGGCATACACACAGACCATAAGCGCTGGCAGCGACCTGGACGCTGTGTCGTGTGTACCGGGTACCACCGACTGCGTCATCGGCGAAAGCAACGGCAACACGGTCTACGCAACGAACGTGAGTGCGACAGCAGAAGCGACCTGGAACGCTTGGAGTGGACCATCTCATCCCAACGAGGCTGTCGCGTGCCCGACAAGCACGCTGTGCGTGCTCGCCAATGGCGAAGGCAAAGAAAAAGGTAGCGGTGCCGCGATCTACTACGCGACATCGCTAGGCGGCTCGTGGACTAAAGCGCCAACGAGCTTGGGCGTGGTGGCGGCCTACTGCCTCTCGTCTTCCTTCTGCATCGCTGGGCAGATGGACGGCCACATCAAGTACTCGGAAAATCCGGCCTCGACCTCGTGGCCGGAAGTGGCAATAGGTGGCAAAACGGAAACGATGAACAGCGTCTTCTGCTTGTCGTCGTCGTTCTGTGCAGCCGTGACCAACGTCGGCGAGCTCTACATCGCCGACACCGAAGCGAAGGTCAAGGAAAAAGAAGCGTGGAAGTCGACAGACGTGGACAGCACGACCGCGCTGCACAGCATCAGCTGCACCTCGACGACATCGTGCGTGGCCGTCGACGGCACCGGCGACGTGCTTGACCTGGCCATAGAAAGCAGCGGCGCCGCGACGGTCAACAAGGACGACATCGACGGGACCAATGAACTCACCGCAGTGACCTGTGCCTCATCGGCCTGCGTCACGGTCGACAACCACGGAAACATCTTCGTATCGACGAACGCTGGCGAAAGCTGGAGCGAGCAGAGCCTCGCCGCTGGTAACAAACTGACGAGCGTGTCCTGTGCGTCCTCCTCGCTTTGTCTCGCCGCAGACACGGCCGGCACCGTCATCACGTTTGACCCGGCTGCCGCACCGGCGAGCAAGACCCAATCGATCGACGGCGAAAACGGCATAAACGCGACCTCGTGCATTTCCAGCTCGAGCGACTGCATAGTCAGTGACAGCAAAGGCAACGCCTACTACGCGACCAACGTGAGCACCGGCGCAAACGGAACGTGGACGAAATGGGGCGGGCCAACCGAAGAAAGCCCCAGCCTGGCCGTCGCCTGTCCCAGCACCACTCAGTGTGTGCTCGCCGATGGAAAAGCCGAAGCGGGCCACGGCGGCAAGATGTACTACGCTACTTCGCTCGGCGGCGTGTGGAAAGAAGCATACGACCCGAGCTACGGGGTAGTCGCGGTGTCTTGCGCATCGACGACCCTGTGCGTTACCGGACAGTCGGAGGGCTTCATCCGGTACACGACCAATCCGGCCTCCGAAGAATGGTTCACGGTGGAACTCGGGGTGCCCACGATGAATGCCGTCGACTGCATCTCGTCGTCCTTCTGCGCGGTCGCCGACAGCAAAGGGAACGTGCACATCGCCGACACCTCAGCGAAGATCAAAGAAAAAGCCGGATGGAAGGCGACGGACGTGGATGGCACGACCGCGCTGCACGGCATCAGCTGCATCTCGACGACCTCGTGCCTGGCGGTCGACAGCGCCGGTGACGCGCTCGATCTGACCATCGAAAGCAGCGGCGCGGCGACGGTCGCCAAAGACAACATCGACGGCACCACTGAACTCACAGCCGTCAGCTGCGCGGGCAGCTCCACGTGCGCGGCAGTGGACGCCGTCGGCAACGTCTTCGTGTCCAACAACAAGGGCGAAACCTGGGTCAGGGAGCATCAGCTTGCAGATAAACTCACGAGCGTCTCCTGCGCGTCGACCTCGCTCTGCCTTACGGCCGACACGACGGGCAGCGTCACCGCGTTTGATGCGCGATGAGCCAGTCACCCTGGTCTCGACTCTGCTCGTCGGTTAGGCTCGCTCAAGGAGGTTCCTCGCAGATGCGGATGTCGAGGAGAACCCACGTCCTACGTCCTTCTCTGGCCATGCTCGCGGCATCGCTCGCGGGCTTCGTAGCCGCGATGGTGCCATTCGCGGCCGGCGCACGTGCGACGCCGTTGGGGTCTGTGACCGAGTTCAGCGCCGGATTGAACGGAGTCGAACCAGCCAACGTCGCGCTAGGTGCCAACGGCAATATGTGGTTCACGCCGGAGCAAAGTAATGCGATAGGCGAGATAACGCCTAGTGGGGTCATCACTGAGTACAGCGCCGGATTGAACAACGGAGCCGAACCGTTCGGGCTCGCGTTGGGTGCCAATGGCAACATGTGGTTCACGGATGAGGGTGCTACTAAGGCGATAGGCGAGATAACCGCCGGTGGGGCGATCACCGAGTTCAGCGCCGGATTGAACAGCGGAGCCGAACCCCGCAAGATCGCGTTGGGCGCCAATGGCAACATGTGGTTCACGGATCCCGGCACCACGCCGGCGATAGGCGAGATAACGCCTGGTGGGGCGATCGCCGAGTTCAGCGCCGGATTGAATAACGGAGCCGAACCAAACGGGATCGCGTTGGGCGCCAATGGCAATGTGTGGTTTACGGAAGACGCCGATAGTCCGGCGGTGGGTGAGATAACGCCGGGCGGGGCGATCACCGAGTTCAGCACCGGATTGAACCGCGAATCCCTACCGTGGGGGATTGCGGAGGGGCCCGAAGGCGACCTCTGG
>Ga0209006_10004024_pt1 | contig 13391 bp, 11 predicted proteins | sample JacPin_JW_Ref_O2_FD_188567 | JGI IMG/M metagenome (GOLD analysis project Ga0209006, IMG submission 188567) | Forest soil microbial communities from Algoma, Ontario, Canada - Jack Pine, Ontario site 1_JW_Ref_O2 (SPAdes) (version 2) | ecosystem: Environmental > Terrestrial > Soil > Boreal... | reverse complement strand
CGTACGCGGCCGCGAAGCTCGCCGCGACGAGCGTCGGCGCGAGCCGCTGGAGAAGCTCGGCGGAGGGCCACGGCTTCGTGCTGCGGCGACTGAGTGTTGCGGTTGACATCGGCAGGCGCCTGAGGAAGCTAGCCTGTCGTGCTTAAGGGGATACCCCGGTCGTGAACGAGGTCACGCGCTCGACGACCGACGGCTGATCGAGCCACGGCCAATGGCCGGCCTGCGGAATGTGTTCCACCTGCGAGCCCGACAGCCGCCGCCCGTAGGCGTCGGCGAACGATGGAGCGAGCCACGGGTCACAGTCGCCCCACAACACGAGCTCGGGCATCCACAGCTGTTCGAGGTCGGCGCCGGCGGCGGCGAGGCCGGCCGGATCGATCGAGCGGTGCAGGCGCAGGATCGCTCGCTGCGTCCCCTGGTCGAACTGATCGAGCACCGCCGAGATCCGAGCATCGGACCACGCCTGCGGCGAGACGGCGCCGGCGCGCAGCGTCCGAGCGAGCAGCCAGCGATTGGCTGAGCCCATCAGGAGCTCGCCGAAGCCGAACATCCGCCAGCGGCGCACGATCTTCGGCCATTGAAAGCCGTCGAGCAGCGGGATCGCGTCGATCAGGACGAGCCCCTGTACTCGCTCGGGGCGGCGCTGCGCGAACGCAAGCCCGATTGCGGCGCCCCAGCCGTGCCCGACGACGACCACGCTGCCGACCTCGACCACGTCGAGGAACCCCTCGACGAAGGTGACGTAGTCCGGGAGCGTGTAGGCGAGGTTGCCCGCCTTGCTCGAGCGCCCGAAGCCGAGCAGGTCAACGGCGAGCCCGCCGCCGCGCTCCAGGAACGGGACCCAATCATCGGAGCTGGTCGGGACGCTGTGCAGATACAGGACCGTCGGGCCGTCGCCTGGCGCGTCGCGGTAGAAGACGGGCTCTCCGGCGACCTCGATCGTGTGCTCGTCGACGGCCACGGCGAGCCGAGGATAACGTCTGAGCCTGTGAGCGCCGGCCCGATCCTGTCCGGATAAGCGGTGAGCGCCGGTCCGATCCGCACCCTCTGTCTTGGCGATGCGCTCGTCGATCTGGTGGGTGAGCGCCGGGGCCGTTCGCTGGTAGAGATCGATCGCTTCTCGCCCCACTTCGGCGGCGTCGCCGCGAACGTGGCGCTGGTCGCGGCCCGGGCCGGGGCCGCGGTCGCGCTCGCCGGCGGCGCGGGCGACGATCTCTGGGGGAGGTGGCTGCGGAGCCGGTTGCGCGATGGCGGAGTCGAAGTCTCGCTGTTTGAGCTGCTCCCGGGGCTGCAGACGCCGATCGCGTTTGTCACGGTGAGTGCGGAAGGCGAGCCCAGCTACGAGCTGCACGGCGAGGCCGACCGGACGCTCGGGACCGTCCTTGCGGGAAAGGTGCGGGCTGCGGTCGACGACTCGGCGGCGCTGATGTTCTCCACCAATGTGCTCGTCGACGCCGGTGATCGCGAGGTGACGATGGCGGCGCGGCGGCGGGCACTGCACCTGGGGCGGCCGGTGATCTTCGAGGCCAACCTGCGCCTGCATCGCTGGCGCTCGGCCGCAGTCGCGGCGGCGAACGCCAACGCGTGCGTCGAGGGCGCGCTGCTCGTGCGCGCCAACCGGGCCGAGGCAGCGGCGATGACCGGGGAGTCCGATCCCGAGCGCGCCGCCGCTGCGCTGCTCGCGGCTGGCGCCAGGCTCGTGGTCCTGAGCCTCGGCGCCGACGGCGCGATCCTGCGCGGGGAGGTGCGAGCCGACGCGCCCGGCGAGTGCGCGGACGTCGTCAACACGGCGGGCGCCGGCGACGTGCTGACCGGGACACTGCTCGCGGCACTAGCGCTCGACGCGTTCGCGCCTCGCGCGGCGGCGGACGCGCTGCCGAGCGCCGTCACCGCGGCGGCGCGTGCCTGCGAGCGCTGGGGTGCGGTCGACTGAGATGGTCAGCGCACCGCCGGGTGCTGTTGACTGAGGGCATCAAGCAAGCGCAGCACATCTGGCGCAAGCCGCGTCCCAGCCGCGTACGGGCGATCCGCGATCGCCTGCGGCTCGTCTACGGCACGCCGTCGGCCAAGCCCCACGGCCGTCCGATTGCGGAGCTGATCTTGACTGTGCTGTCGCAGTCGACCAACGACCGCAACCGCGACGTCGCCTACCTGGCGCTCCGCGAGCGCTTTGACGATTGGTGTGACGTGCGCGACGCGCCCGTGGACGAGATCGAGGAGGCGATCCGGCCCGGCGGCATCTCGAAGATCAAGTCGGCGCGGATCAGGTCGATTCTGCGCATGATCAGCGACACCTCGCCCGAGCACACTCTCTCCCTCGATTGGCTGGCGTCGCTCTCGGTCGGAGAGGCGCAGGAGTACCTGTGCTCGCTGCCCGGCGTCGGACGCAAGACGGCCGCCTGCGTGCTGCTGTTCGCGCTCGGGATGCGCGACGTCCCGGTCGACACGCATGTCTCGCGGGTGGGCACGCGGCTGGGGCTGTTCCGAGAGGGGGCGCCGTTCGAGGAGATGCACGACACGATGCTGGCGATCACCCCGCACGGCGAAGAACTCGAGCTACATCTGAACCTCCTGCGCCACGGCCGGCGCACGTGTCACGCGCGGCGTCCGGAATGTTCGGCGTGTGCGCTACGAAGGATGTGCCCGAGTGCGGGAAAATTCGATTGATACGTTGGCGCGCGGGCCTTCCGGCGCCGACCCTGCTGTGTTAGCTTGATTGAGGGCGGAAGTGGGACTTATGTATTTGGCGCGCGTTCTGGTTCGGCCGATTGGCCACCTGGTGTTCGTAATCGCATTGCTGGCGCTGACCGGCGCCGCGAAGCTGCTTGGCGAAAAGAACCAGCTGGGGGTGATCTGCGGACGGCTGGCCCAGGCGATCTGGCGCTATCCGGACGTGACGCGGCCCGGAATCCGCCTCGCGTGGCTGCTCTGGGCGCTGCTGCTCCTGGTGACGGTCAGTCCGCTCGGACCGCTCGCTACCCGCTGGGACGCAGTCGCACTTGGCGCGATTGGTCTGTCCGCGCTCTGGCGCCGCTTTTTCGCTGCGCGGCGAGACTAGCGTTGAGGTTCTCGAGCGCCTGCTCGAGTCCGACCTCGGCCGGGTCGAGCGCCTTCATGGCGATCGCCAGGCGGTACTCGGCGAAGTAGCTCGGCTCGACCCCGCATGCCTGCGCGATCAGCTCCATCGCGCGCATCGACGGCTTGTCGTGGCCGTTGGCGAGCATGTTGATGTGCGCGTGGGTGACCCCTTTGCCGTCGAGCTCGCGGGTCGCCGCGGCGAGGCTGCGGTAGCTCAATCCGCGAGCCTTCATCAGCTGCCGCAACGCCTCTCCGAATCGCTTGTTGCTCGTGGCGCTCATCTATCTCCTCGGTCCGGGATCCAACGTTCCCTTCGGCTCGCGCCAACGCGGCTGACCCGTGCCGACCGCAATCGTCGCACGTTCGGCCGGCCTTGACATAGCACTAACCTGGGCGTTAGGTTAAACACCTACCTTACTCAGGACCGTGGCTGGACGGCCCTGAGTCGACTAATCAGATCTGGAGATTCCACTTGGCCGCGAAGAAGGTTGACGAGCGAGAGCCATCAATCCTCGGCGACGAGACTTGTCGGGCGATAAAGGACGAGGTGTCCGGGGCGCGGACGTAAGCGCTTCCAGGGTGCCGGGATCGCCCAGGAGATCCCCGGGGGGGCACCGCTCCCAGCCGGTGCTCGTTCGTCCGCGTGCGGGACCATACGGGCACAAACCAGCGGTGGGGTACGGCGCGGGCCGTCAATAGGCGGCCCGCGCCGGTTATTTAAGGCGTCGGCTGGCGCGGCGGGCCATGCGGAGCGTGTGTGACCAACGCGGACGGCCGGCTCGAACGCCCCGCCCCAACCCGAAAACGTCGCACGACGCGGCTCAGATCTGCTACGCTGCGACTAAGATTTTCAGTTACTAAGGAGTAGACAACACATGGGAAAGACGATCGGAATCGACCTCGGGACGACCAACTCATGCATGGCCGTGCTCGAGGGCGGCGAGCCGACGGTGATCGAGAACGCCGAAGGTGGGCGGACCACTCCGTCGGTGGTCGCATTCACGAGCAGCGGTGAGCGGCTCGTCGGTACTGTCGCCAAGCGCCAGGCGGTGACCAACCCGCAGAACACGATCTTCTCGATCAAGCGCTTCATGGGCCGCAAGGAGGCCGAGGTGCGCGAGGAGGAGTCGATCGTGCCGTACAAGGTCGAGGCGGGGCCGCGCGGTGACGCCGTCGTCGACGCCGGCGGTAAGCAGTACCGCCCGCCGGAGATCTCGGCGATGATTCTCCAGAAGCTCAAGACCGACGCCGAGGCGTACCTGGGCGAGACGGTCGACAGCGCGGTGATCACCGTCCCGGCGTACTTCAACGACGATCAGCGCCAGGCGACCAAGGACGCCGGTCAGATCGCCGGACTCGACGTCAAGCGGATCATCAACGAGCCGACCGCAGCATCGCTCGCGTACGGGCTCGACAAGGAGAGCGACCAGACAATCCTGATCTTCGACCTCGGCGGCGGCACGTTCGACGTGTCGGTGCTCGAGATCGGCGACGGCGTGTTCGAGGTCAAGGCGACCGCGGGTGATAACCACCTCGGCGGTGACAACTTCGACAAGGCGCTCGTCGACTGGCTGGTCTCGGAGTTCAAGAAGGCGCAGGGCATCGACCTGAGTGCCGACCCGATGGCGCTCCAGCGTCTGTACGAGGCGGCCGAGAAGGCCAAGATCGAGCTCTCCACCACGCAGGAGACGCAGATCAACCTGCCGTTCATCACCGCTGACTCCAGCGGCCCGAAGCACCTCGACACCCGCCTGACCCGCGCGAAGCTCAACGAGCTGACCGCGGACCTGCTCGACCGGACGGTCGCGCCGGTGCGCCAGGCGCTCGACGACGCCAAGGAGAAGGGTGCCGCCACGATCGATCACGTCGTGCTCGTCGGCGGTATGACCCGGATGCCCGCCGTGCAGGAGAAGGTCAAGGAGCTGACCGGCAAGGAGCCCCACCGTGGGGTCAACCCGGATGAGGTCGTCGCCGTCGGCGCCGCGATCCAGGCCGGCGTGCTCGCAGGCGACGTTAAGGACGTCCTGCTGCTCGACGTCACCCCGCTGACGCTCGGAATCGAGACCAAGGGCGGCGTGATGACCAAGCTGATCGAGCGCAACACGACCATCCCGACCCGCAAGTCAGAGGTCTTCTCGACCGCCGAGGACAACCAGCCTTCGGTCGAGATCCACGTCCTGCAGGGTGAGCGCGAGATGGCGACGTACAACAAGTCGCTCGGCAAGTTCCAGCTGACCGGCATCCCGCCGGCGCCACGAGGGATCCCGCAGGTCGAGGTCGCGTTCGACATCGACGCCAACGGCATCCTCAACGTGTCGGCCAAGGATCTCGGCACCGGCAAGGAGCAGAAGATCGAGATCAAGGCGGGCTCCGGGCTCTCCGATGACGAGATCAAGCGGATGGTGTCCGACGCCGAGTCTCACGCCGAGGATGACAAGCGCCAGCGCGAGCTCGCCGAGGCGCGCAACAACGCCGAGAACGCGGCCTATCAGGCCGAGCGCCAGCTCACCGAGCTCGGCGACACGGTCGACGCCTCCTCCAAGGAGGAGATCCAGGGCGCGATCAAGGACGTCCGCGAGGTGCTCACCTCGGAGGACACCACCGAGATCAACGCCAAGACCGACGCACTGCAGTCCGCCTTCCACAAGGTGTCCGAGGCGATGTACCAGCGGGCACAGCAGGAGGCGGCCGCGTCCAGCGATGGCTCCTCGACCGACGGTTCGGCCAACGGCGCCGGCGCCGAGGAGGAGGATGTCGTGGACGCCGAAGTTGTGGATGAGGGGAAGTAGTTCGACATGGACGATCCCCGTTTCAGGGCCCCGGGGCCGCATCGTGGCTCCGGGGAGTCGTCCTCGCCGGTCGCTGGAAGCGCTTCGCGACCAGTTCCCGACGAGGACTTCTCCCCGGAGGTCGGTCCGGACGGGGCCACAACCAGGCCCCCCGAGGGGGGAGCGCAGGAGCCCGAAGCCGTCGCTGTAGACGGGGTTGACGTCGCCGCTCTGGTCGCCAAGGCCGAGAAGGCGGATGAGTACCTCGAGCTGGCGCAGCGGACGCGGGCGGAATTCGAGAATTACCGCAGGCGGGCGGTGAAGGAGGCCGCGTCCGCGCAGGATCGCGGTGCGGCGAAGCTGGCGCTCGAGTTGCTGCCGGCGATCGACAACCTCGATCGGGCGCTCTCCCATGCCGGCGAGACCCCCAACGGCGACGCCTCGTTCGTGTCAGGGGTCAAGCACGTCCGTAGCGATGTGCTCGCGGCGCTCAAGCGCGCCGGGATCGAGCCTTATTCACCGGAGGGCGAACCATTCGACCCCCAGGTCCACGAGGCCGTCGCTCAGCAACCGTTCGAGGGCTTCGAGCCCGGGACGGTGGTCGAGGTCTACCAGCGCGGCTATCGGATCGGCGACACGATCCTGCGCCCCGCCCGCGTGGTCGTAGCGGGCTAGAGAGGTGAACGACAGTGGCTGAGCGACCCGACTACTACAAGGTCCTCGGGGTGGGGAAGGGTGCCTCTGACGAGGAGATCAAGAAGGCCTACCGCAAGCTGGCGCGCAAGTACCACCCTGACCGCAACGCGGGCGACAAGAAGGCGGAGGAGCGGTTCAAGGAGATCTCGCAGGCTCACGACGTCCTCTCCGATCCCGACAAGCGCAAGGCTTATGACCGCGGCTCGGGCCCGTTCGGCAGCTTCACCGGCGGCAACTTTGACCCGAGCTCGTTCTCGGGCGGCTTCGGCGACATCCTGTCGGACCTGTTCGGGCGTGGCGGTGGCGCGGCGGGCGGGCGGGACCAGGGCGGTGTGCGCGGCGGCCAGCCGCGCCAGGCGCGCGGCCGAGACCTCGAGACCGAGGTTTCGCTGAACTTTGATCAGGCGGTCAACGGCGCTCAGGTGCCGCTCGCGGTCCCGACCTCGCAGCCGTGCCCGACCTGCCATGGCTCAGGCGCCAAGCCCGGCACCGTGCCAAAGGTCTGCCCGGTCTGCCAGGGCCGCGGCGTCGAGTCCGAGAGCCAGGGGATCTTCTCGATCTCGCAGCCGTGCTCGAACTGCCACGGCACCGGCACCGTGATCGATGATCCGTGCCCGACGTGTGGTGGGACCGGTGCCCAGCGGTCGGTCCGGCGCCTGCGCGTCAATATCCCGGCGGGCGTGCGTGACGGCAGCCGGATCAAGCTTGCCGGCAAGGGAGAGCCCGGGTTGCGCGGCGCGCTACCCGGAGACCTGTTCGTGATCACGCGCGTGACCGAGTCCCCGGTGTTCAAGCGCAACGGCGACAACCTCGAGGTCGAGGTTCCGTTGACGATCCCCGAGGCACTCCAGGGTGGCGTGATCGAGGTGCCGACGCTGAACGGGTCAAAGCGGCTGCGCGTGCCGGCCGGGACCAGCCACGGCACCGTCCAGCGGCTGCGCGGCGAGGGGCCCCAGCGCCTCAACGGCAAGGGCCGCGGTGACATCCACTACCGGTTCGTGATCGACGTCCCGAACTCGCTTTCGCCCGAGCAGTCCGAGGCAGTCGACAGGCTGTCGCAGGTGATGAACGGCAATCCTCGCGAACGCCTCTTCTCAACCGTGGCTTCGGGAGCGAGCTGATGGCCACTAGGCGAATCCGCAGCACGCGGGTCGAGGTCTCCTCCGAGCGTGGCGTGTTCATGATCTCGGTCGCGGCCGAGCTGGCCGAGATGCACCCGCAGACGCTGCGGATGTACGAAGCGCGTGGCCTGATCGAGCCCAAGCGCTCGCCAAAGGGCACGCGGCTGTATTCCCAATCCGACGTCGATCGGCTGCGCCGGATCCAGGAGATGACCGCCGAGCTGGGGATGAACCTGGCCGGTGTCGAGCGCGTGTTCGAGCTCGAGGAGCAGCTCGAGTCGATGTCACGTAAGGTCGCCGCGCTTGAGAATCGTGCAAAGCAGCTCAGCGCCGAGGTGGAGCGCCTCGAGGCGCTGCGACGTGAGCTGCGGGCCGAGATCGTGCCCTATGCGCGCGGTGGCGAGCTCGTGCGCCACAGCGATCTGAAGCGCGTGGCATTCGGGCCCGACCGCCGCACGACGCGTCCGGCTGACTGATACGAGCGCCCGCGCGCCGATCGGCGAGCGCAGATCATCGTTGTGCAACGATCCTCCGGGAGGAGGGGCTCGACTACGTCCGAGCTAGCAGGAGTACCGATCTTGGCTTACAGGCAGTGGCTAGGTAGGGCCAGCGCGTTGTGCTGCGCGCTCGCGGTGCTCGCCATCGCCGCCCCGTCGGCGTCCGCCGTGGGCTCGCGGCTGACGCCGCTGGGCTCGGCTCGGACCGCGCATCAGCTTCAGCTCGTCCTACCGCTGCGGGCAAACATCGGGGGCCTCGAGCGCTTCGCGACCGCGGTCACATCGGTCGATTCGCCCCTGTACGGCGATTATCGGCCGATCGCGGCGCTGGCGAAGCGGTTCGGGGCCTCGCGGCGAGATCGCTCGCGCGTGGTCCACTACCTGCGCGATCAGGGCGCCAGTGATGTCAAGGTGGACGTGACGGGTCTGTTCGTCGACGCGACGATGCCGGCCTCGCGCGCGCAGCGCCTGTTCGGCACTGCACCCGCGCGCCTGCACGGGCTGCGGAACGGCCGCGCGGCCGGGGCGGCTTCGAGCGCCGCGCACGTGCCCGCAGGACTCGGCGGTGCCGTCACGGGCGTCGTCGGGCTCGACAACCGCTCCGTGTTCACCGCACCGGCCGAGATCGCCCGCGATGCGGCCCGCTTTCCGCGTACCGCGCCCGCGCAAGAAGCGCGCAACTTCGTGTCTGGCTACGGCCAGCGGACCGGGACCGCGTCGGGATGTCCGAGCGCGATCGGCGACCACGGCTTCACCCCGAACCAGTACCTGACCGCGTATGACTACTCGGCGCTACAGGCGGCCGGCGTCAGCGGCCAGGACGAGCGCGTCGCGCTGATCGAGATCGACGGCTACCGCTACTCCGATCTGCGCACGTTCGCCGGCTGCTTTCACTTCCCGGTCCCGCCGGTGACGGCCTACGGCGTCGGGATCAAGCACGCGCTCGCCCCGGGCGGTGAGACGACGCTTGACCTCGAGCTGCTCGACGCGGCCGCCCCGGGACTCAAGGAGATCGATGTCTACGAGTCGACACCGCGGGCATCACAGGTGCTCGAGGCGCTGACCGCTCCGCTGCACAACCGGGGTCATGTGCCGGAGGTCATCTCCGCATCGCTCGGGACGTGCGAGCCGGCACTCAGGGCGACGATCGGTCGCAGCGGCGCGCGGGCGGCCGAGGGCGCGCTCGCGCTCGCTGCCGCGAGCGGAATATCCGTGCTCTCGTCCAGCGGCGATACCGGGTCGAGCGCGTGCATCGGTAACAACGGCCCGCTCGACCAGCTCGCGGTCAGCTATCCGGCCTCGTCTCCGTACGTGACCGCCGTCGGCGGGACCAACCTCGACCTGACGGCGGGCAACCGGATCCAGGACCAGACGGTCTGGAACGACGCGCCGCTCGACCTCTCGGCGGGCGGCGGCGGAGTCAGCGGGCTGTTCAAGCGGCCGGCTTATCAAAACGGGTTTAACCAGCACGGCAACCGCGCGCTCCCGGACGTCTCGCTGCTCGGTGACGTGCTCCCGGGCTACGACATCTACTGCACGGCGAGAGAGTGCCTGGCCGGCAACTCCGGTCCGTGGATCACGGTCGGCGGCACGAGCGCCGCGGCACCGCTGTTTGCGGGAGGCCTGGCGCTGGTCGACGAAGTGCTGCGCGAGCACCACAAGCAGAATGTCGGGCTCGCCAATTCGCTGCTCTACCAGGTCGAGCGGCGGTTCAGCTCGGTCGGAGCGATCTCCGACGTGAGCTCGAACAACAACGATCTGGGGCCGTTTCTGCGCAACGGCGACCGGCAGCCACTGGGCTGCTGCTCGGCCGGCCACGGCTATGACCTGGCGTCGGGCCTCGGGAGCGTCGACCTCGGGAAATTTGCGTTCCTCGCCGTCGGGCTGCAGCCGGCGATCGCCCAGGTGAGCCTGTCCCTGCCAAGGCAGCGCCCCGTCGTGCGCCACCGGATGCTCGCCCGCGTCACGTGCTCGCGCCGGTGCATCGCCGCCGCGGTCGCGACCGTCTCGATCGCGGGTGCGCGGCCGTTCGCCGTGCATTCAAAGAGCGTGGCGCTCAGAGCCAGGGGCGCGAGGACGCTGGCGCTGCCGTTCTCGCGCGGGCAGCTGCAGATGGTCCGACGCTCGGCCGACGAGCACGAGCCGATCCAGGCGAGCGTCGTCGGTCAGGTCGTCGACTCGGGCGGCAACGTAGAGGACAGCACCGGCGCGCAGACGCTCCAGATCGCTTCTTAGCGGGCGGTCCGGCGCGGTCTTGGAACGCTTTGCGGCCTACGGCCGTAAACGCTTCCAAATGACCGCGAAAATTGGTTGCGATTCGGCACGATTTATGCGATAATCTAAGTCATACAGACTTAGATTTCTCCCTGAACAACGGAAAACGCCTATGCAACCAGACCGCTTTACGATCAAGTCCCAGGAGGCGCTGCAGGCCGCTCAGCAGCTGGCCGATCAGCGCCGCAACCCGCAGACGACCCCGGCCCACCTGCTGGCCGTCCTGCTCGAGCAGGATCAAGGGATCGTCGTACCCGTGCTGCGCAAGCTCGGGGTTGAGCCCGGCGCCGTCCGCCTGGCCGCCAATGCGGCGCTCGACGCGCTGCCGAAGCTGACCACGAACACCGGCACCGAAGACCCGGCCGGGGGATCGGGCGAGCTCGTCCAGATCCTGCGGGCGGCCGAGTCCGAGATGCGTGAGCTCGGCGACGAGTACGTCTCGACCGAGCACCTGCTGCTCGCGCTCGCGGCCCACCCCGGCGCCGCCGGCGACGCGCTGCGCTCCAATGGCGCCTCGCACGACGAGCTGATCAAGGCCCTGAAGGAGGTGCGCGGCTCGCATCGCGTGACCGACCAGAGCCCCGAGGAGAAGTTTCAGGCGCTCGAGCGCTACGGCCGCGATCTGACCGAAGCAGCGGCGCAGGGCAAGCTGGACCCGGTGATCGGCCGTGATGACGAGATTCGCCGCGTGATCCAGGTCCTCTCGCGTCGGACGAAGAACAACCCCGTCCTGATCGGCGAGCCGGGCGTTGGCAAGACCGCGATCGCCGAGGGCCTGGCGCAACGGATCGTCGCCGGCGACGTCCCCGAGGGCTTGAAGGACCGCCGTGTGATCGCCCTTGACCTCTCCGCGATGGTCGCCGGCTCGAAGTACAGAGGTGAATTCGAGGATCGCCTGAAGGCGGTGCTCAAGGAGATCACCGACGCCCAGGGCCAGATCATCGTGTTCATCGACGAGCTGCACACGATCGTCGGCGCCGGCGCGGCCGAGGGCGCGATGGACGCCGGGAACATGCTCAAGCCGATGCTCGCGCGCGGCGAGCTCCGTGCCGTCGGCGCGACGACGCTCGACGAGTATCGCAAGCACATCGAGAAGGACGCGGCGCTCGAGCGTCGGTTCCAGCCGGTGTACGTCGGCGAGCCGAGCGTCGAGGACACGATCGCGATCCTGCGCGGGCTCAAGGAGCGCTACCAGGTGCACCACAAGGTCCGGATCCAGGATTCGGCGCTGGTGGCCGCTGCGAGCCTCAGCCACCGGTACATCGCCGACCGCTTTCTGCCCGACAAGGCGATTGACCTGGTGGACGAGGCCGCGTCGCGAATCCGGATGGAGATCGACTCAAAGCCGACCGAGATCGACGAAGTCGACCGTCACATCATGCAGCTCGAGATCGAGCTCCAGTCACTCGGCGATGACGACGATCCCGGCACTACCGCCCGGCGCGAACAGCTCGAGCGGGCGCTCGCCGAGGAGCGCGAGACATCGGCTGGAATGCACGCCGAGTGGCAGCGCGAGAAGGAGACGCTCGGCGCGGTAGCCGACGTCCAGGAGCGCCTCGAGCAGGCGCGGATCGATCTCGAGCGGGCCCAGCGCGAGGCCGATCTCGGTCGCGCGGCCGAGCTTCAGTACGGGGCGATCCCCGAGCTCGAGAAGCAGCTCGCGGCGGCCGAGTCCGCCGAGCACAGCGCGACGTCGGGCCCCGAAGGGCCGAAGTTCCTCAAGGACGTGGTGGATGCCGAGGACGTGGCCGAGATCGTCTCGAAGTGGACCGGGGTCCCGGTCTCCCGTCTGATGGAGGGCGAGATCGAGAAGCTCGTGCACATGGAGGAGCGCCTGCACCAGCGGGTGATCGGCCAGGACGAGGCGGTCAGCGCGGTTTCGAGCGCGCTGCGCCGGTCGCGAGCCGGGCTCCAGGACCCCGATCGCCCGATCGGCACCTTCCTGTTCCTCGGCCCCACCGGAGTCGGCAAGACCGAGCTCGCACGGGCACTCGCCGAGTTCATGTTCGATACCCAGGATGCAATGGTCCGGATCGACATGTCCGAGTACATGGAGAAGCACTCAGTCTCGCGACTCGTGGGCGCGCCGCCCGGATATGTCGGCTACGAGGAGGGTGGTCAGCTGACCGAGGCGGTCCGCCGCCGGCCCTACTCGGTGGTCCTGCTCGACGAGATCGAAAAGGCACATCCGGACGTGTTCAACACGCTGCTGCAGGTGATGGACGACGGTCGCCTGACCGACGGCCAGGGCCGCACGGTGTCGTTCAAGAACGTGGTCCTGATCATGACCTCGAACATTCCGGGCGGTCGCGCCGGCGTCGAGGCCTCGTTCAAGCCCGAGTTCATCAACCGGCTCGATGACATCGTCGAGTTCGAACCGCTCACACGTGACCAGATCGGCGAGATCGTCGACCTGCAGGTCGCGACCGTGATCCGGCGAGTGCGCGAGCGCGACATCGAGGTCGAGCTGACCGACGACGCTCGCACGCTGATCGGCAACCTCGGCTATGACCCGACCTACGGCGCCCGGCCGCTCAAGCGCGTGATCCAGAAGCGTCTGGTCGACGCGCTCGCGCTGGCGATCCTCGAGGGCCGCTTCGTCGCCGGCGACACCGTCAAGGTGGACGCCGTCGACGGCGAGCTGGTGCTCGAGCGGGTCACCGCCGCGGCTCCGGCAGCCGTCTAACCGGATCCCCGGCCGACCGGAGCGCCAGCCCCGGCCGTCCTCTAAATCGGATCGTCCCGCCCGGCCCCGCGCCGGGCGGGCGAGATCCGATCTGCCGGGGCGACGCCGCGCGGTCGAGGTCCGGGGCGCTGGCGATAATCCGGTACAAGTCGGCGTACCACCCTCGAGACGTGAAGGAGAGCCAGGTGCCGACTTACATCATGCTCACGACACTGACGCCGGACGGCGTGCAGACGATCAAGAACAACCCGGCGCGGATCCGCGAAGTCAA
>Ga0209006_10004023_pt1 | contig 13395 bp, 19 predicted proteins | sample JacPin_JW_Ref_O2_FD_188567 | JGI IMG/M metagenome (GOLD analysis project Ga0209006, IMG submission 188567) | Forest soil microbial communities from Algoma, Ontario, Canada - Jack Pine, Ontario site 1_JW_Ref_O2 (SPAdes) (version 2) | ecosystem: Environmental > Terrestrial > Soil > Boreal... | reverse complement strand
AACAGTATTTCGAACGTAAGGGGGGATCTCATTTTCCAAATGCTCGAGCCAGTATCGCCATATCCTGCCTCACATACCTGTCGTTCGATATATTTGGCACAGGCTGCTGTAATTGCCACTCTCTTCTGACCGACAATCCTTTCCTTGACTACGCCGCTAGACACTGGGGAGATCATACACGCGGGCATGAAGATACGGTCAAATGCTTAGCACTGGGCTTTCTTCAAGACAGCTCCAAGGCTGCCTGCGTTGGTGATATCTCGATGGCACGATATTGGGAACGTCCCACGAACTACTCTGGAATGCATCTGTCTTGCTTCTTCGGAGTGACCAAGATCGTCGACCATCAGTTAAAGAATGGCGCCATTGTGGATTCGAAGGGCAGGGATGGTAAATCGCCTCTATCACCTGCGGCGGAAAATGGGCACGATGCAGTGGTGAAGCTGCTTCTTGCGCGGGATGAAGTCGAATTGAACTCGAAGGACTCGTATGGCCGGACGCCGTTGTTATGGGCAGCTGCAAATGGGCATGAAGCAGTGGTCAAGCTACTCCTCGCGCGGGATGAAGTCGAATCAAACTCGAGGGACTCGTATGGCCAGATGCCGTTGTCACGGGCACCTGAAAATTGGCAGGAAGCAGTGTCTTCGTGCGGGATGACGTCGAACTAAACTCGAAAGGCTCGGATGGTCGGACGCCGTTGTTGGGGTGCTAATCTAACCACAGTGAAGCTGCTGCTTCGCACGATGACGTCAATATAAACTAGAAGGACTTATGGCCAGACGCTGTTTTCGTTTGAGTAGCCTGCACTCCAAGAACAAGTGGGGCCGGATTGCAAAGTCGTTCGCAGCCAGCACTGGATGTCGAAAATTGAATGCCAGACGCCGTTCATGATGCGGAATCGTTTTAACGCTCGGTCCTCATCACTACACCGGAAGCTACCGCTCTCCCATTTCAATGCATCCACTGATGTCTTGCCTTGGCTACTAACCTCTATGGCTCGAAGCTCGTAGGACATGGCTTTGCCCAGAATCTCAGGCTCCGCCAACCTGTAGATTATTCTTCTTGTGGCTCCTGATTGCAGTGTTTTCTAGTTAGACAATCCGCCGACATTGCTGTTCGGTTTCAGAGATATCTCAAGTTTGATGTCACATAAAAACACAAATCCAAATTTTCGGTATCAATGCATCTACGGTACCGATATGTGTGTACACATACAAGCTCCAGATCAAGATAAAGAATAAAAATGTCAAGGTCGCCATGCATCATGGATCGCAACAAGGGACAGTTTTTACCAAGCTATCCTCGCTAACAATGATTTTGGATGGCGTCTATTCCACCACTTCCGACTCTCATCTAAACATAGCATTACGAAACCATACCTACCATGGATCGTGTCGTGTCAGCAACATAGGTGAGTGTCAGGGATAATACACACACCCTAGGGGTAAGAAGAAAAATTCAATGGCCACTCCTCTGGTTAAGAAAACCTTTTGGAACCAAGGGACGTAGGAGAAGAAGCTAGTTTCAGGAGGAGTTGAATAGGCGAACGCAAAGTTACGGCAATCAAGGGACTTACCACGCAAGTCCCAACGCCATGAGCATTGCCGGGAAGAGGTAGACGTTCCGCGTGTTTTTGCTTCCAAGGGGGTTTTGTTGAAATATCGATAGGCGCCGGGTACGTGTACTGAGCAAGTTGAACCATTGCATCAGCACGAGGTTGAAAAAGTCTGTTGAAAGAGTTGGATGAGGTTCCCGGGAGCAACGAAGAAATGAGGGAAACAAGGATTCACAAATTGATTGAGCTTGACTCGTCAGCTCCGCCAACACGACCGGGTCGATATCGGTATTGCCGTACTTGAGCCACAGAGACGAGAAGGGCACACCATTGCGTTGGAAACCAAAGTAGAAAGCCCTGTGCATGCAAATTGTGATTAGCTGAGACAGTCAAAAAAGAGGAATAAACAACTCACCCGGTCATAGCAGTCAAGCTCTCTAACACCCCGAGGAAGGCATATGCCTGAAAGATGACCCTCCCGTCAGCCAGCCGATCCTTCTTCCGGTCGCGTGGTTTCCTAAGGAGGAGGTCCGCTTCTGGTTTCTCGTACACGAGCGAAAGCGCAGGTAGAACATCGGTCACAACGCAGATGATGATCATCTGAATGCTGCTCAGCGCTTGTGGGAGGCCGAAGATCGAATTCACTGCGTAGAACGAAAGAGATTATGTCTTAGATACTTGTTGGACGAAATAATGTGATTACTTACACAACACGGGCATCAGTTCGCTGAATGATCCTATGGAACGCTAGAAATTCAGTTTCGGGAGAAAAGAGGTTGACACCATATATACTGACCAGCAGGAAGGAGATATAAAATTGATTTGCGTAAGTTCTCGAAGCACAGACGACCGTACTGTATTCCAGTAATGATGGCAGAAAAATTGGAGAGGAGGATCAAGTCTGCAGCTTCCTGAAGGGCTTGGATCAGTGTCATCCATTCGAAAGATAAAGTATAGTTTGCTTGCCATTGCGACTTCCGATCCAGCGACACAAACTCCAACATCAGCTTGCTTCAAAGCCGGGGCATCATTTACTGTAAAAGAGTGTCACAAATAGAATATGGAAAAGGGATGTCGTATGTCTTTACCTCCGTCACCGGTAACGGCGACCGTAGATCCACCGGCTTGGAATGTGCGAACTATCTGGAGCTTCTGTTGAGGACTCGTCCGTGCGAATACGATCTCGTCGAACTAATAGAAATAAGTCAATCAAGTTTCACCAACACATTCGACGAGGACACCAATGCTCACTGTCAAGACTTGTTTCCACTGCGACTCCGTCATCTTTATCATTTCTTGCCCACTCAGAACCAAGCTCATCAATGCATCACCTTCCTCTTTGTCACTGTTATATTCAGGGATCTCGTCAAGCGGTTTATCGTACGGGAGATCACTGATGTGTTTGACCGCGGACAAAGGAGTAGTGATGATGCCGACCTGATGAGCGATAGACATTGCAGTGAGTGCAAAGTCACCTTGAGGTTCACCAATCAGCAACAAAGCCGGATGAAAGAACACTACTTGTCCATTACTTACCAGTGACCATCGCAAACCGAATCCCGGCACGTCTGCAAATTCTCACGGTCTCAGGTGTATCCTCACGTGGTGGGTCAACGAGAGCGACGAGACCAACGATAACAAGATCTGTGATCAGCGTTAATAGCCTTTCTTCGAGCATTGTCGGATCCGCCATCAACTCCTTATCCAAGTCAGCTGGAGAGACAACCTTTTTAGCAAGGAGCAGGACACGTTGCCCACGACCCGCGAAATCTTCCTGGATGGCCGAGATATTGGTGAGGGCAGGAGCATCAAGTGGCGAGGTGACTCCCTCCGCATTTACGTAGCAAGCACAGCGGCGAGATAAGATGTCGGGTGCCTGGTGATGAGGACGCATTAGCGGCATGCTTCCATGTCATATGAATGGAAGAACTCACGCCTTTGATGAGAAGCAAGTAGTCCGATTCGTGATATTCATCAGACTCTGCAATGGGAATCGGTGCAGGGGAGGAATCCGCCGACTTGGATTGGAATAACTTGACAGCGAATTTATTTTCTAGAAAGAAAATAAAGAATCCCAGAATGAATTGATACAGATATCTGTAACCAAGACGTAAACATACTCGAATTGAAAGCAATCTTTCCAATCTCTTTCCATAGTGACCGTGTCTCCTCAACAGGAACCATAGCTTCTGAGAACCGCAAAAGACCTGTATCTGGACGGAAAGGTAAGATCAAATGACTTGCGAGATGGCAGGACTACACCACACATACCAGTAGCATCACCGTTGACATTCCTAACATCTGGCTTCTCAGACGTAGAAGGCTCAAATGACGCATCATTACAGAGCGCAGCAACTGCTGCCAGCACCTTTACTGCTCTCCCCCGCAAGCTCTCCTCTGCCGACATCATCACCGCTTCTGCCACGGTAAACGGAGCACACCCGATAGCGACGTTCACTGCCGTCATCTTGTTCTGGGTGAGTGTCCCAGTCTTGTCTGAGCATATGACATTGACTGCTCCGAGACTCTCGACAGTGGCGAGGGACTTGCAGAGGATATTGGACTTGCGCATGGCGCCGGCACTGCATGCGAAGAATCACGTTTAGCGAAAGGGAAAGGTTCAATGTGATACACGCACATAACGGTCAATGACAGCGTTACACAAACAGGAAGGCCCTCTGCCCGTAGACATTGATCAGTCAGTGGAAGTGAAGGTAAATAGTGCGCCGAAGATGACACACCAGGAATAAAAGCCACGGCTACCGACACACAATCGATCAAAAGAGCCGGCACGGGTATAAAGCCGTGATGGTAGCGATTGAGCCACGCAGCCCAAAGAACTGTTCAAAGAAGCAGATCCAGTAAACCGATCAAGGAGCCTATAATTCTGAGAAAAAGGATGTTCACACACACCTACGATGAAGAGGGCAACAGTCAAAGCCAAGCCCGCAATAATAAGCACGAATCGAAGAATCTCGCTTTCCAATGTAGTCCGAACGGGTCGCTCGGTGGTCGCTTGTTTTGCAATCCGACCGAAAACAGTACCATCTCCCAAGCCTACACAAATACCGACTGCACTCCCTCCGGTGCATAGCGTCCCCTGAAGTGCGATGTTACGTGACTCCATGACTAATCAGGCTTCTATGTTAGCTGCCGAGATAAAAAGAGGGTGTTTAACGTACAGTTGGTATCAGTGGCGTCTACTGTGCCCGGAATGGGATTACTCTCACCCGTTAACATGGACCTGTCGAATCTCAAATCGGACGAGACTTCGATAAGTCGCATGTCGGCGGGGACTTTGGAACCCAGTGTGATTTTTACTAGATCTCCGGAGACGAGGTTTGCAGCAGGAAGCCTGGGAGTGCGTAAACGTCAGTGGCTGTGACTTCTGAGATTTGCACAGGTGCCAACCTGAAAGTTTCGCCATCCCGAGTGACGAGGATGTCAGTGGGAAGCATACTGGAAATGGAAGCCATGACACGACCAGTAGTAAAATCTGGGCGGCTCCTGTTAGCCGTTTCACACCGTTGAGAAAGTGAAACTCACCTTGCCAAGCATTGAAGAAGGCTTGAATGGCGATAACGATCAGAAGGACCACGGCAAGTGCAAGATTGGGGGCAGACGGATCTGGGTCACCGAGAGGTCTCCTGGAGATTCACGCGTCGATCGCTCTGTACTCAGGATTTTTGGCACAACGTACCAAGAGATAAAGCAGATAATGCTGGCAACAAATAAAAGACTTCCGAAACCTATAAAAATGCTAAGGGGTCAACAAGAGATACAAGTAGAGGCCGAAGTACTTTACCGCCAAAAATATAGAAGAAGATCTTCCTACCCAAGTGCCTTGGAGGAGGGCTGATAACATTCTTCCCATTTTTGGCTAATCTGCGGGCTGCAATATTCACATCGAGGCCCAACTTCTCAGATAAACCTAGGCGGATGCAGATTTCGTCGATGGGAAGCGTGTGCCATTCGAGGCGCGATATGTCTGATAGGGGACGAATTGGATTCGTAAAGACTCATCTGAGAAAATAGAAACGAACCGGTGATGTCCCCTTTGCCCTTGTGTTCAAATCGGCCTTCCTTCGTATCTGTGACATGGATACTAGCAAGGAGGTTGTCTGTCAGACATTTCCCGGAGTGTTTAACCACACTGGCACTCACCTCAGTGTTCTGAACTCTCCAGGTAGCCTAGCGCTTGGTTTGACCCTCGTAGGACCAGTCAACATGCTAATCGAGTTGGTCCTTTCGATGGTCCTTTGGTCCAATCGCGAGATAGAAACTTGAGGAACTTGGTTATCCTCGGTTGTAAGTTCACGGGTCACTTTCGGGTGTGATGCTTCAAGATCGTCAACCTCATCTTGGCGAAGGCTTGCCATGGATTCTGGAAGGTGGAGTGGGAGAAGGGGGAAAGGGAAACGGAGGGGTTTTTGCTGTTTATGACGCTTTTATACAACAGCCACTCCATGTTTTGTCGTGATTGTTCGATGAATCGAAAGTTTATAGGGGATCCGAGGGGCTGTGCAACCAAGTCTCACAAGTTACTGCATATATTCACTCGCCCTACGCGACCAGTGGCAAAAGTGTCGCGATGCATCCCGAAACTCGCTGATCTTCTGGTTCATGTCTGCAACTTGAGCCCTCGTCCTACCCTGCTCCATCTCCCTTGTCATGTCCCAAGCAAACCTAGCAATTTCGCTATCCAACTTTTCCGCCTCCCTCACCAAAACCTTCCAGTCCCTTTTGTCGGGTTCAGCATGGATGGCAATCGCTGGGATACCTTCAAGACGGTGGTCCTGGTTCCGACCCCGACTTGCCTCCACACGGTCGTGGTCTGTGTCTGTTGCAAATCAGCTTGGCAGTATACAGAAACGGGAAGGTTACCTCGTTTCTTTTCCCACTCAAATTCAAGAGTGCAATACTTGTTCGATTTCCGGCAGCTCTCACACCTGTCCCCATCTATTAACACAATGCAATCCAGTTCCGGGTGTCGTTCGCAGCGATCGCAACGGCGCTTATGTGGGTTTCCTTGTGATGACCACTGCAGTTCGAGGGAAGCATTGAACACTTTGCAAAAGTTAGTAGTGGACGAGAACTGACCTTATGGTGTTCAGGTCCAGGGCTGTTTACTGGTGTCTACAGAAGAGAGATGAGGCTGTCGTCACAAAATGAGAAGAGAATGAGCCTCAACGTTGGAACGACTCTTGTTAGATTTGATAGGTATCTAAATGACACGACACGTTCAGTGTGCGAAACTTGTAAAGACGAGAAGCGCGAACAGGAGAATGTTGTCGGGTGCCATCGCTTGATCGTGATCGTCCTACAACCAGAATAAACGTAAGTGACCAATGAACAGATCTCCCTCCAAACAGGAACTGACGAAATCGATAAGCATCGGAAAGCGATTTCGATATTTCTATTACTGTGGAAAGTGTGCCGTCCACGGACGGAGGGATCCCAGCTCTCTGATACATGAGAGCCGATTGGAAGACTGAGGCGAAGAGAACGTGCTAGGCGCCTGTACCATGCCAGGTTCTGATAGCCGCTCAGATCTGGATCTGGAACTCCTTCGGTTGCTCACTGGCCTACATCAATACTCAGGATAGCAGAAAAACGAAGTGTTGTGGCGAACACAATACCACGAAGATTTGTCTACTCTCGAGGATGCCCAGGAGTACCTGAGCACCAACATCATCAGCAAAAGGACCCGAACTTTACATATATATATATTTACATCGCCAAAAAAAATCGCTGGAAAGGTCAACCAGCCGGGAAGGTGAACCAGACTGGTACCTACCTAGCATCATCATATGTGGTATGAGAATGAGAATCTGGGAACGGAAGAAGTGTCCGATAAGCGACTGCCGTGTGCACATTCAGTCGATGGTTGCAGAGGACGTCTTAATTAATGGTAATTTACATACCTTGATGAGTAACACTGAATTTTTTTACAAGTTACTGCGACATATATTCACTCGCCCTACGCGACCAGTGGCAAAAGTGTTGCGATGCATCCCGAAACTCGTTGATCTTCTGGTTCATGTCTGCAACTTGAGCCCTCGTCCTGCCCCGCTCCATCTTCCTTGTCAGGTCCCAAGCAAACCTTGCAATTTCGCTATCCAACTTTTCGGCCTCCCTCACCAACACGTTCCAGTCCACTTTATCAGATTCAGGTTGGGCGGTATGTACGGCGATCGCAGGGATACCTTTAAGGGTTCCCTTGCCCCGGTGGTCCTGGTTCCGACCCCGACTTGCATCCGCACGCTCATGGTCTGTGTCCGTTATAAATCAGCCTATCAGTATACAGAGATAGGAAGGTTACCTTTTTTGGTTTCCCACTCAAGAGTGCAGTACTTGTTCGCCTTCCGGCAGCTCCCACACCTCTCCCCATCTATCAAAACAACACAGTCCAGTTCCGGGTGTCGTTGGCAGCGTTCGCAACTACGCTTGTGTGGGTTTCCCTGGGATGACCACTTCGGTCCGAGGGAGATGTTGAACACTTTGTAAGAGTTAGTCGAAGAGGGACTGACCTGATGATGCCCAGGTTTAGGGCTGTTTAGTGGTGTCTATGGAAGGGAGATGAGAAGGTCATCACAAAATGAGAATGGAATGAGCCTCAACATTGTTACTACTCTTGTTAAACTTGATGGCTATCTAATAACAAATACTTTCAAGGCTGCGTATAACTTGTAAAGATGAAAAGCACGAACAGGAGCACTTCGTCTAGTGCCATCGCTTGATTGTGATCGTCCTATGATCAGGTCAGGTCAGCCAACGAGCCAACCCTTAATATACAGGTTCAAGAACTGACGAAATGGATTCGGGGGCTCAGGTCTCCCTTGGAAGGAAAATTTCCTTGAGCTGTGTGCTAATGGCCTTATCCAAGCAGTGACTCACTACTAGTAATATCACGATGGATGCTTGGCTGGATCCCGTCTTTCCGAAACATGAGGAACGAGGCGAGAAAGAGTTCTAGAATTTAGCGCCTGTCCGGTGATGGAGTGCCTGATCTGTCCCACGCCAGGCGCACCGATAGCCACTGAGAGGAATTATCCAATTCCAGCACCTTTGGCTGCTCACTGGCGTATCGTGCATCAATACTCAGGATAGCCGAAAACGAAGTGTTGTGGCATGCCGGGAGGAACACCACGAAGATTTGTCTACTCTCGAGGATGCCCAGGAGTACCTGAGCACTAACATCATCAGCAAAAGGGCCTAAACTTTACATATATATTTACATCGCCAAAAAAAAGTCAACCAGCCGGGAAGGTGAACCAGACTGGTACCTACCTAGCATCGCCATATATTGAGAATCTGGGAAGGGAAGAAGTGTCCGATAAGTGACTGCTGTGTGCACATTCGGTAGATGGCTGCAGAGGACGTCTAATTTACATACCTTGAGAGTAATGCTGAATTTTTTACAAGTTACTGCGACACATATTCACTCGCCCTACGCGACCAGTGGCAAAAGTGTTGCGATGCATCCCGAAACTCGTTGATCTTCTGGTTCATGTTTGCAAGTTGAGCCCTCGTCCTACCCCGCTCCATCTTCCTTGTTAGGTCCCAAGCAAACCTTGCAATTTCGCTATCCAACTTTTCGGCCTCCATCACCAACACGTTCCAGTGCACTTTATCAGATTCAGGTTGGGGGGTATGTACGGCGATCGCAGGGATACCTTTGAGGGTTTCCTTGCCCCGGTGGTACTGGTTCCGACTCCGACTTGCCCCCGAACGCTCATGGTCTGTGTACATTATAAATCAGCCTATCAGTATACAGAGATAGGAAGGTTACCTCTGTTCATTTCCCATTCAAGAGTGCAGTACTTGTTCGCCTTCCGGCAGCTCTCACACCTGTCCCCATCTATCAAAACAATACAGTCCAGTTCCGGGTGTCGTTGGCAGCGTTCGCAACTACGTTTGTGTGTGTTTCCCTCTGATGACCACTGCGGTCCGGACCGCGAGGGAGACGTTGAACACTTTGTAAGAGTTAGTCAAAGAGGGACTGACCTGAGGGCCGTTTAGTGGTATCTATGGAAGGGAGATGAGAATGTCATCACAAAATGAGAATGGAGCCTCAACGTTGAAACCACTCTTGTTAAACTTGGTGGCTATCTAATAACAAATACTTTCAAGGCTGCGTATAACTTGTAAAGATGAAAAGCACGAACAGGGGCACTTCGTCTGGTGCCATCGCTCGATTGTGATCGTCCTATGATCGGGTCAGGTCAGCCAACAAGCCAACCCTCAATATACAGGATAAAGAACTGACGAATTGGATTCTCGGACGTAGGTCTCCCTTGAAAGGAAATTTTCCTTGAGCTGTGCTAATGGCCTTAGCCAAGCAGTGACTCACTACTAGTAATAATATCATCTATGCTTGGCTGGATCCCGTCTCTCCGAAACATGAGGAAGGAGACGAGAAAGAGTTGTAGAATACAGCGCCTGTCCGGTGATGGAGTGCCTGATCTGTCCCACGCCAGGCGCACCGATAGCCGTTCAGAGGAATTATCCAATCCAGCTCCTTTGGTTGCTCGCTGGCGTATCGCGCATCGACACTCAGGATAGCCGAAAACGAAGTGTTGTGGTATGCCAGGAGGAGCACGATATCACAAGGATTTGTCTACTCTCGAGGATGCCCAGGAGTATCTGAGCACCATATTCGAGGATGTCTTGCTCACGGGTTGTCCATTCGAGTGGCTGTTGACTGCTTTGGAACAGAAACCAGTACCTACGTCGCCAGAATCGTTCAAAAAACTTTATCGACTCTTGCAACCTCTTCGCCCAAAGGTCGACCGTTGCAATGTGAGGTTGAAAATCGACCTGGTGGCTTTAGAAAATATAAGCGTGGACGCTGAGAGCATGACTGCGATGTTTACCATCACAGCAACGTGGCGAGATGCACTCCGTGAGCTTCGATTCAGTCGGAACGGCAGCATAGTTGAGTCCATCATCCGCGGCTTTCATCAACTAAACTTGTCTTTAGTCATATGAACCCTTGTCCAGCAATCTGAGAGATGCGCAGAGAGACATTTTGCGCTACCGTTTGGCAGAGGGTCCCGCTTTCTATGGTCCCCGACTTATGGTCGCCTCCACAAATGGCGCGATGGAGAACCGACTTGAAGACCCAGCAAAGTTTGATCGAATCTTTGTGAAACATTCTGGATTTGAAGGGAAGGCAGATGTCAAGCTGTCGTTACTCACTGCAGGTTTGGAGCAATCGAACTGGTGTAGAAGTGCACTAATAACTCGCCGTCTCTAGGCAACCCCCACAAATTTCCCTTTGACACCAGGCTTGTCCAGCTGCACCTGACTTCAGCGGTTATCGCTCGAGGTGACCACCCCCCTTCTCATCCTTGGATCCACGCTTATAGCGGTTTCCAGACGTAAGGTTTGAGATGCCTTCGGAAGAGGACATTTCCGACATTACCCATCAAGTTCGACGTCACTCTCGACTTACAGACTGGAAGGTTTTACGTCAGTAGAAATGCACTCTTCGATATTTCCCTCGATCAATTCTCCTGTGTCAGCCGGTGGGATCCGTGTTACTCGTCTGCTGCGTGGTTATGGACAGAATGAGGAACTTGATGACCAGACATCACTAACCCCTGAGCAAGGTCAGGATCGATCGAAGGTTCGTTTTATAAGCACTCTTAATGGAGTCGGCACTGATTTTGATGGCGTAGATACTCGTAGAGATCCGATTCACTCGGAATTGGGGCATCTGGTTCTGGAGAGTGATCCTTCCGATGGACCTTATCACCGTTGTCGGAAGTAGTGCATTCTTGCTCATTCCTGGCGAAGACAATGGTGGTCTAACCCCGGACCGGCAAATAGCGATTTCAACATACCTCGTTACTGTCCTCGTTGCACAGGCGAGTATTCACAGGATTTCGGAAAGATGAAGCTAACATTGAGCAGGGGGCATTCGCCATATCAGTGCGATCCATGCTTCCCAACGTATCTTATACGCTTCTGGACTGGCACAGCAATTTCTGCGTCCTGTAAGAACATGCTCCTTTGTGGGGTTATTTCCTCTTGTCGATACTTACACTTGTGACAGAATGGTTGGTGTTCAAACTATCCTCTCTGTGGCAATGCCCAACAGTGAATGGGCGACGAACTCTGGTGTATTGAGGTGGTCTTATATTGTGTTCATAGTAGCATGTTTGCTTCTCGCCGTTTGGCACTTGGTCCTTTTTGTTCTTGGACGATCAGGTTCTCATCTAAGTCAGTTCAATAAGCACTCAAGTACTCGAAAGAAACACAAGTCAGTATGAATATACACGAATTTTGTTTGCTGCAACTCAAGTAGTAGCAAGGTTGGCCAACTGCAGCCAGGCGATCGTTGTCCAGATTTGAATGGAACCATAATATTGCAACCGCCTACAGTACAAGGTGGTCCGATAGGCATCCATATTACTTGCGGTACCTAACAAAAATACAAGCGATGAGTTGCCATCGTCAACCAATGGAATGAAGGAGAATAAATGAATAAAAACAGTTCACTTGCCAGATGACACCCTTCCTGCTCCGTCTCATTTTACGCTGAAGTTGCAACATTCCATACAGAAGTGCTTCAGCAGTGGGTGGACATCCCGGTACATATATGTCAACTGGTACGATTCCTTTATAGATAATGTCAGTATGCAAGGTGCCTGGTATGACATACAGTGAACGTACGATCACATCCTCTCACAACCGAATAGGAATAATGGTAGTATCCGCCCCCGTTTGCGCATGAGCCCATAGAAATGACCCAGCCTATTTAGGGCGTGTGAGAAGAAAGTTGCGACAAAGCGGAAGGTTGCTATCGCATACGAGGTTCGGGCATTTGATCATACACTTTACGCAACGCTGGTGCCATTTTATTTGTGAGAGTGCCGGCGACAATCATGATATCAGACTGGCGAGGACTTGCACGAAACACGACGCCGAGGCGATCCTGGTCATATCGGGCCGCGGCCATGTGCATCATTTCAACAGCACAGCAAGCAAGACCTGAAAATTGGATTTCAGAGTCGGCAGCAAAAATAGTTGCAATATGGATGTTACTTGCCAAATGTCATGGGCCACATCGAACCCTGCCTTGCCCAATTCGCTACTTTGTCCATTGTGGATAACACATATTCTGTGATAAGTTAAAAAGACATTCAATCGTTACAAAGGGAGATGACAGCGTGAACGGCTTGGGTTGGCATACCTGCCCGATTCTTGGGTTGTTCGAGACTAAACTGGTTGGAATCCCGCTGAGCCAACACAGTTATTGGTTGCGCAGAGTTAGTTGTTGATGTAGGGATAGGTGTAGGTTCGGCCAGTTGAGCTGGTTTGGATGCATGCAGCCAACGTTGAGCTGTCCACCGGTTGGATTACATTGCAAGGCGATTTTGTGAGATGGGCGTACCTTGAACACCCACTCGAGGTGTCAAAGTAGAACGACTTGCGTTCGCAACTACACAATTTATAAGAAATCCACTGGAACGACGATGGTCACTGACCTGTGCTAAATTTCTGGATAGCGAACATGACCGAAGCATGCGATTAAGTAATCACACTTATCAGAAATAGCCGCGTTATGTCGTTCACACGATACGGTCACATCTCGGTCAAGCCGTTTGCAAAAGTCCCAGCGTTGGGTGACCTTCCTGAAATCCAGCCCGCAGAGGGTTCAGTCTCGAATGTTTCCTCCACACGCGGAATTGATGGTAGCGTCGATCTTGCTGAAGGTTGCTTAATAACGAATATACACATCAACTGGCTCATTGGGTCAATGCTGTTCGCCACGGAGATTCAACTGAAATATGTAAGTGGCGCTGCTAGGGTGCAATTAGTCCCTGCCGCTA
>Ga0209006_10004022_pt1 | contig 13395 bp, 14 predicted proteins | sample JacPin_JW_Ref_O2_FD_188567 | JGI IMG/M metagenome (GOLD analysis project Ga0209006, IMG submission 188567) | Forest soil microbial communities from Algoma, Ontario, Canada - Jack Pine, Ontario site 1_JW_Ref_O2 (SPAdes) (version 2) | ecosystem: Environmental > Terrestrial > Soil > Boreal... | reverse complement strand
CCTGGCGAGGGCGAGGCTGACGCCGGGGATCTCCGCGAGCCGCTCGGCGGCGGACAGGACGCCGTCGGCGGTGATTCCCCGGGCGGCCGGGATGGCGCCGAGGGCGGCCTCGGTCTCGTCCTCGATCGCGGCGATCATCTTGTCCAATAGCGCGATGTGGTCGAGGTGGGCCCGGATCAGCATGGGGTGGTGGGCGCCGATCATCATTCCATCCAGGGACCTTTCGATGGCGGCGCGGCCGTCCTTGACGTGCGCGTCGGCCAGCGAGGCAGAGCTTGTCAAATTTTCTGTGTAAGTCGGGGCAGTTGTTGTCCTTTTGTTATATTACCGTGAATGGTTTCCTGCGTCTGGGTCAGACTGGGACGCGGTCGGGGAACATGACGGCGAATGCATTCATTGCCGCTTTCCATCCGTAAGTGCCTGTTCCGCGTTCTCCTCGCTCGCGGACCAGTCCGTCACCGTCGATATGCCGGCCGGTGACATTCCTGATCCCGAGGTAGAGAAGCTTTACTGCGGCTTCGTCGGTGGGGAAATGGCCGCGGTTCTTGGTTATTTTCCGCAGCTGGAAGTTAATCGACTCGATAGCGTTAGTCGTGTAGATCACCTTCCTGATGGCAGAGTCGAACGCGAGGAACGGGACGAAGGTGTCCCAGCCGCGTTCCCAAGCGGCGACCATTCCGGGGATTTTCTTCCCGAAATCGCGGCGCAGGTTCTCCAGGGCGGTCTTCGCGGCGGCCTCGTTGAGGGCGGTGTAGATGGGCCGCAGCGCGGCGCAGGCCTTCTTGCGCTCCTTCCATGACACGTACTTCATGGATGACCGGATGAGGTGAATGACACATGTCTGCACTGTCGCCTTAGGCCAGGTCGCCATGATCGCGTCGGGCAGGCCGTTGAGCCCGTCGCAGCACACGAACAGGACGTCCCTGATCCCACGGTTCCGCAATTCGGCGAGCACGCCCGCCCAGAACCGCGATCCCTCGGCCGTGCCCAGCCAGATGCCCAGCACGTGCTTGAACCCGTCCGCGTCGACGCCGGTGACCAGGTAGGCGGCCTTGTTGTCCACCGCGCCGCCGTCCCGGACCTTCACGACTAGCGCGTCGATGTAAAGAATGGCGTAAAAGGCGTCCAGCGGCCTGTTCTGCCATTCGGTGATCTCGTCAGCGACCACGTCGGTCACCGCCGACACCAGCGCGGGGGAAACCTGCACTCCGTAAATCTCCGCCAGGTGCGCGTGAATATCCCGCGTGGTCATGCCGCGGGAGTAATGCGACAGGATCATTTCATCGACCTGGCCGACGCGCCGCTGCCCTTTCGCCACGATCTGCGGCTCGAACTCTGACTTCCGGTCCCGCGGAACCGAGAGCCGCACCGGTCCCGACGTCGTCGTGATCGTCTTGCCATAGGAGCCGTTCCGGGAATTGCCGGTCCCGTTTCCCGCCGGTTCGCCTTTCAGGTAGCCGAGGTGATCGTCCATTTCGGCGCCCAGCGCCCGCTCGATAACCCGGGCCGTCAGCTGGCCGATAAGGCCGCCCGGCCCGTCCAGCAGCTCGATGCCTGCGTCCTGCGCGTCGGCGATCATCCTGTCGATCGCCGCGTCGCTGACGAAAGCCGCCAGCCTTTTCGCCGCGGCTTCCTCGGCGGGGAGCACCATTTCCTGCAAGCCCTCGCGCGCCACGCCCTCGGCGACGATTGCCTGCACCTTTTCGGTCTCTTCGGTGCTCACTAAGAGTGTCCTCTTCGCCAGTGCAACTCTCGTCACACCGGGATCACGTGAACCCTCTCACACAGAAGATTAAACAGGCTCCGCCCGGGCCATCGGCACGGCCCGGGCCTGCGGCTGCACCGGGATCATCATCGTCCGGATGGACTCGGCCTATTACAACGCCGCGGTCATCGGCGCGGTCCGCGGCCAGGGCGCGCGGTTCTCCGTCACCGTCCCGATGAACTCCAGCGTCCGCGCCGCGATCGCCGCCATCGGCGAAGAGAACTGGACCGCGATCCGGTACCCGCAGGCGGTCTGGGACGACCAGCTGGGCCGCTGGATCTCCGACGCCGAGGTCGCGGAAACGCAGTACACGGCGTTCGCGTCGAAGAAGGGCAGGGCCGTCACCGCCCGGCTGATCGTCCGCCGGGTCCGCGACCTGAACACGAAGGCCGCCGCGGGGATGGACGAGCTGTTCCCCGTCTGGCGGCACCACGCCGTGTTCACCGACTCGCCCTTCGAGCTCGTCCAGGCCGAGGGGCAGCACCGCGGCCACGCGATCGTCGAGCAGGTCTTCGCCGACGTCACCAGCGGCCCTCTCGCGCACCTGCCATCAGGCCATTTCGCCGCGAACGCCGCGTGGCTGTCGATCGCGGCCATGGCGCACAACCTGGTCCGCGCCGCCGGCGGCCCTGGCCAGCCTGCCCCTCGCCAAGGCCAGGGCCGCGACGATCCGCCGCGACCTCATCGCCGTCGCCGCCCGCACCGCCCGCCACGGACGCGGCCACATCACCCTCCACCTCCCGCAGGGCTGGCACCGCGAGCAGGAACGGCGCAACCTCTGGGACGCGGCCTGCGGGCCGCCCGCTGCAGCGGCCTGACCAGCCCCCGCCAGGTCCGCACCCTCCACGCCCGCCAGGGCCACCCCGAAACCCACGCCCCGACCCGGAACCTGCGGACAAGCCGCCGAAAACGCCAGCGGCGGGAAACCCACGCCCCGACCACGGCGCCAAACGCGAAACCTCAGCAGCAGCCACCCTCAACATAGGTCGGTGGATTGAGGCTAAGAGCCAGCCCGTCGCCACCCGGCTAAGCGCTGATTTGGCGGATGGATTCCTACCGGCAGCCGAACGCGCGCTGGACGCGGTCCGGGAAGAAGCACATCCCGGCCTCGGCGGTGGTAGGCATGCCTGGTGCTTGCCTGGCCAGCGGCATCATTCCGTCCGTCGGCAGGACCGGATCGTGTTATGACAACGCGGCGGCCGAATCATGGAATGCGACGTTCAAGAAAGAGCTCATCCATCTGCACCTGTGGAAAGACGCGGGCCATGTGAGGAACGGCGCGTTCGAGTACATCGAAGCGTACTACAACCGGACCCGGATACAGCGTGAACTAGGTTACCTCTCACCGGCGGAATATGAGGATCAATTTGACAGGATAACGCTAGAAGCGGCATAATAAAGGTGCCTTCGAAATCGGTAGGCCTCCACTCTACCGGGCCGCCGCGCTCGGGATGCCGACCCTCGCCGACAGCGGCTACGAGGGATCCGGCATCGGCGTCCTCATCCCCGTGAAAAACCCGCCGGAAACCAGGAACTGGACCTGGGGACCCGCACCCGGAACGCGCTGCTGCGCGACCTGCGCCAGCGCGGGGAACGCGGGTTCGCCCTGCTCACGCAGCGCTGGGCCGTCCTCCAGCACATCACCGCCAGCCCCAGCCGAATCACCGAGATAACCCGCCGGACCGCCGCACCGTTGCGGACCCCGGATTCCGGCTCCCTATGGCGACCTGATGACCAGCCTTAACCCAAGCGGAGGCTAGCATCCGGCCCACCGGTCCGGCCCGATTACCGGGATCGTCTCCATACTCGGGATCATAGGCCGTGCCGCGCCGCAGGAGTGAGAAGGTCCTCTGTGAGGGCATATACCGCCACACCGAGACAACCCAGGGTTCGCATCACTCCCATTGCGCCGGATAAATGGGATCACGGCCGGCCTTACGACGAACGCTCGGATACTGCAGTCAGTGATCATGGTGGTACCGCACGTGGGATAGCCTCAGCAACCACGTCTTCTCCTGCGCCGTCGCTGGGAACCCCGCCCGGGTTGTTCCTCGTGAGGGCGACTGCTTCCAGCATGGAGTGGACACCCAGCTTTGCCATCAGATTCTGCAGGTGGGTGCGGACGGTATGCACCGAGAGGTGCAGCTGTTCCGCCACCATGGCACGATTCGCGGCGCCCTCGGCCAGGCAAGCCAGGACGGCACGCTCTGCTTTTGTGAGTGTGGCGAGGAGACGCTCGTTCTCCGTATGACTTTCTCCGGTCCGCAGCAGCAGCCGCAGGACATCAGCCGTTTCGCTCGGAGGCAGCCAGCTCTCACCCCGGGCAACACCACGAATCACACGCAGCAGATATGCCAGTGATTCATCCTTGCGTACCCAGGCGGCCGTCCCGGCACGGATTGCCTTGACGATCCGCTCAGGCTCGGAAGAAGCGCTAAGCGTGATCACCCGGGTCGGCTGGTCGCCGCCGGAGTGATTCTCGCAGAGACGGTTCGCGGCGTCGCCGGGCAGATCGCCGTCGAGCAGTATAACTTCGACCGGTTTTCTCGCGGGCAGCCGCGAGATTGGTGCCTTTACCTCGACGGCGCCCACTACCGCTATATCATCTTCGTCGTCGAGCCGGGCCGCCAGCACGTTGGCGAAGGCGCATTCTTGATCCGCGATAAGGACATTGATCACCATGGTTGCGCACCTTTCCCGCAGCAAGCGGGCCTCCGCCCATTTGGCTGGCGCGAGTCTTTGCACAGGTACCGGCCGACGCTGATCTTCTTCGCCTTCGACACAATCGCGTGATCAGTGGGCGTATCACCTGGGCGGCCTCAAGGCCGCTCTCGTCAGGGAAGCGCGGGTCCAGCAGGCAAGCGTCGGGCCGGTGCGCGGCTACCGCCACGATGCACCCAGTGGCGCTCGGGGCTATGGCCAGCACCTGATGGCAGCGCGCCCGGAGCGTGGCGGCAAGCGCCTCGCACAGGATACGGTTTCTGTCGCATGAAACAAGTCGCATCGGCCTCTCCCCCGTGGAGGCTGCTGCAGCCGTACTCAAGACGTCGGCGGTGCTCGAGGAGCTGCCGTGCCGCCGCTGACACACCGCCCGGTCATCAGCGTCCAGACACTTCGTCCGTTGCCGTACGGCAGGCAATCACCGTACAGCATCACCTCCTCCCTGGCAAGGTGTCCACGGATGGCCTGAGTCATCGAAGCCCAGGCATCCAGGACGCAAGAGCTGAGCAAGGCGGTCCAGGATCACCGAGTTGAGCTCCGCAGTGATCGTTGCTGACGGGGGGCGTCCTTCAGATGACGTAGAACAAAGACGCCAGTTGACGGAGGCAGCGGCGATTACCGTGGCCTTAAGCTCGGAAGTGTTCTGAGCAATTTGTTCGGAACTATAGCTGAAGGTCGTCACGGTGTCGTTTGTTGCATGGAAGTTTGGTCAATTAAGGGAACGCCTACGATTTGGACTGCCCGACGTGGAATAGGCATGGCGCCAGCACCACGATGAGTATCAGAAACTGGGCAAGGCGCTTGATGCCTGTATACCAGGATGGACTGCTGGGGTGGCTGGCCAGGTTCGTCGCCAACCGCGGGCTCTCGCTTGCCTTGGTCGCCGCCGTCGTGATCGTAGACTTCACGATCCCGTGGCAAGGAATGAGCTTCGTGCCGCGGGCCTTGGTCGACGAGTCGTGCGCGGTGGCAACTGCCCTAGTGGTTCTCGGGGCCCTTACCAGGTTCCGCCGCGCTCCACCGGACCCGAAGTTCGGGTGGTCGATGCTGACACTCTCGATTCTAATCGATGCCGACCACCTGCCCTTTGAGTTCGGCTCCTCAGTATTGACCGCCGGTACCCCCAGGCCATACTTCCATGCACTATGGACAGTAATGGTACTTATTGTGGCTACGGTTGCTGCACGCTACTGGTCTCGGCGTGCTAAGACACGTGCCTCTTCGGCTGCGGTGGACATTGTCGCCGGGGCAGCTTGGGGAATATCCGCGCACTTTCTCAGGGATGTGGCCACGGCGTCGATATCACTGTGGTGGCCAGTTACCAAAGCTGCCGTAGAAGTACCGTACTGGTGGTACGTGCTAACGCTTCTTGCCATCATCGCTATTCCGTCGGCACGTTCGGGCGTGAATGCTGTCGATCATCGGAGCATGCCCCAACTCCAAACATCGATACAGAAACGTCGACCCGTTTGGACAGGAGAATACTCCCTCAAGGAGCCTGAACAGGAGGTCACGCCATGCGCATAATGGTGACCGGCGGTGCCGGTTTCATCGGCTCGCACCTTACCGACGCACTGCTAGGAAGGGGCGACGAAGTACGGGTCGTGGATGATCTCTCCGAAGGCCGGGCGAGCCGCTTGCATGAAAAGGCAGTACTATTCCAGCGCAGCATCATGCACGCCAAAGAGCTTGCTGCGCTAGTGGAAGACGTGCGACCTGAGCTGATCTGCCATCTCGCGGCACAGATCGACGTCCGGGCTTCGGTGAAATTCCCAGCCAACGACGCGCGCGTGAATGTAATCGGGACAATCAATGTTCTGGAGGCAGCCCGCGGGGCTGACGCACGCGTGCTGTTCTGCTCAAGCGGCGGCGCCCTGTACGGGCGGGATGCGCCGGTCCCGTCTCCGGAGAGTGTGCCCCCGGTACCTGAGTCCCCGTATGGAACCGCGAAGTCCTGTGCTGAGCAATACATCGGCCTGGAGAACCGGCTGCACGGCACTTGCCACGCCGTGCTGCGGCTCGCAAACGTATATGGTCCGCGGCAGCGTCCGTCAGGTGAGGCTGCCGTAATCCCGAGATTTTGTTCCCGGGCACTACGCGGACAGCAGCCTATCATCTACGGCGACGGCAGGCAGACCCGCGATTTTGTCTATATCAGTGACGTCGTTGAGGCATTCCTGGCCGCAGCGGACTGTGGGATGCCAGGCATGTGGAATATCGGAACTGGGGTTGAAGTCAGCGTTCTCGACCTCGCCGCCGTCATCGGCGAGATCTCAGGACGGCCTTTTGATCCGGAGTTCGCGCCTTCCCGGGTGGGAGAACTTGAGCGCAGCGCCGTATCAGCGGAACTGGCTAGGCGCGACCTGGGTTGGTGCCCGGTTACCCCTCTTGCCGAGGGAGTGCGAGCAGTTTGCCGGTGGATTGAGAACGGCGCGCACGATCGCGAGGATCTCAGCACGGCGGGTTGACGCTGGCGCACTAGGAGGACGGCTTTGGCCATGACATTGAGGTGGGTCGCCAGTCCGCTGCCGGGAGATGTACGCCACCTGCGTGCACTGGCCGGCGCTGCCGGGGAACCCCGGCTGGCAGGCCACCCGATGTCCACGGCGCTGCGACACCCGCAACGGGGACTTGCGGACCTCGGGGTTCCTTGGCGCCGTTGGCGGACCATGCGGAGCCTGGCTGGGCGCGGGGCCCAGTCAGGGGGAAGGGGGACGCGATGGAATTCTCGCTGAGCGCCGAGCAGCGTGAGCTGAAGGAGGCGGCGGTCGCCTTCGCCCGCGCAAAGCTCAACCAGGACCTGGCGGATCATGAGGCGTCAGGCGAGTTCCCGCTGGAGGCTTGGCAGGCCTGCGCCCGGTTCGGGATCCAGGGCCTGCCGGTCCCCGTCGAGCTGGGCGGCGGCGGCAGCGACATCCTGACGACGGTCCTGGTCATGGAGGCCCTGGGATACGGCTGTCAGGACAACGGGCTCATCTTCTCGCTCAACGCGCAGATGTGGAGCATCGAGCTGCCGCTGGTGAAATTCGGTACGCCAGCACAGCAACAGGCGTACTTGCCGGGGCTGGTGTCGGGGGACCTGATCGGGGTGCACGCGATGACCGAGCCCGATTCCGGCTCCGATGCGTTCAGCATGCGGACCCGGGCTGATCGCGCGGGGGATGATTACCTTCTCAACGGGACCAAGCTGTACATCACCAACGCTCCGGTCGCCGATGTGGTGCTGGTATTCGCCTCGCACCCCGGCCGCCCCACGCAGGCCGGCATCTCCGCCTTCCTAGTCGACAAAGGGACGCCTGGGTTTACCGTGAGCAGGAGCCTGGAGAAGATGGGCCTGCGGACCTCGCCGATGGGCGAGGTGGTGCTGGCCGACTGCCTGGTCCCGGCCGGGAAGCGGGTGGGCCCGGAGGGGGCGGGGATGGCCATCTTCAACTCGTCGATGGGCTGGGAACGTAGCTGCATCCTGGCCAGCGCGCTGGGCGCGATGCAGCGCCAGCTTGAGACGTGCGTGGGGTACGCACGGGCGCGCAAGCAGTTCGGCCAGGCCATCGGGAAGTTCCAGAGCGTGGCCGGCAAGATGGCCGACATGTACCTGCGGCTGGAGGCCGCCCGGCTGCTGGTCTACCAGGCCGCGTGGCTCGCCCAGCAGGGCAAGCGCGCGGTGGCGGAGGCGGCTGCCGCCAAGCTGTTCACCAGCGAGGCATGGGTCCAGTCAAGCCTGGACGCGATCCAGATCCACGGGGCCTACGGCTACATGAAGGAAGCCGGGATCGAGCGCGACCTGCGGGATGCGGTGGCGGGCACGATCTACTCGGGAACCTCGGAGATCCAGCGGGTCATCTTGTCCCGGATGTTGGGCCTGTGAGCCACAGCGCCGAGCCGTTTGCGGTCGCATGCACGCGGACTGCATCTTGGAGCCGATGGACACCGACCAGCTCACGCGTTCCGGGGTGGCCTGCTGTGACTGCTGAGCACAGGTGGCCTGTTGGTCCACCGTAGAGATCGCCCGTCTCGTAAAGGACCCGCGGCTGGTATAGAGTCCCGCTGCGGCTCGATCAGCCCGAGGCGGGCAAGATCAGTTGTGTTCCAGAAGTTCCAGTGGGCCGGGCTTCGCCGGATGGCAGCGCTCACCTCGGCGGCACAGCGTCCGAATGCCGTCGCGGTTTCTCCCTCCAGCGGTACTGGCGCGGAGATCTCCCACACCTGGTGGCGGTAATCGGCCCCGCGGTACAGGAAACCCATGAGCACCGGCGCGCCGGTCACCTGGGCAAGGGTCACGACCCCTGGCAGCAGCCGGGCTCGGCGGCCGAGGAAGGGAACATCGACCGCGCGGGCCCGCTCGTGCTCCAGCGGCGGCGCGTCGATCGAGATCGACACCACCTCATTGGCGCGGAGCGCGGCAACTGCCTGCATCGCGACCTGCGGCCGGCCAGGCCAGGGCTCGATGTTCGGCCGTTGCCGATAGCGCCGCAGCGGCCTCGCGTAGACCACTTCCCAGAACCACCGCTCGGCGGATGAGAGGCCGACCGTGTAGTTGTGAAACGCATAGTTGTAGTTGTGGTCCCAGCGTCCGATGTGGGTGACGGGGAAGCCGCTGGCGTGCAGCACCGACAAACCGCTGGCGTGGGAGCCGAAGTGGGCGGAGCACAGGATGGCTCCCCTGCCCGCCGCCAGTGCCGCCTCTAGGTGTTCCCGCCCACGGATCTCGACTAGCTGCCGCAGGGGCCGTGCCCCGCGCCGTAGCCGCTTCACATCGACCGTGCTGCAGGAGAGGAGCCGGAACCAGTCCCGGACTACCTGCTCCGCCGCCGCCGGGCTAAGGTCGTTCCCGAGTACCAGCCGCACGTTACGTGTCAGCTCGGTGCGCTTCCCGGCCTGACACCGGAAGAGCAAGTCGCCGCGCAAGCATGCGATACGGTACCCCAGGGCGGGCGGCAGGCGGGCCAAGGCCGGCGCGACTGCCGCCCAGTAAGGCACGCCTTCCACACTGTGCAGCAACTTCCCCGCGGGGTTGTCACCCATGCGCGGGCTCCTGCTTCCCGGGCGTATGGGCAGCTCGCGCTGTCGGCATGCAGTGAGAACTCCACGCAGTCCCTGCCGCACGTCCGGCCTTCCCCGCAAGTCTGGCCTCCTCCGCCAGTAATGGCCGCCAGCCACGGCCCATTATAGTTTCCTCCCCAGGCGACGGCCGAGCCAGGATCGCCCGGCGCCAAACCCGCTGCGGCGGCCCCACGGCTTACCGCATTGCCACCGGGATGGTGTTTGCCCCCGTTTGTCAGCCTGAACCGGCGCGGGGGCATGTTGGTACCTGTCTGTGGTGGGGGCGGCACTGGCGGCCAACACGTACAAGATCCACTACCAGGCCGAGTATCACTGAGCCAGTAAATTGCTTATGGATTGAATGGCCGGGCATAACTGCATGAGCCGCTGGGAACGGTCGGCAGTCAGCTACGCGAGTACTGCGTAACGCGCTCATAGAGCGACTCCGCCCTAAGCCGGAGCGGCTCGTTGCGTTCGTCAAGGTACTCGGTCCGGCGTGCTTCCTTCGCTCGTCGACGCTGCTCGCTGGGCACTGCGACGCCCAGACGGTAATCCCACCCCGTCCTCATGGAATCCAATTGCCCCATCCGCTCGACGGTCTGTCGAACCGAGTTCAGCGCGTTTTCGGTTGGCACAAACTCCTCAAAGGCCGTTCCATAGCGAGCGTTCACCTTTCGGATAATGCTTGCGAGGTCCGATGTAACCGTTGCAAACGGCGCGACGACCGTCTTTTCGAGGTAAGGAACAACGGTAGAATAAAAGCGTATATAGCTGCGAAGAGCCCACCGCATCGAGGCATGCGGGTCCCTGACCACCACGGAAAGAATCGCTTCAGATGGCTCCCGTATCAGCACGATCGCCGGAACGTCAAGTCGAGCCGCGCGCTTAATCTGAGCCGCGGCATGCAGGTGATGAGCAATCTCGATCTCGCGATCCTGTGCCAGCCGGAAAGCCACAACAGCGAACGTGTTTCCCGAGCGCGGATATCCCTCTATCACGATCTCGGTTGTCCCGCTGACCCAGCAGCGGGGGTCTTCAGGTTCCTGCAGGGCCGGAACGAACCTGACGGCGGGTAGAAAGATGGGAGTCACAGACGACCAGTCTTGGACATGCAGCCAGGCAAGGTGTACCAAGCGGGGCTTCGGCACGGCCGTCGTCCCTTCCGCAGACGTGTTCATCTTGAGACGAGACTAAACGACGACGCCCGCCCGAACAGCCGCAGGGCCCGGGCTCCCCCCGCGGCTGGAGGTCTTGGCCACCTACGGCCGACGAAGGCCGTCCCGTCCCCCCCGAAGCGGCCGCGGATGCCGTCACCTGCGCCCCAAGATAATTTGACGATCATGCAGAAGGCAGCTGACACCATCGGGGCGGGAGGCACCCTGCCCACCGCGCCGTCGCCACCGCGCACCGCCTGTCGTGCAGGTCGGCCTTGTCCTCGTCGGCTGGTTGATCGTCGCTGTGCTCGGGCTCGTCGCTACTGCGGCTCGTGGCCTGGGACTTGCTCGAGCGATAGTACGTAATGACGGGAACTTGGCAGTCACTCAGATCGCCGCCAGGCCGATGTTCGGCCACCGGGACGGTAGTGACTTGCCAGGCCGACGGCCGCCCCCTAGTCGCAAGTTACTCAGAGGTACAATTTCGACGGGCGCTCCTGCACGAATAACCGACTGAATAGAGTAAGGTAACGGGGGAATTAGAATGAAGAGAGCTGTACTCACAACCAGCTGGGACGACGCTCACAGGTATGATGTGAGGCTGGCACGGATGCTTGAAGAGCACGGGCTCAAGGCGACGTTTTACGTGGCACCTGACAATCAAGAGTTCGCGAAGCGGGATCTGCTATCTTTGGCGCAGATCAGAGATCTAAGCCAGGGCTTTGAGATCGGCGCTCATTCGATGACTCATCGTCGGCTGCCTACCATCTCTGAACAGGAGGCAGCGAGGGAGATAATCGAGTCGAAGGCAGTGCTAGAGCAGGTTATTGGGAAGGAAATCAAGGTTTTTTGTTATCCAGGCGGCGCCTATACAAAGTTGCATGTGCAACTGGTCAAGGACGCCGGGTACCAGTACGCGCGCACAGTGGCCAGGCACAAATTTACCGTGGAAGATCCCTACGCGGCCGGAACTTCTGTGCATGTCTATAACCACGGGTTCGGGTTCGACCTATGGCGGACCGCTCGTTTTGTGAAGTTCCAGCCTATAAAAGTCATGCGCTGCCTCGAATGGGATGCTTTGGCAAAAGCCATGTTCGATCAGGTCATAAAGGAAGGCGGCATATACCATATTTGGGGTCATAGCTGGGAAATTGATGAGCATGATGACTGGGAGCGCCTAGAAAACGTGTTTCGTTACATCAGCGCAAACCCGAAAGTCAGCTACGTCACGAATGGAGAGCTTTAGGATTATTCGCGGTCACTTCGATCTCGCAGCCGGTCAGAGCGGCGTTCGGGTTCGCTGCGATGATCGGCCGGCCGGGTTAACGCGCGGCCCCCTGCGGCTTCTCCCAGCCGAGCGCGATTGGGTCGTAGGTCCGCTCGATGTAGATCTGGTGCCAGAGCGAGAACACGATGAGCACCCAGATGTGGAGCTCGTTCACGCCGGGGTCGCCGGCCCGGAACGCCTGCAGCAGGTCCAGCGCTGCCTTTCGGTTCACCCACTGACCGGTCTGCGCTTCACGCAGCAGCCGGTCGCCGAAGCCGTAGGCGTTGCCCTGGTCGCGCTTCAGCCAGTGGCCGATCGGGACCGGGAAACCCAATGCGGCAGCGGCCCGCGTTGTACGTGCGGCAGCGCGTCGAGCAGCCACCTCCCCTGCCCAGTGCGACCTCGGTTTGCCGCCGGTCGCTGTCCGCGCCCAGGCCCTGATCAGCCTCAACACCCAGCGACAACGCCGCCTGGCGGAACTTGAGGGACCGCCGACGCTGAGCGCCGCAGGGGACGTCGGCCGGCGTACGTTAAGACCGACGTTGGCGAAGGGTGTCTCGGCGCCGGGCGAATAGTGTCAGGCGATTGACGGGGCCCTTGGCCACGACGTCGCGGTATACCTGCGTTGCGCAACCCGCGGTTGAGCTCGGCGCCGGCGGGGCAGATAGGGGACCGTACAGCCAGGTAGAAGGCAGCGGAGTCCAGCTGACGCAGCATTGGGGGTATCGACTGCGGGGGGCGTGGATGTACTCGGCAAGCAACGGGGCGGGCCGCTGCGCGACGCTGCGCGGCAGCTCAAGTTCCAGGGGCGATGGTATCGAGTCAGTGGTCACGCCAGCCGCCAGCAGACATTCCCGGTTCGGTTGTCGGAGTTAGAAGTGGGGTTTGGCATCTAGCGGGGGCGCATCGTCATCGGACGTTCCGATGAGGGTCTCGCTCGTCTCCCCTGGGTTCCCGCCACAACTCGGTGGCGTCGAAGTGGTTGTCGGATACCTGGCCGAAGAGCTGTACGGGCACGGCCATCGGGTGACGGTCTACGCACAGCGCCCCCGTGGCTCCTCGCTTCCGGCTTCGCACGACTACCCGGTGCACCGGTTTGCCGACTGGAGTGGTTCCCGGCAGTTTCCGGTCGCGCCCGGGCTTGTCCGCGCGCTGTGGCGAGACAGAGGGACGTTTGACGTCATCCACGCGCACAGCTTCCATGCGGCGCCTGCGATAATGGCCGCCACCGTCCCGAAGGTGCCGCTGGTGTTCACCCCGCATTTTCACGCCGTCGGTCACACCAAAGCCGCATCTGCCCTGCACATCGTGTACGACCCGTTGGCAACGCTCTTGTTTCGCCGTGCCGACAAGGTGACCTGCGTTTCCGTGGCAGAGTCCGAGCTGCTGCTGCGGCATTATCCGTCCGTGGAACCGCGGCTGTCCATCGTCCCGCTCGGCGTGGATAC
>Ga0209006_10004020_pt1 | contig 13402 bp, 10 predicted proteins | sample JacPin_JW_Ref_O2_FD_188567 | JGI IMG/M metagenome (GOLD analysis project Ga0209006, IMG submission 188567) | Forest soil microbial communities from Algoma, Ontario, Canada - Jack Pine, Ontario site 1_JW_Ref_O2 (SPAdes) (version 2) | ecosystem: Environmental > Terrestrial > Soil > Boreal... | reverse complement strand
CAACGCCTCCGGCGTCAACGATGGCGCCGCGGCCATTATTCTTGCCAGCGAGGATGCGGTGAAGGCGCATGGCTTGACGCCGCGGGCGCGCGTTCTTGGCATGGCGTCGGCGGCGGTGCCGCCGCGGATCATGGGCATCGGTCCGGTGCCGTCGACCCGCAAGTTGATGGAACGGCTTGGCCTGAAGATCGGCGACTTCGACCTGATCGAACTCAACGAGGCGTTCGCCTCACAGGGATTGGCGTGCCTGCGCCAGCTTGGCGTCGCCGACGATGCCGAGCACGTCAATCCGCACGGCGGCGCCATCGCGCTCGGTCATCCGCTTGGCATGTCCGGCGCGCGGCTGGCGCTGACCGCCGTGCACGCCCTGGAAAAGCGCGGTGGCAAGCGCGCGCTGGCGACCATGTGCGTCGGCGTCGGGCAGGGGGTGTCTTTGGCGCTGGAAAAAATTTAGCCCTCGTTCTGGGGATGGCGCCAACGGGTCCGGCCCGCAGTGGCCGGCCCGATGACAAGCTTCGCGCGGGCTCCGGAATTCATAGTCCCTGTCCAAGGAATTTAAGCCGAACCCGACTTGATCGTTTAGTACTTACGATTCCGGAGGCCGCTGCTTCCGGAATGACGAATGGAGAATTTTTCTGTGCCGATGAGTCCCGGTTACGTTCCATTCCACCCCAATCCATCCAAGCCGAAATACCGGCCACCGCCCGGCGCGGTCGATGCGCATTGTCACGTGTTCGGTCCGGAGAGCGCATTTCCGTTCGCGCCGGAACGCAAATACACGCCCTGCGACGCGCCGAAGGAAAAGCTGTTCGCGCTGCGTGACTTTCTCGGCTTCGACAAGAACGTCATCGTGCAGGCATCCTGTCACTCCAAGGACAACCGGGCGATGGTCGACGCGCTCGACGCTGCCGCCGGCCGCGCCAAGGGCGTGGCTTTCGTCGGCGACGAAGTGACCGACGACGAACTGAAATGGATGGACAAGGCCGGCGTGCGCGGCGTGCGCTTCAATTTCCTCAAGCGGCTGGTCGATTTCACGCCGCGCGATGTGCTTGAGCGTATCGCCGCGCGGGTGGAGAAGCTCGGCTGGCACGTCGTGGTCTATTTCGAGATGCACGATCTACCGGAGCTCGAAGATTTTTTTACCGCGCTGCCGACGGCGGTGGTGGTCGATCACATGGGCACGCCGGACATCAGGAAGGGCGTCGATCACCCGGAAAACCAGCGCTTTCACCGGCTCATGGACCGGCATAAGAATTTCTGGGTCAAGGCGACCTGCCCCGAGCGCATGACGGTCGCCGGACCGCCCTACGACGACGTGGTGCCGTTCGGGCGGGCGCTGGTCGAACGCTTCCCCGATCGGGTGATCTGGGGCACGGACTGGCCGCACCCGAACGTGAAGGTGGCGCCCGACGATGGCGTCCTGGTCGACTACATTCCCAAAATTGCGCCCGCGGCGGAGCTGCGGCAAAGGCTGTTGGTCGATAATCCGATGCGGCTTTATTGGAGTTAGAACAGTTCGCGAGTGCAGGAACCGCTTACGTTGCTAAGCTTTCTTGCGCTATATATGTGAGAAGCCCAAATCGGAGAGATGCGGATGGCCCGCAAAGCGCAGGTTTACGACGACATCCCGGGTACGTACGTGTTCGATGCCGAACGCTCCCGCGAAGGCTACGGCGTCAACATGTTCTGCATGTCGCTCATGACGGACGAGAACCGCAAGGCCTTCAAAGCCAACGAGGCCGAATACCTGAAGCGGTTCAAGCTGACGCCGGAGCAGGCCGACGCCATCCTCAAGCGCGATTACAATCGCATGCTCGAGCTCGGCGGCAATATCTACTTCACGGCCAAGCTCGGCGCGACCGACGGACATTCCTTCCAGCATCTCGCCGCGGTCATGACCGGCAATACGCAGGACGACTATGCCAAGATGATGCTCGGCGGCGGCCGTTCGGTCGAAGGCAATCGCTCGCGATCGGGCAAGAACGCGCCGTCGCCATTCATCGGCGGCGCGGCGCCGAAAAAAGCCGCTGCCGCCAAAAAAAGCACCAAGCCGAAAGTCAAAGCCAAGGTAAAGACCAAGGCTAAGACCAAGCCCGAAGCCAAATCAAAGTCCAAATCGAAATCAGCAAAACGGAAGTGACCCGTGGCCAGGATCGTCGCAGGAATTGGTTCATCGCACGTGCCCGCCATCGGCGCGGCCATCGACAACAACAAGACCGAGGAACCGTATTGGAAGCGGGTGTTCGCGGGCTTCGAGAAATCGCAAGAATGGATGCGCGAGACCAAGCCCGACGTCGCCATCATCGTCTATAACGATCACGCTTCGGCATTCTCGGTCGATCTGATCCCGACTTTCGCGCTCGGCTGCGCCGCGGAGTTTCCGCCGGCCGATGAAGGCTGGGGCCCGCGTCCGGTGCCGGTGGTCAAGGGTTATCCGCCGCTGGCCACCCATATCGCCCAGTCGGTCATCCTCGACGAGTTCGACCTCACCATCTGCAACAAGATGGAGGTCGATCACGGCATGACCGTGCCGATGAATTTGCTGTTCGGCAAGATCGACAAGAATTCGCACTGGCCCTGCCCGGTCATCCCGCTGGCGGTCAATGTCGTCATGTATCCGCCGCCGACCGGGCATCGCTGCTACATGCTCGGCAAGGCGATCCGCAAAGCGGTGGAGTTGTATCCGGAAGACCTCAAAGTGGTGATCTTCGGCACCGGCGGGCTGTCGCATCAGATCAGCGGGCCGCGCGCCGGCCTGATCAACAGCAAATGGGACAAAGCCTTCCTCGACAACCTATCGAAGGATCCAAAGAAGCTCGCCAAGATTCCGCACGTCGATTACATGCGCGAGGCTGGCGCCGAAGGCATCGAGATGGTGATGTGGCTGATCATGCGCGGCGCGCTCGACGACAAGGTCGACGAGGTCTACCGCTTCTACACCGTGCCGGCGTCGAACACCGCCGTCGGACACATTATCCTCGAAAACCATCGCCGTGGCGCCAAGGCGGCGGGCAAGCACAAGCCGGCTGCCGCCAAGCACAAGCGTGCCGCGGCGCGCGCGAAAGTCCACCGCGTTCGCAGCTAGCTCGTCATTACGAGGAGCAAAGCGACGAAGCAATTCAGTTCCGCGGCATCAGCCTGGATTGCTTCGCTTCGCTCGCAATGACGTTTTTACGCGCATGACGGAGAGAGCAAGAGGCATCCGATGAAAATTTGCGTCGCCGGTCAGGGTGCGTTCGGCCAGAAGCACCTTGACGCGCTCAAGCGTATTCCCGATGCCGAAGTGACCTCGCTGGTCGGCGGTAATCAGGACGCCACGGCGGAGGTGGCGAAGAAATACGGCATTCCGCATCATACCGGCGACCTGTCCGAGGGCATCAAGCGCGCCGACGCGGTGATCCTCACCACGCCGACCAAGATGCACTTCCGCCAGGGCGAGCAGGTGATGCGCGCCGGCAAGCATGTGCTGGTCGAAATCCCGGTCACCGACAGCGTCGAGGATGCCGAAGCGCTGGTGAAGATCGCCAACGAGACCGGCGTCGTCGCCATGGGCGGCCATGTGCGCCGCTTCAATCCCAGCCATCAGTTCGTTCACAAGAAGATCCAAAAGGGCGAGCTGAAAATCCAGCAGATGGACGTGCAGACCTATTTCTTCCGGCGCAAGAACATGAACGCAGCCGGGCAGCCGCGCAGCTGGACCGATCATTTGCTCTGGCACCACGCGGCGCACACTATCGACCTGTTCCAATACCAGGCCGGCGAAACGATCTCGAATTGCTACGCCGTGCAGGGGCCGATTCATCCGCAGCTCGGCATCGCCATGGACATGGGCATCGTCGCCAAGGTGCCGTCGGGCTCGATCCTGACGCTGTCGCTGTCGTTCAACAACGACGGCCCGATCGGCTCGTTCTTCCGCTACATCTGCGACAACGGCACCTACAAGGCCTATTACGACGATCTGGTCGACGGCAAGGACAACAAGATCGACCTGTCGAAGGTCGACGTTTCGATGGACGGCATCGAGCTTGAGGATCGCGAGTTCATCGCCGCGATCAAGGAGAAGCGCCAGCCGAATGCGAGCTTGGCGGAGCTGCTGCCCTGCATGCACGTCCTCGGCAAGCTCGAGAGCATCATCGACCCGCAGCGCAAGGCGCACGCTTAAGTCTGGCCTGCGCGCGTTTTTATCGTTCTCGTTTTTGACTATTCTTATCGGCGGTCGGGAACAAAGCCGGCCGCGCGGGTATTCCATTATGGTGTTTTAGAACCGCGGCATCATTCGCCTGGCGACAAACTTCGTGGACCAGCCAACTCATACGATCGGCGTTCAGCGCGCCGCGGCGGCAGGACAGAAGACCGTCAATCTGGCGCTCCAGGGCGGCGGCAGTCATGGCGCCTTCACCTGGGGTGTCCTCGATCGCTTGCTGGAAGAGGAGCGGCTCTCGTTTGAAGGCATCACCGCGTCGAGTGCCGGCGCCGTCAACGCCACCGTGCTGGCCCATGGTTTGGCCGTTGGCAGGCGCGAGGCGGCGAAGGAAACGCTGCGGTCTTTCTGGAAGCGAATGTCGGAGGCGACATCCAAGAGCCTGCTGCAGCCTTCTTTGTTCGACAAAATGAAAGGAAACTTCGGGCTCGAATATTCGCCCGGTTATCTGTTCATGGATGTCCTGAGCTATTTCACGTCGCCCTATTTGTACAATCCGCTCAACTACAACCCGCTGCGGGACGTGCTTGAGGAGACGGTCGATTTCGAGCGGTTGCGCCGCGATCCGCCGGTGAAATTGTTTCTGTGCGCGACCAATGTGCGGACCGGCAAAGTCAAGGTTTTCAAGGCCGCGGAGCTCGGCCCCGATCATGTTCTTGCCTCGACCTGCCTGCCGCTCCTGATGCACGCGGTCGAGATCGACGGCGAAGTTTATTGGGACGGCGGATTCTCGGGAAATCCGGCGATCTTCCCGCTGGTCTATGAATGCGAATCGCGCGACGTTGTGATGGTGCACCTGACCCCGGCGGAGCGGCCCGAAGTCCCGATCGCCTCGCACGCCATCATGAACCGGATGCAGGAGATCGGCTTCAACGCCGCGCTGATCCGCGAAATGCGCGCCGTGGCTTTCGTTACCAAGCTGATCGACCAGGGCCGGTTGGCCGACGGCAAGCGCATGCTCATCCACGTCATCGAAGCCGAAGACGTGATCCGCGAGTTCCCGGGCTCGAGCCGGTTGAATAATGAATGGGATTTTCTGTGCCATCTGCATGGCGTCGGTCGTGCGCGGGCCGAGCAATGGCTGGAGGAGAATTTCGATCACCTCGGCAAGACGTCGACGGTCGATCTTGAAGCGAGATATTTTTGAGCGTGTGACGCCTTGCTGCCACGCGGCGTCTGCGGCCCACGCCTCATGCCAGATTCGCGCCGGTAAATTTATATTGAACGCGACTGCCTCACCCTTCGGCAGCTCGCATTCCTGCCTAAATTTTACGTTGCGTTTTCGGAAGGTGAGATAAGCCAAAATGAAAATGCTGCAGTCATTGCGTGGCGGAGGAGGGCCAACTACGTACACGTCGCCCGACACAGGTGATTCCCCCGCAGTAATGAAATTAGTGGACAAAGATTCCGGCGCCGCCGGGCCGCGTACCGCGCAAATGGTTGCCCAGAAGGTCGTTAACCTGGCGCTCCAGGGTGGCGGCACGCATGGTGCTTTCACCTGGGGCGTGCTCGACCGGCTGCTTGCGGAAGAGCGCCTGTCGGTTGAAGGAATCACCGCCAGCAGCGCCGGCGCGGTCAACGCGGTGGTGCTGGCCGACGGGTTGGCGGCCGGAGGCCGCGATGGCGCGCGCAAGGCATTGCGCACCTTTTGGCAGAAACTGTCCGAGGACGCGTCGCGCAGCGTGTTCCGGCCCTCCTTGATTGACAAGATGAGCTCGACCCGCGGCCTCGATCATTCCCCGGGCTATGTCTTCATGGAGGCGCTCGCCTATTTTGCGTCGCCGTATCAACTCAACCCGTTCAACTTCAATCCGCTCAAGAAATTGTTCGAGGAATGCGTCGATTTCGAGCGGGTCCGGCGGCAAGACGCGATCAAGCTGTTTCTGTCGGCGACTGACGTGCGCACCGCGAAGGTGAAGGTCTTCTCGGGTAAAGAGCTTCGCGCCGAGCATGTATTGGCGTCGACCTGCCTGCCGCTGATGATGCAGGCGGTCGAAGTCGACGGCGAATATTATTGGGATGGCGGCTACGCGGGAAATCCGGCGATTTTTCCGCTGGTCTATGAGTGCGAGACGCCTGACATCGTTCTCGTTCACCTGACGCCGGCCGAGCGGCCGGAGATTCCGACCTCCTCGCCTGCGATCATGAATCGCATGCAGGAGATCAGCTTCAACACCGCGCTGATCCGCGAGATGCGGTCCGTTGCCGTGCGCAACCGGCGCATCGACGAAGGCATCATGCCCGGCGGCAAGCGCTCGTTCGTGCATGTGATCGAGGCGGAAGACATTATCCGCGAGTTCACGGCATCGAGCCGCTTGAACGCAGATTGGAAGTTTCTGACCAACCTGTTCGAAAAGGGCCGGGCGCGCGCCGACCTGTGGCTGGCCGCGAATTTCGACCGCATCGGCCTTCAGTCGACGGTCGACCTCGACGAAAAGTATTTTTAAATCAAAGTGTCGTTGATGGGCGGGGCACGGGGGCGGTGGTCCCCGCCTGGACGATGGTTAAACGGGTCTTAACCTCGCCGCAGCTATGCTATCTCGTCGCCGATGCGGCGGGCGGTCCCGCCTTCATGATGTATAGGATGACCCGCCAGGAACCCCTTTCGCCCGTTCGGGCGCCTGACGCACGCTCGCCGTTCGTGCGGCTGCGCGAGCTTCTTGGCGACATGCCGCCGGGCAAGCCGGCGATCAGCGTGGCGGTCGGCGAGCCGCAGCATCCGATTCCTCCCTTTGTCGGGCCGATCATCGCCGCGCACGTCGATGAGTTCGGCCGCTATCCAATGAACAAAGGTCTCGACGCGTTCGGTGAGGCGGTCGCCACATGGCTCAATCGCCGCTACGCGCTTTCGCGTCCGGTCGATCCGGCGGCGGAAGTGCTGGTGCTCAACGGCACGCGCGAAGGTCTCTTTCTTGCTGCGCTGGCCGCCAAACGATGGGTCAATCCGCGGGCGGGCCGGCCGGCCGTGCTTATTCCCAATCCGTTCTATGCGGCCTATTCGGCCGGCGCGATCGCCGCCGATTGCGAGCCGGTCTATCTGCCGGCGACCGCGGCTTCAGGTTTCCTGCCCGACCTCGATGCGCTGAGCGAAGATCTCTTGGCACGCACGGTCGCCTGCTATCTCGCTTCGCCGTCCAATCCGCAAGGCGCGGTCGCCGATCGCGCCTACCTCGTCAAGCTCGCGGCGCTGGCGCAGCGCTTTGGCTTCCTGGTGTTCTGCGACGAATGCTACTGCGAAATCTACAGCGATCGGCCGCCGCCCGGGATGCTGGATGCGGCCGCGCCGGACTTCGCCAACGTCGTGGTGTTTCATTCGCTGTCCAAGCGGTCGAGCCTGCCGGGCCTGCGCGTCGGCTTCGCCGCCGGCGACCGCCGGTTCCTGGCGGCGTATCTCGAACTGCGCAACGTCGCCGCGCCGCAGGTGGCGATGCCGGCGCAACGCGTCGCCATCGCCGCTTACGGCGACGAGATGCATGTCGAGGAGAATCGGCGGCTCTACCGCGAGAAATTCGATCTGGCCGACCAGATCGTCGGCGACCGCTATGGCTACCGCCGTCCAGCCGGCGGCTTTTTTCTCTGGCTCGACGTTGCGGCGCAGGGCGACAGCGAGGCGGTGACGCTCGCTTTGTGGCGCGAAGCCGGCGTGCGCGTCGTGCCGGGCCGCTATCTGGCGCGCGAGCAGGCCGACGGCAGCAATCCCGGCGCCGACTATATCCGCGTCGCCATGGTGCAGAACAAGGAGATCACCGCCGAGGCGTTGCATCGCCTCGTCGCGGTGTTGGGCTAGAGCATGATCCCGAAAAGTGGCAACCGGTTTTCGGACCAGATCATGCGCAACCGAAGCATGATCCCGAAAAGTGGCAACCGGTTTTCGGGCAAGATCATGCGCAACCGAAGAGCAGCGCGATGTCGATGATCGACCGCAGCCTCGACGGCATGGCCTTTATCTCCGGCCAACTCGGCGCCATGCTACGGCGGCGGTTGCGCGAGCTGGGCGGTATTGCGCTGCTCAGCGTCGCCATGATGGCGGCGCTGGCGCTGGCGACCTGGTCGGTGCACGACCCCTCGCTCAGCCACGCCACCGATGCGCGGGTGCATAATCTGCTCGGCCGGCCCGGCGCCATCGCCGCCGATCTGATGATGCAATTGCTGGGCTTGGGTTCGCTGGCGCTGCTGCTGCCGATCGGCGTGTGGGGCTACCGGCTGCTCGGCCATCGGCCGCTCGGCCGCGAACGTCTACGGGTTTTGCTCTGGGTTTTTGGCGCCGTGCTGGCCGCCATGTTCGCATCGTGCCTGCCGCGCGGGACGAATTGGCCGCTGCCGTGCGGGCTCGGCGGGGTGGTCGGCGATGCGCTGCTGCGGGCGCCGGCGGTGTTTCTCGGGGTGTCGATCGTCGGGCTCTACCGTTTCGTCGCCGCGATCGTCTTGGGGATCGCTGCGCTCGTCGCTTTTGCCGGCGCCGCGGGCTGGGTCTGGCGCGGATCGGCGGACGAAAAAGAAGAGCGCGAAGCGGATGACGATGAGGCGGACGAGGAAGAGGAAGGCGATGACGGCGCCTGGATTTCGCTCGGCCGCGTGATGCACGCCGTGCTGAGCTTCCGCACCCGCCTTGCACTGATGTTCCGCCGCCGCCCGCGCTCGCCGGCGGCGATGCGCGGCGAGAGCGCTGGGCCGCGGCGCGTGGAGCCGCGTTTCGACGGCCGGCCGGACCCGCGCGCAGAAGAAGAAGCCGAGGACGAATTGACCGGTGCGCCGACGCCGCGCGCGCCGCGCAAGCCGCGGCCGGCGGCGACGCCAAAACCCGCGCGCCGCTCGACCGGCGGCTACACGCTTCCGCCGCTCGAACTTCTCACCCAGCCAAGCAAAACCAGCCGGACCACGGTCTCTAGCGAAATGCTGCAGGAAAACGCCACCGCCCTTGAAGGCGTGCTCGGCGATTTCGGCGTGCGCGGCGAAATCATCAACGCGCGGCCGGGGCCGGTCGTCACCCTCTACGAGTTGGAGCCCGCACCCGGCATCAAGTCGTCGCGCGTGATCAGCCTCGCCGACGACATCGCCCGCTCGATGAGCGCGCTCTCGGCCCGCGTCGCCGTGGTGTCGGGGCGGAACGCCATCGGCATCGAATTGCCGAACCCGACCCGCGAAAAAGTCTTTCTGCGCGAGCTGCTCGCCTCGCGCGACTACGGCGACACGGCCGCGCGGCTGCCGCTGTGCCTCGGCAAGGCGATCGGCGGCGAGCCGGTGCTGGTCGATCTTGCCCGCATGCCGCATCTGCTCATCGCCGGCACCACCGGCTCGGGCAAGTCGGTCGCCATCAACACCATGATCCTCAGCCTGGTCTACCGGCTGCATCCCGATCAGTGCCGGCTGATCATGGTCGATCCCAAGATGCTGGAGCTTTCCGTCTACGACGGCATTCCCCACTTGCTCACGCCCGTCGTCACCGATCCGAAAAAAGCGGTGGTCGCGCTCAAATGGGCGGTGCGCGAAATGGAGGAGCGCTACAAGAAAATGTCGAAGCTCGGCGTGCGCAATATCGACGGCTACAATGCGCGCGTCGCCGAGGCGAACGGCAAGGGCGAGAAGCTCAGCCGCACCGTGCATACCGGCTATAACCGCGACACCGGCGAAGCGATCTACGAGAAGGAGGAGCTCGATCTCGAGCCGTTGCCTTACATCGTCGTCATCGTCGACGAGATGGCCGACCTGATGATGGTCGCCGGCAAGGACATCGAAGGCGCGGTGCAGCGGCTGGCGCAAATGGCGCGCGCTGCTGGTTTGCATGTCATCCTGGCGACGCAGCGGCCTTCGGTCGACGTCATCACCGGCACGATCAAGGCGAATTTCCCGACCCGCATTTCGTTCCAGGTGACGTCGAAGATCGACAGCCGCACCATTTTGGGCGAGCAGGGCGCCGAGCAACTGCTCGGCCAGGGCGACATGCTCTACATGGCCGGCGGCGGACGCATCAGCCGCGTGCACGGACCTTTCGTCTCCGACGAGGAAGTCGAAAAGGTGGTGCGCCATCTCAAGGCGCAGGGCGTGCCGCAATATCTCGAAGCCGTCACCGCCGAAGAACCGCACGACGAAGACGGTAATCCGATCTTCGACGCGACCGCCATGGGCGCGCCGGAAGGCGGCGACCTCTACCAGCAGGCGGTGCAGGTGGTGACGCGCGACCGCAAAGCCTCCACCAGCTACATCCAGCGCCGGCTGCAGATCGGCTACAATCGCGCCGCATCTTTGATGGAGCGCATGGAACAGGAAGGCATTGTCGGCCAGCCCAACCACGCCGGCAAACGGGAAATCCTTGTCGAGGCCGCAGGCGAAGATCCTTATTGAGAATCAAGCGGCCGATCGTTAACGGATTCGCGCACCGTACCAGCCGCGAATTCGCCATATCGCTTTGCTAGCTTTCTGCTGTTGCGAGGCGTACGTGCTTAAGGCACGGGGAGAGGGTAATGATGGGACCGGGGTCGCGGGCGTTTCTACTGGCAATGGCGTGCGTTGTGTTGGCCGCCGCTTCGGCGGTTGCCGAGGACGTGCCGCTGCCGACGCCGGCGCCGCGCGTGAAGAGCGGCTCCGCTCCGGCCGCGGCCAATCCGGCTCCGGCCGCCGCCGAGGCCGCCCCCAAAGGCTTTTTCCCGTTCTCGTTCTCGCTCGGCGGCAAGGGCGGGTCGCCGGCGACCGCCTTCGATGCCAAGCAGCGCGGGCTCATCGACAAGGTCAGCGGTTATTTGTCCAGCGTGCAGACCATGGTCGGAAACTTCGTGCAAATCGGCCCGGACGGCCGGCGCGTGGAGGGCACCTTCTCGATTCAAAAGCCTGGAAAGGTCCGCTTCCAATACAACCCGCCAAGCCCGATCGACATCATCGCGGATGGCTCCTCGGTCGTGGTGCGTGACCGCTCGCTCGAGACATCGGATTTTTATCCGTTGTCGCAGACGCCGCTGCGTTATCTGCTCGCCGACCACATCGATCTGCTGCGCGATACCGACGTCGTCAGCGTATCGGCCGACGATACCTTCGTCACCGTCGTGATCGAGGAAACGCAGGTCATGGTCGGCACCAACCGGCTGATGATCATGTTCGACGCCAAGAACCTGCAGCTCAAGCAATGGACAGTCACCGATCCTCAGGGGCTCGATACGACCGTCGCCGTCTATAATCTCGACTCGGCGAAAAAGCCCGATCCGAACCTGTTCGTCATCAATTATCTGAGCAATCTGAAATAGCGCTCACCGCGTCTTCGCGGGCGGAGCGCGGCGGCGAAACGATCCAACGATCGCGTCGTTGGATTGGGCTGCTTTGCATCCGGGGCAGGCTATTTCCGGATCAGCGCTAGATTTGCCAAGTGAGTTGCCGCCATTCCCGCCGCAGCGCCTGCTGGATGGTGCGCCGGTCGCTCTCCGGGCGCCGCATCTCGTAGCTGACGGCAAGCGCCAGCTTTTCGTCGCGATCGCCGTCCAGCAACGGAATGGCGCAACAGCTGAGAAACGGATCGATCTCGCCCTCCTCGGCGTGCATGCCGTTGCGGCGTCCTTCGGCAATCGCCACGCTCACGTCCGCCCAGGTCGTCTTGGTGCGCGGCGTGAAGGCGGGGAAAGGCTCGGGGGGCAGGAGTCCCGGCGCCTGCGTCCGCGGCAAGGTGCCGAGCAATGCCCGTCCGGCGGCGGTTGCCCATAGCGGATAGGTCGGGCCGATCTCGACGTCGATCATGACGCGCCGCGTACCGGCGAGGCGCGCTAGCGTGACCGCCTCGGTGCCGACGAGCTGGAGCAGGTACACCGTCTCGCCGCAGCTATTGGCGATGCGCGTCATCGGTTGCGCCGCGACCTGGAGCAGGCGGTCGATCCATCCGGAAGCAAGCCGCAGCGAGCGCGCGCCGAGCGTATAGCCGCGGTTGGGCATGCGGCTCGCATATCCGCGTGTGATCAATGTGGCCAGCAGGCGTGATGCAGTAGCGGGATCGACCCCGAGGTGGCTGGCTGCGTCGCGGACGCGAATCCCGGCAGGCGCTGCGCGCTGCATCATATCGAGGAGATCCAGAGCCCGGCCGACGGAGCGGATCTCCGCGTGATCGTCGGCCGCCGGGTCCGTCATGCGCTATCCACTCACGGCAACTGAAACCTTGGCATTTGCGAGTTCGGGCTCCGGCGTCTTTTCTGCAGACCTAGGGATCACTTTTCGCCGGCCCGCTGGATGGATTCCAGCATGCGCCGACGCTCGATAATCCCGCCTTACGCTACCAAGATGTATTCCACATCCAGGGTGGACGATGTTGCACCTTTTTCGGGCAGGTCGTCTTGCGGCCCGCCTAGCTTCGGAAGCCACTCCCCCGGAACTCTAAGGGGACCGCGACGAGCGTCAACGCGTGTTCTTGCGCCTGGCGCAACAACGGCAAATAACGTCGGCGGGTTTTCAGTCCTAACGCGGCGCGGTTCCGATCAGGCGGGCGCCGCGCTGGAACGTCACGTAGTTCCACAGCCAGTTGAGCGCGACCACGAAGCGGTTGCGCATCCCGATCAGAAAATAGATGTGCACCGCGCTCCAGAACAGCCAACCTAAAAAGCCGGTGAGCTGAAAGACGCCAAGCTTCACGATGGCCGACTTGCGGCCAATCGTGGCCAGTTCGCCGAGATGGTGGTAGACGAATGGCCGCGGCGCGGGCCGGCCGCGGACGCGTGCGGCGATGACCTTCCCGACATATTGGCCCATCTGCTTGGCCGCCGCCGCGATACCGGGTACCGGATGGCCGTCGCGATCGGTGATGGTCGCCGTGTCGCCGACGGCGAAAATTTCCGGATGGCCTGGTACGGTCAGATCGGCATTGACCTTGATGCGTCCGGCGCGATCGGTCTCGGCGCCGATCCACTTCGCCGCCGGCGAGGCGACGACGCCGGCGGCCCAGATCACGGTCGCGGCTTCGATGCGGCCGCCATCGAACGACACGCCCTGCGCATCGCAGCCGATGACCTTGCGGTTAAGCTCGACCTCGACGCCCATCGTGCGTAACGAGCGGGTGGTATAGTCCGAGAGCGCCTTGGGAAAGGTCGGCAGCAGCCGCGGACCGGCCTCGATCAAGATGATGCGCGAGCGCCGCGGATCGATATGTCGGAAGTCGTGCCGCAAGGTGCGCTGCGCCACTTCTGCGATGGCGCCGGCCATTTCCACGCCGGTGGCACCGCCGCCGATGCCGCG
>Ga0209006_10004018_pt1 | contig 13406 bp, 11 predicted proteins | sample JacPin_JW_Ref_O2_FD_188567 | JGI IMG/M metagenome (GOLD analysis project Ga0209006, IMG submission 188567) | Forest soil microbial communities from Algoma, Ontario, Canada - Jack Pine, Ontario site 1_JW_Ref_O2 (SPAdes) (version 2) | ecosystem: Environmental > Terrestrial > Soil > Boreal... | reverse complement strand
GAGCCGCTCCTCGGTCAGTTCGCCATCGCGAGGTAATAGCAACCTGCTAGCGGGGAACGGCAAGCGCGGCAAACTGCTCTTTCAGAGCGTACGTATGCACCGGCGTCGAACCGCCGGGAGCGAAGACGGCGATCGTGTTCGTCCCCCTCCTGGGAACGTTTGCGACGTAGAGTCGCCCCGAGCTGTCGAATGCGAGCGCTGCGGGATAGATGATTCCGGAATGGATCGAACGCCAGAGGGTTTCTTGCCCGCTACGATAGACCGTTACCGATGCTCGCGCCTTTTTGGTTCTGCCGTTACCGACGTATATATTACCTTCGGCATCGATCGCCACGGCGCTCACGGAATGTATGCCTGCAACGATCGTCAGCGCCGGCGTGCTTTTTCCGGCCGGATACACCACCACGTTAGAACCACCGCTAAAGAGCCCGTTGGCGACGACGAGATCCCCGTTCGGAGCGACGGCCAACTGGATTGGGAGGCCGACCCCGTTCTCGATGACCCGCGACGGAGCGTGTTGCCCGTGGCGGTAGACGCTCACCCACCCGGGAAAAACGTCGAAGTTGCCCACGTAGAGATGTCCGAACTTATCGTGCACCGGTGAATGGGCGAAGCCGCTGAGTCCCTTGAGGCGTTCCCGCGGTGTCGTCGCACCGGCTGCGTAGATTGCGCCGGTGCCCTCTAACTCGCAGCAGCCCGAGCGATATTGAGCGATGACGGTTAGACGTCCGGCGGCGTCGGCAGCCAGCCCTTTAGGAACGCCGATGATACCGCTTAGAGTCCGCTGCGGCTTCACGCTCTTCGGGGCGTACACGCTGACGTCACCTTCATTCGACGCGGTCGAATTGCCGACATAGAGATTGCCGGAGGCATCGAGCGATAACGTCGTCGGGTTTTCGATGCCCGTCGTAATCGCCGGGCCACCTAACATCTGTACCATTCCGTTGGGCGACGGGCACGACGAGCTCGACGGGCACGTTTGCGCAACGTAGGCGAACGGGCGGTTGGTTTTGGAGGCACCCGCGGGGTCGGTCGTTGAGGTTAGACTCGGAGGCGCAGTTGCCGGCGCGGGGACGCCGGAGCCGCAGCCCGAGAGCATCGGAAAGATAAGGATCAGGGCCGTCGTCGGCAGTCTCAATCGCATGGCACGCCGGTTCGACGATGCGAAGGGCCGCACCCTATCTACAACGCGTCCAACCCGGTCCTCAAATGTTCCGCTTCGTTTTCTATCCCGTTTTTACGGTCCGAACGCCAGTGCGGATGGAAAGGATGAGAGCGGCCCCATGCTCAGCTGCCGCAATACTTTGCTCGTGTTGGCCGCGTAGACGGTAACGTAGCATTCCCCGTTAGGGTGGATGTTCGGAACGTAAAGATTATCGGCCGCGTCCAGAGCCAGTGCAGTCGCATCCCGAGTATTCTTGGATATGACTCGCAACAAATGTGCAGTTCCCGCTTCGTAGACCGACACTTCCTCAGAGGACGGCGACGAGTCCAACACGTAGAGGTTATCGGAGTGATCGAAGGCAAGAGCGAGCGGACCGCTTACGGAGTTGGAGATTGTTCGCAAGACGTTTCCTTTTCCCGGAGGATAGACCGTGACCGTTCCTCCGCCGAAGTTCGCAACGTACAAATCCTGCGAACTGTCTAACGCGACCATCCTGGGATCGTAGACATCCCGGAAGACTTTGCGGAATGGGCGCTTGGCGCCCGGCGAATATATCTCGATCATATAGTGCCGATGGGACGGGGCATCGTTTGCAACGTAGAGATTTTCCGAAGCGTCTAGCGTCTCGGCGACGGGCTCGTTAATGCCGTTTGTGATCGTTCGCAGGAGAGTACCGTCGGGGCGATAGACCGTTACGCTGCCGGGGTCGCCGCTGGAGTTGGTGCCGTGGTTTACCACGTAAAGGTTGTTGGAGCCGTCCACGGCGAGCGCGATGGGGTGCTGATGCCTTCCGAGATACTCTCGGAGACCGTCGTGGTGCCGGGCGCGTAGACCGTGACGGTCGCGTTACCGTAGTTTGCAACGTAAAGATTGCCCAACCCGTCGAACGCGAGTGCGTCAGGCGTGCTTACCCCGTCCGTAATGGTGCGCGATCGCTTCTGCGACCCAACCGGAAAAACCTGAACGCTATCTTCCCCTCCGCTCAGGCGCTCATTGGCGACGTAGAGGCTCGCCGATCCCGACAAGCGCGTCGCTCGGTTCGTCTCGAGTGGGAACGTTCCGCGGTCGTTTCCGGCACAGCCGGCGAAAAGCAGAGAGCAGATGGTGATGGTGGCGACGTTTCTAAAGATTTGCATAAGGTTCTCCGGTGAGTTATTACTTCGCGCGCGTCGCGGAAATGGCGATGCCGGTCGGATCGGTGACCGAGAGATCCAAGAAAGGCTTTGCCCCCGGCAGGGTACCTGCTGACCGAAGCGGAGTCCAATACCGGAAGCGTTGCCGCTAAGATGGAACCGTCAATGGCGTAGTCGCCCATGCAACAATCGAGTTCGACGATGCCGGCGCGCTTCGCGGACGCGCTCCCAAGCTCGTACCTCCAGACTTCGTCATGGCTGCCGCTGAGGACGCGCACGGCTAGGTATCGACCGTCCCAACGAATTGGCCCATGTTTTGGAGGGTTCGGTCTCAACTTGAAACTCAGGATTGCGGGAGCACCCACCGGTAACCAACCAGGTTTCCGTGACGAGCCGAAAAGATAGGCGTTCCCAGCGGCGTCGTAGGCGATACCGCTCGGCTTTTCCACGAGGCCGGCGGTTGAGTAATAGGTGGGCGTGCCGCCGGCGTCCGGGTAGATCGTGATGTTATCTTGGTTATCTGCGACGGCCAGGTTGCCGGTAGTCGGGTCCACCGCACATCCGCGCGGAGAGTTATTCGGATCCGCTAGCATCGCGATTGGATGTTTCCTCCGGGCGCATATTCATCGAGGAACCCGTCGCCGGTATAGGGGTCGGTATCGGTCACCCACACATTCCCTTTTGCATCCGAGCAGAGACCTTCCGGAGCGTAAAAACCAATGATCGTGGAAATGTTCTTGCCGCTTGGATAACTTACCAAATAGACGCTGGCCTTTATCTTCGAGCTGATGTACAGGGTCGCGTGTTTGGTTTTTTGTGGTTGCCGCTGTACCACCGCATCCGCAGCCGCCCGCGCCAGACCTTGCATCGACGGGCTCATCGCCTCCATGCGCGTCGGGCCGCCGCCCGAAAGCAACGTCGCGATCGCACAACATGCGAAAACAGAGCTCATATCCAAAGGCCTCAAGTGGTTGCTTCTCGTCCGCGATTACCGCGGTTCCCTTTAGGCGGCGAAGGGGCACGGTATACTCGGCGGGCGCGAAGAGCCCTTCCTCCGTGCTGCCGGCGGCGCCCGCGCGATCTCGTTTCCGAGCCGTTGTTGCCGTGCAGGTTAAGCTGACTAACGAACTTTGTAAATCGCGATCCCCCGAGCGCTCGGCGGAGCGGAGCAGCCGAAGCACGAAACGCCGGCTAATGACAAGGCAGGTAGAATCGGGGCGGCCGGCCTCCCGCCCTACCGGCACCGTCACCTTTCTGTTCTCCGATATCGAAGGCAGCACGCAACGCTGGGATCGCGACCGCGAAGCGATGCAGGATGCCCTGCGCCGGCACGATGCGCTGATGCAAACGGCGATCGCCAAGCACGACGGTTACGTTTTTAAGACCATCGGCGATGCGTTCTGCGCCGCGTTTGCGCGGCCCGAAGACGCCGTTGCCGCGATCCTCGATGCCCACCGCGCCCTTGCTGCAGAGGACTTCTCGCGGATCGATGGATTGCGCGTGCGTGCGGCCTTGCATACGGGCACGGCCGATGAACGCGAGGGCGACTACTTCGGCCCTGCGCTCAACCGCATCGCGCGGCTGCTCGTGATCGGGCATGGCGGTCAGGTAGTCGTCTCGGGTGTCACGACCGATCTGGTACAAGGCGCGCTCCCGCCTCGGGCGAGCCTGCGCGATCTGGGTGAACATCGGTTGCGCGACCTCGCTCGCCCCGAACAGGTCTACCAGCTGGTCTCGCCCGATCTTGCGGCGGACTTCCCGCCCCTGCGCTCGCTCGACCTGTTCCCGAACAACTTGCCGCTGCAGTTGAAGTCGTTCGTTGGGCGCGACGCGGAGATCGCCGAAATCACGGCACTCATCGAGCAGCACCGGCTCGTCACGCTTGTTGGGTCGGCAGGCGTCGGCAAGACGCGAACGGCGCTGCAGGTCGCGGCGAATCTGCTCGACGGTTCCGCCGATGGTGTCTGGTTCATCGAACTCGCACCTCTCGCCAGCGGCGATTACATCCCATCGACAGTTGCGCAGGCGCTCGGACTCACGCTTCCGTCCGCCGGCGACGCGGTGGAGAACCTCGTTCGCGCAGTCAAGGGGAAGCGCGCACTGTTCGTCTTCGACAACTGCGAGCATCTGATCGAGCCTGCCGCTCGAGCGATCTCGGCAATTCTGCATGGTTGCCCGAAGGTAAAGGTCCTGGCATCGAGTCGTCAAGGCCTTGGGATTGATGCTGAGGAGACGTATCGCATGCCTTCTCTTGAAATCCCGCCGGAGGATACGGCCGGCCACCTTTCGGCAGCGGACGCGACTCGGTCCGCGGCTATCGCACTCTTCGTCGATCGAGCGGCCGCCGTCGATAAACGATTTACGTTGGCAGACGAAAATGCGGCGGTCGTCGCGGACATCTGCCGGCGGCTCGACGGCATTCCGCTTGCGATCGAGCTCGCCGCGTCGCGTGTCAGAATTCTCAGCCCGCGCCAACTCCGTGAGCGCCTCGACGAGCGTTTCCGGGTGCTCACCGGCGGCAGCCGCGACGTCTTACCGCGCCAGCAGACCCTCCGTGCGTTGATCGATTGGAGTCACGATCTGCTTGACGAACGCGAGCGCGGCTTGTTCCGGCGGCTGGGAATCTTCGTGAATGGATTCACGCTGGAGGGCGCGGTTGCGGTCGGCGGCGGCGACGGCTTCGACGAGATCGATGTGTTCGACGTGCTCTCGTCGCTAGTTGATAAGTCGCTCGTTCTTGCCGAACCGGCGGGCGACTCGGTACGTTATCGGTTTCTCGAGTCAACACGCATCTACGCTTCGGAGAAGCTCTCAGGGACGGGCGAACGCGAGCTAATCGCCGACCGCCATCTGCACTATCAGCGGAGCCGATTCGCCGAACTGCGCGTGCAATGGGAAAAGACCGCTCGAAGGGCCGACATTAACGATGTTTTAGCGACCGAGTTGGACAATGTTCGAGCGGCGCTCGATGGGGCCCTGACGAAACCCGACATCCTCGCGGGCGGCTGGCTTCTTGCAGAGATCGGAATGGCTTGGGAACCGCTTGGACTGCGCAACGAGGGCATAACGCGAAATGAGGCCTTTCTAGCGGCTCTTCCCCCGCGGGAATCGCTCCTTCTCGCTCGGCTCTCGACTCCGCTGGCCGACATGCTCGCACATGCGAATCGCTCGGAGCGCGCACTTGACCTTGCAACGCGGGCCGTTGCATACGCGCGCGCCAGCGGTGACGGAGCGACGCTCGCCGACGCGCTCCAAAAGTATGCTTTTGTCAGTTTAACCTTTGGCACACGGGGCGATGCCGAAGCTGAAAAAGCGCTCGCTGAGGCCGAATCGATCCCGGACACTTCCGCGTATCTCCGCCTTCAGTTTCTCTTTACGAGAGCCCAATTGTGCGGTGCGAGTGGCGACACCGATACGGCCGTGCGCATTTGGGAGCAACTACGGCAGCGTCACCGCTCGCTCGGAAATACGCACAACGAAGTCGTTGCGGTTCTGAACCTTGCTGAGATCGAACACGAGAAGGGGAAGACAGAGCAAGCGATTGCGCTTGTCCGCGAAATCCTACCTCTGGCTCGGCGAGGTCGCGAAATGGCGCTCGCCTGCTCTTTGCTCGTCAATCTCGCGGGCTATCTTGTCGCATCGGATGATCTTCCTGGCGCTATCGAAGCGGCCTACGACGTAATAGGACCGCATGCCAGGCGCGAATCGGACGATGCGCAAGTCGCGTTAGTTGTGGAGCATCTCGCCCTGGCCTACGCGTTGCGCGGCGAGTTCGCGCGAGCCTCCATCCTGGAGGGATACGCCGCTTCGGCGTTCCGGCAACTCGGCTTCAATCGCGAATTTACCGAGACAACGACCTATGAGCGCCTCACCCTACTTCTTCGAGAGGGGCTCGCGGCCAACGAGTTCGCGCGACGGGCCGACGAAGGAGCGGCACTTACGGCGGAGGCTGCAATCGCACTTGCGCTTCAGGGTCTAGACCTTTCCGCGACTCCTTCGGAACCATGATTAGTTAAGTGTATTTTGAAGCCGGCGGCTCGGTAACACGACCTTGCCCCGTTCATCCTAACAACTTATGTTGGGCGACTCACGCTAAGACGCGCATGATGATCGTGCGACGCGCCTTCCTCCGCCGTCATTGGCTTGGAAATCGGGTGCATTTTAAAGTATTCCAAAGACCGGCGGACGTCTTCCAATAATGCGTCGGCAGAATCCAAGCTAAAGCCATGTCGAATCAACACGCGCATCACGGCCATATCGGCGATATTCGGGACCATCGTGTACGCCGCGACCTGCCAGCCGCGCGCACGCAGTCGGTCGGAGAGGTCGAAAAGCGAATATGGCGTGCCTGGGCGCATCGTCCAAGACACCGCCGGGATTCCGTCGCGGCTGGCCCCATCGAAGAGCAGCTCGAACGGCTCCAAGGCGGCAATCCGGCCGGCGAAGTATTGCGCGACGTCGTAACAACTTTGGTGGATGCGCCGATAACCATCCATGCCTAGGCGCAGCATCAGATAGTACTGGCAGATGACTTGCCCACCGGGCCGAGAAAAATTAAGCGCGAACGTCGGCATGTTTCCGCCGAGGTAGTTTACGTGGAAAATGAGCCCCTCGGGCAGATCGCTCGCTTCGCGCCAAATCACCCACCCGACGCCCAGCGGCGCCAAGCCAAATTTGTGGCCCGAAGCGTTAATCGAACGTACCCGCGGCAAGCGGAAATCCCATTGGATCGTGGGCTCGACGAACGGCGCGATGAATCCGCCGGAAGCGGCGTCGACGTGTAGCGGTATATCGAGCCCGGTCTCCTGTTGAAGCGTATCGAGTGCTTCGGCGATTTGCGTCACGGGTTCGTATTGGCAGGTGAAGGTGACGCCGAAGGTCGGCACGACGCCGATCGTGCTCTCGTCGACTCGCTTGACGACGTCCTCCGGCGTCATGACCAAGTGGTCGCGCTCCAGCGGAATCTCCCGTAGCTCGACGTCAAAGTAACGGGCAAACTTGTGCCAGCAGACCTGCACGGGGCCCGTCACGATGTTCGGCTTGTCGCTGGGCTTACCGGCCTTCGCGCGAGCTTCGCGCCATTTCCACTTGAGGGCGAGCCCGCCGAGCATCGCGGCTTCGCTCGAGCCGGTCGTCGAGCATCCGATCGTCGTTCCCGCTGCCGGCGAGTTCCAAAGATGCGCCAGCAAATGCACGCATCGCCTTTCTATCTCGGCCGTTGCCGGGTACTCGTCTCTGTCGATCATGTTCTTATCGAGGCTGAGATCCATGATCTTGTGGATCCCGTCGTCGAACCACGTCTGGCAAAAGGTTGCGAGATTCTGCCGGGCATTGCCGTCGAGCATCAGCTCGTCGACGACAAGTTGCAATGCTATGTCCGGGCGTAAGCCCTCGGTAGGCACGCGGTGTTTGGGAATCGTCGCGTCCATAGCCCGCGTCGCATAGACATCGGTTGCGTCGGAATCGCCCGGGTGAAATCGTCGGTGCAGGGGCATAACTTTAACCGTCCGTTCGAAAGAGTGCGTCGCCTCGCTTTCGCGACGGCCGCTCCAAGCGACCTTCAGCGCCACGATCCCGGACACCGCTAGCAGGTGAATCGCCGAAGCTGGCCCCGCGGTCATTCCGACGACCGGTAAGCGTTCCAGCGGCAACGCGTACCCCTTAGGCGAAACCTCTTCCCGACGCTTTGGCTGGACGTGGCACTACCGAATACCGCGGAGCCTTCCGCCTTGGCGTTTGATTCCGCCGGTAATCTTTACGTGCCGACACTTGCTCGAATGATGTGGCAGTCTACAGTTACGTCGGCTACATCTGGTCTTACTCCGGCAATGCTCCCGGGACGTTCAGCTCGCCGTTCTTCCCGACGATCGACGGCGATATCTTGGCGATTCCAAGCTACCACGGCAAAACCACCGGCGACCCCGGATGCGTCAACGTCATTTACCTTAACCACACAACGCCGGATATGACCATTACAAAGGGTCTCCAACATCCGGTTGGAGCCGCAGTGTTTTAGCACATAGCCCTAAGTGCACGATTCCGAACAGCGGGAGATGCATGGGCAACTCTCCAGAGCGACCTCGGGTGTAAAGAGAAAAGGACGCTCACACGGCAAGACGAAATAATAGGGCAGCTTCCTTCGCGCCTTAAAGAGAGGGCCCGTTATGCTATCGTTGCGAACCTTTTTACCGATGGCGGTTTCTGCCGTCATTATCTCCGCATGCAGTGCGGGCGGCGGCGTGACGCCGGGCTCAAGTGTTCCCGCCGGAGTCGCACCATTTTCACGGGCGCATCTTGGAAACAACGGGGCCAGCAAAAGCGGCGGCGTTGAGTTCGCCTATGTTGTCAACCAGATCGACAACACGATTTCGGCCTACGCCGTCGAGGCGCAAACCGGCGCGCTGGAGCCGGTAAGTGGGTCGCCGTTTGGCGGCAGAGCGGGCCAGGGCCCCAATGCCGTAACCATCGATCCTGCGGGCAAGTACGTTTATGTGACCAATGGGTTCACGGACAACGTTTCGGTGTATGCCATCAGCGCGAGCACCGGAGCACTCAAGAAGATAACGGGGTCGCCGTTTGCCGCGGGCAGCTTTCCCGCCGCCGTGGCCATCGACCCTACGGGTACGTTTGCCTACGCGACAAACTACGATTCCAACAACGTTACCGGCTACACGATCGACAAGAGCACCGGCGCTTTGAGTCAGATGAGTGGATCGCCGTTTGCAGCTGGGACAGGCCCTGGGAGCATCGTAACCGATCCTGCCGGTAAGTTCGCCTACGTGGGCAACGCCGGCTCGAACAACGTCTCGGCCTACGCGATCGACAAGAGCACGGGAGCGCTGAAGAAACTTAGCGGTTCACCGTTTGCGGCCGGGACGACTCCGTACGACGTCGTCATCGACCCGTCGGGAACGCATGCCTACGTAGCCAACTACGGCTCCAATAACGTATCGGCCTATGCCATCGATAAGAGCACCGGAACGCTCAAGAAGGTCAGCGGTTCGCCGTTTGCGGCCGGCACTAGCCCGTATGGCGTGGCGATCGACGCTGCCGGCAAGTTTGCTTATGTATCCAACTACCATTCTGCGAACGTGTCCGCCTATGCTATTGATGCCAGCACCGGCGCTCTGACGAGCGTGAGTGGCTCGCCGTTTGCGGCCGGTGAATATCCTGCCGGCATTACGATCGACCCCTCGGGTGAGTTCTCTTATGTAACGAACTTTGTGACCGGCAGCCAAGAAGGAGGTGCGGTGTCCGCGTCTATCATCGACGCAACCGGCGCACTGAAAAAGGTAAAGGGGTCACCCTTTAAGGCAGGCCTTGGAGCACAAGCCGTGGCGACGTGCGCCGTGCAGAGCGGTACCTGCATTCCACCGCGATTGTAGGGTTTTGCCGGGCCCTTCTTGGGACTAACGTGAGACTCTGCTGCGAGGAGCACGGCCCCGCCAACGGAACTCGGATGGAAGAAGGAGGTCGCTTCGCATGCGTCCGTTAGCATTTTTACTCGGTGCGGTTGCCATGGGAACCCTCGCCGCTTGTGCGGGGAACGGCATCTCGCCCAGCACCCCGGCTTTCGCGCCGGAGTACTCAAACGCCGGCGTCATCGCCGCGCTCGAAACGCCCGACGCGGCAAAGGGCGGCCTTTACGTTAGCCAGTTCAACAGCGCGAGCATTCTAGGCTACAAGAGCAACAACAAGAAGAACGGCGCGCCGACGTGCAACATCCCCGGCGTGCAATATCTAAACGGCGTAGCCGTCGACGGCAAGGGCAACGTCATCGATCCCGACGGTGGCAGCCGCTCGATCATTATCTTCAAAGGCCCCGGCATGTGCGGAGCAAGCGCCGCTTCCACGAGCGACCCGTACGGACAGCCGGTCGATGCTGCAAGCAACGACGCGCTCAAGGATAAAATCGCCGTCGCCAACATGATGGACAACGGGAGCAAGCCCGGCAGCGTCTCGGTGTGCACGATGAAGGGCGGCTGTAAGACCAACCTTACGAACTCGGCCATTTTCGAAATGGTCGGCGTCGCGATGGACAAAAAGGGCAACTGCTGGGCCTCGGCCTATAACCTGCAGTTCTTGCCGACCCTGGTCTATTTTGCGAAGTGTAAGGGCGCCGGCGTGAGTGCTACGGGTTATCAGAACACGAGCCCAGGCGGGCTCGACATCGATAACGCGGGTAACCTGGTCGCGATCGATACGTCCGCCAACAACATCGGAGCGCTCTGGGTCTATTCCGGATGCAAGCCGGATTGCGCGCTCGTCGGCGGCCCATTCGCGCTGCACGGCGAGACCTTCTGGGGTCACCTGAACGAAAACTCGACCGCCTTTGCGACGGCGAACTACGTGGCCGGCGAGATCGATGTATACAAGTATAGCCCGACCGCTCTGACGTTCCTTTACAGCTTTACCAACGGTCTGACGCCGAGCGATTCGGTGAAGGGAGCCGCCTACAACCCTCGTTCCAAAGAGTAAACATGCAGTTTACACACGGGTGCGGGCTTCGATTGTTAGGCGGCGCGCGGCGATGGAGGCCATTCCCAGATCGCTCAGCGTGCTGCGAATGTCGAACACCGTATTCAACTCGCAGGCCTCGATGAGCCGCTGCACCGTTCCCTGGACGCCGAGAAGAATCAGGCGGCCGCCGCGCTTTTGGGTTATCGCGTGGAGCTGCACGAGACAGCCCAGTGCGGTCGAGTCGAGATACGACGTCTTCTCGAGGTTCGCGAAGACGATCGGCGCGTTCCGCGCGGTTTCAAAGGCATCGAGCAAGCGATCGCGTTCGGAGAAGTCGAATTCTCCGACGAGCTCGACAAGGAAAACGTCGAGCCTTTCGGGCTTGGTAGGCTGAAGGTTCACACACTGCATGCTGCTCGCTCCTCTTGGACCACCGGTGGACCGGCCGAAGATCTCTCTCTAGGGTACTTCGGGAAGTGGACCAAGTCCTGAAATGAGGCTGTGACGCTCTCGCTCATACCGAATAAGCGAGCGGCCGACTTTATTTCGTAGCTTTGCTGACCGCCGAGCCAAAGGGGTCGTTGAATCCGCCGATCGCTTTTGTCGGCATACCGCCGGCGGGGTATTTCCAGAACAGAACGTTTTCGTTGCCGAGGTTAGGCCCGATGAAGGTGTTGCCTTGGATGAAGAACTGAAAGATGCCGGTCGTACCAGTGAGCGGAGTCTCGCCGATCACCGTGCCGGCGGAGTGCGCGATTTTGACGTGATAGATCACCGGCGTGCCCGTCCCTACGATGCCGCCTCCGTCTCCAACGGCTAAATACTTGCCATGCCACTGAATGTTGGTGGCTTGGACGATGCCCTGATCGAACGTGATTGGAGTGAGCATCCCGGCGCTTTTGCGAAGCTCGGCCAGCCGGTACGCTAGCGACGAGTCGACTCCATTGGCGTAAAGGTTGCCTTTATCGTCGTACGTCACGAACAGAACGAACTTCATCTGGCTGTCGGTATAGAGCGTCGGCGTGCCCTGAGCGTTTGCATATACGCCGACACTTCCGGGGCCGGCGCTCAAGGTCTGGGCGTTGGCAACGGCGAGGTCTCCTGTCGTCGGATCTACCGAGCAGGCCTCCGGGGCGTTGTTGGGATCGGTCAACGTGGCGATTGGGACACTACCGCCGTGCGCGTACTCGACGATGTCGTTGGTCCCCTCTTCCACGATCCAAACGTCGCCCGCTTTGTCAACGCATTCACCAGTCGGGAAGCTCAAGCCGGTCAGCGTCCCCTGGAGCTTTGCATCGGGAAACGAATATACGTACACGCTACCGTCGCCGTCGTCTGAAAGGTAGAGAAGGTCGCGCTTCGCCAGGCCCGGCGCCATCCACGACGTGTCTCGTCTTAGCAACTGCGCGTTCGCCGTGGGTTGCGTCTGCGTTCCGCCACTACACCCGGCAACGGCAACCGCGGCTGCCAATACGCCGGCAATCCACGGGATTGAAGGTGCCTGCCTCATCGGTTGCTCGTTGTTTACCGCCCGCACTGAAGCCTGCTCGCCTGCAGGCTGGTCAACCATATCAGGTTGGTCGACTAGAAATAGGCGACGCCATGGACCCGGCCGTATAGCACTTCCACGAAATCGCCCTTTTGTCGAGCAGGAAGTCCCCCCACGTAGCCCAGTGCTCGCAGTTTAAGAGACGATTATCCAATGTTATCAAAGTCGGGTTTCGCCCGTGGTGTACGCCAGCTTGCCTTCTGTTAATTTGGCAATACGCACCACGCATTTAAGAAAAACTGGAAGGTGGGAATACAATGGCTCGTTTAGCTTCGAACCTAGTAATTCTCGCAGCATCGTTGGTGCTCGCGGCGTGTGGAGGGGCCTCCCCGATCTCGCCGTTGGCTTCGCAAGACGCACTAGGCGTCGCGGGATCCACTCACCAACTGGCCGATGCTGCGGCCCGTCGCAGGGTAATAAAACTAGCGCAGTCCAGGATCAAACACGTTTTCGTGCTGGTTCAGGAGAATCACACGTTCGATCAGATCTATGGCCTTTATCCCGGGATGAAAGGCAATTACGTCGAGAACCTCGGGACATATCTCGCCCAAGCAACTGATTGTCAGTACGACCCTGAAACATTGGGTTGTCAGCGTCCCTTCTTGATCACGACGAATCAGAACAGCCCGAGCTACGTCCCCGACGCGCCCGATATCAACGGTGGCAATAACGGCCGCTACGATCAGGAATATTCGATCGATCGGGGCAGGATGGACGATTTCCTCGTCGATAACGAAGCCGGAACGCCGGTCCTCGGGCCGACCCCGAACCCCCAACAGATCGAAGCTCACAATGAGTCGATCGCCATCGAGGGGGTGTACGATTGCGACACCGTTCCATACCTATGGGACTACGCGAAGAATTTTGCGCTCTTCGATCACTACTTCCAGGCTTCAACGGGAGATTCAACCCCGAGCAATATTCAGCTGTTTTCGGCGCAAATAGGGCAAACGGAGGCCGCCGCGGGTGAAGGCACCCTTTCCCAACCACTCCCCAGCGGCGGCTATTCGGATGGCGTACCGATTTCGAATGACGACAACCCGCCCTCATCGCAGTTGCCGTTTGGAGTTACATCGTATTCCGGAGACAACAGCACGTT
>Ga0209006_10004017_pt1 | contig 13407 bp, 11 predicted proteins | sample JacPin_JW_Ref_O2_FD_188567 | JGI IMG/M metagenome (GOLD analysis project Ga0209006, IMG submission 188567) | Forest soil microbial communities from Algoma, Ontario, Canada - Jack Pine, Ontario site 1_JW_Ref_O2 (SPAdes) (version 2) | ecosystem: Environmental > Terrestrial > Soil > Boreal... | reverse complement strand
TGGGTGAAGCGGGCTAGAGAGCAGTTGAGAGAGGCACCCTTGACGGCCGAGATGGTCGAGAGAGGCTTGGCATTGGGCCTTCCCCACGCTGACCCAGCAGACCGGTTCTTGGTGGCAACGGCAAAGGTCCTCGATCTGACACTAGTCACAGCAGACGAGAATCTGCTGAATTTGAGCGAGATCGTGACTCTCCCAAACCGTTAGCCTTCCCCGATTGCTGGGCGGGTCGTTTACGCAGCGGCGAATTCCCAGATGTTGAATTTCTGGGCGGACCAGTAGATCGCCTCTCCGAGCTTCTTCAATTCCTTCTCCATCCACTTCGCGATCTCCTGCCGCGTTTTGGCACGGTGAGGATTTCGATGGGTAAGCTGGCTCTTGGGGTGGCTGGACGCTGGACGAACCGATCACTCTCAAAAGCGACCGTGGCTGAACTGTGGCCGACACCCTGCGAAAACACGTGCCAGAACCGCACAAGCCAAACGGGGCCTTAGACCTAAGTCCAGGTTTCTACAAATAAGATTGGAAAAATGAAAATCTGATGTGCGTGCCGAAGCCGCCAAAGAAGTTGGCCGGAAAGTAATCGTATTGCGCGTACAATGCGAGGCCCTCTCCGAACGGGGCGAGCAGTGCCCGTAGCGCCAGCACCTTGTCGAGTTCGGCGTTGGGAAGTCTTGCGTCGTCCTTGTTCTTGAGGGCCTGGATAGTCAGCAGCGTCATGCAGTGGGATACGAGACCACGGTGCTGACACCAATGGGTGGCCTCATGCAAGAGGGTGAGCGGGTTCGTCAGTCTGCGCTGGCCATTGAACTGCGCCCAATCATCGGGCGTCCACATCGATTCGACCTGACTCAATACCGACCGAAACGAATCGTGGCCTCCTGCCGTTTCCTTCATGGCTCTTTGCTTCTTGCGCCGCCGCGGGATCGGCCTGAGCGAGCGTCATCCTGGTTTCACGCGACTTGTTGGACGCACGTGACGTGCGTGCCGCCAGATAGTTCAAACCAGCTCAGATAATGTTGATCATTGGAGGCACCAGCACGATCGCAAGGTCGAGCAAGGCTTTTTCGGGTTGCTCGGCTACTGAGGTGTTCGACGGGGAGATGCTGAACGGAAGGATCGCCGGATATTCTCGAAGCAGGTCGTCCAGCACGTCTGGAGTCAGTCCTTCAACATGGATTTGCCCAGGTGTCGAAGCTTGTTGGCTCATGGCGACCTCGCGAGACTGAATGAATTTCGGGCCCATTTTCTTTCTTCGACGTCAAAAACGGCATCGTTATACGCCGATCGGATACGCCGATGCATCGGGGGGTCGGTAGGTCCAGCCACATCCTGTCGTGCGATGAAACGGCTGGGACAGACTATCCATCTATGCGGCGCACCAGCGTGGCTATTCGTTGCGCAACGCCGCGACTGGGTTGACCTTTGTTGCTCGTCGAGCCGGAACATAGCAGGCGAAGAAGGCGACCAGGATCAATACCATTGCGACCCCCGCGAAGGTCTCCGGATCGTGGGTGCTGATGCCGAACAGGAGACTGGCGACGGAGCGCATCAAGACAAGACCAGCGAACACCCCGATCAACACACCGACGCCGGCTAATCGAAGTCCCTGCGCAACCACCCAGCGCATTACCTCGGCGGGAGTGGCGCCTAGCGCCATGCGAATTCCGATCTCGCGTGTCTGCTGATTGACTGAATAGGAAAGCACGCCGTAGACGCCTATCGCAGCAAGAATCAGTGCCAGCCCGCCGAACAACGTGAGTAGAGCGGCGGCCATGCGAGGCGCCCACAGCCCCTGGTTCAAAACCGCTTCGACGGTTTGAACGTTAGTGATCGCCAAATTACGATCGAGCGATTGTACCTGGTTGCGTACCGTGGCGATGACTGCCTCCGGGTCTCCGGACGTTCGCACCTGAAGGGTTGCGGCCGGCGGGAAATCCTGGGTGAGCGGCAAATACGCGAGCGGTTGCGGATCTTCGCCGATCTGATTAATGACGGTGTCGCCGACGACTCCGACTACCTGCAGCAACTTGGGGTCGCCGAAGAAGTGGAAGCGCTTGCCGATGGCGTCTTCACCCGGCCAGAAATGCCGGGCCATGGCTTCGCTGATCACGGCGACTGGAGTGGTATCTGCCTTGTCGAGATCGTTGAAGGTTCGCCCGCTCTTCAGCGGAATACGCAGTGTGTCGAAAAAGCCGGGTGAGACATCATTCAATTGCGTCAACGTACCGCGATAACCGGAGCCCTCGTCTTTCCCTTCGGGAAATACAGTGCGGCCCAGTCCTCCGCCGAGCGGCAAATTGGAGGCAACGGCAGCGGCTTGCACCATGGGGGAGGTCACGGCTCGCTGAATAGCATCTCGATAAAACTGCTGGCCGTGGCTTTCGTCGTAATGAAGGGCACCTAGGTCCACAGCCATCACGAACAGGCGTTTTGATTCGAAGCCTACATCGCTTTTCTGCGCATTCTGCATGCTGCGGACGAAAAGACCTGCCCCGACAAGTGTGATAAGTGCCAGAGCGACTTCAGAAACGACAAGTATGCTGCGCAGCGGACCGCGGGACCAGGTGGCGCTTCCGGTGCGGCCGCCGGCGTTAAGGCTCTCGGCAATGTCCGCTTTGGAGGCTTTAATGGCGGGTACCAGGCCGAAAATGATTCCGGTCAGCAGCGCCAGGCCAAGAGTAAACATCAGAACGTGGGAATCGAGCGCGAGGTCAAGATCATTGTTCTCGAGGAATGGCGGACGGAATGCCCAAAGTATGCGGCGGCCAGCAAAAGCCAGGAGCAGTCCGGCCGCCCCACCGGAGACAGACAGCACCGCGCTTTCGGTCAAGAGCTGGCGAAGCAGGCGTACGCGGCTGGCGCCTACGGCGCTGCGGATGCTCATCTCGCGTTCACGGCCTGCACCCTTGGCCAGCAATAGATTGGCGAGATTGACGCAGGCGATTAGAAGGATGAGCCCGACCACGCCCATCATGAGCGCTCCCGCCAGTACGAATTGATCGTGCTGATTAATGCCCACCGCGGCATCGGCGAGCGCGGAAACCGCGACGCTGCGGCCGCCATTGTCTTTCGGGTAGTCCCGCGCAAGCCGGTCGGCGATGGTTTTCAGCGAAGCTTCGGCTTGGACGGCCGTGATTCCTGGCTTCAGGCGGGCCACGGTAAACGTGTTCAGAAACCGGCGGTCCCGGAAATTGTCCTTCACAAATCCGGCGAGAACCTGGCCGTACATGCTGACCGGAACCCAGACCTGGTCGGATGGTCCGATGGTAAATGTTCCCTTCAAACCTTTGGGCGCGACGCCGATGACCGTGAATGGAGTGGCATTGAAGGTGACTGCTCGGCCGATAATGTTGCGATCAGAGCCGAATTTGTTGATCCAGAGACTGTAGCTCAGTACGGCTACGTTGTTTCCGCCCGGCTTGGTGTCTTCGTCGGGAAGGAAGAAGCGTCCGAGAGCGGGTTGGACGCCCAAGACGCCGAAGTAATTGGCGCTCACCAACTGTCCGCCGACCTGCTTGGCTTCCGCTTCTCCACTCCAGGTGAGCACTGTGCCAGAGATGCAGGATAGGGTGAACATTTGGGCCTGCCGCTGGTAGTCCTCGCAGTTGGTATAAGACATGCCCATCTTGGTCGTGTTGGCTTGCGTGACCATAGTCTTGCTGTCAACGGTATCGAGCTGCACGAGGCTGGAAATGTCAGTGACGGGCAGCGGGTGCAGAAGCACGGCATTTACCACGGTGAAGATGGTGGTATTTGCTCCGATGCCCAGCGCCAGGGAAACAACACAGATGATGGTGAAGCTGGGGCTTTTGTACATCGAGCGCAAGCCGAAGCGGACATCCTGAGATAAGCTCTCGAGGTTCATGATGGCACCTGCATGATTGTAATGTCGTTCTTGGCGGGGTGGCTGATTTTCCAAAAGCGGCCTGGAATACGATACCGGCGCTCTCAGGATTTAGGACGGGAGCGGTGCGGTTGGGGAGCGAGTGGCCAAAATCACTATTTGCGATAGTGGAGTACAATTCCGGTTTATTTTACGGTTATGGATATCAAATCATTTCGGACAGCATTTCACGGTAAGGTTTTCGAGCCTTCGGATGTTGGCTATAACGAGGCGCGCCAGATCTGGAATGCGAGCGTCAGCAAACATCCCAGTGTAATCGTTCAGTGCACTGGCGTCGCTGACGTGATTGCCGCGGTCAATTTCGCACGCGCGAACAATCTGCTGACGGCGATTCGTGGCGGCGGCCACAACGTAGGCGGCCGTGCGCTCTGCGACGACGGTTTGGTGATCGACCTCTCCCCAATGAGGTCCGTTTTCGTAGATGCTGCGACCCGACGAGTTCGAGTACAAGGCGGCGCAACTCTCGGTGATATTGATAGAGAAACGCATGTTTTCGGGCTTGCAGTTCCGTGCGGCATAGTGTCCAAGACTGGTATCGGTGGCCTGACCCTGGGAGGTGGCGTGGGCTGGCTGATTCGTAAATACGGAATGTCCATCGACAATCTGTTGTCTTCACAGGTGGTCACAGCCGACGGCAAAGTACTCACCGCCAGTTTTTCTGAGAACGACGATCTCTTTTGGGCGCTTCGCGGTGGAGGCGGAAATTTCGGCGTGGTCACGTCTTTCGAGTTTCAGGCCCATCCGGTTGCGACGGTCCTGGGCGGGCTTCTCCTCTACCCTCGCGAGATGGCCATCGACGTGATTCGCCATTTCCGTGATTACATGGCCTCTGCCCCGGACGAACTCACCGCCTACGCTGCTCTGCTTCACGGTCCGGACGGTTCTCCACTCGTCGGAGTGATCCCCTGCTATTGCGGCAACCTCGCCGATGGGGAACGTATCTTGCAACCTCTGCGCCAGTTCGGCAATCCGATTGTTGATGGTATTCAGGCCATGCCCTTTCCTGCGATGCAGTCGCTGCTTGGCCCATCGTTTCCTGACGGGAATCAAAATTATTGGAAGTCTACGCTGCAACGGGAATTGTCGAATGACGCGATCTCCGCGATTGTCCAGCACGCAAGTCGCCTGAGCTCCCCTCTTTCCTTGGTTGTTCTGGAATATTATGGCGGTGCCGCCGGACGGGTCTTGAGTGAAGCCACCGCATTCCCGCATCGCAATCTGCCTTGGGATATCCTGTTTATTGCGCAGTGGACCGATCCGGCGCAAACCAACATCCACCGCGACTGGGCCCGATCCGGCGAGGAAGCGCTGCGGCCTTTCTCCGCAAACGCACACTTGCTTTCTGCACTCGACGTCGAAGCAGAAGACGTTATCAACACAGCATTCGGTGCAAACTTGCCACGCCTGGCCGCTATCAAGAAGAAATATGATCCGACTAATTTCTTCTGTGTGAATCACAATATCAAGCCACGGAGTCAAGCCGACGCCGCTTAAGATTACTCTTGGTTCTCTCAACGGTTTCGCACAAATTGGATTTGTTGGCGGTTGGTCGGCCAACCTTAATCTTGCGACTGCTTCCTGCTTGCCGTGATCCGCATGGTCCTCAGGGAATGCGCAAGCTCTCGACCATGGTCGGTATGGCGAGCGATGGGATCATCTTCGAGAGACTCGGGTGCCAGACGTGCTCTACCCCCGCTTGTTCGGTGTAGCCTGGTCAGAAATCGATGCTGCTCTTCAGCGGATGCACTGTAATTGTGAGCCGGTTCATGCCGCAGGAGTATTTCGAATAAGTCACGGGACCAGTCTGGGGGCGAAACTTCTTTTGTTGTTCCTGCGACTACCGCCTCCAAACGCGGCGGCGCAAGTGGAACTGATCGTTCGGCCAGTCGGAGAATCCGAGACGTGGTTGCGATTATTCGATGGCAAACCTGTCGTCAGTGTCCAACGGGAGTCCGTGAGTGGTTTACTGGCTGAACGATTTGGCCCAATCGAGTTCCGATTCCGCTTGAGCTTTGCGGATCATACGATACATTATCGGCAGGTCGGGGTGATTCTGCGTTTTGCACTGCCTTTTTTTCCAGAGATTCCCCTGCCAAGGTGGGCGTCTCCGCATGTTTCCGCACGGGAGACGGCCGGAGCGAGCGAGATGGAAACTCGTGTTCTAGTGGAAGTATCCGCCCCACTTGCGGGTTTGCTGTTTTCCTACGAGGGCAAGCTGAGGCGAGAACAGGTTTAACCCATGGCTGTGGTTCTATGGCTGTTGGCCCTGCAGGGTGTGATTGGAGCATTCGATACGGCTTACTATCACGAGTGGAGAGCGCGCCTTCCTGGCTTGGGACTCCAAGCGGCGTCGGAACTGAGGTTACATGCCGCGCGTGACGTTCTCTATGCGGTAATCTTCGCCACGCTGCCGTGGTTCGCTTGGCAGGGTCTATGGACCATCGCTTTGGCAACCGTACTGGTTTCAGAGATCATCTTGACCATGGCGGATTTTATCGTTGAGATTTCGGTCCGCAAGCCCCTGGGAGACGTGTACGGCGGTGAACGGCTCACCCACGCGGGCATGGGTATTGTCTACGGCGCGATGCTGGCCAACCTGTTTCCCACGATGCGAGAGTGGGGAGCGCGGCCGACGGCCATACAGTGGACTTCCGCGAATATCACGCCGATGCTCCGATGGTGTCTCACCGGAATGGCGCTGGGGGTCCTCCTTTCAGGGATGCGCGATCTATACGCGTCTCTAGGCTTGCCCGGCGGAAGTTGGCCGTGGACTCTACAGCATTCCTCCCGCGATGGGCGCCCATGATTGCGCGTCGGCGTTTCCACCGTGTCGTCTTCCTGGCGGCTGGCCTTTACAACATCCTATGGGGCCTCTATGCGGTGATTGATCCGCAGTGGCTGGTCCGTTTTGCGCGGATGCCGCATGAGAACTATCCACAGATTTTTGCCTGCCTCGGCATGGTCCTAGGTTTGTACGGCGTCCTGTATCTTGAGGTGGCACGTGCACCCGAAACAGGCTGGGTGATCGCAGCGGTCGGTCTTGCGGGAAAGGTCTTCGGTCCCATCGGCCTCGCGCACCTCATTTGGAGCGGGATCTGGCCGGTTCGGACAGGAATTCTTTGTCTGACTAACGACCTGATTTGGTGGATTCCCTTCGGCCTCTACTTGTACGATGCCTGGCCTGTCTTCCGAAAGAAGCCGCAAACGGCGTAGAGGTTATACCTGCATCGGCCCTGCGGTACCTTCAATGCGGAAGAGGGATTTTTTCTATCCATCGCCAATTGTGCATGAATCGCTGGCACCCAGAGTGATTGGATTTGCGTGTCCTGCGGAAAGCGTCTCTCTAAGTCTCGAGCTGCCGATTCGGCACGCGTCGTATCGCCCGCCCAAGGCAAACGCAAGCGCGATCTCAATGCTAGCGCCCGGACTCTCTGAAGCAAACTTTACCTCGGGGGGGATTTTGAGTGTAACGGCATTTCCTGCGAAGCTGCCCCGAGACTACTGCCGAACTCCGCCTCATGTCGCGCGGTTCCGCCCTGCCCTAGCGGCGTTGAGAGCACGCTACTTAGCTCCGTGCAAAATGCTCTGACGCTGCGCCGGAATCTACAGGTTTTGTGCCATGAAGATGTACACATCACAGAGAGTACAAAAAAGACGACCATGGGACAGTGTCTGAGTCGCTGACCGTCCGGTCATCGCTTCTCAGGAACCCCGCTCATGGGTACCGATCCAGAACCGAGGCATGCGTGATTCCACCGGAATCCCCGAGCAACTTCTCAGAAGCTGATTGCCAGCCCCGGCACTCCAAACCGCCGCCCGATGGTATGGCGGGGAGTTCTGCAAGTTAGGTCAATGCTTGTCTGCCGGTGCGGATTCGTGGGCGAGGTGCTGGTAGTTGAGGATCGCATTGAACACTAGGGGGTAGGTGCCAACAGTCTCGCCGCGATAGACCGGGTTGTTGCCGAACAGCAGCACGTTTCCTTTTCCCAGATGAGCGTTTACCACTACAGCATGTTCAGCAATCGACGCAGCCTTATCGAGCAGGCCGTCGAGCAAAAGATTTTTGGCATCGGAGAAGCGCAAGATCACATCCGGCCGGTTCTGAACCGGAATCACCTGCGGGTTGTTGCGCGTCTGTTCCTCATTTAAATGCTTCGGCTCCCATGGCTGCTGCTTTACGAGCGGCTCAGGCTCGACGATCTTTCTGCCCTGCGGCTCATCGCTGTCATCAACCGAGCCGCGGCCGGTTGCCCGTTTGGCGTAAGGATCCAACGGATCCGTCAGGGGGTCCATTAAAACGCGGCCCCCCGGGCGGCCGACCGTATTGCTGACGTTGAAGGCCATTCCGTTGGCGCTGATGACGGGGACCCCGGGTCCGTAGCCGAAAGCGATCGGATTGTCGGGGGCGACGAAGATCGTGTTGAGCACCGTGCCGACGACACGGGCGTCGCCGCGGGGAGCGACGCTGACTCCGGGCGCAAGACCCGTGTCGATGGCAAACTCAGCCGTGTCTTCGCAGGTGATGAGGAGGCCACCTTGCTCAACAAACTTCTTCAAATGACCGAGGCCTTCATAACCCAGGCCCGGGCGTATGTCAGAGCTGGTGTCGAGCGCGCCAAGGTTCGGAGTTAACTCCGATTTCTGCCACGGCATCGCATTGTTCCACATGGGGATGCCATTGAGGATTTCAAGCGGGGAAGAACGGCCGACGGGAGCAAAGACGATTACGTCATACTTGGCGCGGAGGTCGTCTTGGTTGGCTACCGTCTGCGTGCTGATGTAATCGAATGGCACACCCGCGGTATCGAATGCGTAGCGCCACCAGCCCTCCGTCTGGGTGCCAAGCCATGTGTGCATAAAAGCTATGCGCGGAGCAGTGACCGTGTGGACCGGCTCGGAAGGAACTGCGCTGAGTCGCGACGCATCGAGCGAAAGATCGCGCAGAAATTCCGTGATGCGGTTATCGGGAGCGCCGGTGATGAGCAGCGAACCGGCCGGGAAGTGCTTGCCGTCGGCTTCGAAAGACTTCTCCGCAACCTGGATGGTTCCGCCCTTGAGTTTGTAAACCAATGGCAGGAGCGAAACCTGGCCGGTGTTGGCCACTGCAAGCACACTGCCGGAGCCGGAGACCTTGCCGGCGAGACTTGCTGGGTCGTCAAGCGAGGTCATCTTCGACTTGAGGATCGCAGGATCGAGGACACGGAAGACCTTCAGGTTGAAGAGATGGGTGAAGGACCATCCGGTGTCGTCGTAGGGATGCTTCTGCGGGTCCCCGGCGGCCCAGAACTGCCGGTCGAGCAGCGCATCGGCGACGCGGGAGTAGGGCTGATCCATACGGACGACGATGCTGCCGGCGGCAAAGGTTTCCTGCTTCGGCTTGTCTCCGCGCTTTTCAAAGGGGAGGGTGGCAGTGGCCGTGTCGGATAGCTCTTGCACCTCGACATGCTGGCGCTTCAACACCTTGAGCAACTCAATCTGGCGATTCACGTCGGCTGGGTCAACCGGGATCACATAGGCGGCCGGTCCCTCCAGCGACGGCTTCTCGACCGCGCGCTTGCTTTTAAGATAGTAGTTCTCGAGGAAATGGTGGGTATTACGCGAGAAATAGGAGATGGTTGAGAGCAAAGCGGTTTCTTCGTAGTTGTTGTTGTCGCGCTGCGACCAGGTCACCACCGGCAGCGGAGGATTCTGACGGTACCATGAGCGCGAGTAATCTTCCGGCTGCAGAATGCGCTTCTCGGTATCGGCGCCGCCGTTGCCGAAGGTTTCATAAAGCCGGCTAATGCCGTTGTGCATGCCTGCCAGAAACATCAGATAGCCGGGACTCCAAGTGTCGAAGTCTCCGTGGGTGAAGACTCCGGGCATTCCGAAGTTCTTCATCTGGGCTACGTTATTCCAGCCGAGTTCGGCCCACTCGTCAGCGAGGGTGGGATCCACCCATGCGTTGTAGGGTCCGTCACCCACTGTATTGTCATAGAGAAAAGGAACCGACTCGTGCAAGTCGTGCAACACCTGTGCATGCCAGGCAAGATAAGTGTCGAGGACATTCCGGGTCAGATTGAGAGTCATTGCCATGGCGTCGCGGTTATTGTCGTGGGCGACGTAGTGTCCCCAGTAAAGAAGGCGGGGCCAATCCTGGCCGGGATGAGCTTTATGCCACTTGTAAATATCGACCATGCGGTCGCGGCCATCGACTTCGACCACGGGAGTGATGAGCACGATCATGTGGGAGCGGATGTACTTGATATAGGGCGCATCGTCGACGGCTAAACGATAGGCGAGTTCCATCAGGGCCGTGGGAGCGCCGGTTTCGGGGGAGTGGATCGTACCTGTGATGTAGTAGACGGGCCAGGATTGGTCGATGATGTGGCGAGCTTTGGCGTCATCTAGGTCGATAGCGCGCGGGTCCGCAAGCTGGGCCAAGTGTGCCTCATTCTCTTTCGCTCCGGCGAGGAGGTTGGGGTCGGCGATGGCGGCGGCTATCATCTCTCGTCCTTCCTCGGAGTGGCCGATGGTAAAGACCTTCACCCTTGGACTACTTGCCTCCAACAGGCGGAAATACTTGTACACATCTTCGGCGTAGGGAAGCATGTCGGGCGCTCCGGAGACGTCGCCGAGCACCTTGGCGGGTGTCGGGACGGTCTTCGAGGCCGGAAGGTAGTCGACCAGTGGAGAGATGAAGGAAGGATCGGTGGTGTACTTGCGAATCTGGTCTGTGTATTGCTGATTGATGGGCTGGCCGGGATCGCGAGCGAAGGTTGAGTTCAATTCCTGGGAATGCAGGGGCGCGCCCGCGGGGAGCAGGGTGGAACAGACGACGATCAAGGCCAGTTTAGAAGGGGTCATTCGCACCTCGTGTCGATTTCGCTTTCTGGGTTTCCAAGTTTCACACAAAACGGCTGAGTGGGGAAAGGGCTAGCCATCGGTTAGTGCGGGTGCGGAAGGGATGGCGGCGGCGCTGGGGAGCCAATTTCTCGGTGGGTGAAGGCGCTGGCTGACGGATTTCAGGGTTGGTGGATTTTGCATTGTACGGCAAGCGTTGCGAATTTTGCATATGGTCAGGCGGGGAGCGGATGTCTCACGGGCGTCGCGATCAGGGGCAGTTCCACGCGGAACGTGGCGCCATTGCCGGAACGGCTTTCTACGGTGATCGAGCCACGCTGCTGCGTGACGATCCCTTGTGCAATTGCAAGACCAAGCCCAACACCGCCCTGCGCCCGGCTCCGAGCCTTGTCAACTCGATAGAAGCGCTCGAAGATCTTGCTCTGCTCTTCCTCGGCGATTCCTACGCCTGAATCCTGAACCGTGATCACTGCGCGGTCGCCTTTGTGTTCGAGCGACAAATGCACCGATCCAGGCGAGGAATTGTATTTAAAAGCATTGTCGAGCAAAATGTCGACCAGCCTTCGAAGCAAGGTCTGATCTCCGAGCACGAGCAAGTCCGGGACATCCAGGCTCGCTGAAAATTGCAAGCTGCGAATGGCGGCCACATGCTGCCAGCCGTCGACGACGGTTTGCAGCGCCTCACGCAAGTCAACGGGCTCTAAGTTCAGCGTCTCGCGGCCCGAGTCGATGCGGGCCAAGGACAACAATTCTTCAATCAGTTTAGTCGTGCGTTCCGCCTCCAGCAGAATGTGACGCAGCGATTCTTTGTACTCTGCCTCTTCCCGGGACCGGCGCAAGGCCAACTCGGCCTCGGTGCGGATGAGAGATACCGGTGTCCGCAGTTCGTGCGACGCGTCGGCGGTGAATTCGGTGATTCGCCGGAATGCGGATTCAATCCGGTCAAGCATTTCATTTAACGTGTCCGAGAGGCGCTGCAGTTCATCGCCGGTCGCCAATTTCTGAAGCCGGCCGCTCATATTTGTTCCGCTGACCTGGCGGGCAGTTCGCACAAGCGCATCCACGGGAGACAGGGCTCGCCGGCTCAACCAGTAGCCGCCGCCAGCTGCCACCAGCAATAGCAGTGGAGCAAACATCAGTAGATAGGCACGGAACAAATGGAGAGTTTCCACCGCGTCGTCGGCTCGGGCACCCATTTCCACGGTGTAAAGGTGGCCGTTGACGTTGAGCTTCTCAAAGGCAAAACGGAACGGCCGGCCTTCGATGTGGCGTCTAGCAAAGATGGCGTTCTTGATTTGATCTGGGGGAAGCAGTGGCCCCGCATGAGCCTGTAGAAATCCGGAACGATAAATTAGTTCGCCACCTTCCGCGTAAATCTCCAAATAATCGCCGGGGTGTTGGATGGCGTAGGTCTCATTCACTTCTTCCCGTACTTTTGCTAGTGAAGCGTCCTTCTTCTGCGCCCGCAGGAACGTTCTCAAGTCGTCGAGTTGGCTCTCCAGGCCGTCATCGACCAGATCATAAAGATTGTGTCGCAGGATGAACCACATGCCCGCGCCGAAGACTAACTGAGCCAACGCGAAAATCGCCAAGTACCAGAGTGTGAGCCGCAATCCGATCGAGAGTCTTCTCATAACTGCACGTCCGATCGAATCATGTACCCCACACCGCGCACAGTGTGAATTAGCTTTGGGCGACCCGGCGGATCGACTTTGTTGCGCAGAAGCCGCATGAACGCGTCGAGCGTGTTTTCCTCGATTTCGCGATCAAAACCCCACACCGATTCGATGAGAGAGCGGCGGGAGACCACCTTGCCAGCCCGATACATCAGGCGTTCCAGCAGATTGTATTCCGTGCGCGTAAGCGAGACCCGTTCCTGGCCGCGGAGAACTTCCCGGCTGGCAGGATCGAGAACCAGGTCAGCAACCTTCAGGTTCGTATCCTGCGCGATCAATGCTCGTCGCTTCACTGCACGCAGGCGAGCCACCAGTTCGTCAAAGGAAAACGGTTTAGTCATGTAGTCGTCTGCGCCGAGATCAAGTCCACGAACGACGTCAGGCACAGAGTCGCGTGCGGTCAACATCAGAATGGGAGTCCGAATTTTTTCCGCGCGCAGACGTTTGGCGAGGTCGTATCCACTGAGCTTCGGCATCATCACATCGAGAATGATGACGTCAAACTCGTAGGACTTCGCCAGAGCCAGTCCCTCTTCTCCGTCCGAAGCGCACGTCGCCGTGTGCCCCTCCTCGGTTAAGCCCTTGCGGAGAAGGTCGGCCATGCGCGTTTCGTCTTCCACGATCAGTAGTTTCATCGGATGGTTACTGGCAATCCTAAGGCTAACGCCTCTCTAGTTTAGAACCGAAGCCAAGGCGATCTCCTGGAATCACTAAAGATATTAGCGCTGCGGAAGAATCTTCCGATTCAACATAAATTTTAAAGAGAATGCCTGAAATTTGCGTGAAGAGGCAACGGCGGCATCTAAGGCCGCGCGGGAATCATCCACTCGATTTGAGCGCAGCCTAGGACTCTGACCGATAGCCACCTGGGTCGCAGGCCCACGAAACTCCAGGAACTCAGGCAAGTCCCGGTACATCGATTATTCTCCCACGACACTCCCCGCGCGTGGAGAATCAACCGATCGCAAGCGTTAGTTTCTGAGA
>Ga0209006_10004016_pt1 | contig 13408 bp, 12 predicted proteins | sample JacPin_JW_Ref_O2_FD_188567 | JGI IMG/M metagenome (GOLD analysis project Ga0209006, IMG submission 188567) | Forest soil microbial communities from Algoma, Ontario, Canada - Jack Pine, Ontario site 1_JW_Ref_O2 (SPAdes) (version 2) | ecosystem: Environmental > Terrestrial > Soil > Boreal... | reverse complement strand
TCCGCCCGCGCAGTACGACCTGAACAACATCACGTCGCTGACCAGCGATTTCACTGAGTCCATGCCACAGGTCAGCTCCCTCAACGCCGAGGCGGCCTACGACTTGTGGCTGAATAGCTGGAAGACCGAGGTCATGGTGTGGGTGGACACCTCGCCCGCCAAGGACCGTAATCTCGCGGACGACGGCATGACGAAGGCCGGCACGTACACCTACGATGGCCAGAACTTCGCGCTCTGGCACAGCGGCAGCGGGATCACCGGCTTCTACGTTTTCCTGCTGGACCACAACGAGACGTCGGGGTCGGTAGACCTCAAGGCGATGCTGGAAACCATGGTCTCGCTCGGGTACATCCCGGCGACGTCGCCGCTGACGCAGATCCCGTTCGGCTGGGAGATCAGCGACACGGGGGGCAAGCCGGTCACCTTCTCGCTCTCCAGGTTCGACGTAAACCTGCAGAACTGACGGGCTGCGATAACCAGCGCGCAGCTTCTCGCTCAGCTCAGCAGCTTCAGCGCCGTTGCGAGCGGCGGTGCTTCCCGGTCACGACCTGACATGGTCGTGACCGGGAGCGGCCACGGAATCGCGAGTTCGGCATCATTGAACGCGATGGACACATCCTCGGACGGGTTATGAGCCCGATCGATCCGGTACGACACGTCCGCCGGATCGGTGAGAGCTTGGAATCCATGTGCGCAGCCGGCGGGGACGTATAGAGAGACCTGTGTCGCGTCACTGAGCTCGAAGCTCTCCCAGTGACCGTAGGTAGGCGAGCTTGGACGCAAATCAACAATGACATCGAAGACGGTGCCGTAGGAACAGCGGACAAGCTTCGCCTCGCCGACTCCCCGGCGCACATGCAGTCCGCGCACCACGCCGCGGGCCGAACGCGACAAACTGTCCTGGATGAAGCCATGCGGGTCGATCCCGGACTCTCTGACGATATCCGCGTCGAACGTCCGGGCGAAGAAGCCTCGTTCGTCCAGATGTGGTACCGGTTCAAACAAGAGCGCACCAGCGATACCGAGAACAGGGGTGACTTTCACGCGCTCAGCGTCTCACGGTCTTGGTTTAGCCTCACTATCACCAGAGCGCTCGCACTGGTCCCTGATACAGGACGGCGGGCGATTCCCCGGGCTGATCGGCGAGCAGGGCCGGAGATGGGCATCATGTTAAATCCGACCGTAGATCCGAGCGGAAGCGCCGCTGCGGCGGAGAATCTGATCGGCGGCGTGGTGGAGGCCCGGCTGCAGGCGGACGGTGCGGCGGGCCGACCAAGTTAGGGCGCTGCGGACGCGATGCGCGGCTCCGAGCACGGACCGGCCGGTAACGATTCCCTGGGCGACGAACGTGTCGTCGCTTTTCAGAGTCTCCTTGTAGTAGTTCTTGGCGCCTCCGCCCATGTCAATCACGCGTATTCCGTCCTCGGCCAGCTTCTGAGTCATTTGCATGAGGTGAATCAGCCCCGGGGAGTACTTGCCGAGGCAGGCCTCGTATCCGGTGAACCAGCCCACGAGGAGGCTTCTGGTGCGCATGCCAAATTGGACAGCGACAGGCTGGTCGCCCGCATATAGGACCGAGAGCAGTCCGCTGACGTGCAGGGTGCGGGTCGCTAGGAGGGTATCGAGGAGTTCGACGAGCCAGGGTTGCTCGAAGCGGTCGACATGGCTGGTCTGACGGTACTGGTCTGACTTCCAGGCCATGAGCCTGTGCAGCACGTTGGTGTCGCGCGAGTCCGCTTCAATGCGGAGCTCACCCAATTCTCGCTCGAGCTTGCGGGTCTTGCGCTCGAGTTCTCTGCAGAAGCGCGATGACTTCTCTCGGAGCTTTGCATAATAAGCATCGAATCCGTCAGAAAGATCAATTATCGGCGAAGCGACCGTAGCTGCATGAAATGGCTTAAAGGGCAGCTGGTCGGCGAGCAGATTGTCGAACCGCCAGGCCGACAGTTGGCATCCGCGGAGAAGTTCCCGCGGATCCCATTCCACGCCAGGCGCGTGGATGACGCCCTGACAGGGAGTCAGCCAGCCGCAGACGGGCACGCCCACGCTATGCCGGCGCCTTTCGAAGGGGAAGAACCCCGTGATTGACTGACCTTCCGTTAGCACCGCAACTCGAGCGCCGGGCCGCAGGCGGCTGACGGCTACCGCGAACTCAGGTGACAGGAACGGATTGGCGAGAGATGGCGTGGCCTGCTGCATTGAGCGCCACGCGGCAATCTCGGCTGGACCGAGCTCGTCTGGGCGGGTAAGAAATACTCGCACGGTCCTGTCTAATTCCATCTCTCGAGCGTTTGCGGGGCCCCGTGACCGATTGCCTCGAGCACGGCCGACCGCTTCCTCGCCCGGCGAAGCCAGTAAGTGAGCCGAGGCGGCAGAATCGCGATGAGCGGTGACCAGCGGGCGTGCAGCACCAACGCGAACTGATGCGGCTTGAGGTGGATGTAGCGCTGCAGGTCTTCAAACCACTCGGAACTGCAGCGCGCTGCGCTCAGCGTCCGTACGAGCTCGGCTCGACGCCGCGTCTCATACGCGGTAAGGGCCGTCTCAACGTCGGCGTGCAGACAGAGGCTGTCGGCGAGCACGATGGCGTCATTCAGTGCCATCGTCGTCCCCTGCCCGAGACTGTAATGCGTGGTATGCGCGCTATCTCCGGCCAGAACGATGTTGCCGGTATGCCAGCGCTTGTTGGTGACGGTGGGAAAGTTAAGCCATCTCGCGGTCGTGCCGTCGGGAAGCCGGGCGATGAGCCGGTGGCCGCCCAGCTGGTCTTTGAAGAGCTCGCTCAGCAGAGCCACGCTCTCCTCCGCTGACATGGCGTCGAAGCCAAGCCCGGCCCACGTCAGGGACGAGCACTCAACGACCACGGTGCTCGCCTGGGTGCGGAACTGGTAGGCGTAGGCCCACACCCAGCCATGATCCGTCGGCACGAAGATGTAGTTGAACATGTCAAATGGAGCGCTGCTGCCGAGCCACATGTACCTGTTGCGGCCCTCACGGACGCCCGTGCCGAACCCGCCTACGGCCGACCGCAGCCGACTCCGGACGCCGTCGGCAGCGACGATGAGGTCGGACGGTGGCAGCGCGGCCGGCCCGGTTACCTCGCGGGAGTAGCTGATGCGCACGCCTGCGTCGCGCGCCCGGCTTGCCAGGATGTCCACCAGGGCCTGTCGGCCGACGCCGTAGATGCTGTAGCCGCCTTCCACCGCCCGCTCCCCGCCGATATGGACGGCCTGATGGGTCCAGTGAACCGAGGCTCGCGCCAGCGCCTCCGCCGACACCGGATCATTGCTGCGCAGCACCTCAAGGACATCCCGCTCTAGCGTCACGCCCCAGCCATGGGTCGCGCCTGTCGCGTTCCGCTCAAGGACCATAACGTCGTGTTGGGGGTCGCGTAGCTTCATCAGCAGGCAGAAATAAAGGCCGGCTGGCCCGCCGCCGACGCACGTAATCCGCATGTCAGTTCATTCACTGCAAAACGTCCAGCTCCTTGTTGTTCTGGGACACCCCCAGCTCATGAGGTGACAGGCCGGATGCTCCGCCCGTGGATGCTTCCTGTGGCTGTCGATCCTTCCCCAGGGGGGCAGATCGTATAGTATGACCCAGTTTCGGCGTAGCGTTATGCGATTTCAGGCGTATCGCGAACCTCGATCCTTCGCGCGCCCAGCGGCCGGGTTCCGGTAGCCAGGTTCCGCCCGAAGCGGTCGGCGCACGGTGCCCTGCAGGGCCCCCTCAGAACCGCGCGAGCCACTCATCGGGGCTTCTCGATCGCGGCGGGTGACGGCGTACTCACGGCGGCTGCGGCCTGGACGAGTTCCAGCCCCTAAGCCGCCTGGAATTTCCGGAGAAAAGCTGCTGCGCCAGTATCAGGGGCCGGTCGCTCCGTATCTCGTTAACCGTTCCAGGATCCAATCCAACCCGCCTCAGTCTGGCCGGGTGAAGCGCGAGGGCTCCATTTTCATGACAGGCAAACCTGCAGTTGCCCCCGACGTGCGGAACGAAACCGCTCATGGGTCGGGTGGCTACGACGTTCTGGTACTAGATGCGTCAGTGAAGCAGAGTCTCGCGAGCGTCCGCAGCCTGGGCAAGGCCGGACTGCGCGTGACTGCTGGTGAAAGCGTTGCGCAGTTCGATCCCGCCGTCCCCCTGCCGACGTTTCGGTCCCACTACTGCCAGCGCAGCCTGGCGCTACCCGACCTCGTGCTGGACACGCCCGCCTTCGTAGCCGCGGTGACCGAATTTGTCCGCGACCACTCAATCCGCGTCGTGCTGGCCACTGGCGACGTCACGATCGGGGTGCTGCGCCCTCACCGGCAGACGCTGGCCGAACTTGGCTGCGTCCTCGCGCTGGCTTCCGAGTCTGCTCTCGACATCGCCAATGACAAGGACCGCACCCTTGCGCTGGCAGAGGAACTGGGCATTGCTCAGCCGAAGACGGTACGGATTGGCGGCGCCGGCGATCTCACGGCGGCGGTAAAGGAGTTCGGCTTTCCCTTCGTGCTCAAGCCGGCCGTCTCGTGGACGAGCGGGACGGTGGATCGGCACGTTCCCGTCGATGTCATTGACATCGACGAGGCCAGGGAAGTCAGCGAGCGGTTCCTGAAGGCCGGCGCGGGAGCGCTGGCGCAGCAGTGGGTGCCCGGCCGCCGGGAGGGCGTGTCACTGTTCATCGCGGGCGATGTGGTCCTGGCAGCCTGCGGGCACGTCGCGCATCGCACCACTCCGCCGCTTGGCGGTGCCTCGGCGGTCCGGGAGAGCATCGAGGTACCAGCCGACACGCTGCACGCCGCAGTGCTCCTGGCGAAGGCGATCGACCTGCAGGGGGTGTGCGAGGTCGAATTCAGGCGTGACGCGGAAAATCGTCCGCTGCTGATGGAGATCAACGCCAGACTTGCCGGGACGATAGAGAACGCAGTGCAAGCTGGCGTCGACTTCCCGCTGATGATCTGGCGCTCGGCGACGGGGCTGGACGTGGATCCCGTGACCACCTACCGATACGGCGTCAGGACCCGCTGGCTCCATGGTGACCTGCGCTGGCTATGGCAGAACTGGCAGCGTCCAGGACGACCCGACAGCATGTCCCATGCCAGAAGTATCTATACCTTTATTTCCGAATTTGCTAAGTGCCGTCATTACGATTGCTTCGACCGGCGTGACGTAAGGCCATTCCTGGCCGAGCTTCGCTACACCATGCACGTGCTTAGGAAGAACTAATGATCTCCCTTGACGCGTAGAATTTCCATCCTGTCGACCGATAAGGAGTAGCACGTGCCCGACACCGAAGTCGTTATCATTGGAGCTGGCCCGTTCGGCCTCTCGATCTCCGCGCACCTTAGCGCGCTTGGCATCGACCACCTGATCGCGGGTCGGCCGATGGACACGTGGCGTACCCACATGCCCGACGGCATGCTCATGAAGTCGGAACCGTATGCCTCGACGATTGCCTCGCCAGATGGCAAGTACACCGTGGCGGCATATTGCGGGGCGCGCGGGCTTGACTATGTCGACCGGGTGGGTCCGCTGACGCGCGACCGATTTCTCGAATACGCAGACTGGTACACCGCGCAACTGGTGCCGCAGGTCCGGGACGAGACCGTGACCGAGGTCGCCCCGGTGGACGGGGGGTTTCGTGTGACGTTCGCGAACGCGGCCCCGGTCCTTACCCGGCAGGTCGTCGTCGCGACCGGAGTGCTGCCTTACCAGTACCTTCCGGACGAATTGGCGGGGTTGTCCGCTGAACTGGTCACGCATACCGCCAAGGTCCACCATCTCGACCAGTTCAAGGGGCGTCGGGTAGCGGTGGTAGGAGCGGGCCAGTCGGCGCTGGAGACGGCCGCGCTGCTGCATGAAGCCGGAGTGAGCGTGCAGGTCATCGCGCGGACTCCCGTGGTGAGCTGGAACGCTCCCAATCCCGCGGAGGTCAGCGGGCTGCAACGCATCCAGCGGCCGGTGGTGCCGCTCTGCGAGGGCTGGCGCTGCGCCTTCTGGAACACGCCGCACGCCTTCCGCAGGCTGCCGGAGAGCTACCGCATTGCCAAGGCGCGGACGGTGCTCGGGCCCAGCGGTTCATGGTGGCTCAAGGATCGAGTCGACGGCGTCGTCGACGTCCTGGCCGGCCATCGCATCCGGGAGGCGGTCGCGCGGGACGGCGGCGTGCGGCTCGTCCTTGACGGTCCCCGCCAGCCAACGGTTGAGGCCGACCATGTGATCGCCGGCACCGGGTTCCGTATCGACCTAGCGCGGCTGCCCTTCGTGCCGCAGCAGCTCAGCTCGTCCGTAAAGACCCTCAACGGCCATCCTCTGGTCAGCCGGGTCGGACAGACGTCCGTACCAGGACTGTACTTCGCAGGCGCGCCCACCGTGCTTTCGATTGGGCCCTCGGCTCGCTTCATCGCGGGCACGCACACCCTGGCAGCGCAGCTCGCCAGATCGGTGGCGCGGCGCGCGCGAGCGGGCGGCAAGGCCGCCAGGCCCGCACAGCCGGAGCCGGCGCAAGTCCCATAGCCAATTGCGGACGTGGCGCGAGCCGACGAACCCGCCCCGCTCGCCACAACGATCGTCGGTGTCCCCATGAACTTCGACGGTACCCAGTAATGGCGGCGGACGTATCGGCGTGCCCGCTGCGCGAGTCGAGGGCCGTTCCACTACCCTCGCTAGTGGGAAAGTTCTCACGCTAACAGGCAAGGAGCTGACGACGGTGGCGTCCATTGAAGCGGTGCATGCCAGGCAGATCCTGGACTCCAGGGGAAACCCGACGGTGGAGGTCGAGGTCGTGCTTGACGATGGCTCCGTCGGCCGGGCCGGCGTGCCGTCCGGCGCGTCCACCGGCGCGTTCGAGGCGGCGGAGCTCCGCGACGGGGGCGCCGAGTACGGCGGCAAGGGCGTCAGCCGCGCCGTCGACAACGTGGTGGACGAGATCCAGCCGGAGCTGCTCGGCCATGAGGCCGACGACCAGCGCCTGGTGGACCAGACGCTGATCGACCTCGACCGCACGCCGACCAAGTCGCGGCTGGGCGCCAATGCCATCATCGGCGTCTCGATGGCGGTCGCCCGGGCCGCCGCCGACTCGGCCGGCCTGCAGCTCTTCCGCTACCTGGGCGGCCCGAACGGGCATGTGCTGCCGGTCCCGATGCTGAACATTCTCAACGGCGGCGCGCACGCCGACTCCAACGTCGATGTCCAGGAGTTCATGATCGCGCCGATCGGGGCGTCGACGTACTCCGAGGCGCTGCGGTGGGGCGCGGAGACCTACCAGGCGCTCAAGGCGGTGCTCAAGCAGCACGGCCTGTCCACCGGCGTTGGCGACGAGGGCGGCTTCGCGCCGAACCTCGAGAACAACCGGGCCGCGCTCGACCTGATCGTGGAGGCGATCGGCAAGGCCGGGTTCGCACCGGGCCGGGACGTCGCGCTGGCCATCGACGCGGCGGCGACCGAGTTCTACCACGACGGCGCCTACAACTTTGACGGGAAGCCGCAGTCCGCGCAGGAGATGATCGCGACCTACTCCGACTGGGTGAGCAGCTACCCGATCGTGAGCGTGGAGGACCCGCTGGCGGAGGAGGACTGGGCCGGCTGGCAGGCGTTCACCGCCGCTGCGGGCGACCGGGTGCAGATCGTCGGCGACGACATCTTCGTGACCAACCCCGAGCGGATCCGCCGCGGCATCGCCGAGAAGTCGGCCAACGCCCTGCTGGTGAAGGTCAACCAGATCGGCACGGTCAGCGAGACCTTCGATGCCGTCTCCCTCGCCCAGCGGGCTGGGTTCGCCTGCATGATCAGCCACCGCTCGGGCGAGACCGACGACACCTTCATCGCCGACCTGGCCGTCGCCACCAACGCCGGCCAGATCAAGACCGGCGCGCCCGCCCGCGGCGAGCGAGTCGCCAAGTACAACCAGCTGCTGCGCATCGAGGAGCACCTCGGCGACGCCGCGGTCTACGCGGGCGCAGGCGCCTTCCCGAGGTTCACCGCCTCCTGATATGGACGGGCAGTCTCAACCACCGCAGCAGACGCGGCCGTCGCCCGCGCAGGCTGCCGCGATGGCGGCGGCCGCGCGGCCCACCCGGCTGACCGGCCGGGCCGCGCTGCTGGCGGTGGTGATCTGCGCGATCGCGCTCAGCCTGGCCTACCCGGTCCGCGAGTACATCGCCCAGCGCCAGCAGATCGACCAGCTGCTGGCGCTCCAGCAGGCCAACGCCGCCCAGGTGCAGGCGCTTGAGCAGGAGAACGGCAGGCTGACCCAGACCTGGTACGTGGAGCAGCAGGCCGAGGACGAGCTGCACATGTGCTTCCCGCAGGAGCAGTGCTACGAGGTCGTCTCCGGCCGGTCGACGCCGCCGGCCGCGAGCAAGCCGCATGTTGCGGCGGACCCCTGGTACGCCACGCTGTGGCAGTCCGTCCAGCGCGCCGACGCCCCGCCGGCCAAGTGAACGGGGCCGGGCCGGGCATAGCCAAGGAGGACGCGGAAGCGGTCGCCGCGCAGCTCGGGCGGGTTCCCCGCGGGCTGCAGCGGGTCGCGCACCGCTGCCCGTGCGGGCTCCCCGACGTCGTCCAGACGGCGCCCCGGCTGCCGGACGGCACGCCGTTCCCGACGGTCTACTATCTGACCTGTCCGCGGGCCACCGCGGCGGTCAGCGGACTCGAAGCGGCGGGCCGGATGCGGGAGATGACCGAGCGTCTCGCCGATGAGCCGCTGAGGGACCGCTACGTGCGGGCGCATCAGGACTACCTGGATCATCGGGCGGCGGCGGCGGAGCTCGCGGGCGTCGAGCCGTTGCCGACGGGCACGCAATCGGCCGGGGGAATGCCCGAGCGCGTCAAGTGCCTGCACGCGCTGGTCGCGCACGAGCTCGCCGTGCCCGGGACGAACCCGTTCGGCCGTGAGGCCCTCGACGAGATCGGCCCGTGGTGGACGCGTGGCCCCTGCGTAAGAGTGCCGGAGGAGACGCAGTGAGTATTCATCGGGTCGCGGCGATCGACTGCGGGACGAATTCGATCCGGTTGCTCATCGCCGACATAAATTCAAAAGCCGACGGTATCGAACGGACCGTTGGTTCCACTGGCGGGTCCGTTCCCCTGACCGACGTGGCCCGCGAGATGCGGATCGTCAGGCTCGGGGAAGGCGTGGATCGCACGGGCCGGCTGTCCGAGGCGGCCCTTGACCGGACCATGACCGCGCTGCGCGAGTACGCCGACCTGATCGCCGCGGCGACGCTGTCCCCCCGCATGGGGGGCTCCCGCCCCCCATTCCCCCTGGAGGCGATCCGGATGGTGGCGACGAGCGCCACCAGGGACGCCGCCAACTCCCAGGAGTTCACCGATCGGGTCACCGAGGTGCTCGGCGTCGCCCCGGAGGTCATCTCGGGCGACGCGGAGGCGCGGCTTTCATTCACCGGCGCCACCAGGGAGCTGGCCGGTACCGCCCTGGCGGCCGACGGCGCGTGCCCGCCGCCCTACCTGGTCACCGACATCGGCGGCGGCTCCACCGAGTTCGTCCTCGGCGGCCCCGAGGCCGCGGGCGCGGGCGGAGAGGTCGTCGGCCGGTCGGTGAACATCGGCTGCGTCCGGCTGACCGAACGGCACCTGCACGCAGACCCGCCGCGGCCGGGCGAGATCGCGGACACCACCGCCGACATCGACGCCGCGCTCGACCAGGCGGCCGCCTCGGTCCCGGTGGCGAACGCCAGCACCCTGGTCGGCCTGGCCGGCTCGGTGACCACGGTCGCCGCGATCGCGCTCGGGCTGGACGGCTACGACCCCGCCCGCACCCACCATTCGCGAATGCCCGCGGCGCGGGTGCACGAGATCGCCGTCGACTTGCTGGGAATGACCCGCGCCGAGCGGGCGGCAATTCCAGTGATGCACCCGGGACGGGTAGACATAATCGGAGCAGGCGCGCTCATCCTTGACCGGATCATGACCCGGTTCGGGTTTGCCGAGGTTCTGGTCAGCGAGCACGACATCCTCGACGGCATCGCCTGGTCGCTCGTGCCGTAAGTCCGGAACCGGCGGCCGTCCGATCTAGGTCCGGGCCGCCGAGACCGCGCTGGGTAATTCAATTTCCAACGTACCTGAACTAGTGAAAGCGCCTAAATCGTTGAAAACCCACCTGAACCATTAAAATGGCGCGGGATGAGACTGCTTCAACGGAATTCCGGTAACGTCATGTTTGATCTTGCATGTCTGATGCCGGGAGCTATGCACGCGACGCGGTCACGCGCCACAAGACGTTATTGCGCGCCATATGGCATCTAGCCGATAAGCTCCCTCCATGTCGGTCGATTTCGACAATAGACTCTCCGGCCTAGCCGCCCAGATTCTGCGTGACGCCGTTGCGGCCCTCGACCTGGTCGCGGCCTCGCAGATAAGCATGTTCCCGGTCGGCTGGGGCATGACTGGGTCGTTCCCGGGCGTTACCGGGTCCTTCCCGACCGTCACCGGGTCGTTTCCGGCGCTGACAGGATCGTTCCCCGCGCTTACCGGGGCGTTCGCCACTATCGGCAACGAGCCAGACGAGGGAGTCGGCCTCAAGAAGCTGTTCGGGCTTGGTGCGAAGCTGGCGCCTGTCCGCCTGCTGCCGCCCGCGCAGCTGGCATGGCATGCACGGTCCGCGCCGCTGATGGGAAAGCTCGAAGCACTCGCCGCCTGGCTTGGCCGAGGCCGTCTGGTCGACTCCGAGGACGCGTTGTCCAACGCGGACGCGATGGCAGCCGCCCGCTGGGTCGGCGTCCCGCGGGATTACCTGCCGTACCTGTGGGAGTACGCCCTCACTGCCAGGTGGTTCGAGCTTGATGACGAGCCAGGCAGCGAACGGACGTGGGCGGTGCTCGGCGCTACCGCACGGCGCTGGGCGGAGGGCGATGACTCCGGCGCGCTGCGCGTGTGGGCAGTGGTCTTCGCGGCGGTACTGTCCCAGACGCTTGAAGTGGCCGCGTTCTGGGATCCGGACGGCGCGCGCAAGCTGAATTTCGAGGGCCAGGGCGTGGTTGTCGCGATGATGCTCTTCCTCGCCAGGCGGGCTGGGCTGTCGCTGGCCGATGTCGGGGACCTTGTCATGGAGGGCGCGGTCGGCGGGCAGCCGTCGTCGCGGGCCAGGCGGGCGTGGGACGGGTGGGTGCGCAAGCACGGTGATCCGGCGCGCGTGCTAGTGAGCGAGTTGGCCGCGCTCAACGCGGTGGCGGTTCCCGAGCGAAATGGCGGAGTGGTCGAACTGACGCGGCTGGCGGTGTGGGCGCTGCGCGAGCAGGTCATGCGGGACGGCGTCAAGGTCCCGGTGTACTCGACGAAGGTGACGGAGATGTCGGCCGCGAGTCTGGTCACGATGGCCGACGGAGTCGAAGAGGCTGAGTTCGCCGCGGATATCGGCGCTTGGATGGCGAGCCGAGGTCCAGAGAGAGCGGCCAATGAGCTGCTGGCATTCGCCGCCGTGAGCCAGGCGCAGTCCCGGCTGGTCGCGGTCAAGCTCGCGCGCGGGATCGGCGTGACCGCGCATCGCGCTTGGCGGGACTGCATGCAGCGTCCTGAACTCCGCGGGTACGCGCGGATCACCCTCAGTATGATGGCAGCCGAGCTGCCAAGAAGCACCCTGCCGCTGGCTACAGAACCGGACCAGGACGACTTGGCCCGGGTGGCCGACGACCTGCTCCAGCTCGGCTTCGGCGAGGCGACACCGGGCTTCGGCGAGATAGAGGCGATGTTCCGCAAGGCCGTACCCGAAGGCGCGGAAATGTGGATTATCGGCCTGATGTCGCGTAGTTCGCGCCCACAGATAGTTAAGGTACTGAAGGTGCTTGGTCGGCATCACCCCAGCCGAGAGGTCGCGAAGGCCGCTCGCAAGGCAGCGCGCCGCGCCCGCCGCCAGCGCCGTGCGTAGGGTTGGCGATCATGAGCGATTCCGCGCCTGACCACCATGAGGCTCCGAAGTTCGTGCCGCCAGGTACCGGCTGGCCGGGCGACCCGGCCGACGCGAGCACGCCCGTCGCGTTCACCGCCGCAGAGGTAGGCGTGCTCGCGAAAGACGCGGGGACGCTGCCCGAGCTGATCGCGCGGCAGTCGGTCTGCCGGGCCTGCCCGCGGCTGGTCGAGTGGCGGCAGGAGGTCGCCGTCACCCGGCGCAAGTCGTTCAGGGACCAGCGGTACTGGGGCCGGCCGGTTCCCGGCTGGGGAGATGAGGAGCCGTCCATTCTCATCGTCGGCCTGGCGCCGGCTGCGCACGGTGGCAACCGGACCGGCCGGGTGTTCACCGGTGATCGCAGCGGCGACTTCATTTTCGCCTCGCTCTACCGGTGCGGCCTCGCCGCCAGGCCGGACAGCGTCGCGGCCGGGGATGGCCAGCGGCTGATCGGCGCGCGGATGGCGGCCGTGGTCCGCTGCGCGCCGCCAGAGAACAAGCCGACGCCACCGGAACGCGACAGGTGCCTCCCCTGGCTCACGGCCGAGCTGCGGATGGTGGCGCCGTTCCTGCGGGTGATCGTCTGCCTCGGCGGGTTCGCATGGAACGCGCTCTGGCCGGTGCTCGGCGATCGCGGCTATCGGGTGCCGCGGCCAAGGCCAGTGTTCGGGCACGGCACGGAGATAACGGTGCGGGGCCACGGCGCCGACGAAGCCAATGCCCCCGACGGCGATGCCCCCGACGGCAGGCGACTGCTTATCCTCGGCTGCTACCACCCAAGCCAGCAGAACACGTTCACCGGCCGCGTCACCCCGGACATGATCGACGCGATCTTCACCCGTGCTCGCAACGCGGCCGGGCTCCCGGCAGAGCCCCCGGCTTAGAAATTGATCTTGCCTAATGCCGCTGTCTGAACTCATCAGCTAATTATTAATAAGCCGAGCTAACGGTAGGGCAGATCAATATTCGCAGGTGTCGCACTAAGGGGACAAATAATGATTTCGGGGTACTATTAGTCCGCCCCCGTAGCCCAAGGGAAGAGGCTGGCCCCCTAAAAGGGCCCTAGTGTCGGTTCGAACCCGACCGGGGGCACCGGAGCAGGTCAGAGAGAGATTTGAGCGCGGACGAGGGTGCATCCGCCTATGCAGTCGCAGGTCTGAAATGAGAATTGCAACTACACTTTCATCCCGACCGCGCGGTTTTTCCTAGACCCCAAAGCGTCTGAGGTGACGCTGTATTTCGTACTCGCGGACGATGGCCACGGCGTAGCGGTCGCAGATGCCGTGCTCGTCGGCGAGCCAGTTCGACCGCTCCTCCCGGCGCAGGAAGGCAGGGCCGGACTCCAGGTGGCCGAACCACTCGGAGAGCGAGCGGCCGGTTACGAACGGGATGCGTGCGATGAGGCTTTTGTGCGTGTCAGGCGAGTGGGTCAGTGACATTGGCACCTCCGGGGTTGACGGCGCTTTTCACCGAGCCTGCCTCACCCGGAGGCCACTGGCAAGACCTAAACTGCAACCTTCC
>Ga0209006_10004015_pt1 | contig 13411 bp, 8 predicted proteins | sample JacPin_JW_Ref_O2_FD_188567 | JGI IMG/M metagenome (GOLD analysis project Ga0209006, IMG submission 188567) | Forest soil microbial communities from Algoma, Ontario, Canada - Jack Pine, Ontario site 1_JW_Ref_O2 (SPAdes) (version 2) | ecosystem: Environmental > Terrestrial > Soil > Boreal... | reverse complement strand
CCGCCTGGAATAAAAACTCCAAGCCGGAAAAAGAAATCGCCTTCACCCCCAGCCGCGTCCTCCTGCAGGATTTCACCGGCGTCCCCTGCGTCGTCGATCTCGCCGCCATGCGCGACGCTATGAAACAACTCGGCGGAGATCCCACGCTCATCAACCCGCTACAGCCAGTCGAACTCGTCATCGACCACTCCGTGCAGGTCGACGAATTCGGCACCGCCAACGCCTTCGAAATGAACGCCCTCCTCGAATTCCAGCGCAACAAAGAACGCTACTCGTTCCTCCGCTGGGGCCAAACCGGATTCCGCAATCTCGCCATCGTCCCGCCCGACACCGGCATCGTCCACCAGGTCAACCTCGAATATCTCGCCCGCGTAGTCTTCGTGAACGAAGCGACCGCCGGCGACCGCAGCGCCAAACCCACCGCCTATCCCGACACGCTAGTCGGTACCGACAGTCATACAGTCATGGTGAATGGGCTGGGAGTTTTGGGATGGGGCGTCGGCGGAATCGAAGCCGAAGCTGCCATGCTCGGGCAGCCTGTCTCCATGTTGATTCCGCTCGTCGTCGGAGTGAAGCTGACGGGCCGTTTGCGCGAAGGCGCAACCGCCACCGATTTCGTTCTCACCGTAACCGAAATGCTCCGCAAACACGGCGTCGTCGGAAAGTTCGTCGAATACTACGGCCCCGGCCTCCGCGACCTGTCGTTAGCAGATAGAGCGACAGTAGCAAACATGTCCCCGGAATACGGCGCGACTTGTGGGATTTTCCCGATCGACAAAGAGACGCTGCGCTATCTCAAACTCACGGGCCGCACCGCGGAGCAGATCGCGCTGGTCGAAGCCTACGCGCGCGAGCAGGGACTCTTCCACGACGAGAAGACTCCGGAGGCGGAGTACTCCGAGTTGCTCACGCTCGATCTCGCCAGCGTCGAGCCGAGTCTTGCCGGTCCAAAGCGTCCGCAGGATCGCGTCGTTCTCTCGCAGGCCGGCGAGTCGTTCAACAAAGCGCTGCCCACGCTCATCAAGCCCAAGGCTGCGGCCAAAGCTCCTGCGCCTGCTGCCGTTGCCAATAAAACTACGTGGGAGGGTGAAGGCGGAAATCCCGCCGCAGTCGGAGTGGAAGATCCCAATGTGCACGAGCACGTCAGCGGATCGGTGAAAGATTCGCTCCAGCACGGCAGCGTCGTTATCGCTGCGATTACTTCGTGTACGAACACATCGAATCCCTCCGTTCTGATCGGCGCGGGACTGCTGGCGAAAAAAGCAGTTGAGAAAGGGCTGACCGTGCCGGCGTGGGTCAAAACCTCGCTCGCGCCCGGATCGAAAGTCGTCAAAGACTATCTCGATCACGCCGGCCTCATGCCCTATCTCGAGAAACTGAAATTCCATCTCGTCGGCTACGGATGCACGACCTGCATCGGCAACTCGGGCCCGCTGCCCGAAGAGGTTTCCAAGGCGATCGACGAAAAAGATCTTGTGGTCGCCTCCGTGCTCTCGGGCAATCGCAACTTCGAAGGCCGCATCAACTCCGAAGTTCGCGCCAACTATTTGATGTCTCCTCCGCTTGTCGTTGCCTTCGCGCTCGCCGGGCGCATCGACACCGATCTGCGCAAAGACCCGCTGGGCAAGGGCAAAGACGGCAAGCCGGTTTATCTTTCCGACATCTGGCCGTCGTCGCGCGAAATCGAAGAGACGATGCAGCATTCGATCACCACCGAAATGTTCACAAAATCGTACGCCGAAGTTTTCGCCGGCGACGAGCGCTGGCGCGGCCTCTCCGTGCCCAAGGGCGAAACCTATGCGTGGGATAAAGTTTCAACCTACATTCAGCGCGCTCCCTACTTCGATGACATGGCCGTGAAACCCTCGGCGGTCGCGGAGGTTAAGAACGCGCGCGTGCTGGCCGTCCTCGGCGACAGCGTCACCACCGACCACATTTCGCCCGCGGGATCGATCAAGAAAGACAGCCCCGCCGGAAAATATCTGCAAGAGCATGGCGTGAAGCCCGCCGACTTCAACTCCTACGGCTCGCGCCGCGGCAATCACGAAGTCATGGTGCGCGGAACCTTCGCCAACGTCCGCCTGCGCAACAAACTGGTGCAGACCGAAGGCGGATTCACGCGGCACCTGCCGACCAATACCGAAATGCCAATCTTCGACGCGTCAGAAAAATATCGCGCCGCCGGCACGCCGCTGGTGATTCTCGCGGGCAAAGAATACGGATCGGGCTCGTCACGCGACTGGGCCGCGAAAGGCCCGGCGCTGCTCGGCGTGCGCGCCGTGATCGCCGAAAGCTACGAGCGCATTCACCGCTCGAACCTGGTCGGCATGGGAATTCTTCCACTGCAATTCCCCGCCGGACAGAACGCCGACTCATTCAAGCTGACCGGCGAAGAAACGTTTGAGATCACCGGCATCCGCGAAGTAGTCGACCACTTCGCCGCCGGCCGCACCGTGAAGGTGCGCGCTGGAAAGACGGAGTTCGATGCGCTGGTCCGCATCGACACGCCGCAAGAGGCGCTCTACTACGCCAACGGTGGCATCTTGCAATATGTGCTGCGGCAGTTGCTGGCCACGAAGCGGGAAGCGGTGGGGGTCTAAATAGCGTGATCTTGACATGTGCCTGGTTCGCTCCTACGCTCTAGGCCTTGTACTCGAACTGATTTCGCGCAATAAAAAAGCGCGACCGGTTAGGCCGCGCCTTGAAAATGCTCTATATATCCAGAATATCAAGTTGGAGGGGGTAAACCGGAAAGGGTTTGCGACTTTATATTTGGAGCGCTTTCAGGGAGTTAGGCGCGATCGTGTAATTTTGCGGTATTGACAGGAATTTGGGAAAAAGTGTTTTTCGAGTCAAAAGCCCCACTTCTCGTCGTTCTGATTATGCTCGGCCCGACGATTCCGTTGCTCAGGATGACCCCATCTTCAATGAATGCTCGCTGGAAACAAAACCCCCTCGCTTGCGCGAGGGGCTTTCGGGGAAGGCTTTGGGCGAGGCGCCCGTTCGACTTACTTCGGTTGCTGCATCTGATCGGCGCTGGTGGCGGGCGCTCCGGTGTTGTCGGAGAGCTGTTCCAGGTCGTTCTTCAGCAGGCTGATTTCGACGCGGCCACCGCTGACGTGCTTGGTGCTGGTGTCGTCGGACGGCGCGGGCGCATTGCCCATGCCGACGAGATAGATGCGATAGACCGGAATCTCGTGGGTGAGAACGAGATAGCGCACAACCGACTCAGCCATTTTCTGCGAGCTGGTGATGGCAGTCTGTCCCTTGCCGGAAGAGAATCCCTGGACTTCGAAGATGTATCCGCGTTGACCTTTAACGGCGGTTGCCATCTGGTCGATCGCGTCCTTCGCGTTCTTGGAGAGAACGGTCTGGCCGGGGCGGAAGCGGATTTCGGTCTGGTTCTGCGCCTTGTACTGGTCGATGTTGCTGACTACGTTTTCGACCGTGGTGACGCGCGTGGTGACCTGCTGCGCGGTCTGCTGCGCGGCGGTCGCTTTGTTGCCGGCGTCGATGGCGTGCTGATCGGCGGCGTCAGCCTTGTCGGAGGCGAGCTTGATGCCGGCCTGAGCGCGCGCGTCGGTGTCTTTAATGTTCTTCGAGTTCGTGGCGGTCAGATCGTCGAGTTCGTTGACGCGATCGCGGATCGGCTCGGTCTGGCGCTGTACATACTTTTTGCGCGCGAACGGATTGACGCGTCCCCAGAAACCTTCGCGGGAGGGCGGCGCAAGAGGCGCCTTGCCGGTCGCGGTGTCCGTCGAGGACTGAGTCTGGGCTGAAGTTTGGCTTTGATCGGTAGACGAGGTGGACTGCGCAAAGCCCGGAACTGCGAGCACGGCAGCCAGCGGCAATGCAATGACGAGACGGTTCATAGTAGCGTTCCTCCAAGTTTGGGGGAGTGATTCGTTGAAGCTCACTCCATCCCGCACGCCTGCGGCGTGCTGAATTTAAAATTGCGTCCCCTGAATAAGGATGTCGTAGCAGAGCTGTTGAGCTGTGCCGGCCACGACGCTGACGCTACGCCGGGCCACCTTCCGGGCATCGAAATTCGCCTTCGGCGACTCAATACCCACTCCTGCTAATACAGATCAGATGCCAAAACCGGCCTCAAGGTTGAGGCGCTAACTGATTGATAATTATAGGTATTATAGTACGGCCCGGGCGGGATCATAGTGAGAATGGGGTAATGGAGGGTAATTTTGGGAAAGCTGGTATAAAAAGTGCGTGCAAAACAGTGGTTGGCCGTTGGTCGTGAAGCATCGGTGTTAGGTGGAGTTTTGTGTAATCACAGGAGTTTGATCTTGGGAAATAGGTTCCGGCCCGTGGGGATAGTGGTGACGCTGCTCTGCCTGGGCGTGAATGTCGGATGGACGACGGATGCGCTGCATGGGGTGCCGTCGTCGCACGTGCCGGCGGAGCACATGCGGGAGTATTCCGATCTGGCGGTGAAGTGGATGCAAGAGTATCTGCGCGTGGATACGACGAATCCTCCAGGGAACGAGATGCGGGCGGTGAAGTTTTACAAAAAGATTTTCGATCAGGAAGGGATTGAGAATCGCGAGTTTGAATATGCGCCGGGACGGGGGGATTTGTGGGCGCGGATTCGGAAGACAGATTCGAGTGAGGCGGAGAAAAATCCGCATGTCTGGCAAAACCGGCCAGACATGGGGCACCCGGACTCGGCTGAATCCGAGCGGCCGATTATTTTGCTGAACCACACCGATGTGGTGACCAGCGATGCGACGCATTGGAAGGTGCCTCCATTCAGCGGAGAGATTCGCGATGGGTATATCTGGGGGCGCGGCGCGCAGGACATGAAGGATGAAGGGCTCGCGCAGCTGATGGTGATGGTGATGCTGAAGCGGGAGAAGATTGCGCTGAATCGTGATGTGATTTTTCTCGCGGTGGCCGACGAAGAGGCGAATGGGACCGGAACGGATTGGTTCATCAAGAATCAGCGGGAGTTGCTTGGCGATGCGGAGTATCTGATCAACGAAGGCGGAGAGAATCTGCTGGAAGACGGCCAGGTGAAATATGTCAGCGTGGACGTGGGCGAGAAGACTTCGTACTGGATGCGGGTGGTGGCGCATGGGCAGGCGGGGCACGGATCGCGTCCGATCGCGGAGTCGGCGCCGAACCGGCTGGTGCGGGCGCTGAACCGCATTCTGGCGTATCGCACGCCGCTGCGCGTGCTGCCGGTGGTGGATGAATTTCTGCGCGAGATGGCTCCGTATGAACCGCCGGAGCGGGCGGCTTACTATCGCAACATCAAGAGGGCGATTGAGGATAGAAGATTTCAGGAAGAAGTGGAGCGCGATGAGTCACTGAATTTTCTGCTGCGCGACACGATTACGCTGACCATGCTGGGCGGGTCGGAGCAGACGAATGTGATTCCAGCAGAGGCGTGGGCGAATCTGGATGTGAGGATTCTTCCGGGAGGCGATCCGAGGGCGCTCATGGAGGCGCTGCGGCGGGTGGTGAACGATCCGAACGTGACCATTGAGCCCATTGAGACTGAGTTTCGCGTGGCCAATTATTCGACGACGGATAACACGCTGTATTCCGCGATCAAAGATGTGGTGGGAAAATATTTTCCGGGGACGCCGGTGGTGCCCCATATAACGAGCGGGTATACGGAGAACCAACGCTACCGGCCGCTGGGCATGATCGCCTACGGCTTCGATCCGTATGCGGCGACGGATGAAGAGGGGAACACCGAGCACGGGAACGATGAGCGGATTCGCGTGGACGAAGTGAGGCGCGGCCCGCGGATTCTGTTTGATGTGGTCGCGGAAGTGGCTGGGAGGTAAAAACTTCTTTGCCACGGATTTTCACGGATCCACACGGATAAGACGTAATCGATCTTTCGAACGAGGTTTGCGCTCATGAGTCAAATGAAGACGCGTAAAGGCGGAAAGTGGCAGAAAGAAATACAGGAGTTGCGAACGATCGTTCTTGAGTGTGATTTGACCGAAGCGGTGAAATGGGGTTGGCCGTGTTTCACGCTGGAGAAAGCCAACGTCGTCTTAACTCATGGCTTCAAAGAATACTGCGCGCTCATGTTTTTCAAGGGCGCTTTGTTGAAGGATGCCAAGGGCATCCTGGTGCAGCCCACGGCGAATATGCAGGCGACGCGCCAGATTCGCTTCACCAAGCTGCAAGAAATCGTGAAGATGAGGCCGGTGGTGAAGGCCTATGTTCGTGAAGCCATCGAAGTGGAAAAAGCTGGCCTGAAAGTGAAGTTTAAAAAGACGGCAGAATTCAAAATGCCGGAAGAATTTCAAAACAAATTGGATGAAAGCCCTGCCTTGAAGACTGCGTTTCAGGCATTGACCCCGGGACGGCAGAGAGGCTACCTGCTGCATTTTGGTGCGGCGAAGCAATCCCAGACGCGAACCGCGAGAGTGGAAAAATGGATGCCGCACATTCTGACGGGCAAGGGATTGAACGACGAGTAGTGCAAAACTTCTTTGCCACGGATTCACACGGATCTCCACGGATCGAACAAGATCTATAAAACGCGACCAGACCTATTCGACAGTGGGTCTATTCCCAATCTTAATTCGCCGGCAGCAGGATGTCGGAGGCAACGTGCGCCGTAAACTCGGCACCAGGATCAATCTGCGCGTCTTTTCCGCGTATGAACAGCCCAAAAGCGCCTGCCGTGTCGGCTTTTTCCCGTCGCTCCTGCCCCAGCTTCGCGGCTCCGCCGTGGAGCTTGATGTTCATACCGTTTGCAGGCAGCGATTGCAGTTTGAACGAGACTTCGCCCGGTGCTCCCAAACGTCGGGCTTTGTTTACTCCGGTGATGATGGCTACAGCGGGGGTTCCTTTTTTCGCCACAACAACGCCATCGGATTCCAGATTCTCCGCAAGAGTTAGAAATATCTTGTCGCCCACTTTGGCGGTTCTTGAATTTACCCTTGTGGTGAATACAAGCTCAACAGGTGTGTCACGAGCGAGCAGGAGCCTGCCCGAAGCTTGCGCTGCCGCAGCAGCATTGGAGATAACGCCGGGCGCAGCGCCGGGAAATGTCGCCGACTGCGTCCCCGGCTTCACATTTAGAGTGTAAGTAGCCTCTCTTACCGGGCTGCTCGCTCCCCACGGAGAAACGGCGATGGCTTGCAGGGTAGTCGTCGACTCAATCTCGATAGGAGCGGTATATCTGGTTGAGTATTGCGTCGGCGTCCAGCCGTCGGTGGTGTAGTAAATCTGCGCACCGCCATTGGTTGAATTCATCGTCAGAGTTACCGGTGAGGAATAGGTGCCCGAACTCATGGAGAACCGGGGAGCGGCAAGGCTGGGCCGCGGGTGATCCGAGCTTCCGGCCGACCGCCCGTAACTAAAGAGCGAAGAAGAGGCTTGTTGCTGCGCGTTGTTCATGGCATTCGAAGCGTTTTGGCTGGCCGTCTGCATATCGCTCAAGGCCTGTTGGGTTGCCTGCTGGGCGGCCATTTGCGCCTGCTGGGCCGCCTGCATACCGGGGTCCTGCGCCTGAATAATGCCGGAAAGTAGTACCAGCGAAAGGAAGATCAGGGATTTACGCATACCGCACCTCCCTGTATTGATTGAAGCATAACTTCATGTATATCGCGGTTAAGAATTGTGAACCCGTGTAAGTCTTCGTAACTATTTTTAGTGGACGATGTTTACGGCGATTACGGGGGTGATGGAGTCTGTCGTGTTTTTGCCGGCGGGGAAGATGCGGGCGCCGGCGATGAAGCCGACTTTGCTGGTGAAGTTGTATTCGAAGGCGGGCGCGAAGCCGAAGACCTGGCTCGGGCCGGAGTTTAGAAAGATGCTGGTGGCGGGATCGGAGAGGTTGTATCCCGAGACGGCGGTGTTGTACTGGTGGCGGTAGACGGCGTCGCCAGCGAGAACCCAGTGACGCGTGATGCTGTATTCGGCGGCGAGATCGAGGAAGAGCGCGGCGCCGGGGCTGGCGTGGCCGCGAAATCCCTGGGTGGTGCCGTAGACGCTGACGTCCTGAACGCTGGCGCTGTGAGAAAACGCCTGCGTGGCATTGAAGCGGGTGCGCAGGATGCGGCCGTTGGGCATCCAGAAAAAAGTCTGCGTATAGAAGCCGAGCGTGGTGGTGTACGCGCCGGAGCCGAGGCCGTTGTTGGCGTTGTTGCCGAGTTGATCGTATTTTCCGACCGGAAGAGTTTCCTGAAAATTCACCGAGATGGTGGGCAGCCAACTGCCTTCGCGAAACAGGCGGAGGCGATATTGCGCCTGCACGTTGAGATCGCCGACTTCGACACCGGAGCTCCTGAGTCTCTGGCTGACTTCGTTGTAGCCGAAGACGGGGATCACGCCGACGGTGAACTTATTGAAGAGGCCGTAGTTGAAGTAGGTGAGCGATCCGAATTCGTTGGCGTGCGGCGCGCTCACGCGCGTGCCGGTGGAGTTATAGAAGCCTTGCGTGGTGACGTCGTAGAGGTAAGGCTCAATCAGCATGTGGCCCTGCGGCAGCGTGTTGGCGGAAGGCGCAAGGAGCGGGCCAGTCCACCAAGCGTCGGCCATGGGTTCGCGCGGGTTCGAGGACTGAGCCGCGGCGATCGACGCGGCTAAGGCTAGCAGGGCGAGGATGTGGCGCAGCGCTATGGAAGCGTTCATTGCGGAATGATCCTGTGCGATAAAACGGAATGCTGAGGGTCCTGCCGTTTTGATGCGGGCAGTGCCCTGCCACGATGCGAAGAAAAAGAGAAAATGTTGTTGCTACGTAGATTTGCGGGTAAAGGTCGCGATCCAGTTGGCTTCCCAGGTTTTTCCTCCGTCGGGCGAGAAGGATTGCTCGGTGTGGAAGGACGTGGGCGTGATTTCGGAGAAGACGAAACGCACGAGGATTGTTTTCCCCTGAAAGTCTTCCTGATCGAAGAATTCGCCGCGGCCGTTCTTGAAACATCCGATGGTGGGGGGAGCGGCGAGTTCGCCGTCGCGGCTGTTGGCCCAGTGCAGGCTCCACTGACGCGTTTCGGGGCTGTATAAGCGGATGGTCATGCCTTCGATGTGCGAGTTCGCGCCGTCGACTTCGAGTTCGCCGAGGTTGGCGCGGCCGTCCCAAACTTTGCGGACGGTGGAGGTGCCTTCGTAGTTCACCCAGGTGTTCGAGCCGGAGAGCGGATGCACGAGGCGCTTCAGATGCGCCTGCCAGACGCCGAATTCAAAATCGAAGTCGTGCTGGCCGTCGTGATCGGGAGTGGTTTGCGGCGCGGTGGTTGATTGCGCGAGTAGCGATGGGGGAAGTAAGAGTAGAGCGGCGAATAAGTAGGTGAGAAGGCGTGGCATAAGTGAGCTCCGTTCTCAATGTGAAGCAGGTGCGGGGAGATGGACATAGCCACTTAGGGATGGAGGGGCAGACCATTTTGGAGCGCCGCTGTTTCTTTCGCCCCTACGGGGCTTGTTCTTTTGCATTTGCCAACCCACGGCTTGCGCCGTGGGCTGCATTCTTTCGCCGCTTCGCGGCTGCGGATCATCCGCAGTATTTTTCGTATTGTTCGAGGATGAAGGGGTCGGTCATGCCGGCGATGTAGTCGCAGATTACGCGCGGGAGAGATTCTTGTTTCGCTTTTTCCTGATAGTTGGGCGGGAGGGAGTTGGGACGGTCCATCCAGAAATTGAAGAGTTCGGTGACGACGCGCTCGGCGTCGTCTTTTTCGTCGGCGAGTGACGGGCTGTAGTAAAGATTTTCGTAGAGAAAATCTTTGGACTGTTTGCGTTCGGCGTCGACCGTGGGGCTGAAGGCGGCGAGACGCTGGGGATGGCGGCGCACGTCGTCGAGAGTCTGAATTTTTGCGGCGCTTACTTTCTTCTGCGTGGTGCGGATCAGATCGTCGACGAAGCGGTTGAGGATGCGCTTGACGGTCTCGTTGAACTTCAGCTTGTCGGCTACCGTGGGATACGTCTGCTCGACTTCGCGGTAGAAGCGGTCGAAGACAGGGACGCCGTCGCGGATTTCCGCGAGCGGCAGAAGATGCGCCTCGTAGCCGTCGTCAAGATCGGCTGTGTTGTAGGCGATTTCATCGGTGAGGTCGATGAGCTGGGCCTCGAGCGGAGGGCGCTCGGCGAGAAGATATTCAGAAAGTTCCGGATGTTTTTTTTCGTCGTAGTCGCGCGAGTGCTTGATGATGCCTTCGCGAACTTCGAAGGTGAGATTCAGCCCGCGGAAGGCGGCGTAGCGCTGCTCGAAATCTTCGACGATGCGCAGAGCATGAAGATTGTGATCGAAGAAAAGGCCGTGGCGGCGCATGGCGGCGTCGAGAGCTTTTTCTCCGGCGTGGCCGAAGGGCGGGTGGCCGATGTCGTGAACCAGGGCGAGGGCTTCGGCGAGGTCGACGTTGAGGTCGAGCGCTCCGGCGATGGTGCGGGTGATCTGGGTGACTTCGAGGGTGTGGGTGAGGCGGTTGCGGAAGTGATCGCTGTAGCGGCGGGTGAAGACCTGCGTCTTGGCTTCGAGGCGGCGGAAGGCGCGAGCGTGAATGACGCGGTCGCGATCGCGCTGGAAGTCGTTGCGGTAGGGGTGGTGCGGCTCAGGGAAGCGGCGTCCGCGGGATTGAGTGACCTGCACCGCGTAGGTGGCCGACATGGGGGAAGAATAGCAGATAGCTGCGAGCCGGGAGCTGCGAGTCGCGAGCAAAAAGCTTTGTGCCTGGCCCGTCTATATAAAGCCTTACTGCTTTTCGGATTCTTGTTTGGCTAGCTTTACTTTGGCGTCGTCTAGCTTTTGCTGGACTTTGGCGTAGGCCTCGGTGTCCTGCTCGGCGGGAACGGTTTTGTTCCATTCCTGCACGCTGCGCTCCCAGTGCTGGGCGGCGAGTTTGAGGCGTCCGGTTTTCTGGTAGAGGTCGCCGAGATGTTCTTCGACGGTGGGATCGGCGCTCATGTGGACTTCGGCCTTGGTGAGATTTTCTTCGGCGAGATCGTACTTGCCCTGCTTGAAATAAACCCAGCCCAGCGAGTCGAGGTAAGCGCCGTTGGTGGGTTCGAGCGCGATCGCCTGCTTGACGAAGTTCAGGGATTCGTCGAGCTTCACGCCGCGATCGGCGTTCATATAACCGAGATAGTTAAGCGTAGCCGCGGCCTGCGGATCGGTGGGCGGCGTGGCTGTAAGCACTTTGCGGAATTCGGCGTCGGCCTGATCGAACATTTTCTGCTTCTGGTAAAGATCACCGCGCAGGAACCAGATGTAAGCCTTGTCTTCACTTTTCGTGGAAAGCTTTTCGGCTTTGTCGAGGGCGTCGGCTGCGTCCTGCCAGCGCTTGGCGCGGGTGTAAATGATGGCGAGGCGCAGGTAGACATCGTGATCTTCGGGGCCGCCCTTGAGCATGCCGCGAACGTCGGCGATGGATTTATCGGTTTCTCCGGTGTCGGCGAGCTGAGCATCGAGCACCATGCGCAGGTCGCGATCATCGGGCATCTTCTGCACGGCTTCGCGGGCGACTTCGGTCGCCTTGGGCCAGTTCTTGGCTTCGCGGTAGGTGTCGATCATTTCCTGATAGCCGCTGCGCGCGTTGTCGTCGCCGAGCGTCAGCATCTTGCGGAAGGTGTCGACGGCGGCGGTGTAGTTTTCCTGCTCGCGATAAATCATGCCCAGGCGCTCGAGGAAGATGGCGCGGTTGGTGTGGTCGGACTGGTTGGCGTCGGTTTTCTTGAGCAGATCCTGCAGAAGTTTTACGGCGTCGTCGTAACGGCCCTGCGCCTGATAGACGGCAGCCATGTTGTAGGCAACCTCGGCGGAGTCGGGGACGAGCGCGTCGGCCTTTTTCAGGCTCTCGATGGCTTCATCGTATTTCGCTTCGCGGCGGTAAACCTCGGAGATGCGGACGTAGCTCTGCGCGTCTTCCGGATTGGAGTCGATGATGACTTTGTACTGTTCGAGGGCGGCGTCAAGCTGGCCGTCATTGAAATAATTTTCGGCGAGGCCGCGGATGGCGTCGAGGTTATCGCGATCGAGAACGACGGCGTGCTTGTAGGCATCGACAGCGTCTTTGTAGGCCTTGCGCTGCTCGTAGGCTGCGCCGAGCGCGGCATAAAGCTTGGCCGAGCGGGCGGAGTCGGGAATGGAGGCGAGAACTTTCAGGGCCTGCGCCGTGTCGCCTTCGTCGGTGAAGAGCATGGCCAGCGAGGTGACGGCCTCTTCGCTGCGCGGATCGAGCTTGATGGCGGTCTTGAGTTCGGCTTCCGCTTTATGGAGATCGTTGTTGATGCGGTAGAGGCGGCCGAGGAGCAGGTGATCGTCGGCACTATCGGGCTCGATGCGGACGATTTCTTCGTACTGCTCGATGGCGAGCTTCAGAACATTGTCGGAGCCGTTGCCGCCGGGCATGTCGCCGAGCGAGCGGAGATAGATGCGTCCGAGAAGTTTGTGCGCTTCGAGATTTTTAGGATCGCGCTTGATGATGTCCTGGGCTTCGACCACGGCGTCGCGAATGCGTCCGGTTTTGACGTAGAGTTCGGCCAGGCCCGAGGTGAGAAATTCGGCGGTAGGATCGGCCTGAATGGCGAGGCGATATTCCTCGATGGCTTTGTTGGCCATGTCGCTGCGGCCGTACGCCGTAACCATCTCTTCGTAATAGTGCGCGAGCGAATAGTGATAGTAAGACCCGGCGCGATCGATTTTGCGTGGCGTGGAGGGCGCAGTTTTTTCGGAGTCCGACTTCTGATCTGCGTGGGGAGCGGTTGCGTCCTGCGCGGTGGCTGCAGCGGCGAGGAACGAAGCTGCCATCAAAAGCGTAGAAAAAAGGCGAAAAATTCTATTCATTCTGAACCTGTCATTACTTAAATACTTGAATGATCCCACTTTAATGAACACGACTTAATGAACACGCTGTGCCGCGCTTCCGAAACGTCAGCTAATTGGATGCCAAGCCGCCGGGGGAAAGGTGCATCTATTCTACCGCGACGTGCGGGGCAACGGAAAATACGGGGAACACCGGAAGGTCAGGGACTGCTGGGGAAATTGTTGATTGTTGATTTTCGATTGCTGATTGAAAAGCAAAGGCTAATCGCGTTGCATAAGTAACTTTACAATCCGCATTGGATTCTTAATCAGCAATCAACAATCACAAAATCAACAATTTCCTAGTGGCGGAAGTGGCGAACGCCGGTGAAGAGCATGGCCAGGCCGAGGCGGTCGGCGGCGGCGATGACTTCGGGATCGCGCTGCGAACCGCCGGGTTGAATGATGGCGGTGGCTCCGGCTCTGGCGATTTCTTCGACGCCGTCGGGAAACGGGAAGAATGCGTCGGAGGCGGCGACCGTGCCTTTCAGCGGAAGTTGTGCCTTCATAGCGCCGATTTTGGCGGAGTCGACGCGGGACATTTGTCCGGCGCCGACGCCGACGGTCTGGCCGTCGCGCGCGTAGACGATGGCGTTGGATTTCACGTGCTTGCAAACTTTCCAGGCGAAG
>Ga0209006_10004014_pt1 | contig 13420 bp, 12 predicted proteins | sample JacPin_JW_Ref_O2_FD_188567 | JGI IMG/M metagenome (GOLD analysis project Ga0209006, IMG submission 188567) | Forest soil microbial communities from Algoma, Ontario, Canada - Jack Pine, Ontario site 1_JW_Ref_O2 (SPAdes) (version 2) | ecosystem: Environmental > Terrestrial > Soil > Boreal... | reverse complement strand
CTGCGGATGGGACCGAGGCCGATCTCGATCTCGGGCACTACGAACGCTTCGTACGCACGACCACGGGGCGCAACAGCAATTTCACCACGGGCCGCATCTACGAACGCGTCATCGCCAAGGAGCGCCGCGGCGATTACCTGGGGGCGACCGTGCAGGTGATTCCGCACATCACCGACGAGATCAAGTACCGGGTCCGCATGGGCGCCGGGAATGCGGATGTCTGCATGGTCGAAATCGGCGGAACGGTCGGCGACATCGAATCATTGCCGTTCCTCGAGGCCATCCGTCAGATGGGCGTCGAACTCGGGCGTAGTCACGTCTTGTACATGCATTTGACGTTGGTTCCCGTGGTGGGCGGCTCGGGCGAAATCAAGACCAAACCGACGCAACATTCGGTCAAGGAACTGCGCGGCATCGGCATACAGCCGGACATCCTGCTGTGCCGCTGCGCCCAGTCGCTGCCGGACGAACAGCGGCGCAAGATCGCGTTGTTCACCAACGTGGAGGAGCGCGCCGTCATCTCCGCGGTCGACTCGGACGATATCTACAAGATCCCGATGCTGCTGCACGAACAGGATCTGGACGACATCGTGGTCGACAAGCTGCGCCTGGATGTGCCGCCCACCGACTTGTCGGAATGGCGCGCCGTGGTGTCCGCCAAGCAAAATCCCGAAGCGGTGGTCGACATCGGCATGGTCGGCAAGTACGTGCAAATCCGCGATTCGTATATTTCCTTGAACGAATCGCTCATGCACGGCGGCATCAAAACCCGTACGCGGGTCAACATCCATTATTTCGAATCGCAGGACATCGAACGATCGGGCCCCTCGGCGCTGCAGAATATGGATGCGATCCTCGTGCCCGGCGGCTTCGGCGACCGCGGCATCGAGGGAAAGATTCAGGCCATCCGATTCGCGCGCGAGAATCGAATCCCGTATCTCGGCATCTGCCTGGGGATGCAGCTCGCGATCATCGAATATGCGCGCAACGTGCTGGCTCTCAAGGGAGCCAACAGCACGGAATTCGACCGCGCCACCAATCACCCGGTGATCGCGCTCATCACGGAGTGGCAGGATCTCGCGCGCGGGCAGCAGGTGCGCGACGAGAAATCCGAGATGGGCGGCACCATGCGACTGGGTGCGCAAGAGGCGCGGCTGGTTCCGGGCTCGCTGGTGCACGCCTTGTACGGCAAGGATTCGGTCTACGAGCGGCACCGGCATCGTTACGAGTTCAATAATCACTACCTGGATGAGTTGACGCGCGCCGGAATGACGTTCTCCGGATTCTCGGCCGACGGCCTCGTGGAATTCATCGAAATCGCGAGTCATCCCTGGTTCGTCGCCAGCCAGTTTCACCCGGAATTCACCTCGACTCCGCGCGACGGCCATCCGCTGTTCGCGGGATTCATCCGGGCGGCAAGAGAGTATCGGGCGGCGCAACGGCCCGGCCGCGCGACGGCATGAAGCTCGGGGCCTTCGATGTCGGGCCCGATCGCCCGTTTTTCTTGATCGCCGGGCCCTGTGTCATCGAGAGTGAGGAATTGGTGATCGAAGTGGCGGGGCGCTTGCGCGACATGACGGCGACGCTCGGCATTCCCTTTATCTTCAAGGCGTCGTTCGACAAGGCAAATCGCTCGTCAAAGACGAGTTTTCGCGGCCCCGGCATCGATGCAGGACTCAAGGCGCTCGGCCGCGTGCGCAAGGAGATCGGTGTTCCCGTGTTGACCGACGTGCACGAGGATACGCCGCTCGGCGATGTGGCCGCGGTCGTCGATGTGCTGCAAACGCCGGCGTTTTTATGCCGCCAGACGAATTTCATCGTTAACGTGGCGTCCCAGAACAAGCCGGTCAACATCAAGAAGGGTCAGTTCCTATCGCCCTGGGAGATGCAGAACGTCGTGGACAAGGCGCGCTCCACGGGCAACTTGCAAATCATGGTCTGCGAGCGAGGATTTTCCTTCGGCTACAACAACCTGGTGTCGGATATGCGTTCGTTGGCGGTGATGCGCAGTACCGGATGCCCGGTCGTATTCGACGCCACGCATTCGGTGCAACTGCCGGGCGGCCGGGGCGACTCCTCCGGCGGCCAGCGCGAGTTCGTTCCCGTCCTGGCCCGTGCGGCGGTTGCCGCGGGCGTTGCCGGAATTTTCATGGAGACCCACCCCGATCCCGCGAAAGCGCTGTCGGACGGCCCCAACGCATGGCCGTTGGACCGCATGGCATCGCTGCTCTCGACGCTCGTGCAGCTGGATGTTGCGGTCAAGAAGAAACCATTCGAGGAGTCTTTGTTATGAGTCGTATCGTCGATATCCGTGGCCGTGAAATCATCGATTCGCGCGGCAATCCGACCGTCGAGGCCGATGTGGTGCTGGCCTCGGGCGTGGTCGGCCGCGCCGCGGTGCCGTCGGGTGCATCCACGGGTTCGCGCGAGGCGGTGGAATTGCGCGACGGCGACGCGAAGCGCTTCATGGGCAAGGGTGTGCGCAATGCCGTCGCGCACGTCAACAAGACCATTCGCGATCTCGCAGTGGGCCTCGATGCCCAGGATCAGGGCGGCCTCGACGCCAAGATGATTGCGGCCGACGGCACGGAAACGAAGTCGAATCTCGGAGCCAACGCCATTCTCGCGGTATCTCTGGCGGCAGCCCATGCCGCGGCGCGCGACCGCCAATTGCCCTTGTATCGGCACTTGGGAGGCGCCGGCGCGCTGACCATGCCCGTGCCCATGATGAACATCATCAACGGCGGCGCGCACGCCGACAACAGCGTCGATATTCAAGAATTCATGATCCTGCCCGTGGGCGCGCCGACGTTCTCGGAGGCGTTGCGTTACGGTGCCGAGGTGTTTCACACGCTGAAGAAAGTGCTGCATGGGAAAGGCCTCAACACCGCGGTGGGCGACGAAGGCGGTTTCGCGCCGGACCTGCCGTCGAACGAGGCGGCGCTCACCACCATCTTGGAGGCCATCGATAAGGCCGGATATCGTGCGGGCCGGGATATTTACCTGGGACTCGATGTGGCGAGCACTGAATTCTACAAGGACGGCGTTTATCATCTGGAATCGGAAGGCCGTCAATTCGATGCCTCGGAATTCGCCGACTATCTGGCGGGGCTGGTTGCAAAATATCCCATCGTCACCATCGAGGATGGAATGAGCGAGGGCGATTGGGACGGCTGGGCGATATTGACGCAGAAGCTTGGAAAAAAGGTGCAGCTGGTGGGCGATGATTTGTTCGTGACGAACACGAAAATTTTCGCCGAGGGAATTTCCAAGCGCATAGCCAATGCCATTCTCATCAAGCCGAACCAGATCGGCACGTTGACGGAAACGCGCGCCGCCATCGACATGGCTGCCAAGGCCAAGTATGCGGCGGTGGTTTCGCACCGCTCAGGCGAAACGGAGGATGCGACGATTGCCGACATCGCGGTGGGTACGTCGGCCACCCAGATCAAGACCGGTTCCATGTCCCGCTCCGACCGTATCGCGAAATATAATCAATTGCTGCGGATCGAAGGCGAACTGGGCGCGGCTGCCATTTTCGACGGTCGCAATGCGTTGGCGGTTGCATGCGCGGTGGTTCCTTAGCCTTAAGAGTTTGTGCTAAGCTGCTGTCCCTATGAGGATTTTTGCCGGTATGTTGGGCTTCTGCCTGGTGCTCCTGCAGTACCGGGTATGGGTCTCCGATCACGGACTACGCGAGGTTTCGCGCCTTTCGTCAGCCGTGGAGGTGCAAGCGGCGGCGAACGTGGAGCAGCGAGAGCGCAATCGTCAGCTGGTGGCGGAAGTGAATGACCTCAAAGGGGGGCTGTCGGCGCTGGAAGAGCGCGCGCGCAGCGAATTGGGCATGGTGGGCAACAGCGAAACCTTCTATCAAGTGGTCACCGTCGGGACGCCGGCGCCTGCCGCACCCGCCACCGCCATCACCGCCCGCGCACAGTGAGTTCTCGATTGCGACGCGTGTGGGCCGTGGTTCCGGCGGCCGGGCGCGGCGCACGATTCGAGGCCACGCAGGCCGACGGACCCAAGCAATACGCGCGCCTTGCGGGCGCGACCGTTCTCGAGTGGTCCCTATCGGCGCTCCTGCGCGAACCGCGCGTCGCCGGCATCGTGGTCGCGTTGGCCGCCGATGATGCGCGGTGGCCGACTATCGCCGCGTCGTTGACCGGTTCCAAGATCGACACCACGATCGGGGGCGCCAGCCGCCAGGAGTCCGTCATGCGGGGACTCGAGGCGCTCGAGGGCAGGGCCGAGGCGGACGACTGGGTCATGGTCCACGACGCCGCGCGCCCCTGCCTGACGTCCGCCGACCTGGCGGCACTCATCGATGCGCTCGAGGGCAGCGCTGTCGAGGGTAGCGAGGACGCGGCCAATACGGCGGCCGTCAACGGAGCGGTGCTGGCATCGCCCGTTCATGACACCGTCAAGCGGGAACGGGACGGCATTGCGGTCGAGACGGTGGATCGCAGCGGGTTGTGGCGGGCGCTGACGCCGCAGGTGTTCGGCTATGCGCGCCTGACACAGGCCCTCAAGGAGGTGGCGGCCTCGGGATTGGCGGTGACCGATGAGGCGCAGGCGATGGAGCGGCTGGGCTTGCGCGCCCGATTGGTGCGCGGATCACCCTTCAACATCAAGGTGACGACGGTGTCGGATCTGGTCATGGCAGAGTCCATATTGCGGGACACGGAGAGGAACCACATGCGAATCGGCCAAGGGTTCGACGTGCATGCCTTCGGCGCAGGCGACCACGTCGTCCTGGGCGGCGTAAAAATCGATTACCCGAAGGGAATCGTCGCGCATTCCGACGGCGATGTCGTGATCCATGCACTATGCGACGCGGTGTTGGGTGCGCTCGGGATGGGAGATATCGGTCAGCACTTTCCGGACAGTGATCCGCGCTACCGCGGCGCCGACAGCCGGGTATTTTTGCGCGAGGTGACGGCGCATATGCGCGCGGCCGGCCTTGGGCTCGTCAATGCCGATATCACCGTACTCGCCGAGGCGCCGCGCATCGCCAAGCATCGCGCCGCCATGGCGGAAAACCTCGCCGCCGATCTCGGAGTCTCGGCCCAGCACATCAACATCAAGGCAACCACCACGGAGCGATTGGGCTTCATCGGCCGCGGCGAGGGACTGGCCGCGAGCGCGGCCGTCCTGCTGGGCGCCTGTCCGAGTGTCAGATCGCCGCCGTGAATGCGCATGGCAGGCACGCCGACGCGTGGAACCGTGCCGCACTGTTCCCGCCGCGTGCGCACGGCGCGCCGCTGCCGCCCGCGGAATTCAAAGCGACGCCCGACGACTTCCGGGTCGAGGAGCAGCTCTCGTTCGTGCCGTCGGGCAGGGGCCCGCACTGGCTGGTGCGGGTCGAGAAGCGCGGCGCGAATACGCGATGGGTGGCGGCGGAGCTCGCTCGGCAGGCGCAGGTGCCGGCGAACGATGTGGGCTTCGCCGGGCTCAAGGATCGCCATGCCGTCACGGTGCAGTGGTTCAGCGTGCCGGTTCGCTCGACCACCGCCGCTTACTGGAGCGCGGTGCACACGGCCGAGTTCCGGGTACTCGAGGTTCTCGGCAATTCGCGAAAATTGAAACGTGGAGCTCTCACGGGCAACCGCTTTCGCATTCGCTTGCGCAGGCCGGCCTGGTCCCGTGAACAACTGGACCTGAAATTGGCGGCCGTGAGCACGCACGGGGTACCGAACTATTTCGGGCCGCAACGCTTCGGCCGCGAAGGCTACAATCTCGACCGCGTTCAAGCGTGGCTGCAGAGCGGACAAGCGCCGCGCGGCCGCGCCGAGCGCGGCTTCGCGTTGTCGGCTGCGCGATCGCTGCTGTTCAACGCGGTACTGGCGCGGCGTGTAGATTCGGGCGATTGGTCGCAGCTCTCGCCGGGCGACCTCGCCAGTCTCGACGGCAGCGGCAGCCATTTCAAGGTCGATGCCGTGGACGACGACATGCGGCAACGTCTGGCGGCGTTCGACATTCATCCGTCGGGACCCCTGTGGGGACGGGGTGAATTGCAACCTACGGGCCTGGCTCGCGAGCACGAAATGCAAGCTGCCGACGCATTCAAGGATGTTGCCGATTTGCTCGTTGCCGAAGATCTTGCACAGGAACGGCGCTCATTGCGTTGCGCGGTCCGCGACCTTGTCGTCGAAGCGGAGTCGGGCACGATCACGCTCGGCTTCACGCTGGGACGAGGGCAGTTCGCCACCTCGGTGCTGCGCGAAATATGTGAACTGGGGCCGGGTCTTTCGCTCGAGCCTGACGAGGATTAGGAGCGGCCTCAGGTGCGCAGCAGCACGTAGACGGCCCCAGTGCCCCCGTCGAGCGCTCGGGCGGAGGTGAAGGCCATCACGTCGGGATGCCGCCGCAGCCACAGGTCGACCGCCGCCTTCAGCACGGGCCCGCGAGCGCCGGAGCGGTAGCCTTTGCCGTGGATGATTCTCACGCAGCGCCGGCCGGTGTCGCGGCTGTACGTCAGGAACTCCGCGAGTTGGTAGCGTGCGGCCGCTTGGCTCAAGCCGTGAAGATCCAGTTCGCCCTCAATCGGAATCAGCCCACGGCGCAGGCGCCGCACGACTTGAGTGCGCACGCCGGCGCGCTGAAACGACAGCGCATCGCCGCCGCCGATCGTACCGGCCGTTTGCGGCGCGCCCGACGGCCCATCGCCGGGTACGTCCGGTGGACCAGGCAACAGCGGCATTAGCTCGTCGAGGCCGTCCCGGGCCGGCGGCGACTTCCGTACGCGAGTGCGCGGCCTCGTCTTGGCGAGGCCATGCGGCTCGGGCGTCGCTTTGAGCGGTTTGACATCGCGGACCGCGGCGCGAAACGCCTGCGTGTCGTGAAGCGCGCGTGCATCATCGCCGGTCGACGCGTCGTCGCTGCCGGGAGGTGTGCGTTGTTTGGCCATGATTGATGATCCGATCGCGCAGGGTGTCCGAGGTTACAGTATAGTCCGCAGTGCGAGACCCGCAGGCTATCAAACCTTGTGAAAATTCTTCTTTCCAACGATGACGGGTATCAGGCAGAGGGCCTCACGGCTTTGACCCTCGCCATCAAACCCTTGGGCGCGGTCACGGTGGTGGCGCCGGATCGCAATCGCAGCGGCGCCAGCAACTCGCTCACTTTGGATGTCCCGGTACGGGCCACCACCTATGCTCTCGATTCCTACTATTGCAACGGCACTCCGACCGATTGCGTGCATCTCGCCATTTCCGGTCTGTTCGATTTCGAGCATGACATCGTCGTGTCGGGCGTGAACGACGGCGCCAACCTGGGAGACGATACGCTCTATTCCGGCACGGTGGCCGCGGCCGTGGAGGGACGGTTTCTGGGTCTGCCGGCGCTGGCGATTTCCTTGTGCGTGGAACCGGGCAGTCCGCGCAATTTTGCGAGCGCCGCCAAAGTTGCGGTGCGCTTGGTCGAGCGACTGTCGAAATCACCGCTGCAGGAGTCCGTTATACTCAACGTGAACGTGCCCGACCTTCCAGACCGCGCGATTCGCGGCATTCAGGTCACGCGTCTCGGCAATCGTCATCGGGCCGAAAAGGTGGTGCGGGCACAGGATCCGCGCGGCCGAAACGTATACTGGGTGGGTTCCGCGGGTGCGGGACAGGACGCCGGTCCCGGTACCGATTTCCATGCGATCGCGCATGGTTATGTCTCCGTCACCCCATTGCAGATCGATTTGACGCGGCACGCCGCGTTGCCCGAGCTGGAGCGATGGCTAAAACTTGAGTAGTTTCATGGAAGGTCCACGTCTCAGCGGTATTGGAATGACCTCGGCTCGTACCCGCGAGCGATTGGTCCAGCGGCTGCAGGACCAGGGCATCAAGGATCAGCAGGTCCTCGACCGCATCCGCAACGTACCGCGGCATCTCTTCATGGACGAGGCCCTTGCGTCCCGCGCTTATGAAGACACGGCATTGCCCATCGGCTTCGGACAAACGATTTCGCAGCCGTATGTGGTCGCACGCATGACAGAAGCGCTGCTGGAGGCGGGTCCGGTCGCGAAGGTGCTCGAAATCGGCACCGGGTGTGGTTACCAGACCGCGGTCTTATCGCCGTTGGTGGGAGAAATCTACACCATCGAGCGCATCTCGAGTTTGTTGGGGAAGGCGCGCCGCACGTTGCGCGAGCTTCGCATTCGCAATGTCCACTGCCGCCACGAGGACGGCAGCGCAGGCTGGCCCGCACGCGCGCCCTACGACGGGATCTTGGTGACCGCAGCGCCGCGTGAGGTACCGCCGGCGTTGTTCGATCAACTCGTCGTCGGCGGACGGTTGATTGCGCCGGTGGGGCCGGACGGCCGCCAGGAACTGATGCGCTATACCAAACACGAGAACCGGCTGCACAAGGAATTGCTGGGGGCGGTGAGCTTTGTTCCCTTGCTGTCAGGACTGCAACGCTAGGCTCCCGGCGCAGTGAGCCTCACCCGAGCGATCGCCGCCGCCGGGCTTTGCTGCTTTATGATGGGCGGTTGCGCATCCGACGCTCCGTACGAGCCCGCAACCTACGTGGTTCGCCCGCAAGACACGCTGTACAGCATCGCCTGGCGGCATAACCTCGATTACCGTACCCTCGCCAAGTGGAACAACATTGGCACCGACTATCGTGTGTCGGTCGGGCAGGTGCTCGTTCTTCAACCCTCCGGCGAGCCTCGTGCCCCGCCTGCATCACAACCGCCGGCCTCGGGTGTTCGGAACCAGCGCGCCGGAAGTGTGCCCAGCGTGGGCAAGCCCGTTGCGCTCGCCGATCCGCCGGCGGCCGCAGCGGCGCCAAGCGCCGGCCAGCGAGCCGGCGATGCGGGGCAGAGCACGGGCGCTCTCAGCGGCACTGTGACGAAGGCGCCGCCTCCTTCCGTACCCGGGAGCGCGCCGCACGGCCCGGAACCTGTTGCGGCGCCGGCATCGAACGGCAATTCGAAGTGGGTCTGGCCCACCGATCGACTGTCGGCGCCGCGGCCGGTGCCGGGCGGCGGGATTCTGTTGTTGGGACGCCTCGGTCAAGACGTGCGCGCCGCGGGCTCCGGCCGGGTCGTGTACACCGGCAGCGGCTTGCGCGGCTATGGGAACCTCATCATCATCAAGCATGGCGACACTCTCCTGTCCTCCTATGCGCACAATCGAGAACTCCTGGTGCGCGAGGGGCAGGATGTCGCGGCGGGCCAAGTCATCGCGCACATGGGCATGGGGCCCCATCAGATCTCCGCCCTCTACTTCGAGATCCGCGTCAACGGCAAGCCCACCGATCCGCTGCGCTATTTGCGCGCCGCGCCTTAGCTCGCGGCGATGATGTCCACCGCGAGCGCCTGTCTGCTCGCTGCCTCGACGGTGTCGCTGCGATCACGGTCGCGTATGATCTGTTGGTGGGGGCTTTGCTGGTCGCGCCCACCGGACCTGAAGCAATGGTGAAACCATGAGTTACAAGAAGCGCGGCATCGTCGACGGCATCGAGTACGACCCCATGAAGGAGCCGCGCTACGCGGAGCTCGCGACCTTCATGCGGGCGCCGCTCGCGGACTCGTTGGATGGCGTCGACATCGGATTGATCGGCGTACCGACCGATCTCGGCGTGACGAATCGCCCCGGGGCCCGCCACGGCCCGCGGGAAATCAGAAACTCCTCGAGCCTGATGCGTGCATTCAACGTCGGCATGCGAATGAACCCCTATGATCTTTGCTCCATTGCCGATCTCGGCGACGTGCGATTTTCCAGCCGCTACGACCTCAAGTCGCAGGTCGACGATATCGCGCGGTTCTATCGGGGCGTCCATGAGGCCGGGGTGCTTCCGGTGACTGCGGGGGGCGATCACTTCATCACCTATCCGATCTTCAAAGGCATCGCGGCCCAGGGGCCGATCGGCATGATTCACATCGACGCTCACACCGATACCTGGGGAGAGGTGTTCGGTTCGAAGTTCACCCACGCCGCGCCGTTCCGGCTCGCAGTGGAGGACGGACTGCTGGACCCAAAAAGAACGATCCAGATCGGAATTCGCGGCGGCCAGAATCAGATGGACGGCATCGAGTTCTCCGAGCGCCAAGGGATGCGCGTGGTATTCATGGAGGAGTTCGCGAGGATCGGGGTGGAACGGGTGATCGAGGAGGCGCGCAGGGTTGTCGGCGACGGTCCAACCTACATTTCATTCGACGTCGACGGCCTGGACCCGGTATACACCCCGGGAACGGGAACGCCCGAGATCGGCGGTATTTCGACCGTGGATGCGCAACGGTTCCTCGGCGGCTTGCGCGGACTCACCCTCATCGGCGGCGACGTCGTCGAGGTCGCGCCGCCCTACGATCAGACGGGCAATACCGCACTCGTCGGAGCAAGCATCATGTTCGAGATCCTCTGCCTGGTTGCCGATAGCAATTTCGGTGCACGATCGGCCGGCGAGGGCCGGCCGGCGGGCCGCTCACGCTGAATCTACAGAATGAGCAATGCGACCACCAGCCGCTGTTCGCTCACGAGCACGTTGAACGTCCGGCACGCAGCGCCCGTATCCATGGCCTCGAAGCCGATGCCGGCCTTGAGGAATTGGACGCCGAACGCAGGAGCGGGGAACACTTGCCGCTGGCCCGTGCCGATCAGCACCACCTCGGGTTGCAATTCGAGCAGGAGCGCCGCGTGCCCGGTGTCCAGCTCGGCGGCGTTGGTAATCGACGCGGCCGCCCGAGTCGCGGTCGACGCAACGATCATGGTGGTGTGGAACACCTGGTCGTTGATACGCAATTCGCCCGGACCGTAGCCGCGGATGACGTTGACATTCGGACTCGTGTCTTGAGTGAATCGCATGCCACTAAGATACTCAAATTTTTAGCGGAACGCCTTTGTCCATTCTCTATTTTCGTTTCGCGGCGCGCAGCTCGGACGGTGCGCGGCGATCGCCCATGGTGGAGCGATTGATTGCGCGGGCCGGGGAGCCGTCGCGCGTCGAAGATTGGCGCAGGGAGGCCTTTCGCGCCATCGCCCCGGGCGCGCAGCACCTGCCGTCGGTCGCAGCGGCGATCGGGCACGCGCTCGGGCCCGACCCTGCAGCATGGGCCTGCCTTGCGACGCCGGTACAGTTGATTGCGGGTATGCGCAGCGTCACCCTGGCGGCGGATGGAATCTTGAGTCTCGCCCAAGGCGAAGCCGCTGCGCTGTCGGAGGACTTCAATCGCGTGTTCGGCGGTGCCGGCGTGCGGTTGTCGGCCGGCCGCGGAGCGCTGCTGTCCTGCCTGTTCGAGGACCGGATCGATGCCATTACCCGCGATCCCGAGGAGGCGGCCGGAAACGATGTGTTCGACTTTCAACCCACCGGGCCCGATGGCGCACGCCTGCGCCGTCTGATGAGCGAAATGGAAATGTGGCTGTTCGACCACCCGGTCAACCGCGCACGTTCGTCGCAGGAGCGGCGGCCGGTAACCGGGCTCTGGCTGTGGGGCGGCGGATCCACCGGTGAAGCACTGCCGCCGGTGCGCGGATGGTGCGCGGGCCAGGATCCATTCTTCGCCGCCTTCGGAAACGAACATGAATACCCGCGCGTGGCGGACTCAGGCGTGGTTGTATGTGCGGAACAACCCGGGTCGGATGAATGGCTCGCACTCGAACGACGATGGCTGGTCCCGGCGGTGGCCGAGCTGCGATCGGGCCGGTTGCAGCGTCTCGAGCTGTCCGCTGCCGACCGGCGTTTCAGCGTGGGGAGGGGCCCGAATCTACGGTTTTGGCGCCGACCGCGGCCTTGGTGGGAGTCCTATGGAATGGAGTGAAATCAGACGTCGGACGGTTCCGGCGTCGCCCGCGTTGGGTGCGGTTCTGCATCCCGTGCTGCGGCGGATTTACGCGGCGCGCGGCGTTCTCGATGACGAGGATCTCGACCTTTCGCTCGAGCGGCTGCTGCCGATCGGGTCGTTGCCCGGCGTGGCGGAGGCGGCGGCGCTGCTGCGAAACCATCGCACCGGCCGCGTCCTCGTCGTCGGCGATTTCGACGCGGACGGCGCGACCAGCAGCGCGTTGGTGGTCCGCGCGCTGCGTCGGCTGAAGTTCTCTCATGTGGACTACCTGGTGCCGAACCGTTTCAAGTTCGGCTATGGGCTGACGCCTGAGATAGTCGCCTTGGCTTCGTCGCGGCGGCCATCGCTGATCGTGACCGTCGACAACGGCGTGTCCAGCATCGAGGGAGTCGATGCGGCACACAACCTCGGTATCCCGGTGCTGGTGACGGATCATCATCTCCCGGGACCGGTGTTGCCGGCCGCACTCGCCATCGTGAATCCCAACCTGGTGGGTTCCACCTTCGGCAGCCCCGCACTCGCAGGCGTGGGCGTGGCCTTCTACGTAGTGGCGGCGCTTTCCCGGCTGCTGGGCGATTCAGGCTTCCGCGCCGCCGATTTGCTGGACCTGGTCGCGCTGGGAACGGTCGCCGACGTCGTGCCGCTGGATCGCAATAACCGTGTCTTGGTGGCCCAGGGCTTGCGCCGCATTCGTGCCGGCCGGTGCGCGCCCGGAGTTCGCGCGTTGCTCGAGTCTGGGGGCCGTCGGCTTGAAGAGATCACGGCCGCCGATCTTGGCTTCGTCGTGGGACCGAGATTGAATGCGGCCGGGCGCCTCACCGATATGAGCGTCGGAATCGAGTGCTTGCTCACCGATGACCCGGCGGAGGCCGGGCGGCTCGCGGCGCAACTGGCCGCGCTCAATGTGGAGCGGCGCGAAATCGAGCAGCGCATGCAACTCGAGGCTGTCGACATCGCCGCAACCTTGCGATTCAACGTCGCCGGCGACGAGTCGCTCGGCCTGTGCTTGTTCGATGAAACTTGGCACCAGGGCGTCGTCGGGCTGGTAGCGGGCAGAATCAAGGACCGACTGCATCGGCCGGTAATCGCTTTTGCGCGGGCCGAGAATGGCGGTTTGCGCGGGTCGGCGCGTTCCGTCCCGGGCATCCACATTCGAGATGCGCTCGATAGCATCGCCACCCGTCATCCCGGGCTCATCGACAAGTTCGGCGGCCATGCCATGGCTGCGGGCATGAGCCTGGCGGAGGATGCGCTCGAGCGCTTTCGAGCTGCTTTCGCCGAGGAAATCGCTGCGCGGGCCGATGCCGAATCGCTGCGCGGCGTCATTCACTCCGACGGCGGACTCAGCGGCGCGGAGCTCAGCGTGGATACGGCCCGAGTCCTGCGTGGCGCGGGGCCCTGGGGTCAGGGATTTCCTGAACCGGTGTTCGACGGCGAGTTCGGGGTTCTCGATACCCGCATCGTCGGCGGCAGGCATCTCAAGCTGTCGGTGCGCGAGGCGGGTGCGGCTGCGTACGGCGGACCATCCATCGACGCCATTGCCTTCGGTTACATCGGCGGCGCCGCGGAGGATCCGCAACTGCGCGCCGGCATGCGCGCGCACCTCGCGTACCGCCTCGAAGTCAACGAGTACCGCGGCGCCGAGCG
>Ga0209006_10004013_pt1 | contig 13424 bp, 14 predicted proteins | sample JacPin_JW_Ref_O2_FD_188567 | JGI IMG/M metagenome (GOLD analysis project Ga0209006, IMG submission 188567) | Forest soil microbial communities from Algoma, Ontario, Canada - Jack Pine, Ontario site 1_JW_Ref_O2 (SPAdes) (version 2) | ecosystem: Environmental > Terrestrial > Soil > Boreal... | reverse complement strand
CAGATGCGTAGTTTGCGTCTTCCCAAATCTCCCCATCCCGAGACCGATCCCCTTGGTCAGAACGCTGTTGGGAGTGTGGACCGTTCCGCCTTCATATTTCGTCGCAAGAACGTTGCTCTCGGAATAGGCCACGCCCAGAATTCCTCCCTTTTGAACGGCAAGCAGTGTACCCGCTGTTATCACCGAAGGTCCGCCCGAGTCCGATCCCATCTTCACCAACTTGTACTGGGCGGCGAGTTGCTCCTGCAGAGAAACCGGTGCGCCTTGTGCGTCCGCGCGTGATAGCAAAAAGGAGCCCGCGCAAACGACGGCGACGACCGCCGGAATCACGCTCTTTGACTTCTGCCACTTCTGGGACTTCTGCCACTTCTGGGCCATGACTCAAATTTCTCCTCTCAAACTCCGCCCAGAGAAAGCGAATTTCGCTGGCGAAGGAATACATCTCTGGATTTCGAATACTACTCAAAGAACCGCAAGCGGAATCCACCCCGACGACCGGTGGCACTTTCAAGCCGCAGGGCTCGGACCAGCCGCCCGACTTATTGTGAGCTGCCTCCGGATGAAGCCGCCTCTTGCTTGACTTCCGACTCGGTCTGGTCGGCAGTTTTTTCCTGGTCCTCCAAGGTCTTGGCTGCGGTCTTGTCCGGTGGCGGCTCCGGAACATCGCCTGCGACCGTACTCGTGTCCGGGGCTTTCGGCAGACCGTCTTTCCCCTGCTTTTTCGCCAGTTCGCCCATGCCGCTCGTAAGCTGTTCTTGGAAGTGATTCTGCATCTCCTGCAGATCATCCACGGAAACCGCAACCAGTTTGCCCGGGGCACAGTCTGTCTTCTTGCTGGCGGAAACGCTGACGTTAACTTTATTGTCTGAATCCGGTTTGTCCGTCAGACGCGTAATTACATCGCCTGGAGTCAAGGCACACTCCCCGTCGCCAGACACCACGCTAAGATCGGAGGAAACAACGAATGTTCGCCGCGCTGGATCGAGCGCAGGTGGCACCTCGTTGCTGGCACCGGACGCGCCTCCTGGCTGCGCTTGAGAAGAGCCCGCATTGCCGGCCTGTGCCCTTTCCTCCGCGAGTTGGGCTTTGACTTCCTCGGCAATAGCTTGCTTCACCTCAGGACTAAGCGCGACCGTACCCGATGAGGGTGCAGAGGGCGCCGTACTGGCCTGGAGCTGGTCGGATGGTGGCGCATTGGCCTCCGCGTTCGCCTCTGCCTGCGCTTCATAGGAGGCGCGTAAGTTCGCGGCAATCAAGTAATCGGTGAGCCAGAATGCCGCGGAGGGATAGACGGGATAGGGCGCGAAATAGCCGCCATAATAGCCATACCACGGCGCTCCACCCCAGCCCCATCCGTAGTAAACCGGCGCCGGCCAGGGGTTATAAGCCCACCCGTAATAACCTGGGTGGTAGTAAAACCCGGGATAGTAACCGTAATAGGGATGTCCGCCCCAATAGTAGCCTCGATAAATTCCCGTTCGGTAGACCCCGTGGGAGTAATACGTCCGCGAATAATAATTGCGGCCTCCGCGAGTGACGTAGGAACGCTGCACATATCCGCCTCTCCGTCCCATGGTCACAACTCGCGCTCCGTTATGTTCCGCAACAATCGTGCGGCCCCCGTGGAGATTGTGCTGTATCTGCATGCCGTTTCGGTTAACCGAGCGGATCTGTCCATTCGGGCGGATGCTCGCCGTTCCCCCGCCCTTGAGAGAAACCTGTCGGCCCGGAGCTGGGCGACTAAGGTTCGAGCGCCCCCCAGCCACCGTTCCCCTTCCAGCGCTGACCGTCCCATGTCCGGCATTGGTGGTTCCATGTCCGGTGTTCGTGGTTCCGCGTCCGGTGTTCGTGGTTCCATGTCCGGTGTTCGTGGTTCCGTGCGCGGAGTTCGTGGTTGCGTGTGCGGCGGTCGTCGTTCCGTGTCCGGAGTTTGTGGTTCCGTGAGCGGTGGTCGCCCCATGTCCAGCTGCGCCGTTCGTGGGACGCGTCATCGTATGCTGCGTATTCCCGCCGGAACGGCTGGGTGCCGAGGTATGGGCGGGAGCATTTGCGGGGCGCGCTGGAGCACTCGAATGCTGAGCGTTCGGAGCTGGCGTGTTCTTGTGTTGCGCGATCACGAAGGCGGGGATAAGCATGATGATCGTCAGCCCAACATAATTCCGCAGGGTAGTTCCATTTATAGATTTCACTCGGACTCCTAGGTTCAAAGATCTCATTCGACTGCCGGCCAAGAATGCGAAGGTCAGTCACCAGGCAAGGTCATTCGTTTCTCTTTTCCGGGGCCGAAAAGAGAAGGCCGCAAAAGCCCACGGTCAGGCAAACGGCAGTTGCCGAGGTGGCATGTTGGGCGCAGCAACGTTACCAAAACCGGGCTGGAGGCGCAATCGTTTTCTAGTTCTTGCGTTTCCTCTTTTGCTTCCTTCGCAGTGTCAGCCCGGCTGCGATAATCTTAAGTTTCGGCCGGAGGACACTTGCGCTATCTTGATCGCTTTCAACCAATCGCTCTTTTGCTCATGAGGCTCGCCTTGGGCGCCATCATGGTGGCACATGGCTATTACAAGGTCTTTGGCGGCTTGCATCACCACGCACAGACGGTCGCCAGTCTGGGCCTGCCTGCGTGGCTGGGGTATGTCTCCGCATTCACAGAGTTTTTCGGCGGATTATTGATCTTGGTGGGATTCTTCACGCGCGCTGCGGCGTTCGCTGTTTTTATCAACCTCTCTGTTGCCATCTGGAAAGTACATTTGCACAATGGCCTGATGGGCAGCCCAGGTCGCCCGGGCTACGAATTCCCCCTCGCGGCCGCCGCCCTTGCTTTTGCGTTGGTCTTTTTCGGAGGAGGTCCCATTGCCATCGACCACGTCCTGCGAGGCGGAGGTAGGGGAGTCTCGAAATGACAATAATTTACAAAACAACTTGCGTTTAAAATCTGCTGGCGCAACTTTTTCTGAACATCGGGGTTTCGAGCGTTGCTACGGTCATGGAAGGTGTGTGTTATGACCATGCCACCACGGCCGAGAGGCGTTTGAATTCTGCTTCTGTTGAATTATGATGAGCATGTCCATCATGCGCTTGCATCCAAATGGTTTCGCGTTTGCATCTTACCGCCCAACAAAGTTAATCACTGGAGGTTCCTCTTGAGAAAGTTTGCCTTCTTTGCGACGGTCTTCGCATTTTTTGTTCTCGCTAATCTGGCTTCAGCTCAGCAAGGTGACGCCATGTTTGGTTTCGGGACGCTCACGTCGCCCGGCGCCGCCGCATGCGGCGTATCGTCAGCCACTTGCCCTGAAAAGGGAGGCCTGTATACGAACATTGGGGTCGATGTGATCTTCCACCGACGTCTCGGTTTCGGCTTTGACACCGCCTGGAAGACAACTCAGGGGGCCTACGGCGGGCCCGGCGGTCAGCCCTTCCGTCCCATTCTGTTTGACTTTAACGGGGTGTACCAGCCCAAGTTGAGCAAGAAGGCTGGCTTGGATCTGATGGGCGGAATCGGTTGGCAGAGCACTCGCTTCTACGGCTTCCAACCAACCAGCAGTTGCCAATTTTTTGGTCAATGCTACGTCAGTTCCAACCACTTCTTAGTCGATCTAGGAGCTGGCGTCCGCTACTACGTCTGGGGTCATGTCTTCGTTCGCCCCGAAGTTCGTTACTACCACGTGATGAACAACTCAGACGCCTTTACCTCCGGTAACCTTCTCCGACTAGGAGCATCGATCGGATATACTATCGGCGGCCCAGAATAGGTTTTTGAACATGCGGGCGGTTGCGAGTCTGATTTTCCGGAGCAGCCCATTGCGACCGCCAGCATCTCTCCACCAACCGCTAGCGGCTGCCTCGCCGGCACCTCCAATCTGCCGGCCCATTCCGAGAAGCCTGAATGTTTTAAAGGGGGGCTGTACTTGAGAAAGTTCGCGCTCGTTCCATTGACGTCTGCGGTTGTGCTTTTCGTTAGTCTCGCCCATGCGCAGCAACTTGATGTTGCCGTGGGTGCGGGGATTCTGTTGTCCACGAAAAATACCAGTGCGTCGGCGAATTATATTCCTCCCCCGGAGAAGGGCGGACTCTATCCCAGTTTCAGCTTCACTCGTATCTTCAAGAACCGCTACGGCTACAACGGAGAGCTGGCCACGGTTTACAAATACCAACTTTATAACGGCTACCAGCAATATCGTCCAATCCTTTTCGATTTCAACGCGGTATATGCTCCCCAGGTAGCGAAGAAAATCACGGCTGAACTATTGGGCGGCATTGGCGGTCAGAGAGTACTTTTCTATAACCAATATGCAACGTGCAGTTTCGGTGGAGGTTGCGCCACCGCGCTCAATAGCAATCATTTCCTGCTGCACCTGGGTGCCGGCGTTCGGTACACCGCCTGGCGACACTTGTTTGTCCGCCCCGAGGCTCACTTGTACCGCATCGTGAATAACAGTCAGTTCCACTCCGACAATGTGCTCCGAGTCGGCGTCTCCGTTGGCTACACCTTCGGCCACGAATAAGACTCGCGAATAAGGTTGGGCAGCGATCGGCACGGAACTGCTGTATTCGGAAGAGAAAGGCAGCGTCCGACGACGCTGCCTTTCAGGGTTTGGGGTCCTGGACTACTCGTGCTCGCAGATCTCCGCTTCGTGGATGGCCTGATCCAGATGCTCGATCGACTTTGCGCGGTGTCCGTGGAAATCATGCTCTGCGGTTTCGAGCTGATGCTTGGCATTGCGCATCGCTTCCAGAGCTTCGTGGATGTGGGGATGAGGTTCCGGCGCAGCTGCGCCGGCCGGCATGGCAGGAAGAGCTGCTACGGCTGGAACAGGCGCGACCGGCGCCTTTGGTCCGGCTGCCGCCGCGGTGAATGCCAAGGTAAAGAGAAGTGTTGCCATGATGAGCAGAGTCAACAATCCAATCTTTTTCAAGAGTTCCTCCTTGTCCGAATTTCGGCTCGGACGCGACCGATCTGATTCCCTTGCTGCCGGGGATACTCCTCAAGCTCACCCAAGGAGACCGCGACACGGCACAGTATAGTCGCAGATTTGGCGCCCGTCCCGTGTTACAAAAGGTTACTCGCCTGATGCTCCACTCAATGATCGTCGTCGGCGCCACCACAGGAAGGCCAGAACCAAGAGAAGTAGAATACCGACCACGGCGTCAAGTCGCTTGACATCCTGTTCCAAACGCTGCCAATGCTGTCCGAAGAAATAGCCCGCTCCGGAAATCACAGTCACCCACAACGCAGCACCAATGAAGTTCGAGACCATGAATCTCCGCCAAGGCATCCGTAGAACTCCCGCCATCGGCCCCGCGATGATTCGCAACCCGAACAAGAACCGGGCAAATAAGATTGTGACGGCGCCGTACCGCTTGAATACTTCTTCTCCGCGCTCGAGAGTCCGGGAACGGATTCTGAAGACAGACTGATAGCGGACGAGGAGCGGACGGCCGCCGTAGTATCCCAGCGCAAAACCCAGGTTGTCGCCCAGCGCCGCCGCAATGGTCGCAACCACGATGATCCAGGGAAGCCGCAGATCGTGCTCGGAATACGCCAGAAAACTCGCGAGCAGCAGAATGGTTTCGCCCGGTACCGGCACTCCGGCGTTCTCCGCGAGAAGGGCCAATCCCACGGCCCAATATCCGTAAGACACCACTGCATTCCGCAAAAGGTCGAGAATGGAATGGGTCATGATTGCGGTGTCGTCGCGAGTCGCGATTGGATCAGACTTTATTCGGGCGTGTCAGAAACTTGATAAGTTCGCGATTGAACTCCTCGGGACATTCTTCATAGGGCAGGTGACCCACGCCAGGGAATACAACGGTTTGGACATTCGAAAAATGTGCGGCCAAGAGCTCGATCGACGAAACGTACACAGCCGGGTCTTTGCTTCCCCACATCAGCAGCGTGGGAATCGGCGCCAGGTTTGGCAACAGCTCCTCCAGTTCCCTGAGATCGGCCGTCCAGGTGCGAACAATACTCAATGCATGGTCGAAAAATCCAGGATTCGCTAAAGGCGCCTTGTAGCCCGGCAGGCTTTCAGGTGGAATGCGATTGCGGTCGGCAAAAAGGCGGCCGTGCCAGTAAGGAAACAGAATCGGCATCTGTCCAATCACCGAACGAAATACGGTTGCACCGAAACGGGTAGCAAAGAAGGGCGCCAGGCGCTTTCCATGCGGAGAGTATGGGTTCACGGGGCAGACCAACACCAGCCGGCGTAACCGCGCCTTACCGCCGCCAGTGACGCATTCCGCAGCCGCGGCCATCGCCACGGCCCCGCCCCGTGACGTGCCCAGCAAATCGAATGAAGCGATCCCGAGTTTCTCAACAAACCTCAGAACACGGCGCGCCGTCGCTTTCATCGAGTGATCGATACCCGGCGGACGGTCGGAGAACCCTGCCCCTGGAAGATCGGGCGCGAACACCGTAGCGTAGGGCGCAAGAGCGGGTAACACGTATCGCCACGAAAAAGAATAAGCCAAAAGTCCGTGCAGCAAGATCAACGGCGGTCCGGAGCCTGCACGAAGGTAGCGCATGCGAGCGCCATCTAAATCCATCCAGCACTCTTCGACTACCTGGCTAGAGGCCGATGCGCAGGGCGCCGAAATCTCCTGAAGGTCATTCATTTCAAACTTTCTCAGCTGCCGGGACAACTCTTTGCTCTCCACTGGATTCTACTTAAGGGAACGCCTCTGTCGCTTCACTCTGGGGAGCTTCGGCTCCCCGTTTTTTTGGGAGGCCGCATGTGATGGCCCGCGAGCGCTACCCGCCGCCTCGACCATTCGTGCAATGTGGTTGCTCCATTGCTGCGGCGAATAATGTGAAATTTGTTGAAAGCTGTTAGCACCCATAGTCGCACAAGCGGTCACGTCATAGCCATTGAATCCGGGTAGATGCGAGCCAGATTTTCGGCCAGCCGGCCGAACGTAAATCTCTCGAGAGTGGTGCTGCGCGGGGCGGCGCCGAGAGTGCGGCCCCGGGGTTCATCGTGTAGCGGCTCGGCGGCGCGAGCACCAGTTCCCTCTGGTTCTCAAGGCCCACCAGAAAGCCGTTGGAACCGTGCCGGGTGATCTCGGCAATTCCCTGGCGCGGCGTCCGATCACGGGTTTGCCCGCGTATATAGCTTCGGGGGCCCAAGAAGGTTTGATCTGGGTGTTTAGGATCCTTGGCTAAGGCGAGGGCCTGCTTCACCGACTTCTGTGGGTTCGACGAGGTCGTGTCCCGCATAGATACGCAAGGAATCGCTTCGTGGCATTTCATCCTCTCGCGGGAACTCGGTCTTCCGCAAGCGCCGCCATCGTGGTTGAAGCAACCAGCGGTCATGGCGGTACCGATCACTACACCTCAAGTCTTGGCCCGTCTTGGCGTTTTCAAGGACGATGTTCGCCCATCCACCGTGATGACGGTCCCATTCCCCAAGAAAGAGGTAGATCTGCTATGGACGGGATACTTCATCATGCCGCACACAGAACAACTCAACGATTTGCACGGACGTACGATGGTGAATATTGTCGGCGGTAGAACCTTCCACATTTACGACAAGAACTCATCGAGATTGCCCAAACCTCCGGGCTGGTTGTCTCTCAGGACGATGGAAGACGAAATCAATCGCATCCTGTCCAGAGCCGAAAGCAAGTTCTGCGCTCCTAACCCTAACGGGGGCATCTGTACAAGCAAAACAATTGGCCTGCTCGTGCGTAGGCACATCGTGGCAGGTGAATTTCATTCCATCGGCAAAGAGGCGTCCACGCGTTGGGCGGGCGGGCTCGATCTGTCGATGTTAGCTGAAGCGGGAAACCTAGACCCGGGGGATGAGACTTCTCGCGAATACGAAAGAGTGGTCGATCCGAAATACCTGGATCAAATCCGGACAGAAGCGAAGCAATTTTTTACCAAAAGTCTCTCCCGCCAGTCCGGAGTTGCCAAGTGCGCAGTCCGAGACTTTAGAGCGGAAAAAACACCATCAAGCCGCGTACTTTGCGAAAGCTGACAAAGGCGATTCATGACCTGCAAAACCAAAGACCAGAAAAATTATGACGACTCGTCGATGTGTAATAGAGACTCATCATCCACTGATAATGAATGGCCGATCATTCTCGCCCATACCTGCTCAAGGCTGAAGAACTCTATATCTCATCGCAGACTATTCGTGTCGAAGAGCCTGCATGGGATCGATCTTTGTCGCGTGGCGGGCGGGAACGTAGCTGGCCACGGATGTGACCGCCATCAGGAGCGACGAGACCACAACTAGAGTCAGCAGATCGTGAGCCTTGACACCGTAGAGAAACTTCGCGATCAGTGGCGTGGCTACGAACGAGCCCGCAATGCCGATTATCACTCCGACCAGGGAAAGCACGATTGCCTGCTGCAACACTAATCGCAGCACCTGCCCGCGTTGCGCTCCCAGCGCCATCCTCAGGCCAAGCTCGTGCCGCCGCTGTCCGACAGAGTACGAAATGACTCCATAGATTCCAATTACGGCAAGCAGCAGCGCGATCCCCGCAAACAGCTCGAATACCTCAGAGAGGAAGCGCCAGGGAGTGGCTGACTGCGAGACCGTTTGCTCCACCGTCGTGATTCCAAAAATCGCGGACTCGGGCGCGAGCCCCGCAATGACCAGCCGCATGCTCTGCATCAGCGCTCTCGGGTCTGCGTGCGTGCGGACGATGATGCTCTTGTGAACGCGCGCTTCCGTCCAGCCAGGATAAATTCGCGATGACAACTGCTGATACGGAACAAAAGCTTCGGGTTCAGCGGGCTCGCTCAGAAAAGACTGCTTCACGTCTTGAACAATGCCGACGATCTGGCGCGGCTTCTCGTCGGGCGAGTCATCGAACTTGATCGCCTGCCCGATCGGATCCTGATTCGGCCAATAGCGTTTCGCCATCGCCTCGTTAATGACCACCACCCAGGCATGGCCGGTCGTGTCCTGCTCGCTCACTCCGCGACCTCGCACGATGGGAATCCGCATCATGGGAAAGTAGTCGGCACTGACTCCCTCCCGAAACACATTCGGCTTTTCGGCAGCGGTCGAAGCACTCTGGCCCGCAATCATGAATCCGGGGGAAGCATATTGAGCGCTATCCCCGACGCCATCCAGCAGCGGAAGCCAGTCGATCAATGCGACGTCTTCGACGCCGGGAGTGCTGCGGAAGCGGTCGACGACCCGATCGCAGAACTGTCCCACGGGCGGCAGAATGAGGTTGAAGTCCGGATCGGTTGGCGGAGATGCATGGATGTATTTATCTCCGGTCAGACGAACTTGCGCAGTCAGAAGATGCTCGGAAGCGAAGCCCGGCGAAGTCCGCAAAATACGGGTGAGCGTGTTGATCATGAGGCCCGTACAAATCAGCAGGACGAAAGCCAGAGCAATCTCGGCGACGACCAGCGCGTCTCGCGTGCGATGACGCGAAACTGTTGCCGTGCTGCGTCCGCCTTCTTGCAGGCACTCCGCCAGGCTGGTTCGCACGGCGCGATAGGCGGGGATCAGGCCGAAGGCGATCCCGGTCAAAACGCAGGTTCCGAAGGTGAAGAGCAAAACGCGAGAATCGATAATCGCCCCCGTTTCGCGGGGAAACCAGACGGGAACCCAGAGATTGAAAAGCTTGACGCCGAGAAAAGAAAGGATCAGACCGACCAATCCCCCGATCAGCGAAAGCAAGACGCTTTCCGTGAGCAGCTGACGGATCAAGCTCCCGCGATTGGCTCCGAGCGCGACCCGGACTCCAACTTCTTTTCGCCGTCCATCGCCGCGAACCAGCAGCAAGTTGGCGACGTTCGCGCACGCAATCAGTAAAACCAGAGCCACGACTCCAAACAGCGTGTAGTAAATGTTGGCCCAGTTGCCAAACAGCCGTTTCTGCAAGGGATCGACCCGGACTCCCACATCCTTGTACGTCTCCGGAAAGAGCTCCGCCAGGTGCCGCTGCTTCACCTTCATCGCGGCCTGCGCCTGCTCCAGCGAAACGCCGCGTTTCAGCTTTCCGACAGCGTCCTCCCAGCGCACATCGTTGATGCCGGAGTCCACAGTATCTGGCAGTCCGTGGATTATAAAGACGTCGGGAGTGCCGGTGCCGAACAGGTCGAAGCCCGGCTGCAGCACTGCCACAACTGGTCCGGACCCTGTATCTACAAAAATCGTCTGGCCAAGCACTTTGGGATCGCCACCGAAATGGCGCTTCCAGAACTCGTAACTGATCAGAACTCCTGGCGACCCACGCTGCTCGCTCAAGTCGTCATCAGGAATCGTTCCCATGAACGACTTAATTCCGAGTATCGCCAGAAGCCGCCATGTCATGTGCTGCACAGCAACCCGCTCGCCGAATCCGGCGCCGGACATCGCCACGATATCGGGGTGAGAAACGAACTCCAGTCGATCGAAAACGTGGTTGTCGGCTCGCCAGTTGGCGACGTCGCTACCCGAAACTAACCCTAAATGGCTTTCGTCTTTTGGGAAGACGTTCGACACGGCCACGAGCCGGTCCGCATCTGGATACGGGAGCGGGCGCAGAAGAACTCCATTGATGACGCTGAAAACCGCGGTGGTACCGCTAATTCCGATAGCCAGCGTGAGGACTGCCGTAAGAGTGAAACCGGGCGTATTGCGAAGTCCACGGGCGGCGTAACGAAGATCCTGGGCGAGGGCTTCAATCGCATCCGTCATAAGATCGTCTCACGGAGTCACCTTGACGATTCGCTGAACGAGTAAGTCTACACCGGGACGACGGGTGTAGAGAGATCCGACGGCCATGGTGTTGAAAACAGAGATAGCGCTCACCGAGAATCGGGCCGACTTTCGGTCAAGGCTCAAAACGCGTTATGGCGATATTACGTCAACCATCAGGTGGGCGTATCATTGTGGGCAACTGCTTAGAGGCGTGCACAGGGAGATTTCGCTGATGGGAGGCACCTATGAAGACCATCGCTGTGTTCGTTCTACTGTCGTGCTGCGCGTTCGGTCAAGACAAGACGGCAATATCTGCGGCGGAAGCTGCCTGCGGACCTCAGGACGCCACATTCGAGGTGATGCCCGATGACTCGCGACACCCCACGCTGCCCCCCGAAAGTAACAAAGCCGTGATTTATGTGGTAGAGAAAGCTACGGGCGTGATGAGGTTCGGCGCTGACGGGAAATGGCTTGGCGCGTCGAAGCCCGGTACCTACTTCTTTGCGTCTCTGGATCCAGGTGAGCATCATCTTTGTGTTACGGGCCATCTCCCTCTATGGAAGGGGGTGTCACTGCACGCCTTGGACGCGAAGGCAGGCGAGACCTACTATTTTTTTGTTCACGTAGTCGCCGGAGGGGGCTACGACGAGCTCATGCTCAGCCAGGTAGATCCGGACCAAGGGAAGGAATTAGTCGCAAGGGCGAAATTCAGCGAGTCCCATCCCAAGTAGTGAATGGTTGGCGAAACCAGGCCATTTCGCTCCTTGAGGGGTTCTGAGTAATGGGGATGTTTCGCCAGTTGACTATTTGGCTTGGGCGGACAGGTCTGGGTGCGCTCGGTAAATTGGCTCCAAAATGTCGGCATCGAAGTGATGAAGAATCCGAGACAAGGCTTTGTTGTAGGCGGCAAATTCTTGAGGCTGGCAGCCCGCTTCAACGGAGTGATGTATTTCGCGTAGGTCGTCTCTGATGCGTTGCAGGGTATAGCTAACGAGCTTCGCAGTCTCCCGGTTCGTTATCATCGTGCTGCCTCTCCTCAATCAAAACTCCCGGTTCCAGCGCCAAAGAGTGCAATGGCGATGTTTCGCCAACAATCAGCGAGCACACTGTTGGGAACGAAGAAATAAGCGAGCACGGTGACTGCCGGGATATTACTTCGCCCCAAATGTGCGGAACAAGAATGTACTCCGCGCATTGGGCAAGAGTGGCCTTCCATTAAATGTAGCCGCACCTCTTTCGTATCCGCCCAAGACATATTTCCACCCAAACATGGTCCCCCCACTCAATCTCAGCCTGTAAAACTGTCCGGGCTTAACATCCACTCCGCCCTGCGGAATCACAAACGTCGCATGATCGCAATCCGCTGTTTGTACGTTCTCGGTCACGATACTCACCGCTCGTCCCGTCTCGTCCAGAACCGTCAGAGTCAATTGATCCTCCAATCCTCCAGCATTCCCCACCACCAATTCCACCTCGACGCCTAGGAGTCTTGGGACCGACGGCGTGAACGTTTGTTCTGCATCGTTCACTAGATTCGTCCAGGCCTTAGTCCAGCCCTCTGTATTCACCTGGTCCGGCGTCATCGATGCTTGCTGCACCGACGCCGAGACAGTGGTCCTGCAACACTGACCGCATCCGCTAATCTGCGCGCATTTCCCCGCGTCAGGATAAGACGCGATGCCCGCCACCCCGCTGGCGGTACTCCCATCAAGATTAATGATGGATCGGAGTTTGGGATATTCACAACCGCAGTAGGCAAGAGAATTGGCATATGGGTGATGAAAGCCGCCGGGCGGCGGTCCATGGACCGGGACAACTTTCACCTCGAAAACCGGAAGACCAAGCCCAGCCAACCCCGAGAGCAGCAGTGATGCATTCTCCTTCAGGTCGTAAGAACCGGCGTCCTCACTGTTCCATGACTGTATTTCATCGCAGGTTGCTTCCGACAACTTCCGCTTGGCCGTGGTTAGGGCAGACAGCTCGACGTGAACTGAATCCGCGCGCATGCGGGGTGTCATGCGAATACCTGCAAAGCGACCCTTGGGAAACAGAACGATGCCTGTCATTTCTCCGTCGCCCACAACAGGAATATAGAAAACGGCACGATCAGGCAGGCTGACTTCGATTCCAAGCGTTACGGTAGGTCCGCGCGGCGGGAGACCTTGCGGCCAACCTCGGAGGCCGCCCGACGCGAGCACAGTGCCGAGCGCAATAACGTGTCGGCGGAATCTTCTCGCTCGCTGTCGCTCGACCTTCTCACTTTTTTCGGACACAGCGAACAAGGAAACGGGGAAAGACACTAGAAAAGAAGGGACTCTACTGATAACGCTCATTTGACGAGACCTCCCTTTCTAAAGACCGTCACCACGAAGTTGTTTTGCGAGGAATATTTTAACTGTCGTAGATCAGGCGATTACGCTCACCGAGAATCGGGCCAACTTTCGGTCAAGGGCCAAAACGCATAATCGCGATTTATCAACAGTTGATCCGCTGTGAGACACTGACGCCCTACGCTGAAACATCACTTCCACGGCAGCGCGTACGCTCGTCTTCATATGTTCCGTTCGAGTCGCAGTGGTTGATCTTATGCCCCATTCAACCAACCGCCGGTAAAGCCTGCTCGCTTCAAACCGCGCACCAGATTGGGCACTTTGCGGGTGGCGTTCCAGATGATCTCCGTTTTGTAATTCGCGATCATGCCTAGAATCGGCCCCTGATTGTCGCTGAGATAATCATTGTCAACCCAGCCTAAGCGCCCATCAACGCTGCCTGACC
>Ga0209006_10004012_pt1 | contig 13424 bp, 12 predicted proteins | sample JacPin_JW_Ref_O2_FD_188567 | JGI IMG/M metagenome (GOLD analysis project Ga0209006, IMG submission 188567) | Forest soil microbial communities from Algoma, Ontario, Canada - Jack Pine, Ontario site 1_JW_Ref_O2 (SPAdes) (version 2) | ecosystem: Environmental > Terrestrial > Soil > Boreal... | reverse complement strand
TCACAACTCAGGGGATCATCATCGATCCGACCGGCACGATGGTCGACGTCGTTCGCCAACGTCGACTGCCTGGCGAACTGCCCGGCCACGCGGTGCGAAGATTCGCAGCACCGGTGGCACGATCACCGGCACTGAGACGTTCACGATCACCGCCCCGGCGACGATGACCATTCCGGCGACCAGATACCGACGCCGTCCGCGATCCGCCTTGGGAACTTAGATGATCGTTCGGTTGAAACCCGACCAATAACAACATTTTCCAGCAAAATGTTTTATTCCGCTATCCCAAACAAGGACGGGAGGTTGTGAACATCCGCGTGGCTTCGAGAGACGGTGCATCCGTGGGCGTGGTTTCAACAGAACACTTGTTTAGGTTTTCGAAGCCTTTCACGCAGGGGCCGCACCGGACGGCCTAAGGGAAGACAACGGAATATGAGAGTCCTAGTGATCGGACTTTTGCGCTTGAATCTTTATGCGATGCCGCTGGCCGGGCGTACCGGGCGGCGCGGTGTCGTCACCCTGGCCGCGATTCCTGGTGGGTGATCGTGCGCCTCGATCTACCGGTGCCGGTCGCGTAGGCGACGCCTAGGCGCAAGGCGCGCTGATTGGAACTGCCGAATCGCGGGCGCGGCTCCTAGTTAGAGGGCTTCAGTTCTTCCGCCCTCCTCTTGAGTGCTGCCTTCTCGCCCTTAAACCAGTGGTCTAACTTTGATTTTTCGTCGGCAACATCCGCCGCAACCACAATGTTGTACCGGATACTCATGTTCGCGGTTTTGTGACCGCTAATCTTCATACGCATCGATTGATCCATTCCGGCTTTAGTCATGTTCCGCTCCGCTGTCCTACGCAGATCGTGGAATAACAGGTTTGGATAACCCGCCGCTTTCACGGCGCTCTTCCAGGTTTTGGCAAATTGTCCGATGTGCGTACCGGGCAATTTGTGCATAAAGTTCGAGATGCCAACGTCCCCGCGATGCCAGAAAAAAACATGCTCACATTCCGGAAAGTCGCGATCACGAAGCGCCTTTTGTGCCGTCAGCGTTTCCAGCATATCGCCGTAGATCGGGAGTCCGCGACCAGTCTTATTTTTGGTATCCGATCTATCGAGCAAGATCAGGCCCTCCTCAAAGTCCACCTGCGACCATAGGACGTTTTTGAGTTCGCCTTTGCGGGAGGAAACGTGGAAGGCGCAAATGAAAAGCGGCCTGATGGATTCTGGGAGATGCGGGAGAATCTTTTCGTATCCCTCGAAGGTCAGGAACCCCTGGCGCACGTTGTAGGATTCGTCGACAATTGGGAACGCCGGGATGAAGTCAACCATGCGAGGCGTCACCCGCTTGTGTCCCGTCACATAGCCTGATCGGATGTAGGAGAGATGACGATTCACCGTGGTCGGCGCGAGGTCGGCCTTGTCCTTCCGGTACTGCTCAAAATCGGCAGTCCCGAGCTTAGATGCAACCCGTTCGCCGAAGTACGGGCGCACGTGGAGATTGAGAACCCATTCGACGTCTTGTGCGCTCTTACGGTCTTTGCGGCGCATGTGCGCGAGATGGGCATCTAACAATTCGTTGACGGTCGCGCCCCTCGCCTTAGAGACGAGGTGGGGCTGGTCTGTCCGAAGTGCCGTCAGTTTGCGGAGCTTAAAATCTGTCGCCTCGGATTTGATCTGAGTTCCCGTCGGGAATCGTTCGCCCTGTGGCGTTTTGTACCACCAGAAAGCCCCGCGCTTGTAAAGCGAGCCTTCTCCCTTAGCGCCACGTCTCTGCTTCTTAATCATGCCCGCAGTGTACCACCACTTTTTTCTGATAAGGCACAAATAAGTCACATTGGGAGGATTTTCGGAATGGTAAAGTCTGTCTAAGTTGTTTATTTTGGAGGGCGGCTGGTGGGATTTGAACCCACGACTTCCAGAATCACAATCTGGCGCTACTACCAGCTGAGCTACAGCCGCCGTGAGCTTTCATTTTATCACTTAAGCCCTGCTCGCCTCCACATTTCATCGACACGCTTCGAAACATCCGCCGGCATGCGAATCACATCGGGCCATGGTCGCGTGAATCCCTCTTCGGGCCACTTCTTCGTCGCATCGATGCCCATCTTCGAGCCGTAATTCGCCAGGCGGCTGGCATGGTCGAGCGAATCGACGGGCCCCAGTACGAACTGAATGTCTCGCTCCGGATCGATATTGTTGAGGGCCTTCCAGGCAACTTCGCTTACGTTCTGCACGTTTACATCTTCATCAACAACCACGATTACCTTTGAGAACATCGCCTGCCCGAGTCCCCAGATGGCGTGCATCACTTTTCGCGCGTGACCCGGATACGATTTTCGGATGGCTACGAAAATCATGTTATGGAAAATCCCCTCGGCGGGCATGCAAATGTCACGGACCTCCGGTAGTTGCAGGCGCATCAACGGGAGAAAGATCCGTTCAATAGCCTTGCCCATGTAAAAATCTTCCATTGGAGGCGGGCCTACAACAGTCGTCGCGTAGATCGGATTTTTTCGGTGCGTGATGCAGGTGAGGTGAAAGACCGGATAATCGTCGTCGAGCGAATAGAAGCCCGTATGATCGCCGAAAGGCCCTTCGCGGCGCAGTTCGCCCAGTTCGACGTAGCCTTCGAGCACGATCTCGGATTGTGCGGGCACCTCGATGTCGACGGTTTCGCACTTCACCATCTCGACCGGCTTCGAGCGAAGGAAGCCGGCGATCATCATCTCATCGAGATCGGGCGGCAGGGGCAGAATCGCAGAGTACATCGTCGCCGGATCCGCGCCGATCGCGACCGCGACCTCCATGCGCTTGGTGGTCCCTGCGGCACGCAGGCGGCGATAATGTTCCGCTCCCTGTTTATGAGTCTGCCAGTGCATGCCGGTGGTACGTGCATCGTACACTTGTAGGCGATAGCAGCCGCAGTTGCGCTTTCCTGTGTCTGGATTCTTTGAGAACACCATCGGCAGCGTGATGTAGCGCCCTCCGTCCTGCGGCCAGCATTTGAGGATCGGAAACTCGTCGAGTGAAAAATCGTCGCGCCGGATCACGTCTTTGCAAGGCCCTCCGGAGACGATTTTCGGAAAGAATGCTCCGATCTCGCCCAGTTTCGGCAGCATTTTCAATTTGCCGATGATGCCTTCGGGCATCCTCATTTCGAGAAATTCCGAGATGCGAGCAGCCACTTCGTCGACCGACGAAACTTCAAGTGCGATCTCCATTCGCCGCATGCTGGCAAACGCGTTGATCAGGACAGGCACGCTCGAACCTGCGGGCTTTTCGAACAGCAGCGCCGGACCGCCCGACTTCACGCTGCGATCGGCAAACTCTGTAATCTCAAGCTCGGGAGAAACTTCGAAAGGAATGCGCTTCAATTCGCCCTGTTTTTCGAGCGCGCGCACAAAGTCCCTCAGGTCGGTGTAAGCCATAATCTAACTATGACAAACGCAGGACCATTTAGGACAGCATTTGTTTCGGGTGCGAGCCGGGGAATCGGCCTCGCTTGCGCACGCGCGCTGGCGGAAACGGGCGCCCACGTGGTGCTGGCTGCCCGCGACGCTGCGAAGTTGGAGGCGGCGTCTCGCGAGATTCCGAACTCGACTTGGGTCACAATCGACCTTGCATCGCCTGATTCGATCAAAGAAGCCTTCGCAAAGGCAGGAAAAATCGACATTCTAGTCAATAATGCGGCGGTCACGAAGGATGGCCTGGCGTTGCGCATGAAGAAGGACGATTGGGATTCGGTAATTACCACCAATCTGACCGGCTCGTTTCTGGCAACACAACAAGTTCTGCAAGGAATGATGAAAGCCAGATGGGGACGCATCATTAACATCTCGTCAGTGGTGGGCGAGTCGGGCAATCCCGGGCAAGCGAATTACGTCGCATCGAAGGCCGGGTTAATCGGTCTGACCAAATCGCTGGCGCAGGAAATGGGGAGCCGCAACATCACTGTGAATTCTGTCGCGCCGGGATTTATCGAGACCGATATGACTGCCGTCCTCTCCCAGGAATTGAGAGACAACATCATCGGCCACATCCCTTTAAAACGAATGGGCCGCGCCGAAGACGTTGCCGCGGCTGTGCGTTTCTTGGCGAGCGAGGAAGCGGGCTATATCACCGGCGCAGTGTTGAACGTCAACGGCGGAATGTACATGTAATCGCGGCGCGTACTTGATCGAGCACGTCGGGGAAGTCGCCACGGATCACCGTCCCGTCAGGCTGCCAGCGCGAAAAAAATCGCTCGCTGACAGATCCCCTGAAGATACTGATCAGCGGTACTCCGCATGCCGAGGCGACGTGTTGGCCTGCGGAATCGTACCCGACGTACAATTTGCTGCGGGCAATTTGCTGAGCGAAGGGTGCGAACGCCCCATCGTGTGTGCGCATGCCGGGCAGGATTGCGCGCTCAACGCGCTCATGCTCCTCCGCGCTGCCGCCTTTGTCCACCAGGATCGATCCGCCAGTCTCCGCGAGCGCACGCAACAAATTCCGCTCAAAATCGCCGCCAATGCGCTTCGCAGGATTTTCGCCGACTCCCAGACTGACCGTGATATCGGAGGCAGCATCGCTTGCCGGAAGCGGTGCGACAAAAGCCCGCGCCTTCTCGACACCCAAAACTTCGTGCGCCCATCTGCTCGCGAGCGCCGGCAGAGGGTCATTGCCTTCGCCCCCATAACTGCGGCTTTCAAAGAAAAAATAGTCCCTTTCTTCGCAGATAGAAATCAGTCCGAGCTGTGTCAGGCGTGAATCCGGATCGATCACGATCCCATCGTCGAATCGAAGGCTCGCCGAGGCGCGCAGCCGGTCGATCAAGGCGCCGCTTCGCGCGTAGGGAGCGAGGAGATGGCGAATGCGTGGATCCCCCTCAAACATTTCGTACGACTTTCGTGGACCCACAAAAACGATCTCGGCATCCGAGTAGCGCCGTTTAGCGGCATCGAGCAAGACGCTGGTCACGGCTACATCGGCGCCGAGAGTGATTCTCGAGAGCACGTACACTCGACTCGCCGTGGCAGGTGCAGCATGCGGCTTTGGGTTCCCCCGTAGACGCGGAATCAGTTCAGGGCACGCGCGTTCGATCACCTGTTTGAACAGACGTTCGTAAGTACGGCATAGGGCCGGTTCGAACAAATCGCCCAGCCGCTCAACCACTATCGATAGCAGCGCGCGGCCTTCCTCTTCGGCGATCGCCCGATCGAGCAGTTCGGACGTCCACGGTTCGTTCCGCAGGCAGTGCCCGAGCAACTGCTGGCTATAAATACTTTCCAACCAGCAGCTCCAGCTTCTTGCGCGTCGCCTCAGGGATAGTCTTGCGATCGGTGATCAGCGCATGCGCCAGCGCCGAGCCGCATTTACATTCGCGTGTCTCCGGCATCGAACGGACGGCCGCCGCGACCACCTTCGCGGCATTCTCGGCGTTCTTTGTAAGGTTGGCAATGATGTCGGTCACGGTTACGGCATCGTGATCCGGATGCCAGCAATCGTAATCGGTCACCATCGCGATCGTCACATAACAAATTTCCGCTTCGCGGGCGAGCTTCGCTTCCTGCAGATTCGTCATGCCGATGACATCCATGCCCCAACTGCGATACAGTTTCGATTCGGCGAGCGTCGAAAATGCCGGCCCTTCCATGCAAAGATACGTGCCGCCCAGCGTCGCCGTGACCCCCGATCCCCGCGCAGCCGCAAACGCAACGCCCGAAAGCTGGGGACAAATCGGATGCGAGAATCCAATGTGTGCGACTAGCCCTTCGCCGAAAAACGTCGAGACCCGTCCGCGTGTACGATCGACGAATTGATCGGGGATAACGAAATCGAGAGGCTTATGCTCCTCCTTGAGCGACCCGACCGCGCTCAACGACAAAATCCGCTCCACACCTAGCGACTTGAATCCGTAAATGTTCGCGCGAAAATTCAACTCCGAAGGCGACAGCCGGTGCCCTCGTCCGTGACGCGCGAGAAACGCAACTTCTTTTCCCGCGAGCTTCCCGACAACGTAATGATCCGACGGCGCGCCCCATGGCGTCTCGATCGCGCGTTCTTCCTGCGCTTCAAATCCGGGCATAGAGTACAATCCACTGCCGCCGATAATTCCAATAGTAGGTTTCATTCTTGAATCAGTTCCAGCAGTACACCGCCGGTCGACGACGGATGCACGAACACATAAAGATGACCGCCCGCGCCCGCCCGAGGCTCATTCAGCAACCGTGCGCCCGATGCGCGAAGCCTTTCGACAGCCGCGTGGAGGTCGGGCACTTTCAACGCGACGTGATGCAATCCCTCGCCGCGTTTCTCGAGAAATTTTCCGATTACGGAGTCGGCCTCTGTCGGCTCCAGCAATTCAATCCGCGGCTCTCCCACCGGCAGCATCGCGACATTGACTTTCTCCTGTGCGACGGTCTCACGCATCGCGACGTCCAGACCAAGCTGGTCGCGATAAAACCGCAGCGCCTCGTCAAGCGACCGCACCGCGATACCCAAATGATCGATTTTACAGCCGTTCAAGCCAGTCACGTTTGAGCCAATCTTGGAGTATCGAATATGGATCGCGCCGCTTCTCCGCCACCTCGCGTCCTGCCGCAAGAAAATCTTCTTCCGGAAACCGATCGAGCAGCCGATCCCGCAGCATTTCCCGAAGTCTCAGACTCCAGACTTCCGCCATGTGAGATTTCTCTGCGCTCTGTGCCTGATATTCCCGCGCGGCTTCCAGAGCTTCCTTGATTCCCTTTCCTTCGGTCGCAACCGTATGCACGATTTTCGGCGTCCAACCGTCCGGACGATGCGACAAGCCGAGATAATTATTCAGTTCGCGCTCCAGTTTTTCAGCTCCCGGCAGATCGGATTTATTAATGACGAACACGTCGGCGATTTCAATGATACCGGCTTTGATCGCCTGCACCTCGTCGCCCATCCCCGGCACCAGAACCACCATGGTAACGCCCGCCAGCCGCGCGATCTCCACTTCGTCCTGCCCAACGCCGACGGTCTCGACAATCACCACATCGCGGCCCGCCGCGTCGAATAGCATCGTCATTTCTGTGGTTGCGCGAGCCAAGCCGCCGAGCCACCCGCGCGTCGCCATCGAACGAATGAAAACTCCCTCGTCAGCGTGATGACGCTGCATCCGTATGCGATCGCCCAAAATGGCGCCGCCGGTATAAGGACTCGACGGATCCACCGCGATCACGCCAACAGACTTACCTTCATCGCGCAGCATGCGGACGATCTGATCGCAGAGCGAGCTCTTCCCCGCCCCCGGCGCGCCGGTGACGCCCAGAATCATGGCTCGTCCGGTGCGTGGAAACAATTCGCGAAGTAACTCTTCCGCCTCCGGACGGCGCTCCTCAATCCAACTCGCAGCGCGGGCCAAGGCGCGGATATCGCCGCCAACGATTTTCTCAGCCGCAGTCACCTGGGCCACCCACCGTATCTCGATTCGGCACCGTGTTTTTTGGAGCCGCGGCCTGCGGGAGCGGTCGAGGGCGGACTGATCACCCAGGCCACTACAAATGACTCTTCAGCAGTTGCCGCGCAATCACCAATTTCTGAATCTCGCTGGTCCCTTCGCCGATGGTGCACAGCTTTACATCGCGATAAAACTTCTCGACCGGATAGTCCTTGATGAATCCGTACCCGCCGTGAATTTGCAGCGCTTCATTGGCGACCCGCACTGCCGACTCGGATGCAAACAGCTTCGCCATCGCCGATTCTTTATTGACGCTTGCGCCCGAATCCTTCAGCCACGCCGCGCGCAGCGTCAACAAACGGGCCGCGTCGATCTCAGTCGCCATGTCCGCCAGCTTATGCTGGATCGCCTGAAATTCCGAAATGAATCGGCTGAATTGCTTTCGCTGTTTCGAATACTTCAGCGCCGCTTCGTAGGCGCCTTGCGCGAGCCCCACCGACAATGCCGCGATCGAAATTCTCCCGCCGTCCAGAATCCGCAGGCTATCGACGAATCCCTCGCCGCGCTTCCCGCACAACTGCGTCGCAGGCAATCGACAATCGGCGAACAGCACCTCGCCCGTCGGGGAACATCGCATGCCCAGCTTGTTTTCTTTTTTCCCGACTTTAAATCCCGGTGTGTCCTTTTCGAGAATGAATGCGGAAATCCCGTGTGACGACGCGCTCCGATCCGTCATCGCCATCGCGACGCAAACGTCGGCCACCTGGGCATTCGTCGTAAATGTTTTCCCGCCGTTCAGCACCCACGAATCGCCATCCAGCACAGCTTTGGTGCGAGTGCCTCCCGCATCCGATCCCGCCTCAGGCTCGGTCAGCGACCAGCAACCGATCCATTCGCCCGTCGTGAGTTTCGGCAGGTAGCGTTTCTTTTGCTCCTCGTCACCGGCCAGATAAATGTGATTCGCGCACAGCGAAACGTGCGCCGCAACACTCAACGCGATTGAAGGATCGACCCGAGCGATTTCCTCCATCACGATGGAATAATCGACGTAGCTATACCCGGAGCCGCTCAGTTCCTCGGGAAACACCGCGCCCAGGACGCCCAATTTTCCCAGCCGTTTGAAAACGTCGACCGGGAAATGCTGCGATTCGTCCCACTCCATGACATGAGGCTTGATCTCCGCCTCACAGAATTCACGAATGGATTTCCGCAGCTGCTGCTGCTCCGATGTGAAACCTAGATCCATCTGTTATGCGAAGTCTTCCTTCTTCGCATCCCACTGCATCGTGCGCCCAAATCGATAGCTGTCGACCGCCATGCGGCACGCGACCGCCACCCGGAAACCCAAATCGAAGGGACAATTGGGCTCTTTCCCGCTGCGGATGCAGTCGAAAAAATTCAACATATGCTCGTGCGGAACCGCCTTGGCGTTGCCTGTCATTTCCGTTCCGGTCGGCGAATTCATCTTTTGGGGAAGATAGTGCAGTTGGTTTGCACGCTGGATGGTGCCGTTATCCCCGAGCACGTCTTCAGTAATTCCAAGCTGATTATTGCCGAACCCCGATGCCCAACTGATCAGTATTTCCTCCGGCTGCTCGATCGAAACATTCATCGTATCGGGTACTTCACGCCCGTCTTTCCATAGATAGATTCCGCCGTTCATCGTCACGGCCCTCGGCACCTGAAGCTTGAGCGCCTTGTACCAGAAACTCACTTGGTGGCACATATTCTCATACACGTTGCCGCCCGAATAATCGAAGAAGAATCGCCAGTTAATATAGCGATTCGGGTCGAAGTCATGCGGAGGCGCATCGCCCTGGAACGATTTCCAAAGGATATTTTCCGGATTCATGTCCGAAGTAATCCTCGCCGTCCGCGACCACTGCGGCTTGCCGTGCGGCGTGTTGCGGTACATGTGCATGTCGATCGCGGTGATATTCCCCAACTTCTGCGGATCGCTCAACCACTGCTGCGCGTCGATCATGTGGCCGGAGGAGCAGCTTTGATGTCCGATCTGCACCGTGTGCTTGCCGGCGTCCTTCTGAAACGCCACGCGCATTCTCTTCGCGTGATCGACGGAGAACGCCATCGTCTTCTCCTGATACACGTGCTTTCCGGCGCCAAGCGAAGCGCAGAAATGCTCTGCATGAAGATGCTGCGGCGTCGCGATCACCACTGCGTCGATCGAGTGGTCGTCGAGCAGCCGGTGATAATCGAGGTACGTCGCCGCCCCGGGCACCAGTCCCTTGGCGCGCTCAAGCTGCTTGGTGTAAATGTCGCAGAAAGCCACAACTTCGGTGTTCGGACAGAGCTTGATCCAGTTGAATAAATCGGTGGCGCGATCGCCGAAGCCGATGAATCCGACGCGGATGCGCTCGTTTGCGCCCAGCACTTGCGCCGGCACCGCAGCCAGTGTCCCCGCGATTCCGGTCGCGAATTTGCCGAGAAAATGGCGGCGTGAGTCCATGATAGGAGTGTACCAAGCCCAAGCGATCTAAAAGTGCGTTGAGTGAATAAATCGAGCGATGATTGAACCAAGAATTAGGGCCCACTCGATGGCTGCTGGAATCAGCAATCACCGGGAGTGCGAGAGAATGAGGTAGCCGAATGGCTGAGAAAATCAAGTCTAAGTCTGGAACAGCTCAGGGCTTCGAAATCATTGCCAACCGCGAAGGATTGATGGGCTTGGCTGTTATGTGCCTACAACTAGCGATGCAGACCGAGAACACTTCGGCGAATGGAACAACAGTTTAGAGGCGGGCTCTGATGAGTTCATAATCGTCTACAAGCCAGACCTGTGAACACTGCGGATTCAGTGGTTGATCGCCGAGGTGTGCAAGCGCGAGTGCATACCCGCATGCTGACTTCTGAGCCGCGACCGTCAGGGAGCGGGTAGATCTAAAAATCTAGTTGTGTGACATTGATCTGATAATCGCCGCATTCCAGCGTAGAGCCATTCAACGCGACTCCAGACGCACCCGGAACACCGTCGCAACCGGATTTTCATAATAAAATTCCAGCCGTGCCAGGTCGATTCGCTCCGCCCTCCAAGGCTTGGTGATCACCACGTAATCGTAACTCTCCATCACCTTTGTCCAGTCGCAGACCCAGTTGCTGCGATACCAGCGTTGCGGCGGCCGATAAATGGCAGAGAGATCGGAGAAGTATTCGGAGGGTCCGCTTCCCGTTCTGTTGCTGAATATATAGGGCGTGTAGCCCTTGCGATCCGCCGCGTAAAGCGCACCGGCATGGCGCAGCGGAAAGGTATTGCCGTCCCTTCGGCGTGCATCGATCGGCAGAACAACGCGGCCTTCCGGGATAGTGAGAAGAGCTTTCCGATACAACGCAACCTGGCGGCTCTGCTTCGGTAAGAACAGCGAGAGTGAGATTAGATTCAGTGCGGCCAGTAAAGAACAAGCGCCGATTAGAAGCGCAATCTGTTTCGGCCGAGGTGTCGAGCGTTCAAAGATGCGCAGCGATAACACCGCAAGAGGGATGAATAGAAACGGAAGGGCCCTCTGATCTACATAGGCGACCGCTTCCCACCAAAAAGGCAAGACAAAATAAAGCGTCGCAGCCAGACCGCAGACAGCTGCAAGCTGCCAATAGTAGCGAAGCTGCGCCTGCCGCCGTCCGCACCAGATTGCGCCCGCGATAATTCCCCAAAAAAGAACTAGGATCGCGCCGTCCATCACGTAGCTCTGGCGGATAAACATCGCTACGAAAAAGTTGCCAAGTTTGAACCAGGTCACGCCCGCGAGAATTCCCATTCCGAGAATTTGCATCAATCCGTTCATCACATAACCCGGGCGAACCAACGTCGATCCGAAGAGACCGCCGAGGTTTCCAATTTGCGCCATCCGATCGGCCGCGGCATCAGGACCGGCTGGCACCATGGGGAAGTGATAAGCGGCCAGGAGGGCGAAGGGAAGCAATTCGCAAACCAAGCGGGCCCAACTTTGTTCTTTTCGGAAGACCCGAACAAGACCGATGGTTCCGACGATTCCCGCCAGGATCGCGAACACCGCGATGTGCGTCGCGTAACAGACAAAACAAGCGATCGCATATACTGCCGCCCATCGGAAACGTCCCCCTTCGTTCCGCCTCCAAGCTTCGAGAGCACCGAGTGCGACAAATGCCGAAGCCAGCCCCCACTGAAACGCGAAGAATCCGAGGATCAGATAGTAACTCGTCGCGAAATACCAGGCGCACAATATGGCCGCGGCGACCGCCCACGATGTCTCCAGAATCTGGCGGGCATAGACCCAGATTCCCAACACGAGAGCCAATACAGTCAGCGTGCTCCAAATTGTGTACGCCAGATGAGGCCCCAGGATCCGCAACAACACGATGAGTTCCAGATCCGCCAACATGTAAGGGACAAAAATCTTCTTCGCCGAAAACGTGCTCTGAAACGGCGACTGAGCGTCCCGCCACAACGAGTTCATGATGACCGCTCGAGCCAAATGATTAGGCCCATCGATGAAGGGAGGATTGGAGAGGGATAGAAACAATCCCGTGTAGGCCAACGCAGTCGCCACGAGAAATATCGTTAGCCACAAGCGAACCGGGGAAGAGCTTTTCATCGACTGCGCCTCGCGAGTTTAGCACAAGGAGTAAAGGCGCACCGCCTATAATACGAGAGTGGGTTCGCATCAAATCTACGGACTCTCTCACATCCTCTGGCTCGCCGGCATTGCAGCCCTATCCATCGCGCTTTCGGTGGCTTGCCGCCGAAATTTAATCCCCCAACGGTACCTGCGTGGGGCGCTGATCTGCCTGCTTGCAGGCGGTGAGCTGATGCGATACTACACGGACTGGTTCCATTTTCCCGATCTATTGCCGTTGAACTTGTGCAACATCACAGCCTGGATCGCCGTGATCGCTTGTCTGACCCTTTCGCCGCTAGCAGTGGAGTTCACTTATTTTGCGGGCTTTGTCGGCGCGGGTATGGCGCTGCTCACGCCGGACATGGGTTCAGTCTGGCACACTCGATTCTTCGTCAACCACGGTGCGATCATTGTTACCGGATCCGTGTTAGTCTACGGCCGCTTTGCTCCTTTACGCCCGGGCGCGGTCCGGCGAGCCTTCGGATGTTTTCTCGTTTACTGCGGGCTCGTTGGGCTTTTCGACTGGAAATATGGAGCTAACTACGCGTATTTACGGACCAAGCCAGGTACAGGAAGCGTGTTAAGCCTGCTTGGTCCATGGCCGTTCTATCTACTCTGGGCGTTTCCCGTTGCGTTGACGTTATTCTGGCTGTTGTGGCTCCCGGCGCGTCCGCTGAGTCAGCTTCGTAAATCCGTCGAACCTACTGAGCGACCTTTTCACGCCCGATACGCCAAGCTACCGCAATGACGCACCAAGTCTACGGATTCGTTCATCTGGCGTGGATCGCCGGAATCGTCGTAATATCGATCGCGCTCTCCCTTGCATGCCGCCGGAATCTCGTTCCACAGCCGTACATACGTGCGGCGTTAATTTGCCTGCTAGTGAGTGGAGAACTCCTGCGTTACGCCACTGCCGACATTCGATTTCCTCAGACTCTGCCGCTGAATCTCTGCAACATAACGACCTGGGTCGCGGTACTGGCCTGCTTTTCCCTTTCCGCGCCGGCCGTTGAATTTGCCTATTTCGCGGGATTTTCAGGCGCCGGAATGGCGTTGCTCACTCCGAATTCGGCACACGTGCCGCCCGCCGCGTTCTTCCTCAATCACGGCGCGATTATTCTCACTGGGTCTGCGTTGATTTATGGCCGCATCGCGATTCTCCGGCGAGGCGCAATCTGGCGAGCGTACGCATACTTGCTCCTCTACATGGCGCTGATCGGCCTGTTCGACTGGAGATACCAGGTCAACTACTCTTTCCTGTGCGCGAGGCCGGCTTCCACGACCTTGCTGACCTTCCTCGGTCCGTGGCCCTACTATCTTGTGGGAGCGGGCGCCATCGGATTGGGGCTGTTCTGGTTGCTGTGGCTCCCCGTGCGTCCGCCAAATTCCGCTCCAGCGAATTGCCCTCAGCAAT
>Ga0209006_10004009_pt1 | contig 13430 bp, 15 predicted proteins | sample JacPin_JW_Ref_O2_FD_188567 | JGI IMG/M metagenome (GOLD analysis project Ga0209006, IMG submission 188567) | Forest soil microbial communities from Algoma, Ontario, Canada - Jack Pine, Ontario site 1_JW_Ref_O2 (SPAdes) (version 2) | ecosystem: Environmental > Terrestrial > Soil > Boreal... | reverse complement strand
TCTTCACTGCTCCCGTGTCTCGCGCCACACGCTAGAATCACTCCGCCGTCATTGCGAGGGAGCGAAGCGACGAAGCAATCCAGACTGAGCTTCGTCAGCGTCGTCTGGGTTGATTCTTGAGGCATGCGCGGAGCAATCCGCGCGTCGTTTCGCGGCTTAGTCTGGATTGCTTCGTCGCTGCGCTCCCTCGCAATGACGGCAAACTGCGCTTGAGCGCGATCGCCCTTGCCGCCGACCACGCGAGCCCCGCTCACTCCCTGAGCAGCGCGATCATCTTGTCTATCCCCGTCGACGGCAACCGGAAGATGCCCGTGTAAGGCTGGCTGAGTTCGAGGATGAGGAAGACGCCGCTGGCGATGGCGATCGCGCCGGCGCCCAGCGCCAGGACCGTGAGGGCATTGAGGGTCGATACAAGGCCGTTGCCGAGGAAGAGCGCGCCGGACCAGCAGGCGACGACGACGAGCAGGAAGGGCGGCACTGGATTGGCGAGCTGGCGCGCCATCAGGTTTTGCGTTTGCGCCACCGAGATCGCCAGTTGCCGCGCGGTCGCCAGATGCTGCTTTTGCGCGTCGGTCTCCGGGCGAAGCCCGTCAAAATAATCGGCGAGGCCGCGCATGTTGGCGCGCGATTCTTCATAGGTGAAGGCCCGCGGACCATGGATCTTGTCGCCGAAGAAGCGCTCGCGCGAGCGCACCAACCCTTCGCGCAGGTGTTCGCGTCCGGCCGATGTTTCGGGACCATATTTTTCGAGAGCGAGGTCGAGTTCGAGGATCATCGGCCCAAGGGACTGCGCCTCGGCCTGCTGCGTCGTGAAGACCGAAAAGGCGGTCCAAATGAGCAAGCCAAGCACCAGGGCGAGCAACAGGGTGATGAGCCCGACCACCGCGCCGACGGTCCCTCTGGCTTCCGTTACAGTTTGGACGGGCAGGGCCAATTGAATCAGCATGCCCACTACGCCGCAGGCGAATGTCGCCCCGGCGACCCCCGCCGATCGCACCAGTGAATTCATGAAATACCCCCAACGTCGCCGCACGCCTGACTTGCGGCGGAGCCCCTTGCTTCACGTCGCCGTTCGACTAAGGATCGGCGGCAAAGTCAACCGGCGCCGCCTGGCCTCGCGATGACGGCCGGAAATTCCAACAAAGAATAAGCCGACGGTTCTTCATCCGTGGCAGACGCCATGTGATCGTCCCCCTTCAAAAATCAAACGCCCCCTGCGCCGGCGGCGGCGGCTCCAGGCGAACGCCCTCCAGCGCCAGCATCAGCGTCTTCGAGGCCGAGCCGCCCGGCGCGGAAAAGCCGCCGATCTTGTCGCCCGCCGCCAGCACGCGGTGGCAGGGGATGATCAGCGCGACCGGGTTTTTCGCCATCGCCTGTCCGACGTCGCGCGCGGCCTCCGGCCCGGCGCCGATCTGTTTGGCGAGGGCGCCGTAGGTGGTGGTGCGGCCCCAGCTGATCTCGCGCGCCGCCGCGTAGATCTTTCTGAACAAGGCGTCCTGGCCGTCGAGGTCGAGCGCGACATGCGAGAAGTCCGTCTGCTCGCCTTCGAAATAGCGCTGCACGGCGGCGACGATCGCGGCGATCTCGGATGTCGGCGCGGCGCGCCTCGCGCTGGGCGCCCGGCGCAGCAGAAGGCGTTCGGCCGCCTCGGCGCTTCTTGCCGGCAATTGGAAGCGCGCGACGCCCTGGGCGCTCCAGCCGAGCCCGCAGAAACCGCTCGCGGTTTCGAAGATGAGATAATGCCACGGCGCGAGGTTCATGTCCGACTCTTGGTTTTCCTCTCGCTTGTACCGTTCTTCGCAATGACGGCGCGCTAATCGCGCCTGTGCAGCGACACCCCGTTCAGTTCCGCGATCGCATCCGACAGCGCGGGCACGAATTTCTCGCCTTTGCCTGTTCCGACCGCCGCGGCGAAGGAATTGCGGACGGCGGCGCTGATGGGGTTGGCGACGCCGCTGCCGGCGGCGAATGAGGCGAGGTAGGACAGGTCCTTCAGCGCATTGTTCATGGAAAAGCGTTGCGCATTCTCGTCGCGCCGCAGCACGAATTCGAAGAACGCCTGATATTGACCGCAATCCATGCGCCCGCCGCGCCATACGCTATCCATGATTTCCGGCGTGAGGCCGGCCTTGGCGCCCATCATCAAAGCTTCGGCATAGATGGCGGAATAGCCGAGCGAGATGAAATTATTGAGCAGCTTCATCGTATGGCCGCTGCCGGTTGGCCCGGTGTGGATCACGCGTGCGGCGAAAGCCTCCAGCACTGTCCGCGCCCGTTCAAACGCGCCGGCGTCGCCGCCCGCCATCACGTCAAGCGTTCCGGCGGCGGCCTCCTTGGGCGTGCGCGCAAGCGGCGTGTCGATCAGGATGATATCGCGCCTGGCCAGCTCCGCCGCGAGCTGGACGGTGGAGGCGGGATTGGAAGTCGAGCAATCCAGGATCATGAGGCTCCTGCCGGCGGAGGCGAGGCCGTCGGCGCCCGTCGTCACCTCCTCGACTTGCGGCGAGCCGGTCACGCAGAGTACGACAATGTCGCTGACTTCCGCCAGCGCGCGCGCATTGCGCGCCTCGACGGCGCCGAGCGCGATCAACCGGTCGATCGGCTCGCGCTTGCGATGGGCGAGCACGGTGAGCGGCCATCCCTTGCGCAGGAGATTGGCCGCCATGCCTTCGCCCATCAGGCCGAGGCCGATGAAACCGATACGTTCTTTCATTGCATTCCCCACGCTCAAGCCGCCTGCGATCGCCCGCCGTCGAAATAAGGCACGACATAGGGGCCTTCGGGAATCACGGCGACGGCCGGATCATTCGCCCGCGCGATGCTGCGGGCGACGGCCTCATCGACATCGGCGATCATTTCGACGCCGGTGATCTCCCGCTCCTCGGCTGATAGACCGGAGGTGTAGAGTTCGATGCGGCCGACGCGCATCGATTTCAACTGCATTTCCGTCTGCCATTCGTCGACATCGGCGAGAGATTTAGCGGTCAGCGTCGCCAGGAACTTATGCGGCCCGAGTTCGATCAGGCGGCGCTGGGCGGCGCGAAACTCTTCCGACCCGAAGCCTTCCGAACAGGCCGAGGCGATGATCAGCGTGCCGCCCGGCTCGAGAATGTCGAGTGGCGTCACCATGCCTTTGATCGTCTGGTAATAGGTCTTGTCGAGGGGATAGCCGGCGGAAGAGGTCACCAGGGTCTTGAACTTGCGCGAGGCCGGCACGCGCGTCACGCCGCTGACGAAGTCCACCGCCGCCGCATGGCTGGCGATGATCTCGCCGAAAGTGACGCAGACGAGATCGCGATCCTCGTCGAGCACGGTGTTGAGGCCATAGACGTCGCCGAGCCGGCGAACGATCTCGAGCTGCTCTTCATGCAGCGGATTGCCGATCAGATTGCACTGCACCGCCAGCGGATCTTCCATGAAGCGCGCGGAATGGAAGGTGCGGATGGTTTCGTGATGGGCGATGCCAGGGGCGATGACTTTCCGCCCGCCTGACCAGCCGGCCATGAAATGCGGCTCGACCAGGCCGGTGGCGATGCGCAGATCGGCTTCGACGAAACGGCGGTCGAGCTTGATCGGCGTGCCGCGCGTCGCGGTGACGCCGAGGTCGACATGGTCGGCCTCGTTGCGCGCATAATGATTCTCGACGCGCACATGCTCCATCACCCAAGGGTCGCCGACCACCTCGGCGAGCTCTTCGCCGAGATTCGGCCGATGCAGGCCAGTGGCGACGAGGATGACGATGCGGTCGAGCGGAACGCCGGCGGCGACCATGGTCTCGACCATCGGCCGCAGGAACAGCTTGTTGGGAACTGGCCGGGTGATGTCGCAGATCAGAATGCAGGCGCTGCCGCGCCCCTGCGCCAGCCGGGCCAAAGGTTCCGATCCGATCGGCTCGGTCAACGCGCGGCGGACCGCGCCGGCGGGATCGGCGAGTTTCGGCAGGGCGAGTTTGCCGATCGTCGTGACCTCGGCGCCCGCCGGCATGCGAATGGGCAAGTGGCCGCGTCCATAGGAGATGGGGATCGTCTTCAAATCCGACATGTCTGTTCCGCCGCTCGACGAAGATTTGGACCAGGCGCTCGCTCGATCCTGCCGCGCCCAGAATATCAGCACATAGGGGGCGCCGCTAATGCGCCGACCGCCACGCCGCCGGCTCAATTATTGAGTTGTCAGATAACCGGGTTTTCTGATAGGTGCGACGACGGTTGGTGTCAAGCGCGCGCGACGCGCGTGCGGCCCTTATCAGGCCCCGATTGAATCGGGCTCCGCATCGAAATCGCGCGATTTGCGAGACGACCCAATAGGACAGGCATGCGTTCGAAAGTATTTGGTCGCACAAAGCGACAGGTGAGTGAAATCGGCTTCGGCGCCTGGGCGATCGGCGCCAATTGGGGCCATGTCGACGAAAGCGACGCCCTCGCGGCGCTCAACGAAGCGCTCGCGCTCGGCGTCACTTTCATCGATACGGCGGATGTCTATGGCGACGGGCATTCCGAACGGCTGATCGCGCGCGCGCTGAAGGGCAGGGGCGGCGAGCGGCCGTTCGTCGCCACCAAAGCGGGCCGGCGGCTGCCGGCGCAGGACGTCGCCGGCTATTCCTCGACGAACCTGACCGCCTGGGTCGAGCGCAGCCTGAAAAACCTGGAAGTCGATACGCTCGATCTCGTCCAGCTTCATTGCCCGCCGACCGACCTCTATTATCACCCGGAAGTTTTCGAGCGTCTCGATGCGCTGGTGAGCCAAGGCAAGATCCGGAATTACGGGGTCAGCGTCGAGCGGATCGAAGAGGCTTTGAAGGCCGTCGAATATCCCGGCGTGACCAGCGTCCAGATCATCTTCAACATTTTCCGCCAGCGCCCTGCAGAGACTTTTTTCGCGGCGGCTAAAGCCAAACAGATCGCCATAATCGCGCGCGTGCCTCTCGCCAGCGGCCTTCTTTCCGGTAAGTTCCGGCCCGATACGAAGTTCGAGGATTCCGACCATCGCAAGTTCAATCGCAACGGCGAGGCCTTCGACGTCGGCGAGACTTTCGCGGGCGTTCCCTATGAAGCGGGTCTTGCGGCGATCGAGAAAATCCGCCCGCTGATCGGAGACGCGGCGATGGCGCAATTCGCGCTGCGATGGATATTGATGTTCGACGCGATCACCGTCGCCATTCCCGGCGCACGCAACGCGGCGCAGGCGCGATCGAACGCGGAAGCCGCCGCATTGCCCGCCCTGGCGCCGGAGACGATGGCCGAATTGAAGGCGATCTATGACCGCGACATCAAGCCTCACGTGCATCAGCGTTGGTGAAAAAGCGAGCCAAGGAAGGTTCACCGCCATGACATCGATCGTCATCGACGCGCACCAGCATTTCTGGGATCCGACCACCGGCGATTATCCCTGGCTCGCCGGCCCTTTCGAGCCGATCGCGCGCATCTTCGGGCCGGAGGACCTGCGGCCATCGCTCGCCGCCTCCGGCGGTCGCCGAAGAGAGCGATCCTTGACTTCGAATTCCTTTCGCGCGCACGCTCTGCCGTTTAGACAATGACGAAATCCGCCCTCGTGGTTTGTCTCAGATGTCATGAATTCCTGGACCAGCTTTCGTCATTGCGAGGTCAGGCGAATGAATTCATTCGCCTGACCTCGCAAAGACGGCCGCGCAACAATAATCATCTCGCTTCAGCGCGGGAATATCATTTCCGCCCCTCAAGCGCCGGAGCGTATGAAGCGGTATGATGGGTCGGGCCATCGGTCAGCCTTCCCGGCATTGGAGCGTTTGTTGGACATTCATCTCGATCCGCTCGGCGGTTGGTCTGGCGACATGTTCGTGGCCGCGCTTCTCGACGCCTTTCCGGAATTCTGGCCGCCGGTGCAAGCGGCGATCGCGTCGCTGCAACTCGGCGCGCAGGCCGAATGCAGGCTCGTTCCGCATCGCGATCACGTCCTGACCGGAAGCCGCTTTGTGGTGGGCGCGGATTCCTCGGCGCCGAGCGGCGGCCAAGCGCATCATTCTCACGATCATTCCCATTCGCATGATCATCACGAACACAAGCATGTCGGCCATAAAGCATGGGCGGATATTCGCGCCGACCTCACCCGCTCCGATCTCGATGCGAGTGTGAAGAAACACGCCATCGCGATTTTCGCGCTGCTCGCCAAGGCGGAAGCCAAGGTGCATGGCATCGAAGAAGACGCCGTCGCCTTTCACGAAATCGGCGGCGTCGATTCGATCGTCGATATCGTCGCCGCCGCGCGATTGATCGCGCTGATCGGCGCCGCGCGCTGGACCGCAGGACCGCTGCCGCTGGGCTCGGGACGCGTCAAAACCGCGCATGGCATCCTGCCCGTGCCGGCGCCGGCTGCCGCCATCCTTATGCAAGGCCTGCCGACGATCGACGATGGCATTGCGGGTGAGCGCGTGACGCCGACCGGCGCAGCCATCGCTCGCTATCTCCTTGTCCCGGATCAGCCGCTTCTCCGACATGTGCGCCGCTTGTCGCGCAACGGGACGGGATTTGGCGCCCGCACCATGGCGGGGATCAGCAATTGCCTGCGCGCATTGGCGTTCGACGAAGCGTTGGCGCAGACGGAAGGCGCGATCGGCCGTCGTCAACTGGGTGTCATCGCGTTCGAGGTCGACGATCAGTCGGCTGAGGATCTGGCGGCGGGGCTCGATCATATCCGCGCTTTGCCCGGCGTTCTCGACGTGACGCAAGGGTCGGTGCTCGGCAAGAAGGGCCGGATGGCCGCGCATGTTCAGGTTCTGGTGGCGCCGTCAGAACTTGAAAGCGCCATTGCCGCATGTTTCCAGGAGACCGCGACGATCGGGCTGAGATACCAGACCACGGATGGCGCCGTCCTGCGCCGCCGCTTCGATACAATAGAAATCGGCGGCGAGAAATTGCAGGTGAAGATCGTCGACCGGCCCGGCGGCGAGCAAAGCGCCAAGACCGAGATATCGCAAGTGGCGGGCCTTTCCGGTCATGTTGCGCGCGAGCGCCTACGGCGCGAAACTGTGGCGAAGGCGCTGGGCGCGCCCGCGCCAGATGGCGCGCGCGACCGCGACGATAGCCAAGGAGACCGCTGAATGCGGGAGCAGCAATCGGGCGACGGCGTCGAAGATCGGCTCGGCGAAGTCCTGTCGCGTATGGTGGGACAGACGGCGGTCGCGGTCAGCGGCGGCGTCGACAGCCTGACGCTTGCGACTTTCGCTCATCGCCTGATCGGCGCGCCTGTTGAAATGTTCCATGCGGTTTCGCCGGCGGTGCCGGGCGACGCGACCGCGCGCGTCGAGCGGCTCGCCGTCGCGGAGAATTGGCGTTTGCGGATCGTCGATGCCGGCGAATTTGGCGACGCGGCCTATATGGCCAATCCGGTCAACCGCTGCTTCTTTTGCAAGACCAATCTCTACGGCGCCATCGCCCGCCACACCGACGCGCAGATTGTCTCCGGGGCCAATCTCGACGATCTCGGCGAATATCGGCCGGGGCTTGACGCCGCCAGCGATCATGGCGTCCGCCATCCCTATCTCGAAGCCGAAATCGACAAGAAGAGCGTGCGGGCGCTGGCGCGCGCGCTCGGCCTCGGCGCCTTGTCCGAATTGCCGGCGGCGCCCTGCCTTTCGAGCCGCGTCGAAACCGGCATCGCCATCCGTCCGGAAGTGCTGCGCGCGATCCATGCGGTCGAGCGCGATCTCGCCAAGGATTTTCCCGCCGCCATCGTGCGCTGCCGCGTCCGCGCCAAAGGCATCGTGATCGAACTCGATCCCGAGACGCTCCTGGCGATCAAGGGCGCGCGCGAAGACGGTGTGCGCAGGCAGGTCGACCGGAACTTCGCCGGTTTGTTGGCCGCGTCCAACCTCACGTTCGCGCCCTATCGCAACGGCAGCGCTTTTTTGCGCGTCCCGACATGACAGAAGAATTCAAGCTTGATCTGCAGCGCGCCGATCGGATCGGCCTCGACGAGGCGGTGTTCTGCGAAGGCAAAACCGCTGACCAGATCTCGGCCATCATCGATGAGGCAAAGGCGCACGCGCGCAGTCTGTTGCTCACGCGCCTCGATGCAACCAAATTCGCCGCGCTGGCCGCCCGCCATCGCCCCATCGATTTCGATCCGCTTTCGCGCACCGCCATTTTCGGCCAAGCGCATCCCTCGCGCCAGCGCGCGCCGGTCGCGCTGGTCATGGCCGGCACGTCTGATCTGCCGGTCGGCCGCGAGGCGGCGCGCACGCTTGCCTTCGCGGGCCAGCCCTATCGGGAATTTACCGACATCGGCGTCGCAGGGCTGTGGCGGCTGCTCGAACGTATCGAGGAGATCAAGGCGGCGCCGGTCGTCATCGTCGCGGCGGGCATGGACGCCGCATTGGTCAGCGTGGTCGGCGGCCTTGTCGGCGGCGCCGTCATCGCGCTGCCGACTTCGGTCGGTTATGGCGTCGCCAAAGGCGGCGAGACCGCGCTGCACGCCTCGCTGGCGAGCTGCGCGCCGGGTATCGCGGTCGTCAATATCGACAATGGCTATGGCGCCGCCTGCGCCGCTTTGCGAATCATGCGGACGATTCCGTCGCCAGCCAAAAAAAGCTGAGGCAGATCACGCCGCCGATTGGGCGGCGTGCGCGCGCAGCAACATGCCGAACAGGTCGCGCGGCTCGTCGGGATCGGCGAGCAGATCGAGCTCTTCATAATGGCCCAGGCGCTCGATCTGCGCCTTGACGTAACGCAGAGCCGAGAAATCCTCGATCGCGAAGCCGACCGAATCGAACAAGGTGATCTGCCCGGCGTTGCGCCGTCCCCGGGCTCTGCCGGCGATCACCTGCCAGAGTTCGGTCACCGGATGGTCGGGCGCCAATTGCTGAATTTCGCCCTCGATCCGCGTCTGCGGGGGAAATTCGACGAAAATATCGGAGCGCCTGAGAATATCGGCGTGCAGCTCGGTCTTGCCAGGTGAATCGCCGCCGATCGCATTGATATGGATTCCCGCGCCGATCAGATTGTCGGTGAGGATCGTCGCGTTGCGTTTGTCGGCGGTCGCGGTGGTGACGATTTCAGCGCCCATCATCACTTCCTCGACCGAGCCGCAAATGTGGATGTCGAAGCCGAGGCCGGCGAGATTGCGCGCGCATTTCGTGCTGGCGGCGCGGTCGATGTCGTAGAGCCGCAGGCGATCGACGCCGAGGAGCGCCTTGAAGGCAAGCGCCTGGAACTCGGCCTGCGCGCCATTGCCGATCAGCGCCATGGTGCGCGCGGCCCTGGGCGCCAGATATTGGGCGGCGAGGGCCGAAGTCGCCGCGGTGCGCAGCGCAGTCAGAATCGTCATCTCGGTCAGCAGCACGGGATAACCGGTCGCGACATCGGCGAGCATGCCGAAAGCGGTCACCGTCTGCCGGCCGTCGCGCCCGTTCTTCGGATGGCCGTTGACATATTTGAAGCCATAGACGGCGCCGTCGCTGGTCGGCATCAGTTCGATCACGCCCTCGGCGCTATGCGAGGCGATGCGCGGCGTTTTGTCGAACATTTCCCAGCGCCGGAAATCGGCCTCAATGAAGCCGGCCAGTTCAACGAGGAAGCGATCGACGCCGATGGCGAGAACCAGCTTCATCATCTGGTCGACGCTGACGAAAGGCACGACATTGAGCTTAGGCGCCATGGTCAATAGCTCCGGGTCGGGCGGTCCATGACGCGCCGCCCCATCAGGCTCGCGACGAGATCGACGAGAAGCAAGGCGGTGCGCCCACGCTCATCCAGAAACGGGTTGAGCTCGACGAGATCGAGGCTGGCGACCAGCCCGCTGTCATGCAGCATTTCCATGACGAGATGGGCCTCGCGGAACGTTGCGCCGCCGGGAACGGTGGTGCCGACGCCCGGCGCGATGCCGGGATCGAGGAAATCGACATCGAAGCTGACATGCAGCACGCCGTTTTCGGCCGCCACGCGCGCCAGGAAGCGATCGAGCAGCGGCGCGACGCCTTGCTCGTCGATGGCGCGCATGTCGTGAACGACGACATCAGCCGAGGCGAGCGCGGCGCGCTCGGCCGGGTCGGCGCTGCGGATGCCCATCATGCAGACATTGCGGGGGTTCACCGGCGCGGCGAGCGGCGGGAATACGCCCGAGAAGCCCGGCTGGCCCGTCGCATAGGCCATCGGCACGCCGTGCAGATTGCCGCTGCGCGTCGTCTCCAGTGTGTGGAAATCCGGATGGGCGTCGAGCCACAGGACGAAGAACGCGCGCCCCATTTCGGCGGCGCGACGGCTGAGGCCGGAAAGGACGCCGGCGCCCAGGCTGTGATCGCCGCCGAGTACGATCGGCATCCCTTCCGCGCTCGCGCGATAGACAGCGTCGGCGATGGATTCGGTCCAGGCGACGATTTCCGGCAGCGCCTTGATCGCCAGATTGCCGTGCGAGATTGTTCGCATTGGCGCCGGAGTCAGATTGCCGCGATCGATCACAGCATGCCCAAGGTGTTCCAGCGCGCCCGCCAGACCCGCCGCTCGAAACGCGCTGGGCCCCATTTCGCAGCCAAGACGCCCGGCGCCGTCCTGCACGGGCGCGCCTAAAAGAATGCACGGTCGTTTGATCATTGGCGGGCGCCCTCAGCTGATTCGCCAGAAATATCAGGCGAGCTTGGCGGAAAGAATACAGCTTATTGGCAAAATATTAGAAATGGCTTATCATTATGATAGATAGTGCTATCCATTCTGGCAGATATGGACGATCTGGACCAGCGCCTTCTTGTTCTCCTGCGTCATAACGGACGCCGCAGCATTTCCGACCTCGCCGTCGAACTCCGCGTATCGCGGGCGACGGTGCGGGCGCGGATCGAGCGCATGGAGCGCCAGGGCGACATTGTCGGCTATACGGTGATCCTACGCGCCGACGCCGTCTCGCTGCCGGTGCGCGGGGTGACCTTGATTGAGGTGGAGGGCCGCGCGGCGGATCGCGTCGTCGATGCGCTCGGCGGCGTCGCGGAGGTCACCGCAGTGCACACCACCAATGGCAAGTGGGACCTGGTGGTGGAGCTCGGCGCCCAGAGCCTCACCGATCTTGACGCCGTATTGCGGCGCATCCGGCTGATTCCCGGCGTCACCGCTTCGGAGACCAATCTTCTGCTGGCGACGCCGCGCAGCACGCGCGCGCGGCTCTGAGCGAGGGCCTCGCTTATAGCCGCAACAACGGCGTCCCGGTGAGCGCGATCGCGAAAGTGGTCGCCACCAAGGCCACCCACAACGCCGTAGCCGACCAGACCGCGCGCGGCGCCTGCGAGCCGAACAGGCGATCCGCCAAAAATCCGGCGACGGGCAAGACTTGCATGCCATGCGTCGCGAAGAAATGTGGCGCGCGCAGATCGCCGCCGGTGGTGGACCAGCCGAGGAAAGGCAGGCCATTGGCGTCGCTATGCACGCCTCCGACCCAGTGGCCAGGTCCGTCGATCGATCCGGAGGCCATAGTTCCGGCGATGATCAGGGTGGCGGCCGAGCCGAGCGTCAGACCGAGAATGGCGCCGAGGCGCAGGCCGGCGCCGATATCGGTTCTGCCCTGTCGCCAGATCTGCACGCCGATCAGAAACGAGCCGATCACGATGATCGTCGCGCCAATCCCCATCAGCGGGTACATCACGGTCTCGATCGGCGTGCTGGCATTGAAATGAGAAGCGCGCCCGCGCGCGGCCTGCAGCATGATATAGCCGATCTCGCAGACCGCCGCCGTGGCGGCTGATGTCATCGACCAGCGGATGAGTCGGCTCGCCCGCCCGGCCGGATTGATCAAAGGCAGCAACAGAACCAGCGCTGCGAAGTGAATGAAAATCGACAGTTGAAAATGAAGCGGCTTCATCCAGATGTCGGCGCTGTTGAGCTGGCGTTCGTCGATATTCATCGCCACCAGCGTCGGCGCGAGCAACGCCAGCATGATCAGTGCGGTGTCGAGCGCGGCGCCCGAGGCTGGGTCGGTCGGCATCGAGAATGTCGGGATGGCTCGGCGGTCCTGGGGAATCGCAATCGTCGACATGGCGCATCCTCACGCGTCTTGAGTTCGCAGCGAACGCGGAATCAAATCGAAGCCTATCGTCATCAGCAGGCCGATGGGACCGAACATGAAGGTGGCGAACAGAAGCGGCGCTTGGATGAACCGATTGAGGCCGCGCGCATCGGCGCGTTCGGCGATCCACAGGCCGACGAACAGATCGAACGCGAGATAGTGCAGCCATCCGGCGAGCAGCGCCGGGTCCGAAGCGAATAGGGCGCGCACTTCAAGGAGCGAACCGAAGCCGCCGCCCTCGACGCGAAAGAAAAACAGCAGCACGAGCACAGCATAGGCCACGCAGAAGAGACCGATCACGCCATAGCGGATGGCCGCCAGCAAGGCGGCCCATCGCGGCGCGAGGATGAGCGTCGCCCAGGCCAAAAGGGCGATGGCGTTGGCAAGGCTGAAAAGCGCCGCCCAGGTCATCCCAGGACCTCATCTTGACGCAGACAAGATCGTTCATTAGTCTACGATCTTGTCGCCGTCAAGATTATTCTCGCGACGCCTGAATTGCCGTTCGAGCCTGCGCCATGAATGACAAGCCCCGCTACCATCACGGCGACTTGCGCAATGCGCTGCTGAAAGCGGGGCTCGACATTCTCGAGCAGGACGGTTCCAGCGCGCTGTCGCTGCGCGCCGTCGCCGCGCGGGCCGGCGTGTCGCGATCGGCGCCCGCCTATCCCTTCGGCAATCTGAGGGGCCTGCTGACCGCGCTGGTCACCGTCGCATACACCCGCTTCGCCGCGGCGATGGCCGATGAGCGCGCGCGCGCCGCTGCCGAGCCGATTGAACAGATGCGCGCCGCCGGCCGTGGCTATATCGCCTTCGCGCGGCGCAATCCCGCGCTCTTTCGTCTGATGTTCTCGAGCGTGCAGATTGACGGCGACAATGCCGAATTGCGGCAAGCCAGCGCAGCGGCGTACCAGCAGCTCGTCGAGATCTCGGGCCCCGCGGCCGATCATCTCGGCGCGAGCAGCGATGCGGAGCGGCGCGAAATCGCCATTCTCGTCTGGGCGAGCACGCATGGCTATGCGCATCTGCTGGTCGACGGCCATATGCAGGCGCCAGACGGCGGCGAGCCCGATCCGCCGCCCGACATTGCGCGATTGCTGTTCGGCGGCGCGGGCTCGTTCACCAAGGCGCGCGGCCGCCGGACCGGGAGGTCTCGATCTTGAGCGCCTGGAGCGGTCGCGGCGTGCGGCCTTCCTGTGATTCGGCTTCACCGTCATTGCTGTGCAGGTTCACAATTTCGTTGATCTGGCCTTCAATAGGAAGGAGGTGCAGGATAGGAGACAAAAGCTTCAACAGCATTCGTCTGGGCCGGTTCTCAGGAAGAAGGCGTGGGCCGCGCCAGCGCGAGACCAACGACAACTGAAACGGTCGAGTGTGATCCATCGTTTCGCATGGCGGAGCGTGTTTCACCGCTGAGA
>Ga0209006_10004008_pt1 | contig 13430 bp, 10 predicted proteins | sample JacPin_JW_Ref_O2_FD_188567 | JGI IMG/M metagenome (GOLD analysis project Ga0209006, IMG submission 188567) | Forest soil microbial communities from Algoma, Ontario, Canada - Jack Pine, Ontario site 1_JW_Ref_O2 (SPAdes) (version 2) | ecosystem: Environmental > Terrestrial > Soil > Boreal... | reverse complement strand
ACAGCAGCGCTTCCTGTCGCAGCACCGCGCCCTTGGGCCTTCCTGTCGTGCCGGAGGTATAGACGATCAGCAGCGGGCAAGTGAGATCGGCCTGCGGATTGCGGCCGTCGCCGCGCGCGCGCGTGAGCAGCGCCTCGAATGCGCTTCCTCGCGGAGGCGTAAAATCGAGCCCCACGATGCTCGCCTCGGGCAGGGTTTGTTCCAGCGCAGGAAGAACCTCCGCAAAGGCCTGCTCGAGCACCAGCACTTTTACAGAGGCGTCCGACAGGATGAACAATTGTTCGGCTGACGCCAGCCGCCAGTTTAGCGGCACCAGCATGGCGCCGAGCCGTGCGCAGGCGTAAAGCAACACGAGATAGTCAGGCCGGTTCAGGCTGAGAATCGCAACACGATCGCCACGGCTGACATCGTATTCGGCTTTCAGCGCGCGTGCCGCCTGTTCGATGCGGGCACTGAACGCCGCATAGCTCAAAATATTGCCTTCAAAAATAGTCGCGGCCTTGTCCGGCGTGAAAGCGGCATTGCGCTCGATCAGACTGGAGAGATCCACAGGCTATTCGTCCGATTCGCCGGTCTCGTACAGCGCTTCGCGGCCGATGCGGTCGAGACAGAGTTCGGCGGTCCATGGCAGCATCAGCGAACCGCAGCGGCTGTCGCGATAGATCCGCTCCAGCGGCAGCGATTTCAGCATCGCCTGACCGCCGCAGGTGCGGATTGCCAGCGTGGCGATTTCGTTGGCGCCTTCCATTGCGGAATACTGCGCGGCGTACGCGCGCAGCACCTGCTCTTTCGTCGGATTGGCGCGGGCTTCGGTCACGGCCTGAAACCAGATCGCCTTGACCTGCTCGAGCTTGATCTGCATCTGCGCGACCGCGATCTGCTTGGTCGGATACATCCGGCGCTTCACCGGCGGCGTGCCCGGCACCTCGCCACGCAGATAGCGCACGGTGAAATCGTAAGCCGCTTGCGCCAAGCCGACATAGGTCGGCGACAGCGTCAGGAACATATGCGGCCAGCGCATCGCGGCCTGGAAATAGACCCCGCGCGGCATCAGCGCCGCATCCTCGGCCACGAACACGTCCTTGAACAGGAGTGTGCGGGAAACCGTGCCTCGCATCCCCAGCGGGTCCCAGTCGCCAACCACGGATACGCCGTCGGATTTGGCCGGCAAAGCGAGGTAAAGCGTATTGCGGCGTGAGGCCTTTTCGCCCTCGGCGATCTCGGTGCAGAGTACGCCGTAATAATCGGCGTGACCTGAGAGCGAAGCGAAGATCTTCTTGCCGTTGACAATCCAGCCGCCCTTGACCGGCTTGGCCTCGGTGCCGAACGCAACACCGCCAGCCGCCGCCGCGCCCCCCTCCGAGAACGGTTGTGAATATATCGCGCCACCTTCGACGATACGTTTATAGTGCACGGCGCGCCGACGTTCATGTTCGGCGCGTGTCTCGGCATCCATGTCGAGATCGTCGGCGAGCGGACCGGACCATAGTGTCGAGCAGACATGCATGTTCCAGGTCAGCGCGGTCGCACCGCAGTAACGGCCGATCTCGGCGGCCGCTATCGCGTAAGTCTGATAGCCGGCGCCGAGGCCGCCGTGCTTCTTCGGAATGGCAATGCCGAGCAGGCCGGTACGATGCAAATCCCTGTAGTTCTCGGTCGGGAATTTGGCGTCGCGATCGTAAGCCGCAGCTCTGCCGGCGAATACGGTCTGGCCGAGTTCGCGCGCGGTCGTGATGATACCGGCCTGTTCGTCATTCAGCCGGAACGCGCCGGGATCGAAGATCGGGGCATCCAGATTGATCTTGTCGATTGCCGTTACGCTTTTGCTGACTTGCACTGTCATCACGCCGTCACTTGTGTTGAAGCTACATTCGCTTTGAGGAACTGATCCAGCGCGGTGTTGAAGGCTTTGGCGCGCTCCAGATTGACAAGATGGCCAGCACCCTCAATCTCGAGATATTCGGCGGACGGAATATAGCTCGCCATCCTGGCCATCATCGGCGCCGGGGCATTGTTGTCTTTTGATCCCGACAGCACCAGTGTCGGCACCGCGATATCCTTCAGCGCATGGCGCAGGTCAAAGCCCATCAATGCCAGCATCGTTGCACGATAGGTCGTCTCCGGTACCGCAGCCATACAGTCGCGGGCAAGGGCCATACCGTCACGGTCGGGATGATCGCCAACCAATTCCCCCACCAGGGACGGCGCCAGGGAAGCGAGCGTTTCGCCACGATCGAGCGGGCCGAGCCGCGCGTCAATGAAGGTCTTCTGCCAGTCGCCGTCGGGTTTCCCGAATGCCGGGCTGGTCTGGGCCAGAACAATGGCGCGGGCGAGATCGGGGCTTTTCGACAGCAGCTGCTGGACGATCATGCCGCCGATCGAATGCCCGACCAGGATTGGTTTCGTCGCGCCGACCTGCAGGAGGAAATCCCGCAATGCGTCAGCAAGCGCGGAAATGCTGACGGTAGGCAAGGGCGCCGAGCCGCCGTAGCCCGGCATATCCCAGGCGATTGCGAGATACCGATCGCCGAAGGCGTTGAGCTGGCCGCGCCATGCCCGAGCCGCGCCGCCGATTCCATGCAGAAACACCAGCGGCTGTGATGCATGATCGCCCGCGGCTTCGTAGCTGAAGCGGCCGTCTTTTGTCATCGCGGACACAGAAGCAGGCACGCAGGATCTCCTGAACGGTCGGACCTGTCGACGCTAACATGACCGATACGCATCGAAAACGATAATTTTATGTTTAAAGCAATTGTGGAAAGGCGGTCGGCTGGGGGCGACCGATAGAAAAGGCGCTTTCGCGCCAATAACGGCGGCGCCGCGGCGGTATCGGTGGTATGAAAAGATGCAACCCGAGACTCGATGACGATGAGTGAGACGTTAAGAAATTCCCCGGCCCAGCTGCCGGTCACCCTCCGTGACATTGAGGCGGCAGCCGGTGTGCTTGCCGGCTTCGTGAAACACACGAATTTCGATCGCAGCCGCACGCTGTCCGACATCACCGGCGCCAGCGTATGGCTCAAATTCGAGAACCTGCAATTCACGGCGACCTTCAAGGAGCGCGGGGCGCTCAATCGGCTGTCGGCCCTGTCCGCCGATGAGCGGCGGCGGGGCGTGATCGCTGCCTCAGCAGGAAACCACGCGCAAGGCGTCGCCTATCATGCGGCCAGCCTTTCAATACCCGCAACCATCTTCGTGCCGCTTGGAACGCCCACCGTAAAGATCGAGAACACGCGCCGGCACGGCGCCATTGTGATCGAGGGCGGGGCAACCCTCGAGGAAGCCACCATTCTGGCCGCCGACCATGGCCGCGAACAGGGATTGACGTTCATCCATCCCTACGACGATCCCATGATCATTGCCGGTCAGGGCACCATCGCGCTCGAGATGCTCGCTGCGGTGCCAGACCTCGACGTCCTGCTGGTACCGATCGGGGGCGGCGGCCTCATCTCCGGCATGGCTGTCGCCGCCAAGACGCTCAAGCCCGAGATCGAGGTCATCGGCGTGCAGGCCGCTCTCTATCCGTCAATGTACAATCTGGTCAAAGGGCAACAGCTGCCGATGCGTGGTGACACGCTTGCGGAGGGCATTGCGGTCAAGGCGCCTGGTCGTATCACGTCGCAGATCGTGCGCGCGCTTGTCGATGACATTGTGCTCGTGACCGAACGGCAGATCGAGCAGGCTCTTAGCCTTCTCATCACGATCGAGAAGACAGTGACGGAAGGCGCCGGCGCTGCCGGACTGGCGGCGATCCTTGCCGACGAGAAACGCTTCAAGGGACGCACGCTTGGTCTCGTGCTCAGCGGCGGCAACATCGATACGCGGCTATTGTCCGGCGTGCTGACCCGTCAGCTCGCGAGGGAGGGCCGCCTGTCGAAGCTGAAGTTCGATATCGTCGATCGGCCCGGTCAGTTGGCCACCGTCGTCGCGATCCTCAGCAAGTCGAGCGCCAACATCGTTGAGGTTTCCCATCAGCGCACTTTCACCGATCTGCCAGCCAAGGCGGTGCTGCTCGAGGTCGTGATCGAGACCAGAGATCGATCCCATCTTGAGGCCACGATTGCTGCTCTCAGAGCAGCTAACGTGGATGTAGATGTGGGTGGCCATTAACAGGTACATGCCGACGACAGCATGCCACTCCCGTGAGCGGCGTGGTTCCCGCGTTGAACGATTGATGGAGAGGGGTGATAAAAGCTTCAGCGTCGCGCACAATGATGCGCTGATTTGCGATCGTCGATATCGCCGCGGCCACAATGGCATGCCATCCTAAATGATCGCAAAGTAGCCAGGTTATGCCCAGCAAAGTGGGCTTGACTAGCTTTGTTATTTAGCTATTAAAATTCATTAATTAAGATCGCGTCGGGGAGTAGAGCAGGATGTCTCAAATTCTGGATACGCGCTTCCGTTCTGCGCTCGCTCGCATGGTCCAAAGCGATCGCGTGCTCACCTATCAGAAACCGGTCGATCCGCATCTGGAAGTCGCGGCTATCCTGAAGAAGCTGGATGGAAAGCAGGCTCTGCTTTTTCCTTCGGTAAGGGGCTATGACACGCCGGTCATCGGGAATTTGCTGAGTTCGAAAGAGAATTGCGAGGCCGCCTTTGGTCTCGACTTTAACGGCATCCGCGGCCTTGTCCAGCGCGCGATCGGCGGTCCGATCGTCCCCAAGGTCGTCACCGAAGCGCCGGTGCAGGAGGTTGTTCTGAAAACCGGGTTTGACATCAAAGCGCTCCTTCCAGCGTTGTTTCATGCCCCCGGCGACGCAGGCCGCTACATCACCGCCGGTATCGTTGTCGTGAAGGATCCCGTTACGGGAATCTATAATGCGTCCTATCATCGATTGCAGGTGCTCGGGCCGGATCGCGTTGCGATCAAGCTCGACCTTGGGCGGCATCTGCGTCTCGCATTCGAGCGTGCCAAGGAGCAGGGCAGGTCGCTGCCCGTCGCGGTGTGCATAGGAACCGATCTGGCGCTGCATTTCACCGCGGCGACGATGGGCTCCCAAATGCCGGAGAACGCCGACGAACTCGCGGTGGCAGGTGGATTGGCGGGAAAGCCTCTCACCGTCGCGCAGGCGGTTTCACAGGATCTGCTGGTTCCCGCCGAGAGTGAGTTCGTTCTCGAAGGAAAAATCCTCATCGACGATGTCGCGCCTGAAGGCCCATTCGGCGAATTCGTCGGCTTTGCAGCTCCGGCGGCAGATGCGCCGGTGTTGCAAATCACCGCGGTGACACATCGTTTGCGGCCGATATATCACGTCATCAACGGCTTCGGACGGGAGACCATTATCCTTCGGAAATACGTGCTGGAAGCTAGCCTGCTGAAAGTGCTTCAGTCCGCGATCCCGATCGTGACCGATGTCGAGATGACATCTGGTGGCTTGCATCGTTTCCACGCCGTGATCCAGGTCAAGAAGCAAAGTCGTCAGCACAACGGTTTGCAGCGTAACGCGATGCTGGCTGCCTTCGGCGCCTTGAAGGATCTGGACCTCATTACGGTGGTCGATCACGACATCGACATTCGCGATCCAATCGATGTCGAATATGCGGTGGCGACCCGTATGGAAGCGTCGGTCGATCTGATTTTGATTCCCGGAGCGCGCGGGCACGAATATGTACGGGTCAGCCGCGAAGGGATCCGGACCAAGCTTGGCATCGACGCGACCGTACCGTTCGAGGATCAGAACAAATTCCGCCGCGTTGAATTTGCTCCCACTGATGTCGAGCTCAACACGTTCACCACAGGCGAAGCTGTCGCCATCAATGCCTTGAGACTTGTGGGGTCAAACGTCGCTTGATTGGGATCTGTGCGGTGCTTGGAAAAATTGAGTAACTTTGGGCCGGCCACATGGGATCGCCTCGAATGAAAATGCTAAGTAAAATAGCCTTCGGCGTGGTCGGGCTTCACGCTCTGATGGTCGCTCCGGCATCCGCGACCGATCAGGTAATCAAGGTCGGTATGATTCTGACCTTGTCGGGTCCTTCGGCGTCGCTTGGCGAGAATATCGACCGCGGTGCGCAACTCTACTTCAAACAACATGAAGCCGATTTGCCGCCCGGTATCAAGGTTGAGATCATCAAGCGGGACGACACCGGCGCGAACCCTGACATCGCCAAACGTCTGGCGCAGGAATTGATCGTGCGCGATCACGTGCAGTTTCTCGGTGGCATCGTGTTTACGCCGAATGCGGCAGCTATCGCGCCGTTGGCAACGCAGTCGAAGACGCCTTTCATCCTCATGAATGCGTCGACGTCCAACCTCACCAGGCTTTCGCCTTACATCGCGCGTGTGTCCTACACGCAATGGCAGACGGCGCACACCTTAGGGCAGTGGGCAGCGCGGAACGGCTTCAAGAGGGTCTTTATCGCGGTGAGCGATTATGCCGCCGGCATAGACTCGGAAAAGGCCTTCGAGGCGGGTTTTGCGGGAGAGGGGAGAGAGATTATCGGGCACATCAAGATGCCGCAAACGACTCCGGACTACGTGCCCTATATGCAGAGCATAAAGGACGCTAAGCCGGACGCGCTTTTCATGTTTACCAACTCGGGGCGTATCACGACCGCTGCAGTGAAGGGATTCGCCGAGGCCGGCCTCAGTCAGGCAGGGATCACGCTGCTTGGCCCCGGCGATATTGCAAGCGATGAGGAACTCGACAACATGGGCGACGCGGCACTGGGCACGACGACCGCGGCGATCTACGCGGCGAGCGATCCACGGCCGGAAAATGTTGAGTTCATCAAGCTATGGAAAAAAGCCTACGGCGAAGACACGGTACCGAGCTTCATGGCGGTTTGCGGCTGGGATGGAATGGCGGCGATATTTTCCGCGATCAAGGCGCAAAAGGGAATTGTCACCGGCGAGGGTTCAATGCAGGCGATAAAGACCTGGACCAATCCCTTCAGCCCTCGTGGACCGATCGCCATCGATCCCGATACGCGCGACGTCGTCATGGACGTCTACATCGACAAGGTCCAGAAGGTCGGAGGCAAACTGGTCAACGTGACCATGGAGACCGTTCGTAACGTCAGGGATCAATGGAAGGTTCTGAATCCGCAGTGAAGACAGCGATCAAAACGGACGGAGAATGGCCAGCTTGCTGAGCGTCATCGTCAGCATTGTTTTCCACGGATTGGCATATGCGATGGTGCTATATGTCATCTCGGTCGGTCTTTCGCTGACGATGGGCATGCTCAACTTCGTCAACCTGGCTCACGGCGTATTTGCCATGGCTGGCGGATATGCGGCGCTCTGGATCATGAAAGCGCAGGGGGCTCCCTTCACGCTGGCGCTGCTGATGTCGGCGCTGCTGGTGGCATTGGCCAGTATCGTGCTTGAGCGCCTGCTGTATCGCAGGCTTTACGGTGCCGGTGAACTCGATCAGACTTTGATGACGATCGGCCTTATCTTTATGGCCACGGCAGCCGCTCACTTTGCTTTCGGACCCTTGCCGCAGCGGGTCGATCTGCCTCCCGTCATCTCGGGTCATTTTTTTGTTGCAGGACGGGACTTCCCCACCTACCGGGCGTTTCTGATCGCCGCGGGCTGCGTCATGTTTCTGGTCTTGTGGTTCGGCATCGAACGGACGTTGGTGGGCGCGCGCATCAGAGCGGCGGTCGATAACCGTTCGATGGCGCAATGCGTCGGTATCAATACCAGCCGACTTTTCACGACCGTGTTCGCGCTCGGTAGTGGTGTCGCCGGGCTTGGCGGCGGGCTGGGCGCGGACATTATCGCCATCGCGCCGGGTTATGCGATGGAGCATCTGATCTATTTCCTGATCGTCGTTTCGATGGGTGGGCTTGGTTCCATCACAGGCGCGTTTGTCGCGGCGCTGATTCTGGGCATCGGCGACACCGCCTGCAAAATCCTGATACCGGAGGTTGGCGCCTTCTTTGTCTATGCGGCGGTATTCGTTGTGCTTTTGATCCGTCCTGCTGGACTGTTCGGGCGCACAACGTGACAAGCATTGGCGCAGAGCAGCAATCACTCGCCCGTGGATTTCGGCTCCCAGAGCTGTTGCCGTGGCTGGCTCTGTGCGCGTTGTATGTTTTTCTTCCGGAATTGCTGCCGCTCGGCACGCAGATCCTCGTCATGATTATTTTTGCGCTCTCGCTGGATCTTCTGCTGGGATACACGGGCATCGTCACGCTGGGACACGCGGCGTATTTCGGTGTTGGCGCATATACGTCGGGTATGCTGGCGGTTGCGGGCTGGGATGGCCCTTTTACCGGTTTGGCGGCCGGCGCGACGGCCGCAGCCGTCGCCGGCTTTGTTATGGGCCTGGTCATTTTGCGCACCAAAGGTCTCGCTCTGTTGATGCTCGGGATGGCCGTAACGCTGATTTTCTATGAGTTGGCCAACCATTTTCCGGCCTGGACCGGAGGCGCCGACGGACTTCAGGGCATTTCCGTCAAGCCGATCTTCGGGCTGTTCGAGTTCGATATGTACGGCAAGGTTGGCTTCGCCTATGCCGCTCTGGTTTTACTTGCCTGTCTTCTTTTCGTGCGTCACCTGGTCCTTTCACCCTTTGGGCGATCGCTTGTGGGTATCCGCGAAAATGCCACGCGGATGACAGCCATCGGCGTGCCGGTTCAGCAGCGGAAACTCATAGCCTTCTCCATTGCCGCCGGAATCGCCGGCATGGCCGGTGCGCTCTCGGCACAAACCAATCAGTTCGTCGGTCTGAATGTCCTTAGTTTCGAACTGTCGGGAACAGTCCTGATCGTGTTGGTGCTTGGCGGAGCAGGGCGGCTGTACGGGGCGTTCCTGGGGGCGCCGATCTATTTCGCGGCTCAGGACATTCTCGCCAAGGGAGATCCGGTGTACTGGTTGTTCTGGCTCGGACTGATCTTGATCGTTGTCGCGACGTTCGCGCGGGGGGGCGTCCTCGGTTTGTATGGTTCTCTGATGCAACGTTTCGCGGCACAGCGTCTCCGATTGAAACGGGGCAACCCTTGACGGTTCAGGACAATCCGGTTGCCGCGATCCAGACGACTCATCTTCGAAAGAAGTTCGGTGAAATCGACGTCGCCAATGACATTAGTTTTCGTCTCGAGAAGGGTGCCCGGCACGCGCTGATCGGTCCGAATGGCGCGGGAAAGACCACGTTCGTCAATCTTCTCACCGGGCAAGTCAAGCCGTCCGGCGGTACCATCCATTTGAACGGCAGGGATGTCACGTCGCTTTCGACCGACCGGCGAATTCGAAATGGGCTGGCGCGAACGTTTCAGATAAATACTTTGCTTCGCGGGCTGACTGTCCTTGAGAATGTACAGCTTGCCGTGCTTGAGCAGCGCCGTCAGGGTGCGTCGATATTCGCTGGAAAGACAGCCCAGATCGAGGCCGCTGACTCGGCATATGACTTGCTTGAGCAAACGAACCTTGCCGCCGACGCGGGGCGCGTGATTTCCGATCTTAGCTATGGACGGCAGCGCCTCGTCGAGGTTGCGATCGCTCTGGCCTTGAAGCCTTCGGTGTTGCTTCTCGACGAGCCGGCGGCGGGTGTGACGCCCGCGGACTCCCACCACATGTTTGAACTTATCGAGGCGCTGCCAAAATCGATCGCCGTCCTGATTGTCGAACATGACATGAAACTGGTATTTCGCTTTGCCGAAATCATCACCGTTCTCGTGCAAGGCAAGGTCTTAATGAGCGGCTCGCCCGAGCAGATTTCCAAAGATCCGCAAGTGCGCGATATCTATCTGGGGCATCGAAACCATGCCTGATCAGACAACGACGACTGCGCCCGTCCTTGTGTGCGATCGGCTGTCGGCCGGCTGGGGGCCGACGCAGGTCCTTGATCAGGTGTCGCTCTCCATCGGTGCGGGCGAGACGCTTATCGTTCTGGGCCGAAACGGCGTCGGCAAATCGACACTGCTTTCGACGATTATCGGACGCTCCAGCTACAAGTCCGGATCTATCACGATGCGGGGCGAGCGGATCGAAAAACAACCCAGTCATCTGCGATGTCGTGCCGGAATAGGCCTGGTTCCGCAGGAGCGCGAAATATTTCCTTCACTGTCGGTCGAGGAAAATCTGCTGGTGGCGTCCCGGCCGGGCAGGTGGACACTTGAAAGGATTTACGCGCTTTTGCCACGTCTGAGAGAGCGACGGGGCAATGGCGGCAATCAACTATCAGGCGGCGAACAGCAGATGCTGAGCATCGGCCGGGCGCTGATGGGAAATCCATCGCTTTTGCTGCTTGACGAACCGCTTGAAGGGCTGGCGCCGGTCGTCGTTGATTACATCGTCGATGTGATTGGCAGAATCTGCCGGGAGGACGACATGTCGGTCGTCATCGTCGAGCAGCATGTTGACATTGCGCTGCAATTTTCGAACCGCGTCATAGTCATGGACAGGGGCAAAATCGTTTACGAAAATGCCTCCTCCGACAAGCCGGACAGGGCGGCAATCGAGGGGTTCATTGAAGTCCGTGCATAGCGCCATGAAATGATGACGAATTGGTTGTTTGGGTACAAACGACCCTTGCGCCAGGCGCGGCCCCGCGTGATCCTGCACGCCTGACCTGCTTCCCTCCCTGTCACATTCGGAGATGACAATGCCTTTCGATTTGGTGCTGCGCGGCGGTCGGGTGATTGACCCCTCCCAGAAGCTCGACGCCGTAACGGATGTCGCCTTCGCCGCCGGCAAGGTGGCCATGGTCGGAAACGGGCTCAAGGTTGATCCGGGGACCGACGTGCGCGACGTATCGGGTTACATCGTCACCCCCGGCCTCATCGATCTGCACACCCACGTCTATTGGGGCGGCACTTCGCTCGGTATCGACGCCGAAGAGTTCTGCCGCACCTCCGGCGTTACCACGGCGATCGACACCGGCAGCGCCGGCCCGGGCAATTTTGCGGGCTTCCGCAAGCATGTGATCGAGCCGAGCCAGGTCCGCATTCTCGCTTATCTGCATGTCTCGCATGCCGGCATCTATGGCTTCTCGGATCGCGTCATGGTCGGTGAAAGCGAGGAACTCCGGCTGATGAATCCGATCGACGCCGTCAGGGTGGCGGACCAGAACCGCGATCTCATCGTCGGCATCAAGGTGCGCGTCGGCCGCCATTCCTCAGGCACCTCGGGGATCGTGCCGCTCGACATCGCGCTTGAGGTTGCAGAGGAAGTCGGCATGCCCTTGATGGCGCATATCGATCATCCGCCGCCGAGCTACGAAGAGGTGGTCGCGCGCCTGCGTCCAGGCGATGTTCTTACCCACGCCTTCCGGCCGTTTCCCAATACGGCTGCGACCGCGCAAGGCACGGTGAAAAAAGTGGTGCTGGAGGCGCGCGAACGCGGCGTGCTGTTCGACATCGGCCACGGCAAAGGCTCGTTCGCTTTCAAGACCGCGCGGGCGATGCTGGCCAATAGCTTTTATCCGGACACCATTTCCTCGGATGTCCACATGCTTTGCATCAATGGCCCGGCCTTCGATCAAGTCACGACCATGTCGAAATTCCTGTGCATGGGCATGCCGCTCCCTGACGTGGTCGCGGCTTCGACGGTCAATGCGGCGATGGCGCTGCGGCGTCCCGAACTCGGCAGCCTCAAGCCCGGGAGTGTCGGAGACGCCACCCTCATCTCGATCGGAGAAGGCCGGTTCGACTACGTTGACGTCGTCGGCGAGCACCTGACTGGCGACCGCAAGATCGTGTCCGAAGGCGTCGTGATCGGCGGCCGCTGGTGGCATCCACAACAATCGTCGAAATTCAAACAGCTCGCAGGCCAGATCAGGCTGTAAATTTATACTCGAAATGCCTTGTTCCGCTCAGATATTGGTGGCGGAACGAGTCCTCACTGGCATACCATTTGCAGGCAAAAAGGGACCATCGCCATCGATCTGACTTGCTCGTTTCACCTCGTTCGGCGCCGAACTCGCGGCGAATGATCGACGATCGAAACGAGCGCAATTGCTGACATAACTCGAGACCGGGAGAGCTCTATGGATCGCAGGACCGTGTTGAAGGGATTGGCCGGGGCGGGCAGCCTGGCGGCGACGGGCGGCCTTTCGATGCCGGCCCTGTCCCAAGGCGCTGCAGCGCGCACCCTGCGTTTTGTACCTCAGGCCGATCTTGCGAATTTCGATCCCATATGGGGCACCCAGTATGTGGTGCGCAACGCCGGCGCGCTGGTGTGGGACACCCTCTACGGTATCGACGCCACGCTGCAGCCGCAGCGCCAGATGGTCGAGTCCGAGGAGGTCTCCACTGACGGCTTGACTTGGACTTTCCGCCTCCGCGACGGATTGAAATTCCACGATGGCGAGCCGGTGCTGAGCAAGGACGCGGTGGCAAGCCTGGTCCGTTGGTCGGCTCGCGATCCCATGGGGCTGATGATCAAGGCGATCCAGAACGACCTTACCGCGGTCGATGACAGAACCTTCAAATGGACGCTGAAGCAGCCCTATCCGAAGATGCTGTTGGCGCTGGCCAAGAACAATTCGCCGTGTTCCTTTGTCATGCCAGAGCGCATTGCCAAGACGGACCCCTTCAAGCAGATCAACGAATATATCGGCTCGGGTCCCATGAAGTTCGCGAGGAGCGAGTGGGTACCCGGCGCCAAGGCGGTGTTTGAGAAGTTTGCCGATTATGTGCCGCGGCAAGAGAAGGCCTCATGGCTGGCTGGCAGCAAGCAGATGCTGGTGGACCGCGTGGAATGGGTGGTGATCCCAGATCCAGCCACGGCGGCGGCCGCGTTGCAGAACGGTGAGATCGACTGGTGGGAGAATCCGATCGCCGATCTCGTGCCGGTGCTCAAGAAGAACCGCAACATCAGCGTCGATATCGCCGACCCGCTCGGCAACATCGGTGTGTTCCGCATGAACCACCTGTACCCGCCCTTCAGCGATGTGAGGGCGCGGCGCGCCGTGCTCACGGCCCTCAACCAGGAAGACTATATGCGCGCGCTGGTCGGGGATGATACCTCGCTCTGGAAACCGCTGCCGGGTTTCTTTACGCCGAATACGCCGCTTTATAGTGAAGAGGGCGGAGAGATTCTGAAAGGCAAGCGCGATCTCGCGGCGGCCAAGAAGCTGCTGGCCGAGAGCGGCTACTCAAATCAGCCGGTCTCCTGCATCGTGGCGCAGGATCAGCCGATCACCAAGGCGCAGGGTGACGTGACCGCAGATCTGTTGAAGCAGATGGGCATGAATGTCGACTTCGTTGCGACCGATTGGGGCACGGTCGGTTCGCGCCGCGCCCAGAAAACGCCTCCGGGCCAAGGGGGCTGGCAGATGTTTCACACCTGGCACGCCGGCGCGGACTGCCTCAATCCCGCTTCCTACACCGGCATTCGCGGTAATGGCGACAAGGCCTGGTGGGGCTGGCCGACGAGCCCGGCGGTGGAAAAGGAAGTCACGTCATGGTTCGAAGCCAAGACTCTCGATGAGGAGAAGGCCGCGGTCGGCCGCCTCAACCGGGCGGCGCTTGAGGAC
>Ga0209006_10004007_pt1 | contig 13430 bp, 13 predicted proteins | sample JacPin_JW_Ref_O2_FD_188567 | JGI IMG/M metagenome (GOLD analysis project Ga0209006, IMG submission 188567) | Forest soil microbial communities from Algoma, Ontario, Canada - Jack Pine, Ontario site 1_JW_Ref_O2 (SPAdes) (version 2) | ecosystem: Environmental > Terrestrial > Soil > Boreal... | reverse complement strand
GTCGGTGATGCCCTTGAGGCTTAAGCCGCCGTAGTTGAGACCGAACGCATTCGAGCCCCAGCCGATGATCATGCCGACGATGATCGCTACCAGGCCGGCTGGGATGCCCTTCGGATATCTAAATCCGCCGAACCAGCTCACCAGGATGACCGCGAAGCAGGTCAGGCCGATCACCGGCGTCATGTACATCTGCAAAGCAGGACGCATCGAAATGAAGGTGATCGACACGCCCGCAAGCGTACCGAGCAACGCGGCACGCGGCGTGATCTTGCGCACGATCGGCGCGATGAAGCCGCCGATCATGAGGATGAAGCTCTGGAAGAAGACCCATACCAGGCCGGCTTCCCAGCCTTTGATCGGATCGTTGGTCTTCAGCGTGATCGGCAGCATGATCACGAAAGTGACAATGAACATGTGCGGCACGCTGATCCCTGATGGGAGCGCGCACACATCGTTGCGTCCGGTTTTTACCGCCAGCCGGTAGGCGAGGTAGGCGTAGTAAAAGGTGGACAGGCACAGCATCAGGCCGAGCGCCGGCAAGATGCGGCCGAACACGATCGAGTCCGGCATCTTGATTACGAATCGCAACAGCCCGGTGAGCACCAACATGTTGACGAGGATGTTGGTGCCGAAACCGAAAAACGCATTGAAATCGCCGGCCGTCCACAAATGCGGACGGAACCCGGTCGTCGACGTCGCAGTGGTCATTGCACGCTCCCCCTCCTTGGCAGATCCCGATCGACGCGCGCAGCGATACCCAGGCGCTTGCCAGTTGCCCGCCGGTTTGACGGGCAGCTTTCGCGAACTGAGGACCTCCGCCCCCCGGCGGCAAAACCGCAATCGATGACGATTGCTCCATGCACCTCGCAAGGCGCGTGCCAATCGGCTCAGGGCAACGAGGGCTTGTGGACAGAATGGCGAAGATAATGAAAGGGCAGCGGAATCGGAATTCCGCAATGCTATAGCGCAGTGCAACAAAACGGGGCGGCGAGGACCGAGCAACGACCAAATAACGGTCATCGCTCAGTCAAAAAAGCAGCATCGTTGCGAAGCGAGATTGAAGCCTCTCGCAGCAAAAAATCAGATGCTGGCTCGGATCAGCCCATCAATGCCATCGAATTAAGCAGCGGCTTCGAGGCGGCGACCGAACCGAAAATGCCGCCCTGCGCCTTGATCATGGCGAGGCCGGCCGCGTGAAATTCGGGGAAATACGAGCCGCAGCAATCGGAGAGGACGATGCAACGAAAGCCGCGGTCATTGGCCTCACGAACGGTCGTATTGACGCATACTTCTGTCGTCACGCCGCAAACAAACAGCGTGTCGATGTCACGATTGCGCAGCATGAGCTCAAGATCGGTCTGGTAGAAAGCGCCTTTTCCCGGCTTGTCGATCACCGGTTCGTCGGCAAGCGGATAAAGCTCGGGAATAATGTCGTGACCGGGCTCGCCGCGCACTAGAATCCGGCCCATGGGGCCGTGCGCACCGATGCGATTGGCCGGATCGCCGCGCTCAAGTTTGTGCGGCGGTGCATCGGACAGATCGGGCCGGTGCCCCTCCCGCGTGTGAATGACCAGCATGCCGGTTCGGCGTGCCGCAGCAAGCACTTGCCGGCATGGTCCGACGGCCGCCTGCAGGCGGGAGACGTCGTTGCCAAGCGCCTCGCCGAAGCCGCCCGGCTCGAGGAAATCACGTTGCATATCGATGATTACCAACGCAGCCCGATCGAGATCGACGGAGAGCGGCGTCGGCTCAGCCTCGAAATTCACGTTTGGCATGTCCACCCTCTTGCATCGCTATGGCGGCAAATGTGCAAGAACAGGGCCAGCGGCAGGACCAAAGCCAATTTCGCGGAGGACAAAGTGATCAATTGTTGTGCTGGCCTTGGCCGCCCGGGCGCGCCCGCGCTCTTGTTCAGGCCTTGCTCAGGTCTTGCTCAGGTCTTGGCGCTCACGAGGGCCCGTGCGACAATGCCTGCGAGTCTAAGGGCTTAGAGTAAGTTGGGCTTGAGGGATGACAGGCTCGGCGGAAGTTTCGGGAAGTCCGGTCGCATGGCCCGCAAATCCATAAGCCGCAAGGCAAAGTCAGCACGGCGGGGGAGAAGGCTGGCTCGCCCGCACCGCGCCAGAAAACCCGATGCCATCGGGACCCTAGTCGCCGCGGATGCCCAGGCGCTGGCGCTGCCAATGGACCCCTCCTGGCACGCGGGAGTGACGTTTAATCTGCAGCTGCTGCTCAAGCATGCAGCGCTCATCGACCAATTTTCGCTGACCGACGACGCCGAGCCTGCACCGGTGTTCCGTGCTTGAAACGACGGCATTCGATTTCGCCTGGAAGACGGCCGGCGAAATCGCCGCTGCCTTTGCCGCCGGCAGGATCAGCGCGCCGAGTATCGTCGACGCGACGTTCGCTCGCATTCGTGCCCGCGATCCGCTCATTAATTCCTTTACTGCCGTCACGGAGGAGCGTGCGCATTTGCGCGCGCGCACCCTCGACGAGGCGCGGGCGCGCGGCGAACCGATTGCGCCGCTCGCCGGCGTACCGTTCGCGGTCAAAAATCTGTTCGACGTCGCCGGGCTGCCGACGCTTGCAGGCTCGAAGATCAATCGCGACGCGCCGCCGGCCGGCCGTGACGCCACGCTGATCGCGCGGCTCGAAGCCGCCGGCGCCATCCTGGTCGGCGCGCTCAATATGGGCGAATACGCCTACGACTTTACCGGCGAAAATCTGCACGACGGTCCGGCGCGCAATCCACACGATCTGCAACGCATGGCCGGCGGATCGTCGAGCGGATCGGCTGCTGCGGTTGCCGGCGGCTTGGTGCCGCTTGCGCTCGGCTCCGACACCAATGGCTCGATCCGCGTGCCCGCTTCGCTTTGCGGCCTGTTCGGGCTCAAGCCGACCTATGGGCGATTGAGCCGCGCGCACACTTTCCCGTTTGCCGCAAGCTTCGACCATGTCGGCCCGCTGACGCGCAGCGCCCGTGACCTCGCGATCGCGTACGACGCCATGCAAGGTTACGACCCCGACGATCCGGTCTGTGCCGATCGTACAGTCGAACCGGTCACGCCGCTGCTCGATCGCGGCATCGACGGACTGCGCATCGCGGTCGCCGGCGGCTATTTCAAATGCCGGACCGCGGAATCGGTCTACGCCATCGACCGCGTCGCCGCCGCGCTTGGCGTCAATCGCGACATCGATATTCCGGAGGCGGAACGCGCGCGCTCGGCCGCGTACATTATTACTGCGAGCGAGGGCGGCAGCCTGCATCTTGGCCGGCTGCGCACGCGCGCGCGGGATTTCGATCCGGCCGTGCGCGACCGACTGATCGCCGGCGCCATGCTGCCGGCGTCGCTGGTGACGAAAGCGCAGAAATTTCGCCGCTGGTATCAGCGCGAGGTGCTCAAATTGTTCGCCGAGGTCGACGCGATTTTGGCGCCGGCTACGCCGTGCCCGGCGCCGCTGCTCGGGCAGCAGAAATTCATGCTCGGCGATGTCGAAATGCCGGTGCGGGCCAATCTCGGTATTTACACGCAGCCGATCTCTTTCATCGGTTTACCGGCCGTTGCCGTGCCGGTGCCGCTTTCGCCGCTGCCGATCGGCGTGCAGATCATCACCGCGCCGTGGCGCGAGGACGTGGGCTTGCGTATTGCCCATGCGCTTGAGTCCCAAGGCATCGTCGCTGCCCAGCGTCCGCCGATACGAGAGCACTGAAATCCAGGAGAACGGAAAATGGAGATCGACCTGCCGGAGGTCGTCGCTGAAGTGCGCGCTGAATTCGATCGCTACGAAAAGGCGCTGGGCGATAACGACGTCGCTACGTTGAACGCGATATTCTGGAAAGACCCGCGCACAATCCGCTATGGCGGCGCGGAGAATCTCTACGGCCACGACCAAATCGAGACGTTTCGCGTCGCCCGCTCGCCGGCGGGCCTCGCGCGCACGATCTCCAAGACCGTCATCAGCACGTACGGCCGCGACCACGCCGTCGCGTCGACGCTATTTCATCGCGCCAGCGTGCCCGGAAAAGTCGGCCGGCAGATGCAGACCTGGGTGCGGTTTCCGCAAGGCTGGCGCATCGTCGCCGCCCATGTGAGCTTCATCGACGAGCCAAGGTAACTGCGCCGAGCTTCACACGGTGGCTTTTTCTTGCGCCATGAACGCGCGCCAGCCGCCGAAGCTTGAAATATCGCGCGCGCCTGCGATCGCCTCGGCCTCGACCAGAAAGCCTTTGACCGCGTGGCCGCCGCCGAGCTCAAGCGTGCCGATCGACAAGGGCGGCGGCACCGCAGCGACAAACCGGCCGAACGCACTTTCCGAGAGCGCCCAGACTTCGATCTCGATGCCGGCGCCGGCGCCGTTTTTCACCCGCAGCAGCCCGGGCTTCGGCGGCCGCGTGCCCGGAAGCGCATAAAGCCGGTAATGCGGCGCGGTCGCGCCGCGTTCGATCAGCCGGGCGCCGGCGGCGCGCAATTCGCCGTTGAGCGGCATGCCCGAGAGATGCGCGCCAACGACGGCAAGCGGAATTTCGCCATCGGCCAGCGCCGTCGTTTCGCGCGCGAGCGGCGGCTGCGGATATTTCAACGCGCCGAGCGGTAAGCCGGTCGCCGCATGAAACGCCCGGCCGATGGCGGCGAGCAAAGCATCTTCGCCCGCCGGCGCCAGCAGCGTCACGCCGAACGGCGCGCCGTCCGAGCGCATCGATGCCGGCACGGCGAGGCCGCACATGTCGAGCAGATTGACGAAATTGGTGTACGTGCCGAGCCGGCTGTTGAGCCCGATCGGATCGTCGAGCACCTGCTCGACCGTATAAATCGTCGGCGTGGTCGGCAGCAATATGGCGTCGATGGCGCGAAAGACGTGGTCGCGCACGTGCCGCAGATCTTCGAGCTGATAAAAGGCGGCGAAGGCATCGGCCGCCGTGCCGTGGGCGCCGGCAAGGATGATCTGCCGCGTCACCGGATGCAGCGATTCCGGCGACGAAGCGATCAGCGCGCGCGTCGTCAGATACCGCTCGGCGACCCACGGCCCCTCGTAAAGGAGCCGCGCCGCGGCATAGAACGGCTCAATATCGATCTCAATGATCTTGGCGCCAAGGGCGGCGAATTGCGCGAGCGACGCCTCATACAAAGCCTCAGACATGCGATCGCCGAAGAACAGGCGCTGACCGGGCAGCGGCACGCCGAGCCGCAGCCCTTCCGGCATCGGCCCGACGCCGCGCGGCGGCCGCGGTCGCACATCAACATCGTCGGCAGCATCCGGCGCCGCAATCACCGCCAGCATCGCCATCGCATCATCGACGGTCAGCGCGAAAACCGAAACGCAATCGAGCGTGCGGCAGGCGGGCACGACGCCGGAATTGGAAACAACACCACGGCTTGGCTTTAATCCGACAATGTTGCCGAAACCTGCCGGCACGCGCCCCGACCCGGCGGTATCGGTTCCAAGCGCCAGCGGCGTTAATCCGGCGCCGACCGCAAGCGCCGAGCCGGTGCTCGAGCCGCCGGGAATGAGCTTCGGATCGAACAAATTGCGGCCGATGCCGTAAGGCGTGCGCACGCCGACCAAGCCGGTGGCAAACTGATCGAGATTGGTCTTGCCGAGAATGATGGCGCCGGCTTCGCGAAGACGCGCAACGCAGGCGGCATCCCTGTTCGGCCGATAGCTGTAAGCCGGGCACGCCGCCGTCGTCGGCAGGCCTTTGACGTCGATATTGTCCTTGACGGAAACCGGAATGCCGTAGAGCGGCAGCGTTTTGTCGCCGGCTTGCTGAAGCGCCTGCGTTTCTGCGCGAACCTCGGCTTCATCGCGCAGCGCGATGAAGATCGCCGGATCGTCATGGGCGCGGAAGCGCGCAAAGCTCCGCGCGACGATGTCTTCGGGCTTGACCACGCCGCCACGATAGGCGTTGAGGATTTCGGCGACCGTTTCGGTCACATCAGCTCCGTTCTGGCGTTCCGTTCCGGCGTCACAAGCGGGCCGGGTGACCGCGTTCGCCGCCCTTTGTGCCAAATCCAGGCCATTTCGCAATGGGCATGGCGGCCCTCCTATGTGCCGACGGCATCAGCGAAATCACCTATTCGGTTGCGCCGGAGGGGGCCCGCGCCTATATTCCGGGCGCTTTTCAGTCATCATTGATGACGTAGGTGGCTTCGCCTGGACGGGCGGGCGGAGCGCAGAGGAGATTTTGCATATGGCTATCGCCCCCCTGATGCCCAAAGCGACGGCGGTGTGGCTGGTCGAGAACACGGCACTGTCGTTCGACCAGATCGCCCAGTTCTGCAACCTGCATCCGCTGGAGGTGAAAGCCATCGCCGACGGCGATGCCGCGCAGGGCATCAAGGGATTGGACCCGATCCTGACCGGGCAATTGACCCGCGAGGAGATCGCCGATGCCGAGGCCCATCCCGATCACCGGCTGCACATCGCCGATCCGAAGGTGCGCCTGCCCGAGGCCAAGCAAAAGAAAGGCCCGCGCTACACCCCGGTGTCGCGGCGCCAGGACCGGCCGAACGCTATCCTTTGGCTGGTGCGTAACCATCCGGAGCTCAAGGACAGCCAGATCATGCGGCTGGTCGGCACGACGAAATCGACCATCCAGGCCATTCGCGAGCGGACCCACTGGAATTCCGCGAACCTGACCCCGCTCGATCCGGTGACGCTCGGTCTTTGCTCGCAGATCGATCTCGACCTCGAGGTTCAGCGGGCGGCTAAGGAAAAGCCGGTGCCGGTGGAAGCGCAGGGCGCGACGCTCCTGCCCGCGTCCGTCACTACGGCGCCCAAGGAAGAGCCGGAGGCGCCGGCTGTCCCGACGAAGAAATCCGAGGATCTCAACGTCGAAGCGGTGTTCGCCAAGCTCAAGCAAATCGGCGGCGGCAAAGGCGAGTAAGCTTCGCGGCGGCCGTTACAGCGTTTTAAATCAAAGTGGTTCGTGCTGAGCTTTATCCGTTACCCTGAGGTGACGGATCAAACGCAGCGATTCAGGTTTCAACTGACAACGGGCGCTAGTCTAGAATGTCGCCACCTCTGCCGGCTGTTTAGTGCATTTCCCAACCGCCGTCGACATTGAAGGCCGCGCCGGTGATGTTTTCCGCCCGATCGGAGGCTAGGAAAGCAGCCATCTCGCCGATGTCCTTCGGCGTCTGGAAACGACCAAGCGGAATGCGGCCCTTGAACCACGCCCAGGTGTCCTCCTCCTTCTGGCCCTGCAGCTTGGAGAATTGGGCTACCACCGCCGAATGCAAGTCGGTCGCCAGGATGCCGGGATGGATCGAGTTGACCGTGATGTTGTGCGGGGCGAGTTCCGAGGCGAGACTATGCGTCATGCCGGTGACGGCAAATTTCGACGCCACATACGGCAGCACCATCGCGAAACCGGTCTGGCCGACAATCGACGAGATGTTGATGATGCGGCCGCCCTTCTGATCGATCATACCTTGCACGAAGGCGCGTGTGGTCAGGAACAGGCCGCGCGCATTGACGTTCATGACACGGTCGTATTCCTCGTCGGTCGTGTGCTGCACCGGCCCCGGCTTCGGCCCGACGCCCGCATTGTTGACGAGGATGTCGACGCGACCGAACGCATCCAAGGCCTTTTTGCGCAAACGCTTCGAAGACTCGCCGTCGCGAACGTCATGTTCGACGGCGATCGCCCGACCAGTCAACGTCTTTGCGCCTTTTTCCGCGGTGGCACCGTCGATGTCGGCCACCACAACCGCAGCGCCGGCGGCACTCAACCGCTCGGCGATTCCCAGCCCTATGCCGCGCGCAGCACCCGTGACGACGGCAACGCGCCCGTCGAGATCAGCCATGTTTTCCTCCCCTTGACTGCAGCAAATGCTTTGCGCCGAGGCTGACATCTGCACTCGGTATTGAACAATCGGATTTTCCGACTGGAACCATCGAACGGATCGATGGTTCACCTTCGCTGAGTCGCCTAAGGCTTATAGCGCGAAGCTCAAGTGGCGCGCGAAGTCTACTTTCTGGCGGCGGCGTACGGATAGATCATATCGCCGGTCTTGTATTGCGGCGGCCACAGGATCGGCTGCTTGTAGCCATCGGCAAACTGCTCGACATCGTTCGGCGCCACGTTTTGGAATTGCGTGAAGACGATGCGCGGCTTCGCCCACTCGCCGTCCTTGGCAAACGCGATGTCACCGGCCACGGTCGGGAAACTGTGGGTGTGCATATAGTCGGCGAGCGTATTTTGATCGAGGCTTTTGGTCGCTTCGATCGCCTGCGCCAGGATTTGTCCGGCGGCATAGCCAAATGGCACGAAGCCATAGCCGAACGGATCGATCTTCTCGCCCGCCGCCGCCACGCGATAGCGTTTGAGCACATCGGCGAGGCCGGGGAAATTGAAGGTCGGCGCCGACACGAAGCTTTCCATAATGACGACGCCGTCGAGGATCGGACCAAGCTGGGCCTTGATCGGCGTGATGAGCAACCCGATCATCGTGCCGCCGAACATTTTCGGCGTCAGGCCGGTCTCATGCGCCGCGCGGACGATGCCGACGCTGTCCGGCGGATAGGCAGCGACGAAGACGAGATCAGGGTTCGCCGCCTGGATCGCGCGCACCGTCGGCGCAAAGTCCGTTGTCGGCGGCGGGTAGCTCTTGTCGTAGACGATCTTAAACCCGTATTCGCGGGCGTTCTCGCGCGCGCCGTCGGCGGAGGTTGTAGCGAATTCGGCGTCGGCGGCGAGGATCGCTACCGTCTGCGGTTTCGGCTGCTGCGCGGCCGCGAGTTCAAAGAAACCCTCGGAGAACGCCTTCACCCCTTCCGGACCGACCGGCACCATGGAAAAATATCTTGAATAGTTGAAGTGCCGGTTCACGCCGACGCCGAGAATGGTGATGGTGGTCTTGTTGTTCTCCATGATCACCGGCATCGCCGCCGCGACCATGTTGGTGGCGTACGGACCGAGAATCAGATCGACTTTGTCGACAGTGATGAGCTTTGTGTAGATGCCGGGCACGTTCGACGGATTACTCTGGTCGTCATAGTAGATGAGATCGACCGGCCGCCCGAGCAGCCCGCCTTTGGCGTTGACATCGTCGCGCCAAAGCTGAAGCGCAATCAGAAGCTGCTTGCCGTTCTGCGCCACTCCGCCGGTCATCGCCATGCTGAAGCCGACTTTGATCGCCTCGGCGGCGGACGCAGGAAGCTGTGGGGAGAGCAACAGGAGCGCGGCAGCCGCTGCGATCGCGACGGCGACGCACCTGATTTGCCCGGCGCAGGCTTTAGCCAAGCACCGAACCATGAAGCTCTCCCCCTTTTTAGCTCGGCGGGCAGCCGCCCGCCGATCGTTATTTCATCATTTCGTCGCCCGGCATCACGCCCCAGAGGTTCGAGGCGGAGGGATCCTTCTCCCACACCTTGGGCCGCTGCGGATTGTCCCGGTGCCAAGGCCGCGGTTCGAAATAGCCGAGTTCCTCGTTCATGCGATCGAGCTCGCAGAACGTTTCGGTAATCAGCCCGTTGGGCCCGCGGTGATAGGCGAAGAGATTATGACCGATGCCGTGCCGGCCCGGTCCCCACAACAGCTTATAGCCGTTGAGACTGAGGAAGTCGCACGCCTCGTGCATATGGCCCCAATCGCGCAACTCGAAGGCGGTATGGAAGTGCCGGTTCGAACCAGTCTCCATCAGGTTGATGGTGTGATGATCGGCACTGCAGCGCAGGAACGAGAAGAAATCCCCCATCCAGTCGGATTCGCGGAAGCCGAGCACGTCGCAATAGAACTTGGTGACGTGCTTCACGTCGGTGACGTGAAACGCAACATGACCGAGCTTGAACGGCACGATGCCCTTGTGGGTGAATTTCTGGTGCGAAAAGGCATCCCGCTTGAACACTTGCATGGTCGTGCCCTTCGGGTCGGCGAACGTGACCATGTCGGAGACCGACGGCTCGGGATCCTTCTTGCGCTCCGTTTTTACCTGGTGCGCGGCAACTTGTTTCTCGAATACGTCAAGGTCGGCGTCAGGCGGAATCTGGAAAGCAAGGCTCACGCAGTTTGCCTGCGCACCGCGCCGCAAGACGATGGAATGATGATCTACCGTGGAGGCGAGGTAGGCGATGTCCTTCTCCTTGGCGACCAGCGTCAGTCCCATAATGTCGGTGTAATATTCCGTCTGCTTGTCGAGATCGGGCGTCTCGTAGGTGGCGTGGGCGATCTTGTTGACGCGGATCATGCGGACTCTCCTTTATCATCTGCTGTGGTTCCCTTTGGGGGAACGGACTTTTCGGATTTTTCTCGCGGCAGCGAGCCGATGACGTCGATCATGGCGGCGCCGTCGCATTCGGCCAATCCCATCGCCACAAATCGATCGAACAGTTCGGCGGTGCGATCAAGCAGCGGCGTCGCCACGCCGACGCCGTCGGCGAATTCGCCGATCATCTCGATATAGTGCTGCAAGCCGGGGATCGGGCCCTGCAGCGGCTTGAAGCGCCGCTCCGCCATCCACGGCGCCCGAATACCGAACTGCGTCGAGCCGCCGCTGCCGTTGGCGATGGCCTTGATCATCAAATCGACATCGACGCCAGCCTTGAGTCCGAGCGCCATCGCCTCGGCGGTGGCGGCGATGTGAATCGAGACCAACAGATTGTTGATGAGCTTGACCCGGCTCGCCGCGCCGAATGCGCCAAAATAGATGCAGGAATCGGCAAACCCAGCGACCACCGGCTCGATTTTCTTGCAAGCTTGCTCGTCGCCGGCAAGAAAGACCACGCCCTTGCGCGCCAGCACCATGCCTGGCGTGCCGGCAACTTCGCCGTCGATGAAGGAAGCGCCTTTCGCCGCGAGCGGCGCGACGTGGCGCTGCTTGACTGGAACCGGATAGGAGCCGAGCTCGACCACGACCTGACCGGGCCGTGCCGACTGAATGAGCCCATCGGGACCGTGCACGACTTCTTCGAGCGCCTCGTCCGACGGCAGGCAGGAAAAAACGACATCGGCTTGCGCGCCGACTTCGGCGGCCGACCGCGCGGGCACGCCGCCGATCTTCGTAAATTCATCGAGCGAGCTGCGGCGATAGCCGACGACGCGGTAGCCGCTCTTGATCAGGTTCTGCGAGATCGGCATTCCGATCTTGCCGACGCCGACAAAGCCGATAGTCTCCATTCCGCTCCCCTACGCTACTTCGACCGACTGATCGGAGAGATTGACCCGCAACCCGAGCGATCCCTCCATGATCGTCCACTCCTTGAGCTCAAAACTCCGCAGTCCGTTGCGCACGAACGGATCGGCTTCCGCCAGCGCGCGCGCTTCCTCGGCGCTCGCGACTCGCAGGATCGTCAAGCCGGCGCCGCTCGGCGGTCCGGCGCCGTCGCTTAGCGGTCCGGACGCGAACAAGACACCGCGCTTTTCCAGCCCGATCATGTATTCGAGATGCGCAGGCAGCAGCGCTTTCAGCTTCTCCGGCGCCGTCGACGGCTGCGAGAGCACGGCATAATATTTCCGCCGCAGCATCTTCTGCGTCAGCTCGGCGATGCGCTGGTCGACGTCCATAACGCGCCGATCCTCCCTCAACGTATTGCTGCATGGTCCGCCGTTCCGGCGCGCCATGTCAACATCAAGCACAATATCGTCGCGTTCGTTCAGCCTGAGGTCCAGGATGAACGACACGACGCAGTCCACTTTGCACGTCACCAAATGTCAGGCGGCCCGACCCGTATATTGCCCGTCAACGTAGATCAGAGGATCAACATCGCCGTTCATGGAGATGGAGATGATGCGGCCCATGAACACGGTATGCGTCCCGTATTCAAGCTGCTTGTCCTTGCGACAAATGATAGCGGCTTGCGCATCGATCAGCACCGGCGCCGCTGCGCGCGTGTCCCAGTCGCCGACATTGAACCGGTTTGCCGCGGTCGCTTCGCCGCTGCAGAGCTTAGAAATGACGACATGGGCGCGGCTCAGGACGTTGATGCCGAATTCGCCGGCCCCACTGAGCGCCGCGTGGAAGGTCGCCGATCGATTGACGCAAACCAGCATGGATGGCGGTTCCATGCTCAGCGCGCTGACCGACGTCGCCGTCATTGCATAGTTGGCGGCGTTGTGGCGGCAAGTCACGACACTGACCGAGCTGGCGAGACGCCGTAGCGCAAGCTTCGCGTCGGCAACCAGCTGCGGAGCCCGACCGGTGTCGGCCGCGACGATGCCGGACATTGAGCCTGTCACCTGTGGATGCGAGAGCGTAATCGACAATTCAATCTCAATAAAGGCCGACCGGCTCGAGCCCGAGCCTTTGCTGTCCGTACATCGCCGCGATCGCTTCCCAATCGAGACTGAGGTGCAGCGCGGCGGCGTTGACGTCGCGCCAGAAGCGCTGCAACGGCGCGGCGAGATCGCTTCCGGCGGCGCCTTCCTTGGCGAACAGGTCATTGACCACCGCCACCGATTGTTTGGCGGCAAATCCTTGATTGCGGCGGATGGCGACGCGTTCGGCGACTTCCAACGGAACGCCGCGACGCACTTTGTCTTCGGCCGCGGCGACACTGGAAACAAGCAATGTGTACGCCGACTCGATGGTCGCCGATGCCGCGCCGATCTTGTTCTGGATCATCGGCGAGCTGGCCACCGGAACGATCATGCCCGGCTTCGCCGCCCGCACCCTGGTCTGCGCCATTTGGACGAATGAATCGAGTGCGCCTTGCGCCATGCCAAGGATCGGCGACACCAAGGCCGTCGGGCCGAAGGTGGTGAACCCGAATTGGCTCATATCGTTGTTGTCGATCTTCTTTCCCGGGACCGTTCCGGCGACGATATCGGCAAACCGCAGCATCCGGTGGTCGGGAACAAAGACCGGCTTGTCGATGCGCACCGTCTTGCTGCCGGTTCCCTGCAAGCCGCTGGTGAACCAGGTGTCCTGATCGACGATCATGTCCGTGAGCGGCACCAGACACCACGTGACGTCGGGCGGCCCCTTGGAATTTGGCACCAGCGCGCCGAGCATCAGCCACTGGCTGTTTTCGCAATTGCTGGCATACGGCCAGGAGCCGGCGAGCTTGATGCCGCCCGGCACGATTTCGCACTCTTTGCTCGGATTGTAGGAGCCGGCGACCAGGTTATCAGGATCGCTCCAGACGTCCTGCTGACCTTCGAGAGGAAAGTACGACGTCATCCACTGATAGCACATGGCGAGCGAGCCGCACCAACCGGTGCTGCCGCAAACCGAGCCCAGCTCGAACGCGACCTGCGCCAATTCGGTGAGGCCGTATTCGAAACCGCCGAACCGCGCCGGCCGCACCAGCTTGGTCAGCTCGGCGTCGCGCAAATGCTCCATCGTCTTCTTCGGCACCCGCCGATTGGTCTCGGTATCGCGGGCGGCATCGCGGAAGATCGGCTTGAGAGCGCGGACGCGATCGAGCAGAACGGAGAAATCGGTTCGTGCCTGCTTGGGCGCAAACGGCACGGTCTTGGCCAGCTGCAC
>Ga0209006_10004006_pt1 | contig 13431 bp, 11 predicted proteins | sample JacPin_JW_Ref_O2_FD_188567 | JGI IMG/M metagenome (GOLD analysis project Ga0209006, IMG submission 188567) | Forest soil microbial communities from Algoma, Ontario, Canada - Jack Pine, Ontario site 1_JW_Ref_O2 (SPAdes) (version 2) | ecosystem: Environmental > Terrestrial > Soil > Boreal... | reverse complement strand
CCGGAGACATCCTTTTGCCTGCGTCCGGCACGTTTGTGGCGGATTCGGGTCGCTCCATCTTTCTCGAGCAGCATTTCGAGCAGCGCGGTTCCGAGAAGCATTTCCGGTGGGAAATCCCTTACCAGTACATCGTTCGCATCGAAGAGAAAGCGGCGCCCTCTCAAGATACCGCTTCTGCCGAGAGCTCGAGTTCGCCTGCCCCGTCTGGGGCACCGAGCGCTGCGGCGTCACCTTCCTCCGCAGATCCCAAAGCACATGGCCCTGCCAGTGCCCCAAGCTCCGGCGGGGGCGCTCCTGGGATACTCCCACTGCAGAATCGTCCTAAGACCGCCTGACGGTCTCCAGCGCCCTAGCCACCACGATTCCTCGGCGATTCGGTTACAATCGACGATGCGCTACATGAGCTACATCGTTACCGCCGGGCGTGGCCTCATGCCCCGCAGAGCGCAGGAGGCTATTTGTGACGCCCGACAACAGCCCCAAGACAACCGTCGGCCCCGGAGTGAAGATCGGTCCCGGAGCAAATGTCAGCGCCACGAGAAGTATGGGGCCCGGCGCCAAAGTTGGACTGATTGGGCTCGGTCTGATGGGCCGGCCCATGGGTCTGAATCTCTTGAAAGCTGGTTATTCTCTGACGGTTTGGAACCGCACCGCCTCGCGGGCGGAATCGCTCGTGGCCGCCGGCGCTCAGCTGGCCAAATCACCGCGAGAAGTGGCCGCCGCTTCCGACTTGCTCATCACCATTGTCAGCGATCCGCCTGCTCTCGAGGGAGTTCTCTGGGGCAGCTCCGGCTCCCGCGAACCTGACGGAGCGCTTGGCGGGCTCCGCCCCGGCAGCCTTTATATTGATTCCAGCACGGTTTCTCCCACCCTCGCCCGAAAGATTGCGGGAGCTTGTAGGGAGCGGCAGATCGCATTCCTGGACGCTCCCGTGACCGGGGGCACCTGGGGAGCCGAAAAGGGCGAGCTGGTGTTCATGGTCGGTGGTGACGCCGAAGTGCTGAAGGATGCCGAACCGGTGTTTGGCGTGATGGGCAAGCGCTGGTTTCACCTCGGACCGAATGGGGCTGGGCAGACCATCAAGCTGGCCATGAACCTCATTCTCGCGCTGCAGGTTGACGCCTTGGCGGAGGCTCTCGCGCTGGTGACCGCTTCGGGGCTGCAAGGCGAAAAACTCGTCGAAGTCCTGCAATCCAGCATGGCCCGGGCAGCCGTCCTGGATGTCAAGGCTCCTCTGTTAGTGAAGGGCGAATACCCACCCAGCTTCCCCCTGCGCCTGATGCACAAGGACATGGGCTTGGCGCTCGATCTCGCCAAGGAGGCTGGCGTCGAGCTCCCGGCCGCCGCAGCTGCCTATTCCACCTACTCCGCCGTCAAAGCCGCCGCGAAGGAAGACCTGGACTATGCCGCGGTCATGAAATTCTGGCGCCGCTGAGCTTCTTGCGGGGCAATCGGCACGTTCTTGGATGGGAGTGGAGGGAAAGCGTGCTGTCGACCGAATTGCAGAGCAACCTGCTTCTCTACAGAGAACGAACAGCCGCTCGTTGGTCGAGATCAAGCGCCAGATTTTGATCGAGAACCACGGCAACATACCGCGAGCAGACTCTCATCTCCGAGGCTGCCCAGGCGGAGATGGCCGGCTGGATCGAGCGGAGGCTTCTTTCCAGCTTCGCCACGACGCCGTAGTAGCCCTTAACTTCACGCAACCACGGCGTGGCCTTTTTCAGGCGCGGAGACATCTCGTCGCAAAGCCCCAGAAGCCTGCCAAAATCGTTGGGGCCAATGGTCTCGGCATCGATGCCGGTCGCCGCGCGCAAGGAATCTGAAAGCGGCTGGTTGGCGGTCGTTAGCCAAATCATTCGCCACTGGCTAATGGCGAACTGCACTAGCGCCAACACGGAGAATGCAAGTATGAGGGCGGCGGTCATGGTCTTTGTTTGCAGGATGAGTGTGCCTGTGACGCTTGCAGTTCCCTATAGAACTCCCGTACCACTGGACAGGGTACCGCTCGCGTGGCCAGCAGCGGCGGATTCCCCCCGCAACAGGATGCACCTGAGGACCCACCCCTTCTGCTACCGGTCTCGTTCCAGTTGGTTAACCCCCAAGTAACTTCCCGGCAGCAGTTTCGGCAAATACTCTTGACCGCCGCAGTGCCTCACTCTAGGGTTGAACTTAACGTTAGTTACGCGTTTGTCCCTCTCATGGACGTCCAAAAGAACCTGCACGCCCGGCCTCTCGAAACCACCAGCGATCAGGAGATCGCCGAGAACCTGCGCAAAATCGAGAAGCGGGATTGGTGGACTTGGGCTAACTCGATTTTTGTCATGCTGCTCCTTACTGGAGCGCTCATTTCTTTTGCTTGGCCCTCCCTAACTCCGGGAACGGCTCCGCTCTTCAAGATCAAGGTTGCGGAAGCGATTTTTGGATTGGTGGCGCTCGTCCTTCTCTTTAATTTCTATACCATTTACCAGCAAGTACTCATCAAGCGCCTTCGCCGCCAGCTTGCAGAAAAGCAACATCACTCCATGATTTTGCGTGATCTGGCCATGATTGACGCGCTGACGGGCCTCTATAACCGAAGATTCGCGGAGCAGCGCCTCGTTGCCGAAGTGGCTCGCTCCGCCCGCAAGGGTCATCCTCTCACCGTGGTGCTACTGGACCTCGATGAGTTCAAGCGTATCAACGACACGTATGGGCATCACGCCGGTGATTTAGTGCTGCAGGAATTTGCGGCCGCGCTCAATCGCGCTATTCGCGGAGGCGATCTCGCTGTTCGCATGGGCGGCGACGAATTCCTTCTGATTCTTCCCGAATGCAATCACGCGCAATTGCAACTCGTTCTGAACCGTGTTGGCCCTCTCGAACTGGCGTGGGAAGGCCGGAAATTTCGCATCAAGTATTCCGCCGGTTGGAAGGAGTATGCATCCGGCGATCTGCCCGAAAGCATGCTCGCTGCTGCCGATGAAGCTCTTTACGCCAACAAGCGGGCCACAAAAAGACCTCCCGCCCCGGACGCGGTCCCCGCCTGAATTCTTCAGCATTCACTTCCAGACTCTTCTGCCCGCGCCGCCGCATCGCTATCCGCCCGGACGATCCCTTGAGTCGCTCTCGGCTTGCCGCGGTGACTTCCGCCCTTGCCCAATGAGTCGCCATGACTCGTCCGGAAGATGGTATAAAATGCTCGCGTTCTTCAGCCGTTCCGGCGAGCGAATCGGCAAGTTTCAGCACCATCGAACGCCGGTGCCTTCGTTAAGCGATTCGAGTAGCGGGAGATGCAGAAATGTTGCAGGAAAAAAGATATTTTGGGCGTGCGTGCGCTCTCTCCCTGGTCATGGCCTTTGGCGTAGCTGTCACTTTGTCGCAGACCAACGACCTAGGCGTTTTCACGAATGAGGGAAGCGTCGGACAAACGCCGCCGGGTTGCAAAGGCCAGTATGACCGATCCAAAGGCGAATACCGCATCACCGGTGGCGGCGCCAACGTGTGGGGTGCTGCCGACGCGTTTTATTTCGTCTGGAAAAAGGTCTCCGGTGACGTCACTCTTACCGCTGACATCCAGTGGGTCGGGACCAGCGCCGCGGAGCATCGCAAAGCCGTCCTCATGATCCGCCAAAGCCTAGATCCCGGTTCGCCCTACGCCGACGCGGTTTCCCACGGCAATGGACTTACTTCGTTGCAATTCCGCGGCGCACCGAACGAACAGACCTATCAAATCGTTGCCGCAGAGGACGGACCGTCGCGCCTGCGCATCGTCAAGAAAGGCAGCCGCTTCACCATGTACTTTGGAGAGCCGGGCGGAGATCTGAAACCCTCTGGCCCCGTCGAATTTGTAACCCTGCAAGAACCTTTCTACGTTGGGCTGGGAGTCTGTTCCCACGTCGCCGCAACGCTCGAAACCGCCCTCTTCTCGCATGTAAAATTGGAAGAAGCTACGCTCGCAAAATAGGTCGCAATCTGACTAGGAACACATCATGCCTACCGTCACGTCGGTCATGACCGAGCTGAAAAAGAAGGGGAAGGAGAGTACGCGGAAAATCTATGCGCGGCACGGCATGACTACGGACAATATGTTCGGCGTGAGCGTCGCCGACCTCAAGGTCATTGCGAAAACAATCAAAGGGCAGCAGGAACTCGCTTGTGAGCTCTACGAGACGGGCAATATGGATGCGATGTACCTTGCCGGGATGGTGGCGGACGGCTCTCAAATGACTGCAAAACAATTGAATGAGTGGGCCGAGGGCGCGGCAAATCTACAGATGATTTCCGAATACACGGTTCCTTGGGTGACGGTCGAGAATCCCCAGGGTCGCGATCTCGCGATGCAATGGATCAAATCAAAAAAGGAACACGTCGCGTCCTCAGGTTGGTGTACTTACTCCGGACTCGTCGGCACAAAACCGGACGACGCGTTGGACCTTGTGGAAATCGAAAGCCTTCTTGGGACGATCGTCAAAGGAATCAAGAGCGCGCAAAACCGGGTGCGCTACACCATGAACGGTTTTGTCATTGCGGTGGGCAGTTGCGTCCAGCCGTTATCGAAACAAGCCAAAGCCGCGGCTCGGCAAATTGGCGTGGTTTCGGTCGACGTTGGCGACACCGCTTGCAATGTGCCGCTCGCCACCGCCTACATCCAAAAGATTGAGGCCGCCGGCCGCGCTGGACAGAAGCGAAAAACAATCCGCTGCTAACGTCGGGTCCTGAAAAAACTCCGAATCAACCGTCGTGTTTATAGGGACGGGCTTGTTTTATGCCGAAGGACCGCGCCCGCACAGCCAGCGATGGACGGGCCAATGGGGGATCGTGCTGCGAGCAGTCCACACGCCGCCGCGGCGCCTGAGCAAACTCAATTTCCCGGATGGTATTCCCGCTCCGTGTGCCCCTTTAGTTGCGAGCGGTAAAAATACACCTCCCGCAAATCGCCCGTGCTGTATCGCGTGGCCTCATCGTCGAAATGCGTTGACGCCGGGTTGCCGCTCTCGCCGCCCGCCGTCACGGCCCTGGCTCGAACCTTCTCGCCAAATTCGACCACTGCGACAAAGCTGTTGCCGCTCGTGCCATACCACTTCTTCGTCCCCGGATACGGCCGCGCTCCAAACGATGCCAGCGAACCCCACACCGCCGAAGTGAAACCCACTGGAATACTCGGCCCCGCATCATTGAAGGGCTGGGCGATATCTCCCGTCAGCCGCTGAAATCGATTGATGTCGCCCCAGGGGGTTTTCCAGTTCCCAAAGTTCGCCGCCAATTTATCCGAGGCATCCGAGAGCGATTGCAGCAGCACATCCGGCGGTGCTTTTGTGCAGATGTAATCGCTCATGTAAACGCCGGCCTTTTTCGCATCGGCACCGACGCGCCGCTGAATATCCTCGCCCCAGAAAACTGCAAGCGAAGTAGGCACCGACGTCGCTCCCCACCGCATATCCCAACCGCGCAGCAATCCGATCTGTTCGGCCACCTTCGCTTTCAGCGGATTCTCTGCCGTAGTGCCTGTCGAAGTGTCGTCCCATGCCTTCACCAGACACGGCACGGGCTTCTCGAACCACGTCAGATAACTGTCGTACGCCGCGGCAATCAGCGAACCAACCGTGAAGTCTTTCTTGTCCTGTAGCACGCGAATCGCGTGCAATCCCCGCGCGGATTCTCCGCCGGTCTCTACATAAATTGGAAAGTCTTCCTTCTTAGGACTGCTTGTCCCGGCCGCCGACCACGGCCAATTGTTCGAGTTGTACAGCCAGCCGCTCCTTGGATTCAGCAGGTGCGGCGTCTCATCGACAGAAAGAAGCCCTTTCCACTCCGTTGCGGGATTGCTCCCGTCGACCGGCTTCGTCCAATCGAAACTCGTATCGCGCCGGGGAATAAAATTTCCATGAAAATACGCAATGTCGCCGTCGCCATCCGCAAAAATCGTGTTGTTCGAAGAGTTCGCATGTAGCTCCATCGTCTGCCGAAACGACTTATAGTCCTTCGCCTTCGTGCGGGTGTAGGACTGCGTCAGCGCCTTTACGGGCTCCTGCATCAACCGGATGCTCACCCACTTCCCGTCCGTCTCGCGCACAATTGGCCCGTGCTGCGTTCCGTACACCGTAAATTTCTTCTCGGACATCCCGGCTGCCGTCTTGTACGACACCGTGATCTCTTTCGCCTGGACGGGCCGCTCCTCGTTGCCGTACTTGTAAACGTAGCCGCTGCCCTTCTTTTCCACCGTCTCGAGGTACTCGCTGATCGCGTTCACTCCGCTCGAGGTGTGCATCCATCCGGCATGCTCGTTGAAACCCTGATACACAAAAAACTGCCCCCACGTCACCGCTCCATACACATCCAGTCCCTCCTCGCTTACCATCTGCAGCTCGGACCGAAAGAAAAACGATGTGTGCGGATTGATCAGCAACAGCGCCTGATGCTCCGCGGTGTTCGAAGGCCCAACCGCGATGCCGTTCGATCCCCTCGGTTCTTCGACCTCGTCGTCTTCCGCGGAGGGCACCGCACGCACCGCAACCTTTTCATAAAACGCCTCGAGCTGCGCCAAGTTCACCCGCTCGATATCGCCCCCAATGCTTCCCTCGGTAAAACTCAGCGCCATCCACGGCTCAAATCTCTTGATAACTCTTGGCTTCGCCTCAGGGTGTTTCGAAAGGTAGTAGTTCAATCCGTCCGCGAACGCGTCCATCAATTTCTTCAGCCACTCCGGGCTCGCCGCATATTCTTTCTTCAGTGCCTCTGGGTCGATGAACAGCTTCATCCGCAGATCCTGGTAAATCTTCCCCTGGCCCTCGGTCTCGGCCAGCCACCCCATGGCGTTGATGTAGTTCGTCTCCACGCGATTGAAATCATCTTCCGCTTGCGCGTAAATCATTCCGAACACTGCGTCTGCGTCCGTCTTCCCGTAAACATGCGCGATGCCCCAATCGTCCCGAATGATCGTGACGCTCGCGGCCTCGCGCTCCCAGCGTGACGCCTCCACATTTTTAGCGGCCGGCGCAGCCACTTTCTTCGCGCCGGCTGTTTGTCGGCCAGCTGCCCGCGAAGCAAGCGAGCAACCCAGCATCGCAAGACAGAAAACCAAGACAAATTTCTTCATGAGTTCCTCTGCAGGATTGAAAAATCACACGCCACCAAAACCCGCCTTCGCAGGTATCGTTCCGCGCGACCGCGTCAGCCTAGCATACTCCGCCGCATCCAACGCGACAGCGCTCGGCTGAAAATCCGGTATCGTCCGCGCTCCTCGATCGTGTAAATTTCTTTCATGCGCACACTTTTTCTTACGGGACTAGTCCTCATCACCGCCTCCTCGGCGATTTCCTACCGCGCCGGGGCCGAAAAACACACCGAGCCACCGAACACCCAAGTGGCCCCACAGACGCGCGATGCAGCCGCGGATACCGACGCCATCAAACACAACATCATGATGTATGCGAAGTCTGTCGACGACGCAGACACTACACTAGCATCGCAAATCTGGTGGGACTCCCCCGAAGTTTCCTTCATTCACCCGCTGGGCCACGAACACGGCTTCGACCAAATCAAGCAGAACGTCTACAAGCGCCTGATGGGAGAAACTTTTTCCGAGCGCAAGCTGACTCCACGCGATATCAGCATCCACGTCTTCCCAGACGCGGCCTGGGCTGAGTTCTACTGGGATTTCAACGCGGAATTCCGAAAAGACGGACAGCCCATCACCACGCACGGCCGCGAAACCCAGATTTATCGCAAATTCCCGTCTGGCTGGCGACTGGTCCACGTCCACTACTCGGCCATGCCCGCCGCTCAACCGGGCCAAGGCTTCTAAACGCAGCAAATCGCGAGGGTCGCCGCCCCTGAGCTTGCCCTCGGCCGGTGGTGGAGAACCCTCGCAATTCGTTATGCAGGGGGCTGTCAAACGTGGGCCTCTTGCGGCTATAGTGTCTCTACAATATGCTGTTTTTTCACGCGCCCAATCACGCGTTGAGAGCTGCCGCCAATGATCTCCGATAGTCTCAGTGATTCCACGTTCACCCGCCCCTACCGCGAAGAAATCGATATGGCCTTCTCCGCATTGGATTGTATTCTGGATCACGAGAAACCCATCTACGCGAGCGCGGAATTGACCACCGGCCGCCGCTTCTACGACGCCCTCCGAGAATTTCACGTAAAAACCGCCGACGAATTGAAGCAGTTAAAAGGACAGGATTGGTACACCGCCAACATCTGGGATGCCAACGTGAACGCTGCTAAGGGCTTTGCTGCCCGCGTTCGGGAAAAAGTCGGCAGAAAGACTTTGGTGATCAGCCCCGCGCCGTTTTCCGCCCCCGGCTGGAATAAGTCCGAATACCTGGCTTTCTGGGCGCAGCTCCTCCGCACGCGCATCAGCTCCACGTGGTTCAAGTTAGATTGGCAATACAGCAATGGCTGCACGTTTGAGTTCGCGGTGGCCGCCGACGCCGGTCTCCCCACCCTCGATCATCAAGGTGGTGCGCTCCATGCTATGCAAGCCGCCGAGCTGATCAGCGCCGCTATTCGCGACCTCGATTCCTCCGCCTTGGACACGACCAAACTGCGCGAAAATCTAGCACGCCTCCACCCCGTCGCCTCCCGCGCCTAGAAACCAAAATCGGTAATGCCCACGAACCGCTGCTCCCGGTTTCTTCGACAGTCGTCCACAGCTTTCCACAGGCCTGCAGCAAAATCGCTATTGCCATCTGAAATCAAGAGGTCTACTCTGGCGCCAGATTGAACCGGGAAACGTCAAAAACTTGTCGGCTCAATTAAACGAGGGCGCAACAGCCTAACCGCCGTTGCGCCCTCAATTTTTTAGGCCGGTCTCGCTAGGGCTTTCGCGACTTCTCGAACCACCCGTCTCGAATCACCAGTTGTCGTTATTCTTCAGGGCCTGGCATTTGGCGAGAAAAATCCGATCGGCAGGTCCCGGGCCGTCCGCAAGCCCGCGGGCGCATCCAAAATCACGGGAATCGAGTTCACCACGACAGACGCGGTCGCAACATCGCCGTGCGTTCCGGCAGGAATCACCAAACTGATGTTCGGATGACCTTTCAACTCGACCGTGTCGGCGGGCTCTTTTGCGCCCACATACATTTGCAGCTCGAGGTACACGAGTTCTTTCCCGGCGCCCAGGCCGCGCGCGATTTGGTGCACGCCCGCCGCCTGCCCGGCTTCGACCGTCAGATATTCCGTCTGCACGCGCTCGGTGGCGATCTTCGGCTCGATCGTCTCCGTAATTTCATCCACCGGTAGGTTCAAGCTGTCCGCGATCATCGCCACGGACTCTGGCAATCCCACATGTTTGATCACACCGGCGTTCACCTGCGCGAGAAATTGCTCTTCTGCCAGCCCCGCGCCGATTTTCTTTTGTAACGGCAGACGGCGCTTGGAAGCGTCCACCACGCGCAGAGCCTTCGCATGTTCGATGCGCTGCGAAACGGCCGCCAGCGTGATGAGCAGCTTGTCCATCACGAAGCCGGGGTTCACGCCTGTCCCTACGAGGGCAACGCCCCAGTCCTTCGCTGCTTTGTCCAGTTGCGCGGACAACTCTGGATATGTCCGCAACGGATAGGACAGCTCCTCGCAGGTCGAAACGATGCAGGACTCCGCTTCGAGACAGGCCAGCAACTGGTCCATCACTTTCGGTAGCGAAGACGACGTCGAGTGGATCACCACGTCGGCGGCCTGCTCCAGAATCTCTTTTGCGTCCGCAGAAACGATCACGCCCCACGGCGCATCCGTGGCGCCGGTCACTTCGCCGAGGTCGCGGCCCACTTTTGCCGGGTCGGTGTCAATGGCGCCGATAATCTCAATGGCTTGCTTCTCCCGCATCAACCGTGCGATCGACCCGCCGATCGGCCCAATCCCGTATTGGATCACTCGAATCTTCTTCTTCACGATCTCCCCCGTCCATTTGCATCGCGCGCTGCACACTGCGGATTTTTGCAGTAAAAGAAACCTCTACCATAATGGAATTCGACCACGCATTCAACGCCCAACGCGGCACGCAGAACATCTGGGTTTTTCCATCCGGCGGCGAACTGCGCATCGCGCAGAATCGCGTGCAGCACGCAACAACGTCATCAAGCCGCTGCGATCTTGTCCAAGAATCTTGCCGATGTAACGCGCGCGGCTCATAATGGACCCACCCATCGCCCGCGCTTGTGGAGGACCATGCCATGCCCGCAAAAAAATTGAGCGACGCCGAAATCCAAGCCCTCCTTACCAAATTGCCAGGCTGGAAAATGGTCGGAGGTAAACTGCACCAGGAATACACTTGCAAGGATTTCGTCGCGGCCTTTGGCAACATGACTCGCGTCGCGCTCGTCGCCGAAGCCATGAATCATCACCCGGAGTGGTTCAACGTCTGGAACAAAGTGGTGATCGACCTCACCACGCACAGCGTCAAAGGCGTTAGCGATTACGATTTCGTTCTGGCGGAAAAAATCGACGAGATTTTCGCTCCCCCGCGTGCGACTCTCGCGGGCACCTCGAAGTAAGCCAGAGCAAACTGCGCCATCCGGGGGCCTTGTCCCTATGGCGGTAGCACTTCGGTGTCCCCGGATCGCAGGTCTATTGACTCCTGCCGTGGCTGCGCGAGAATAGCTTCACCCCTTTCATGAAGTCGTTGGTCTAGCCAATTAGTCTAGAAATTTGCGGTCCCGAGAACTGCCCTCTACAGTCTCGCCAAAAATTGTCTCGCGATGAAATGTCGCGTCGTTGGGATTGCCGCACGGCTCCAAGCCCGTGCCGGTGGCTCCACGCATCGCAGGCGACGTTTGCCACAGGGAGGATCCATACATGAGTGGAAAGAAGTTTCGCGTGTTGTTGGCGGAAAGTGATCTTGGAGAAGCTGAAGAGTCCCTGCGCACAATTTATCCGGCCCCTGAAAGCAAATTGGAGCTGACTTCCGTCTCCACGATACCGACTCTGCTGGCGACGATTGAACTTGCCCAACCGGAAACGATTTTTCTGGATATCTCCCTTTGCGGGGCTGATCCGCTGGAGGGCGTGCGCCGGGTACACCGCGCGGCCCCGGGCGTTCCGCTGATTATTTTGGCGGATGCCGCCGATAAGAGCCTTGCGGCTCGCAGCATTTCCGAGGGAGCGATTGATTATCTCCTGAAAGGTTTCATCGACACGCGCACGCTGGAACGCGTGCTGCGCACCGCGCTCGAACGCAACACGCTCGAGGGGCTCGCGGATCTCCTTCGCGACCAGCACACCGGGCTATACAACTCCGAGGGCTTTACGACGCTGGGGACGCGGTTGATGGAAACGGCCATACGCTCGGGTGGCAAGCTGGTGCTCCTGTGTGCACGGATCGAGAATTATTCCGCACGGTATGAGGAGCCTGGCTCCATCGCGTGCGAACAAGCCGTGCGCGCGACGGCCGAACTAATCGCCGGATGTTTCCGGCGAAATGATTTTCTTGCGCGACTCGGCGATGCGCGGTTCGCCGCCCTCGCCGTGCAGGCCGCAGAGCCCAGCGCAAAGGTTCTCCAGCAGCGTATCGAGTCCCGGTTGGCCATACACAACCAGAGTCGGCAACTCTCGGGTCCGCTGACGTTGCGCCTTAGCGTGGGGTATTGGGGAGCAAACGACGGCAGGTCTTTCCCTGATTTTCTCGATGGCGTGGAAGCTGAACTGCGGCAGCCCGAAGCGGTCCTGAGGCAGGTTGCGACGCATGAAGAGAACACAGTGGCGCGCCAATAAATTTCCGTGAAGAGAGGACTGGCATGCGGGGAGAGTGGTTCGAACGGAGAGGGTTGACTAAGGATGAGGCGCGCGTTTTTACCTTCCATCGAGCAGCAGATGCGAGGCCCGCATGAAATCCGCACTGCTTGACGATTTGGTCCGGCCGGAAAGCGCGACGCGGCTCCGCGTGCTTGTGCTCGAACACGAACTGCAGGACGCCGAGTTGATGTTGCTTGAACTTAAAGCCTCCGGGTTCGACGTGGAATGCAAGCTGGCAAAAGACAGGCAGGAATTCCTAGCCGCGCTCGAAGAAGGCCAGTTTGATGCGATTCTTGCGGACTACCGGCTGCCGGACTGGACAGGTCTCGAGGCGTTGAAGGAACTGCGGGCCAGCGGGAAAGACACGCCATTCCTGTTGGTGACCGGCACGATCGGAGAGGAAGCGGCCGTTGAATGCCTGAAGCAGGGAGTGAACGACTGCGTCCTCAAGGAGCACTTAAAGCGGCTTCCCTCGTCGCTGAAGCGCGCCCTCCAGGAAAAACGTCTACGCGACGAAAACGCGCGCGCGCACCAAGCCCTTGCCGAAGGCGAAGCGCGGGCCCGCGAACAATTTGCAGAGCTCGAACAAATTTACCGCACCGCGCCCATTGGTCTTGCGGTGTATGGGCCGGATATGCGCTATCTGCGGGTGAACGAACAGCTGGCCCACATAAACGGGTTCCCGGCGGACCGGCATCCCGGCCGCATGACGCGCGATGTCCACCCCGAAGTGGCTGGAGCCGTTGAACTTTACTTGCGGCGTGTGTTTTCGCGCGGTCAATCGATACTGAATGTCGAAATACAGGGAGCGCAAGCCGAGTCTGGAGCGGAGCGGACCTGGCTGGTCAGTTTTCATCCGCTGCGGGGCGATAGCGGCGTAATCTTCGCGATCAGCGTCGTGGTCCTGGAAATTACGGAGCGCAAACGCGCCGGAAAAACACTCGCGCTCTCGGAAGCACGCAACCGCCAGCTGATTGAGAACTCCGTTTACGGCATCTTTCGCATTTCTCCGGAGGGCACCTTCCTCGATCCCAATCCCGCCCTTCTGCGTATTCTAGGTTGTGACTCGGCGGAGGAGTTGAGCCCGCCCGCTCTGGTGCGTGACATATTCCGCTATCCGAGTCATTACGCGGAGTGTATGGCGGCTTGCCGACAGGAAGGCCAAGTTCACAACTGCGAGACGGAGTGGCGCAGGCGCGACGGGGGAATGATCGTCGTCCGCCTCCATCTGCGGGGGCTTTCCGTTGCGGATTTGACCGCCGCGACCGAGGTGACGGCGGAGGACGTAACCGAAGTTCGCGCCATGGAGCGCCAACTTCATCAGTCGCAAAAGTTCGAAGCTATTGGGCAGCTTGCCGGCGGCATCGCGCATGACTTCAACAATGTGGTCGGAGCGATTCTGGGGTGGGCGGAGCTGGGGTTCGATCAGGCCCGGAGTTACCCGCAAATCGCGGAGCGATTCGCGCGCATCCGCGAGCAGGCTGAGCGCGCCGCGGCACTAACCCGTGAATTATTGGCCTTTGCGCGCCGCCAGATTCTGCAACCCCGAAGCGTGGACCTGAACGCGGTAACGAGCGACCTGGCCAGTTTTCTGGACAAGGTCATCCGCAAAGATATCGAACTCAAGGTAGTCAACGGCCCACTCGACACGCTCAAGGCCGACCCTACGCAAATCGAGCAGCTGCTGATGAATCTGTGCCTCAATGCGCGGGACGCCAT
>Ga0209006_10004005_pt1 | contig 13432 bp, 11 predicted proteins | sample JacPin_JW_Ref_O2_FD_188567 | JGI IMG/M metagenome (GOLD analysis project Ga0209006, IMG submission 188567) | Forest soil microbial communities from Algoma, Ontario, Canada - Jack Pine, Ontario site 1_JW_Ref_O2 (SPAdes) (version 2) | ecosystem: Environmental > Terrestrial > Soil > Boreal... | reverse complement strand
GAGATGATCGTGCGCAACACGTCGTCTGAGATCTCGACCTCGTCCTCGCGCAGGCCGTTGCGGTCGCGCTGGCGCGGCCACAGGTAGCCCTTGGCGATGGCGAGCTTCTCCTCGGAGGTGTAGCCGTCGAAGCTGATCACCTCCATGCGGTCGAGCAGCGGTCCGGGGATCGTGTCGGCGACGTTGGCCGTGGCGAGGAACATGACCTGGCTGAGGTCGAGCTCCACGTCGAGGTAGTGGTCGCGGAACGAGTGGTTCTGCGCGGGGTCCAGGACCTCGAGCAGCGCCGCGGAGGGGTCCCCGCGCCAGTCCGCGCCGACCTTGTCGACCTCGTCGAGCAGGATCACCGGGTTCATCGTGCCCGCATCCCTGAGCGCCCTGACGAGGCGTCCGGGGAGCGCGCCGATGTAGGTGCGCCGGTGCCCGCGGATCTCCGCCTCGTCACGCACGCCGCCCAGCGACATGCGCACGAACTCGCGTCCGGTGGCACGGGCGATCGACTCGCCGATGGATGTCTTGCCGGTGCCGGGAGGCCCGATCAGGGTGAGGATCGCGCCCGACTTGGGGTCGGCCTCGATGTCACGGTCCTGGCGCAGCTTGCGCACGGCCAGGTACTCGGTGACGCGGTCCTTGACGTCCTCCAGGCCGGCGTGGTCGGCATCCAGCACCGCACGCGCCGCGACCGGGTCCAGGTGCTCCTCGGAGCGCTTGCCCCACGGCACCGCGATCAGCCAGTCCAGGTATGTACGGATCATGCTCGACTCACCCGTCTGCTCGCCCATGCGCTCCAGGCGCGCGAGCTCCTTCTGTGCCTGCTCCTCCACCGCCTCAGGCATGTCCGCCTCGGCGATCTTGGTGCGGTACTCCTCGGCCACGGACGCGTCGTCCTCGCCCAGCTCCTTGCGGATCGAGTCCATCTGCTTGCGCAGGAAGTACTCGCGCTGCTGCTTCTCAGCACCCTCCTGCACGTCGTCGCGGATGCGCCTGCGCACCTGCAGCTCTGCCAGGCTCTCGCGCTGGAGACTTACCGCCAGCTCCAGACGCGCGGTGACGTCGAGCGTGCGCAGCAGCTCGACCTTCTGCTCGTAGGTGAGGTTGGGGGAGTAGCCGGCGGAGTCCGCCAGCGCGCCGGGCTCTGCGATCGCGCGCAGGAATGCGGAGATGCGTCCGTCATCGCCACGCAGCTCGAGGATCTCCTCGACCGTGGCGCGGTACTCGCGCTCGAGCTCACGCGTGCGTTTGTCGGTGGGAACCTCGTCTGGGCGCTCGTCGACGTCGACGCGCAGCTCGCCGTCGGGGCCGGTCTGCGCAGCGCCGATCAGGGCGCGGTGCTCGCCGGAGATGGCGATCGCGCGCCCACCGCCGGGAAGCCGGATTTTCTCTGAGACCTCGGCGATGGTGCCCACCTCGAGGAACTCGCCCTCGTGGCGAGGGACGAGCACGACGCGCTCGTCATCGCCCACGTCCACGGTCAGCGTGATGCCCATGTTCGGGAACACGACGGTGTCGTCGAGCGGGATCAACCGCAGCCGTTGCTTGGGCAGGGAGGGCTCGATCGTGGGGCTGTCTGGGTTTGATGAGGAAGGTGTCATTAGATAGTCGCTCCATATGAGCTTACGAAAGTTTAGTTAGTATAGCGCGCGTTGGTTGCGTGCGCAAGTACTTTGAGGTCATGCCGGAAATGGCTTCGTAGAGCCAAACTCGGGCGTTGTCTCGGGAGGCAATGCCGCGTCGGCCGCGAATGTGGGCCGGTTGCGCCGGCCGCGGGGCGGGCTGGTGCGAGCCCCAGGAGCGGCTACTCGGGTTGGTCGAAGCTGACGTCGACGTTCTGCTCATGGATCCGCTCCTGGACCTCGGCGTTTGAGATGAGCGCGCGCTTGTCGGCGTCGAGCAGCGGGTCTGAGAAGAAACTGCGCGGCCACAGCCGTCGCGCGCGCACGACGTTGATCTCGGCGGCGAGCAGCGTGACCTGGCCGCCGAGGTAGAGCCACGCGAGCAGGCCGAGCACGAACGCGAACAGGCCGGAGGTCTCCTTGGCGTGTCGGATGACGTGGTCGACGTAGTAGCCGCCCACGTGCTGGAGGATCTGCCAGAGGATCGCGCCCACGATCACGCCGGGCAGCAGATCGGAGGTGCGCACCTCGGCGGCGGTGAGGAAGCGGAAGGCGGTGAAGAACAGCAGCAGGTTGACGACGAGCGCGACGAACACCCCGCCGATCGTGGCTGGCAGGCTGCTGCCGCCGGCGCTGACGAACCCCGCGGCGACGGTGGAGACGATCGCGAGCACGCCCAGCACGATCAGCAGGCCGAGCCCGCGCAGGCGTGACGTGAGGAAGTTGGGTCGGTTCTTGTGCGGGACGTACCAGACCTGGTTGAAGGCGCTCTGGGTGGCGCCCGTGATGCCAAGGCCCGCGAACAGCGAGCCGGCGAGCCCGATCGCGAGCGAGAGCGCGTTGCCCTTGAGTGAGGTGACGTTTTTCTGGAGCTGTTCGCCGATGATGGGGAACTGGCTGAGCGTGGAGTGCAGGACGCTGTTCTGTGCGCTGGTGTTGCCCTCCAGCACGAAGCCGAGGATGGTGACGAAGACGAGCAGCAGCGGGAAGAGCGAGAAGAAGCCGTAGTAGGCGATCAGCGCGGCCATCTGGCTGGCCTGGTCGTCGCTGAACTTCTTGATGACCGCCGCTAGGAAGCTCACGCGCGGGCCGCGCTGCTGGTAGCTGTCGAGCTGGTGGAGGCGGTCGGTGATGCTCACGGGTTGATCTGGCTTCTGCAGGTATTGCCCTTGCGGTGCGTGGCCGCGAGAAATTGGTGGGGGGGTCTCCGCGCGGCTAGGAGCGACATACCCGTGTGTGTAGCGGATCAAAGCAGCAAACACGAGGGACGGACGCTCGCTGGCAGCCCGGGGAGGGTGGAGGGCGCGGCCGGGATCCCGCTGAGGAGGTGGCGATCGTTGCATCCGCCCGACGAGAGCTGCTGCTGCGAGTGCACAGCCACAGGTTGCGTAGGGAGGACCTCGAGGACTGCTACAGCCAGGCCACGCTCGAGCTGGTCGCCGGCGCCCGTCGAGGCGTGACGTTCTCCAGCCGCTCGCACTTGGCCAACGTCATCGAGCAACGCTTCCTATCGAGGATCCGCGATCGTCGCCGCGCGCTCTCGGGCAGAAGTCCGATGCAGGCGGCAATCGAGACGGCCGTGCCACTCGGCACAGTCGAGGAGTCGCGCCCGGAGATCGTCGACCCGCGCGCCAACCCGGAGCGGCTCACGATCATCCGCGAGCAGTTGCAGGAGGTGCAGGCAGCGGTCGGCCTGCTCAGCCACGATCAGCGGATCGTTCTGGCCGCTGAGATCGGCATGCAAATGCCAAGCGGCGAGTTCTGCCGGCGGGCCGGTTGGTCACGCGAGAAGTACCGCAAGGTGGGACAGCGCGCGCGTGCGGGCCTGAGGCGAGCTATGGGTCCCGGGGCGGGCGAACCGTGATAGCGTAAGGCTATCCTTACTGTTAACCGATAGGAAATATCGTGGAGCGAACGATCGGAGTTGATAAGGCACGGGCTAAGCTCGGCCAGATTGCCGACGAGATCGCGGCCGATGACGAGGCCGTAGTCCTAACTCGGCGTGGTCAGGCTGTAGCCGTCCTCATCAGTCCGTCCGAGTACAGCGCGCTGATGGAGAGCCGGCGGGAGGTGGCCCGCGAGGGCCTGCGGTCCCGACTAGCCGAGGTTCGCGAGAGCATTGCTGCAGCTGGGCTGGATGTCTCGGTCGTCGACGACGCGATCGCGGCGGCGCGCGCAGCGGGGTGACGCCGAGGGTCGTTCTCGACTCCAACGTAATTGTCTCAGGTCTAGCCTGGTCAGGTCCTCCTTCCCGGATCGTCGATGCGGCGCTCGACGACCAACTCGAACTGTTGATCAGCCACGCGCTTCTCGGCGAGCTACGCCGCGTCCTCGCGTACCCGAAGCTTGCGAAAGTAATAGGCGAAGGTGGACGACTCGCGGACCTTGTCGAGTCTTGCAGCGTGATCGTCGAGCCGACGATCGTGATTACAGCTGTCAGTGATGAGAGCGACAATCGAATCCTGGAGGCTGCTATTGAGGGGGCGGCCGACTACATCGTCTCCGGTGACGCTCACTTGCTCGTGCTCGGTTCGTTCCGAGGTATTCCCATCGTCGAGCCCAGTCAGTTCGTCAGAGGTGTCCTGGAACGTTGACGTCTGAAATCGCTGCTTGAGCTGGCACGCTGCCTCTCCATGTAGTCCCGCATGTCCCGTCTGAGGGCCCCGGTCGGAAGAGAGAGCAGGGATGCTCCATGACCAACTCTCCCCCCACTCATGGAGCTCCCCGGGACGCCGGCGATCGGTTGAACGGACGATCGCACGGCGACTCCCTTCCGTACGCAGGCGGCCGGGAGCCGGCGAGCTCCCCGCTCTGGTTCTCGGCCGCTCGCGTGCGCTGCGGAGGGTGAAGCGATGACCCTCCTGCGGCGTGCGCCGCGCGAGGTCTACCGCGTGTACAGCGAGGAGGAGTTTCTCGCCGATCCTCTGTGCGACGAGCGGACGGGGACGCTCGATGCCGCGGCCGGCGCCCGACGGCTGAATCGGATCGCCGGTGCGACCGTCCTCGTCGCTGCCGCAGGAGCCGTCGGAGGACTCATCGCCTGGACGATCACGCCGTCGATTGCAGGCAACCGGCGCCGCGAGCGTCAGCGAGCGCAACCCGCAGTCGCGTCCATTGGCCGGACCCCTACATCACGCCCGCGCGTTTGGCGCGCACAGGAAGGAGGGGCTCGGTCGGCTCACGTGCCGGCAAGCCGGCACACGGCCGGACGGTTCGATCACTCCCAATCGGCGAGGCCGCGTGCGCACAGGAACGTCATCACACCAATTCGCCTCAGCACGCTGAGCTCGGTGCGCGCGCTCAGTCACGGCGGCGCTCCATCTGCAGAGCACGCGTCTGTGATCGCCGTCTCGCCTGCGGACACGCCGCCGGCAGCCTCCGCCGTTGCGGTCCGACCAGCCCCGCCTGATCAGACCGAGTTCGGATTCGAGCGCTGAGGACAGACGCATGGCACGAGCCGAGGCGCCAGCGAGGGTCACCGTCGCCACTTATTCACTGTGGCGCATCCGGCTCGCGCGCGAACTGCCGCGTCACCTGCTGTGCGCGGCCGCTGTGGCGGGGTTCGCCGCGAGTGTTCGCTTCGCGGTTGCTCCGCCACGGGCGGTCCGCGTGGAGGCAGCAGTGCGTGCCAGCGCTGCTCCGGATCGGTCGGCAGAAGCCTATGCCGTGCTGTTCGCCCGCCGCTACCTCACCTGGAACGCTGCCCAACCGGAGGCCAACACCCAGGCGCTCGAACCTTTCCTGGGCTCTGGAATGGAACCGGACGCCGGCCTGGAGCTGCCGCCGACAGGGGAGCAGCACGTGGAATGGGCGGAAGTGGTGCAGTCGCGCGAAGCGGCGCCGGGCGAGCGGATCTACACGCTCGCCGTGCAGACGGACTCCTCCGGACTCCTCTACCTCACGGTGGCAGTCTCGCGAGCGCAGGACGGCACCCTCGCGCTCGCCGGCTACCCGGCGTTCGTCGGAGCGCCGGCATCGGGCCCCGCGCAGCCGGTGGGACACCTGCGCGAAGTCTCAAACCGGCCGCTCGCGACGGTCGTGCAGCGTGTCTTGCGCAACTACCTTGCCGCTTCCGCCGGCGAGCTCGAAGCGGATCTTGCCGACGGTGCTCGCGTGTCGCTGCCGACAGCGTCCCTGAGTCTCGAGTCGATGCAACGACTCGACTGGGCGCCGGAGGGGAATGCGGTACTGGCGACCGTGCGTGCGCAGGACGCAAGGGGGGTCCAGTACACGCTCGCCTACGAACTGAACGTGGTCCGCCAGCAGGGCCGTTGGGAGGTCTCTGCCGTGCAGACGGACCCGGATGTCTAGACCCCCGACACCAGGAGAGGCAATGAGCAACAGCAAGTTTCGCTGGGCCGTCGCGGCGCTGCTCGCGTCCGCGTGCACGGCGGCATTCACCACGCCGGCGCGTGCTGCGGTCACGGAGAGCACCCCGAATATCCAGACACACGAAGCGTCCAGTAGTGAAACGGGCGGCGCCTCGCTCGAATCGGCTGCCGCCAAGGCGGGCAGTACGGGGCGAGCCGTCGCAATGAGCCTGATCGGTCTCGCCTTCGCTGTCGCTGGAACGGTGCTCGCGTTTCGCCGCGACTTCAAGGAGGCGGTCGGGGTGTTCGCAGTCGGGATCGTGTCAGTCCTGCTGGCGACGCCTGCGGGCGTGAGCATCCTTCGCGACACGGTCACCTCCCTGTTCGGGGCATCGTGACCGAGATTCGCTCCTATCGGCGCGTATTCGACCTGGAGCGACGGATCTACAGCGTGGATCGCCTCCGGCTGAACCCCGGTGGCGTCCCCGTCAGGGGCGTCGTCTACTTCCTGTCGATTCTCGCCGCCGCGATGCTCGTGGGCCGGTTGCCGATGCTCGGAGCGATCGCGCAACAGGCCCCGTGGTTCTTGCGAGACATCGCGCTTCCGACGGCTGCCGCCATCGTCCTGACGGCGATTCGCATCGAGGGCCGCGTCTTTCATCTTGCCGCCCACGCCGTTCTTCGCTACTGGTTTGGCCCCCGCCACCTTGCGGGCACGCGCCGCTGCGCGCGGGTCGGTGAGCGCTGGTCCCCGGAGGAGATCGTGATGCTTCCGGACGGCTCGGATGCGCGGCTGCGAGGCTTGGTCTACCGGGGCCCAGGTGCTGTGCTCGTGTCGGTCGAGCACGACCGGGGTGGTCGCGCGACCGAGCGCGACACCGTCGGCAGAGTGAGACTGGGGGTCGGTCCGGCCCTGAGCTTGAACCGGGTGCTGGACGCCCGACCGCTGGAGGAGCGCCAGGTGATCTCGCTTGCCAGCGGTGCGCGCCTGCGGGTGAGGTCCGGCAACCGACGGCGGGCGCGCTGAAGTGGTGGGGTCGCCGATCGAGTTCGTCTACGGCAACTGCGTGTTCGCGCGGGGACTGGATGACACCTGGGCGGCGTTCGCCGTGCAGCTCACCTCCTACGCGTGGCTGGGCGAGGAAGACAAGCGTGCGCGACTGCTGGCGTTGATCGGAGCGCTCGAGGCGCTGGAGGCGGACATCCAGATCCTGCGTGTCGGCTCACGTTGGGAGCCCCACGGCTACGAGCGCGCTCTACGCGAGCCCCGCGAGCCCGCGAGCGCCGATGCCGCTCCACACGCACGCGCGCGGGAGCGCTACATCGCCGAGCATGTCGAGCGTTTGAGGGACCTCGGCGCGGTGCAGCCGGCGATGTTCCTGCTGGTGAGCCTGCGAGAGCCCGAGCGCGATGTCGCCTCATACATCTCCCGCGCCGCTGCGCAGCACCCCAGGCAGTGGCGGGACAGCATCCGGCGCGCCTTTACGCTGGGTGAGAGGCACGTGCTCAGGGCGCCCCAACTGGAGAGCGCGAGGGTGCGCTCCGACCAGATACACGCGCGACTCGCCGACTTCCTGCCGGTACGCCCGGCGCGCGGCGTCGAGTTGCAATGGCTCGTGCGCCGCGCCTTCTGCCGTGGACTGGGGGAGCCACAGATCGACGGGTTGCACGAGCCGCGCGCGCTTGCGTTCGAGTGCAACGGCGAGGCCGTCCTCGCGCCGCTCGAGGGTGATGTGATGCGTTGGTCCGACGGCTACGTCGAGCATCGCGGCAGATCGTTGGAGGTCGAGTCCGAGCTCGGCACGAGCCGGCAGGCGCAACTCGTGATGGGAGCACTGCCGGAGCGGGTCCAGTTCCCGGGTGCGCACGCGGAGCTGATGTTCGCGGCGCCGGAAAGCCTGCCGTTCGGCATCGACCTGTCGCTGAACGCTCGCTTTCTGCCGAATGAGCTCGCGCTCAGGATCGCGCGCAGACGGATCCAGGACGCCGACCAGATCGTGCGCGCGGAGTCCAGCGGCGAGCAGGGGGTCTCCGATCTCGGCTTCGAGCGCACGCAGGAGGCACGGGACCTGCTGGGCTACCTGCAGGCGTCCAGCAGGCCCCCACTGCTGCGCGCGACGCTCGCGATCGCGGTGTCCGGCGAAGATGAGCAGGAGTTCGAGGAGCGCGTCGAGATGTGCCGGCGGGCGTACGGGGAGATTCGCCTGCACCGTCCGCTCGGGGATCAGCTGCAGCTCTTTCTCCAGCATCTGCCAGGCCAGCGCACGCGGCTGGCGGGCTATGACGACACGCTCACCGCCGAGCAGGTCGCGGCGATGATGCCCACCGCGACGCACGTCGCCGGTTCCAGCCGCGGCTTCTACCTGGGCCACACGCTGTCGGCCTCACGCCGGCCGATCACCTTCAATCTGCGCGAGGGCTCCGACAGCGACCGCAACGCGACGATCCTGAGCGTGGGTGCGCTCGGATCGGGCAAGACGACCCTCGCACAGAAGCTCCAGTACGAGGGCTTTCTGCAGGGCGCGCGGGTGATCGACTGCGACCCGAAGGGAGATCATCGTTTCCATCTTCTGCCGGAGGTGTCACCACACGTCGAGTGCGTGACGCTGCGTCCGGACCCCTCGCTGCGAGGCATGCTCGACCCATTGAGGGTGGCGCCGCCTCACCTGCGCCAGGACGCCGCCGTGTCCTTCCTGCGAGACCTCCTGCCGTCCAGAGCGCAGCCGGCGTGGGAGACGGCCGTCGTCACGGCTGTTGACCGCGTGCTCACGCGCTCTCGCGAGCCGACATGCCGAGAGGTGGTGAGGGCGCTCGAAGATGGCGATGAGACCGACGCGCAGGTGGGAAGGGCGCTTGACGTATACGCCCGATCGGGGCTGACCCAGCTCGGGTTCGCCGACCCGGCGGTGAAGCTTCCACCGGTCGGCGATCGACAGGTGACCTACCTGCCGATTCGCGACCTGCCGGCGCCACCGGCAGGGATGGCGCGCTCGGATTACTCCCAGTCCGAGCGCGTCGGCGAGCAGATCGTGCGACTCATCGCGATGTTCGCCATGCAGCTCATGGGGGCCGAGCGCGATCGCCTGAAGCTGTTCTCCTTCGACGAGGGATGGCGCCTGCTCGGCGACCCCGTCGGCCGTTCCCTGTTGAGCTCGCTGCAGCGCATGGGACGCTCGGAGCTCGCCGTGCCGATCGTCAGCACGCAGTTGGTCACCGATGCGCTCGTGGGCGAGCGTGAGTCGTTGGAGAACCTGATCGGGGCGACGTTCGTGTTCGGGATGCGCTCTCCCGCCGAGGCCGAACGCGCGCTGGCGCTCCTGGGGCTCGATCCGGAGGACCGCAGGATGCGCCAGAGCCTGCTCGAGCTGGAAGCAGGCCGCTGTCTGTTCCGTGACCACAGCGGCCGCGTGGAGGCGATTCAGATCGACGTCGTGCTGCCCTCGCTGCTGCGCGCGCTCTCTACCACGCCCGCGCGCTGAGTGAGCGCGCGGCGAGTCCCACTGCGGACGCTCGTTGCGATCCTCGCCGGCGTTGCTTGCTGCCTGGGGGCTCTGGCCCCTTCCGCGGCCGCCCGCGCCAGCGACGGCGACGTCGATGGTGCCGTGCCTGCTCAGGGTCGCGCCGGGCAAGCTCAGGGCACGGGCACCGGAGTAGCTGAGGCGCCCAGTGGCGCTCCGCTGAGCACCGGCGGACTGGACGGCGCAAGCACTGCGGGTGGTGAAGAAGCGGCAGGCGGTACGCCTCAGAGCGAAGTGGACCCGCTCGTCAGCAACGGGCTGGGCAGCCCGTCGTGTCGTGGCGCGCTCGCGAGCGAACTCTCCGTCGCCGACAGGCGCGACTGCGAAACCTCCGGGTTCGCAGCGGCGCCCGCGCCCACCGCGGACTACGGCATCGACGTGCACATCGACAACAGCGTGCTCAACCCGGGCTCGTGGGGCGCCACCATCGTGCAGAACCTGTTCGTCACGCCGCTGTGGATGGGGCTCGTGTGGGCGGTGCACGCGCTCGTGGTGATGCTCGAGTGGTCGTTCACGATCGACCTGCTCGACAGTGCCGCGGCGGCCGGCGTGGGCAGCGGCCTGCGCCAGATGCAGGCGACGTTCACCGACCCGTGGCTGGCGCTGGCCTTGGCGGTGGCCTCCGTGCTCGCGCTCTACCACGGCCTCGTGCGCCGCCGGGTCGCCGACACGCTCGGCGAGGTTCTGCTGATGGTGGCGATGATGGTCGGCGGTGTCTGGATCACCGCGGACCCCACAGGCACCGTCGGCGCGTTGGGCGACTGGGCGAACCAGGCGAGTCTCGGGACGCTCGCCGTGGCGGCACGAGGCAACCCTTCGAGCCCGGGCCGCGCGCTCGACACGAGCCTCGAGAAGATCTTCGCGACGGCAATCGAAGTGCCCTGGTGCTACCTGGAGTTCGGAGACGTAGGCTGGTGCCGGGAGCCCTCCCGCATGGACCCGCGGCTGCGCGCGGCGGCGGTGAAGATCGCAGCCCAACAGGTCGTGCAGCTCAGCTGCGAGCCAAGCTCCACGGTGCTGGCCCCGTGTGCCCCCGCCAGCAGCGCTGAGACGGCGGCCGTCGCGCACAGCTCCGAGCTGCTTCGCGCCGCCAGGAGCAATGGTGGCCTGTTCCTCGCCCTTCCGGCAAACGGACCCGCGCGCAACTCGATCAACGACGAAGGCTCGCTGCTGCGTGTGCTGTGTCAGAGCGATGAAGCGACGAGCTGCCGTGGTCCCACCGCCGCGCAGGCAGCGTTTCGCACGTCGAGCGGAACTCTCTGGCGAATCGGCGGAGTCCTGCTCATCGCCGCAGGGCTACTCGGGATGCTGCTGCTCCTGGGGTTCGTCGCGATTCGGCTGCTCACGGCCGCTGTCTTCAGCCTGCTCTATCTGCTGCTGGCGCCCGCGATGGTGCTCGCCCCCGCCTTCGGCGATGGAGGTCGCTCGGTGTTTCGCAGATGGGCGGCGCGGCTCCTGGCGGCGGTCGTCTCAAAGCTCGTGTTCTCGTTCCTCTTGGGCGTGGTGTTCGCGGTCATATGGGTGCTCGCCGAACTGCAGGCGCTCGGCTGGTGGACGCAGTGGCTGCTGATGTCCTCGTTCTGGTGGGGTGCGTTTGCGCATCGTCACCAGGCGGTCGGACTCGCCGGGGGCGCTGTCGAGCACCACCGGCCGGTGAGCGGGCGTCTCGGTGGCCAGGCGCTTGCGCGACGGATCGGAGGGGCGATCGAGAGCAATCAGGTCCTTGCGGCTGCGCGCCGGGTGAAAGCGCGAAAGCGTGAGCCTGGACCGGACGTGCAGCGTCGCAGTCAGATCGTGCAGGCCGGACGGCGTCTGGCACAGGCCGGCGGCGATCAGCAGGTTCGCCGCGCGCTTGACGAGGACTACCGCGCCGCCGGCGAGCGCGCTCAGCAAGCCCCGTCGATCAACCGCGGGTTGTCGGCGAAGCGCACGCAGCTCGAGCGGCTCGGACGCGAGCGCGACGCCGCTCTCGCCGTCGGCGACCGGAGAAGGGCCGCCAAGCTGAGCAGTCGCGAGAGTCGCGTAAGAGGCGAGGTTGAGAACGAGCAGGCGTCTCTCAACCGCTCGCGGCAGCTCGCGGGCGAGGGCGAGCGTCTGGGGCGCCGCAAGGGCGGCGTGACGTACGCGCGCGAGCGCATGGACGAGCAGCGGCGCTTCCTCGACGCCCAGGCCGCTTTGCCCAAGGCCGCGCGCGCTCGGGGGGCCGAGCAGCGCCGAGACTACACCGCGCTCGCAGCGTTGGCCGGCTACCGGCATGGCGAATACGAGCGTCTGGACCCTCCGGGGCAGCGCGCGGCACGGCTCGAGATCGATCGCGAGCTGGCGCTACGCAAGGAGCTCAGCGAGACCGCAAGGGACTTTGCGCGAGACAGTGCGCCGAGCCTGGGCAGGCGCGATCGCCGTCGCGTGGACAGAGGTTTCGACGGCGCGCTGGCAGAGCGGATGCGCGACGGGGGCCACCAGATGCCCGCCTCACGCGAGAAGCGCTCCCCGCTGGAGCAGTGGCGGCGCGATGGCGCCAGACGCCAGGCCGCAGCTGAACGCACAACTGCGACCGAGCGCTCCAGCGTGATGGACGACGCACGCGAGGTGGCCGCCCGACGCAAACGCCAGCTCGGCAGGGATCGGCCTTGACGGCGTCCTCTGCCGGCCAAAGAGCGCTCAGGAATGGCGTCGCGGTCCGCGTGATCGTCAGCGCCGGGATCGGCTGCACGATCGTGGCGTTCGCGCTCGTGGCAATGCTGGGAGCACTCGGGGGCGCATCGCTCGGTGCGGGTGGCGTCGTGGCTTCCGAGGGAGCCGGCGGTGAGGGTGCCTCGGCGCTGGCCGTGAGGGAAATCCCGCCTCTCTATCTGCGCCTCTACGAGCAGGCCGCAGTGCGTTACGGCCTCGACTGGACAGTGCTCGCGGGCATCGGCAAGGTGGAGTGCGACAACGGACGCGACCCCGACCCGGCGTGTACGCAGGAAGGCGTTGTCAACTCGGCAGGCGCAGGCGGCCCCATGCAGTTCATCGCCTCAACATGGGCGCGGTATGGCGTCGACGGCGACGGCGACGGCCGCGCTGACCGGTGGGATCCGGCGGACGCGATCTACGGGGCTGCCAACTATCTGCGCGCTTCCGGCGCACCCGGCGACTATCGCCAGGCGATCCTCGCCTACAACCACGCAGGGTGGTATGCGGCCGAGGTGCAGGAATGGGCTGCGCGCTACAGCAGCCCGGCGGGCAAGGGCGAGACGAGCGAACAGCAGGCTGCCGGCACCGAAGGTGAAGAAGCACCGATTGGCGCAGACCGCAGCCTGGCGAGTGAGACCGCCACACCGGTGCGCTTCATCCGCGGCGAAAGCGCCGAGCTGGCTCCCGGTGACGGACACGTAGCGCTGATCCCGACCGGCGTGCCCGCCGCGGTCCAGGCGATGCTCGTGGCAGGCAACGAGCTCCAGGACCTCCCGTACGGCCCCGGTGGGCATCCCGACCCGCTGGGAGCCTCTGAAGAGGACTGCTCCAGCAGCGTGAATTACGTGCTCTACAGGGCCGGGATCAGGCCACTGTCGGAAATCGTCGCAGACAACCCGCTCGCCCAGGACTACGTCGACTGGGGTCAGCCTGGACCGGGGCGGTGGGTGACGATCTACGCGAGCGCCGCCCCGACCCCGCACGTTTTCATCGTCATCGCAGGCCTGCGGCTCGACACGAGTCACAACGGCACCGACGTAGGCCCCAACCGCTACGAAAACGGTCCACGCTGGCGAGTCCTCGATCAGATCCCCACGTGGGCCGATTGGTCGGTACACCACCCGCCGGGCATGTAAGGTCCCCGTCATGGCAGACCGAAAGGTCGACTACCTGCTGATCGGCGGCGGTCTCGCGAGCGCCAACTGCGCGCGCTGGCTGCGCCAGGAAGGCGCGGAGGGAGAGGTGCTGCTCATCGGGCGCGAGCCCGACCCGCCCTACAACCGGCCCGAGTGCTCCAAGGGCTACCTGCGCGGCG